>Ga0123338_10000267_pt1 | contig 54484 bp, 45 predicted proteins | sample grotaG_FD_89793 | JGI IMG/M metagenome (GOLD analysis project Ga0123338, IMG submission 89793) | Glacier valley bacterial and archeal communities from Borup Fiord, Nunavut, Canada, to study Microbial Dark Matter (Phase II) -... | ecosystem: Environmental > Aquatic > Freshwater > Ice > Glacier ... | reverse complement strand
TGCTTGTCATATAAAGTAATGTAGTCGCTTGATAACTCATCGATGGTTTTTCCCTCGATAAATTTCTCTTCCTCTGTCTTCTGAAGAGACCGGTACTGTGAAATACCAAGGGATCCCAGGAGCGCACAGCAGAAAAACAAGACCGCGCGAATCCAAAGATAGCTTTTGCTTATCCTTGTCCCCGATTTTTTTCCGGGTGCTGGTACCCGGAAATGTGTACCGTTCTTAATCAATGCTGCTTCCTTTATCCTTCCGGCTGGCTTCTATCCTTTTGGTTTGCTTCATGTAATTCGCGCATCCGGCTATGGCATGTAAATAACAAAATCTGCCTGCTTAAGGATAACTCACTTAACAAAGCCAGTCCAGCTTTTGCTCTTTTATCATCATACTGCACAAAGGCGTCATCAAGCAAAAGAGGCATTGTATCCTCAGATTTCTGAATCAGATCCGTGATGGCCAGACGCAGGGAAAAGTAGATCTGATCCACGGTTCCGCCGCTGAAAAAATCAGCCTTGTGAAAAGAATAGGACCCGACGGAGGCTATATCGACCGAAAAAGAACGGTCCACATGCAAAGTCGAATATGTGCCTTCTGTCAATTTTTCAAAATATTCCCCGGCCTTCTCATTCACCTGCGGCGCGAAAAAATTCTCCATTTCTGAAAAAGCCTCATCAAGTACTTTTTGCGCTGTCAGCAAAGCCCTGTGATACGCCTTTGCCTGTTCGAGGCGTTCTGTCAGCAAAGAACGCTGTTCCATAATCCACGACCGGTCTGTTGCCTGTGAAAGCAGGTTTTCGCGAATTGTCTCTTTGCGGACTACATTCGCGCTGCTTCCGGCATAATCCGTACTCAGCTTCTCGAGTCTCAAAAGAAGGTAAGAAGCTTCGTCACGTGTGACAGATATCTGCCGCTCTTCCTCTGTCATCTTCTTTTGAAGCGCCTGAATATCAACAGTCTCATCGTCGGGAGAGGCATCCGGCGACGCGGGTAAAATAATGTCGTTCCCGGGGACGGCAAAAGCAGACGTTTTTTCGCTGAACGCCGCATCAAAATCTGTGATTCTCATCCTGCACGCCGCAAGACGTTCCCCGGCGATGGCAATTACCCGGGTCCTGAACTGCTCGTCCTTTTGACGGTTTTCCTGGATCCGCAGCTTTTGCAGAATCAGCTCATCGCGGCGTTTTTGGGAATCCTGAAGATCCGTCAGCCCGTCATATTGCGCTGCTGATGCTTTTTCAAATACTTTGAGCTTGGTCTCATGGATGAGACTTTGTGCAACTATCTTTTTTTCAATGGCTTTTCGCTGGAACAAATTCGCAAAAAAGAACCCTCCGGCCAGAATCAGAAAAATGAAGCCGGCCAGCATAACCTTGTCACGCGACACGAAATATACGATCATGTTGACAATAAAGACAACCAGAAACAGGATCATATATCTTCTGGCCTGCATCTTATAAATAATAAAAGTGGTAAGTCCTTTGCGAATGGCTTCCCGCTGCTGGATCAATGCCTTCAGGTCTGTGCTGATGAAGATGATATCTTCTTCCAGTGTCTTTGTTTCCTGAACTTTCATGTCTTGCAGAGCTCTATTTTGCTCACAAAGAGACTCCTGGCTCTTAAGCAGCGTATCTAACTGCGACTCCATAAGAGCCGCGTGCTCCACTTCATCTGCATTCTGCTGATTCAGCCGGACGATCTCTTCTTCCGTCCGGATACATTCATCTGCAAGCTGCTTGCGCATAGCGGCCCGGCGCTGCAGCTGGTCTTTGTGCGCACGGTCGAATTCTGCTTTGGCTGACGTCTGCGCCTTCTGGATACGTTCCTTTTGGAGGGCCGTCTGCAGAAGAATCTCCTGCCTCTGATGATCCCCTATCAGTGAATCCCTTTGTTTCTGCTTTTCTTCAAGCTGGCCGGACACATGAACAATCTCTTCGCGGATGGCTTTTTGTCTGTCGCGTCCGACCGTAATCTCCGTCTGAAGAATATCGGTCTGACCCTCAGATTCATCAATTTCCCGCTCTTTTTCTTCAAGGTCTGCCAGTTCGTCTTCAATACGGGGAATCAAACCGCCCTGTCCGCGCAGCGCTGCAAGCTTTGATGCGGCACCGGTGAGCCTGGCTTTGATTTCCTCGTGTGAAAACAGCTCGCTGCCGGTTCCGGCCAGATTGGCAAGACGCGAGGAGATATCATCCGTCTCTTTTTCGGTATTCAAAATATTACTGGAAAGCTGACCGACAAAAACTGTATTTACAAACTCTGCTTCACTTATGGCAAAGAGATATTCTCCGACATCTTTCTGCGCAAGATCAAGCTTCTGTCCTGACGGAAGAAGTGTCAGCGCAGTCCTGTCATCCGCTCTTCTCTTAAGAAAAACCTTCTCAAGAAGGTATGTCTTCCCTTCATGCTCGAATTCGATTGAGCCCCCGAAAGAATTGCCGTTCCACGGCGTAAATTTCCGTCGGTCATTATCTCTCATCCGCGTCTGACTGCGCTGTGAAAATCCATAAAACATCGCCCGGATAAAGGACAGAATTGTACTTTTTCCAAACTCATTGTCACCCTCAATCAGGTTCATGCCCGGCTTCAAAGTGAGTGTCAGATCCTCAAGCTTCCCGAAGGCCGTTATGTGCAGATTATTGATCTTCACTATAAAGTACCTCCCCGGTAAAAGCCCTGAGTCCAAGAGTCAGCGCCTGCTGACAGGCAAGTTCAGTATCCGGATCCCCTGCTGTGCGGGCTTCCTCGAGTCTGCTTAAAAGAATATCGGCAAACACACCGCGAAGAGATGTCTCACGCCGGAGTTCTTCCGGGTCTGAAAAGGCAATTGTCTGATCCTTAACGCGAACGGCAAATACAATCGCCGCAAGGCGTTCGCGCAGACTTGAGAGATTGGGCGTAAAATCCGCCGGCAGCGCCCCTTTTAAAGCAATGCGGAAAGCACATTTTGTATAATCATCGCCATACTCTGTTTGAAGGAAGGAGATGATTCTGTCTTCAAGCTCCTGCTGTGTGGCGGATCCGTCAACAGAAATGTCAGGACAGAAATAACTTCTCTGGTTTACCGGCCAAAAATCCAGCTCCGCCTTGCCTTTTGAAAGCATGCCGATATATACGCCGCGGGGGCCCGGTTCGTCAAAACCGCGGGATTCAGGACATCCGGGATAGGCGAAACAGGTGTTGCCCGCCCTGCAAAGGTCTGATCTGTCATGGACGTGCCCAAGCGCTGCATAATCCGCGCCGCTTCTGGCAATCCACTCGCGGAGCACCGGATTATAGGAGTGCTTTTCCTGAGCTGTCTCTGCAATTTCTCCATGCATAAGTACGATGTGAAGTGTGTCTTCAGGGTAACCGGCGTCCTTACCGGCATCCTTTACAGAAAACCCGGGCGGACAAAGAGTCCTTATCGCTCGAAGCCCTGTAAACGCGGCGCCCCATACGGCCGCCCCAAGCACCGGAAAATAGAAATGGGTGAATTCGCCTGTAAATATATGTACATTGGAAGGCCAACTTTCTGTCATATAGGGTGAATCCTGGGTGTACGGGTCATGATTACCCGGCGAAATTACGACAGTTGTATCCGGAATACGCGCAAAACTGTCTATGAGAGAACGAAGGCGTTCTCCTTTAAAACGAAGCTGGTCAAGCAAATCTCCTGCCAAAAGAAGCAGCTGCACCCTGTCACTACGACAAAGATCGATAACCGCACGGAAGGCGGCCTGCTGCTCACCCTGACGGATGGCGGCTTTCTGCGGCGAAAGGGCGGCGAAAGGAGATCCAAGATGAAAATCAGCTGCGTGTAAAATTCGTAGTGTGCGTGATATGTTCTCCATGCCCCTCCCTTTCATATTATGAAATACTCATGATATAATAATATTCATTCTAGCATGACAAAATAGCATTCTCAAGCATTGACAGCATCAATGCTTAGATATTTATCATGAAATGCGTATCCTATTACTTGCAGCTCATCCCGTGCTGCCGCAAACATACCCTATTATAACGCAAAAGACCCTTGCTTGTGGAGGATTATATGTCCGGTCGAGGAGATGAAGAAAAAAAAGTGGCGTTCAACGCCGCAATCCGCCTTTTGATTTTGGCCCTGGCTTTGTGCCTGCAGATGATGCTGGCAGCGTTTTTGTCACTTTTTCTGCAGCGGCTTTCAGTCGCAGTCATGATTCTGCTTTATGTTCTGAGCTTTATGGCTTTTGTATATGTGTCCGCGCATCATGACAATCCCTCCACCCGTCCATTCTGGCTGCTTCTGATTGCACTTTTCCCCGGTTTCGGCCTGATTATTTACCTGATGTGGGGACGCCCCCGCCATAGTACGAAGCGGCACGAAGTCGAGATGCTGTCGCGCCTTGACAGCGACAAAGCCCGTCTTTCTTTTTCAGAGGATATGGAGGAGACTGCCGGCTGCTGTGAGCTTGGACTTTCGCTTCAGTACCCTACGGTCTGGAATGTCAGCAAGTACCTGCGGTCTTACGGTTTTCCAATATTTGCCGATACATCAGTCACTTATTTCCCCAGCGGAGAAGAGTTTTTTGCCGACTGTATTTCCGAATTATATAAGGCCCGAAAGAGCATTTTTATTTCCTTTTTTATTCTGAAAAGCGGCAGGCTCTGGGATCAATTCTACAGGGTGCTCTGCGAAAAAGCGAAAGCCGGCGTTGATATCCGGCTTCTTATTGATGACGCCGGCACGATGTTCAACATCTCCAACGAGTTTATTATGGACCTTAAAAGCAAGGGTATCCAGGTCGACCTGTTCAATCCGACGCACCGCTATGTGAACAGCCTATATTTGAATTACCGGAATCACCAGAAAATCATTGTGATTGATTCCGAGGTCGGATTCACGGGAGGCGTGAATCTTGCTGATGAATACGCCAACTTTACAGCGCCTTTCGGATACTGGAAAGATACCGGAGTCAAACTTGAGGGACAGGGTGTATTCGGCCTTTCTGTCACATTCATTGATATGTGGGATCAGACAAGAAGGGTACTCTCCAAATCATATGATTCCTACCGCCCGACTCACCATGTTGAAGAGAAGGGTTATTGCCAGGTGTTTTGCGACGGACCTTCCAACAATCCCAGCAATCCCGCCGAAGGTCTTATTTTCCGGATGATAGAATCGGCGCAAAAGTACGTCTATCTGACTACGCCGTATCTTGCCGTGTCACAGTCGCTTATCGATACAATCTGCCGGGTTGCCAAAAGCGGGGTGCGCGTTGTTCTTCTGCTTCCGTATCAGCTGGATCACTGGTATGTTTTCGAGGTGACGCAGAGCTTCTTCCCCTCCCTGATTGACGCGGGCGTAGAAGTGTACCGCTTCTCGCCGGGCATGATGCACGCCAAGATGATTGTTGCAGACGACATACATGCGTTAGTCAGTACCATCAACCTTGATAACCGGAGCTTCTATAGTCAATATGAAGACGGAGTCTGGTTCTGCGGCAAAAAAGCTGTTGACGATGTCAAAAAGGATATCGAAAAAACAGTCGCCCGGAGTTATCGGGTTACCGAAGAAGACTGCAGGAAAGTCAGTCCGTTTCGTTCTGCGCTGGGCCTCATAATGCGAGTCTTTTCGCCGCTCATGTAAAATGTTTACCGGGTAGTCTTAAGGATCGTGCTCTGTCCTTCAATTCTATATCTGCCGGTTCCGGCCGGGAGAAACACAGATTCGCCCTTAGCTGCTTCTATGACTCCGTTTTTTCCATATGCATCATTATCAAAAATAATTCTGGCTATTCCTTCTATAAATAAAAGGGATGTAAAAGATGTGTCGTCACAGGACAGACCGGCAGAAGAATCAATCTTCAGGAGGTCTACCGTAAACCATTCGCACGACGCCAGGCGGGATACTGTATATCCGGCTTCCTGAACAGATTCCGCCGGAATGGGAGGGGTCGGCACAAAGGATGTGTTCGTGACTGCAATTGCCTTCTCGACATGGAGTTCGCGCCTGTTGCCCTGCGCGTCTTTGCGGTCATAGTCATAGACCCTGTATGTGGCGTTTGAGTTCTGTTGAATCTCAACAAGCACGATACCCTTGCCGATCGCATGAACCGTGCCGGCTTTTATCAGAAATACGTCTCCCCTTTTTACGGGGACTCTTTTCAGGGCGTCCATGATCGTGTTGTTTTCAATATGTTCACGCAGTTCGTCACAGGTCAGAGCACGGGAAAATCCATAATGGATGCAGGCGCCCTCCTGGGCATCGAGGATATACCAGAGTTCTGTCTTGCCGAATTCACCTTCATGATCGAGCGCATAGCCGTTACTGGGGTGGACTTGCACAGACAGGTCATTTTGTGCATCAAGCAGCTTGATCAGGATCGGAAAATAAACGGAAAAAGGATTATTACTTCCAAGCGTTTTCTCAATCTCCGCAAAAAGAGCTTCTGTCAGGGTAAGGCCGTCCAAAGGACCGCCTATTATTGTTGAAGCCCCTGCCCCATTGCAGGATAGCATCCAGGCTTCCGCTACAATTGACTCCCGGGATTCAATGCCATATTCACTGACCAGTCGGTTTCCGCCCCAAATATAGTCTTTAAGCGCTGGTTTCAATTTGCACGGGTACATAGAACCTCCTGGTGCGTTTTTATTTTTTCGCTGAAATAGACATGCTTTACAATTATATTACTTTTGACAGGTCTTCAACCTGTACTTTGGTATATTTTATAATTTCTTCCATACGTCCGGTCTCGAGATAGGAAACCAGCGTATACGCGGCCCCCTTCTTGTGTGCACGGCCTGTACGGCCAATTCTATGAAGATAATACTCGTTCTCCTTAGGGACATCGTAGTTGAAGACTCCGTCGACATCCGCGACATCTATGCCCCTGGCCGCAATATCCGTTGCAATCAGGATCGGGAAGCTTCCCTTGCGGTATCCGTCCATGATACGGTTTCTGGTGTTCTGATTGATATCGCCATGCAGACAGTCTGCTGCAATTCCCTGCCGCTGGAGGCGCTCCGTCAGGTGGCGAACGCGGGTCTTGGTATTGCAGAATACAATGATTTTGGAAAGATGCTTCGTATTCATAATTTTGATAAGTGTATCAAGCTTATCCTTCTCGGCAACCGTCATAATATATTGCTTGATCTGAGGCATATCCTCAGCTTTGGGTGCGACATCAATATCAACAGCCCCCTGCAGATACTGCCAGGAAATATCCATTACTTCGCGCGACATGGTTGCTGAAAAAAGAGCAACCTGTTTGTCAGTGGGGGTAAGCTCAAGGATCTTTCTGATATCTTTGATGAATCCCATGTTCAGCATCTCGTCGGCCTCATCCAAAATTACAGAGTATACGGAGGATATGTCGATGGTTCTTCTGTTCACATGGTCAAGAAGACGCCCGGGTGTGGCTACAACAATCTGGGGATGCGCGGCAAGTTCTTTGAATTGCTTATCAAGACTCTGTCCGCCGATTACGGCGCAGATGCGGAGACCGTGAATATACTGGCCAATGCTTCTGAGCTCCGAGCAAATCTGCAGAGCAAGTTCACGGGTCGGGCACAGGATCAGATCCTGTACAAAATGGGCGTCCATATTAAGGTATTCCAGAAGAGGAATGCCATAGGCAAAAGTCTTGCCGGTGCCGGTAGGGGCCTTGGCAATCAGATTAAATCCATCCATCATGACAGGAATCGCCTGCTTCTGAACGGAGGTCGGCGTATGAAGATCCAGCTTCTGCAGCGCTTTTGTGATTTCTTTGGACAAAGTAAGATCAGCGAATGAGTTTATTTCACTGACATTTTTTTCCGTATCATTTTCTTCCGTATCATTTTCTTCCGTATCATTTTCTTCCGTATCATTTTCTATTATGTCATCATCTTTTATGTCAAATTCTTCCAAATTGTTTTCTTCCAATGTACTTAATTCCGTTTCATTTACTTGCATGTAGATCCTTTCCTGATCAGAGGGCATTTGATCTGCCCGGGGCATTATAGATATTTCTTTTTCCTGCAAAACCATATGATGCCCAGTGTTATGAAAACAGCCACCAGGAATACCAGTGGATAGCCGAGTTTCCATGAAAGTTCAGGCATATTCTTAAAATTCATGCCATACCAGCCTGTAAGCACGGTAAGCGGCAGAAAAATCGTAGAAACAACGGTAAATAGCCGCATCATCAAGTTCGCGTCGATATCAACCTGCGACTGGTATGCTTCACGCAGCTGCATGACACTTTCCCGAAGAGTTACAGATGATCTTTCCAGTCGATCCAATCGAGTTCCGATCAATTGGAACATACGAAGGGCTTCGTCAGGAATAACATTGTTATCGTTCTCTTCCAGTATATCCGATAAGTCAACCATTAGTCCCATATACTGCATAAGATGAAGTGATTTTTGTCTCATACGGAAAACAATCGCCGGATAATCAAGCTTTTCGCCCGCCAGCAGCTTCTCTTCGACAATCGTTTCCGCTTCGTCGATCCCGCGCATCAGGGCAACATCCGAAGAAATTATTTTTTCCAGCAAAAGGAATAAAAGTCTTTCCGGCAGAATACGCGGCGAATGCCTGTCAATTCTCTCGGACAAAATATATTGCTTTAAGCTGTCAACCGTCTCACTTGGTTTCGAGACAATCACAAGCCCTGCCGACGAAAGGAAAAATCCTATTTCGTCTGCAGACAACCCGGTCTCCGTCTCAGAAAGGAGATTCAAAACACCGTAGATCAAGTCGTCAAGCATTTCAATTTTGGGAGACTGTACGACATGGTTGGTGCATTCCCTGACAGCATATTCCGGGAACGTAAGATCCCTGTTATTTGTTTCGATCTCATCAGGAGTCAGGAAAGCAATATACCGTTCACAGTCAACTCCATCAGAAAAACTCGCTGACCTCTCGGAAAAGCGAGTCAAAAGAGCAAACTGATCAGAAGTCTCCTTATCTGTATGATTCACAGAAAAAACTTGCATAGGTTACCTCAGGAAACGGGAATATCGGATGCAGCGGGAGTAACTGACTCCCCTGCTGTGATCGTTGTCTGATTCGCCCCGAAAGTGCCTGGTGAAACAGATGCATCCGTAAGCGGAAGGCCGGTAATCATAACACCGTCTCCCACAGCTGTAAGAGAGGTACTATCAAAGAGTGTAGCATCCCGTCCGCTTTTGTCAAACAGATTGTTGTATTGAAGTATCGAATATGAAGTTATTGCTTCTTTTGATGGCACAGATGAGACGGCCTGATATGTATTGCCTGCTGAATCAATCACAGCCATAGCGTCGATGACCGGAAAATTCTGGTACAGCGTACTGAGATACTGGTTGTAGTCCGGCAGATCGATGTTTGCTGTCTGCATCAGAAGCGTCGACAGATAGTTGGCGCTGATCATGTCGATTTCCTGTTCCGGGATGTCATAATTTGCCCAGATCAAAAACGGAGTCTGATAGAGCTTGAGCATCTCTTCCGCGGTAAGGTCCGTCAGGTTTTCACCCAGGATCGTCTCGTAGAAATTATTCTTAATGTTCGGAAGATGATCGCCAAAGAAACAGATCACGGTAGGCTCGTCGACTTCAGAGAAATAATCAATCAGGTTTTTAAGCGCCTCATCCGACTTGTTGATGAGTGACAGATATTGTTCCGTCTCCGGAAATTCACCGGGGAATTCAGTCAAAGTCACATCTTCTGTGAAATTCGCATACTTGTTGACATATCCGCCATGATTCTGCATCGTAACATTGAAAAGAAAGATCGGCTGACCCTCTTCTTTGTTCTCATACAGGTCAATCAGCGTGGCATAGGAGCATTCATCGCTGATATACCCTCTCATATATGACGGGTTCAGGAAATCGTCCTGTGACAGGAACGCATCAAAGCCCATGTTGGAATAGACACTTTCCCGGTTCCATCCGCTGGCGCGATAGGGATGAACGGCTATTGTCGAGTATCCTTTACCCTTGAGGATCTGTGCGAGAGATCCGGTGCTGGAGTCCAGATACTGCTGATAGGGGATACTTCCGGTAGGAAGGAACGCCATGGTGTTGCCTGTCAGGAACTCAAATTCGCTGTTAGCGGTTCCGCCGCCGTATGTTGACACATAAAGACTGCCCTTGATGACATTCTCGGATACGGTGTCATAGAAAGGAGTGACTTCCTTGTTTGTAGTGTAATCTGCAATCGTTGTCAGATCTGCATAGGATTCACACATAATGGCAATAATGTTGGGATTGGACACCGTCTCCATAGTAACAGCAGGGGTTACGGCAGGAATTACAGCGCCGCCTGTGGTCTGATTCTGTACGGAAATCACATCCGCTGCAGAAGAAGGCGCCGGCGTCGGGATTGCTGCAGCCGTCGGCGCTGCCGTTGGAGTCGCCGTCGGTGCTGCTGTTGGTGCAGCTGCAGGCGAGGCTGCCGGTGTTGTCGTCAGCGTCGATCCTTCCGGGTCAGTAGCCGGAGCTGCGGCAGAAGGGGTGAGAGATGGCTGTAAAGCCTCCGGAACGATACTGGAATCCGTCAAATCAGCTGTACTTGTCTGTACTTCCGACGTCAGATCTGTGCCTGATTCAATTAGTGATTTGATCTCGGTCACGCGCGCTTCGGAATAGGAGCCCGGCTTATCGACATTCATATACTGAGCATTCATTGTGAATGCGATAACAAGTCCGTTCTGCTCGTAATTGGATGTCTGGTTCCATACATTATTCGTAATTCCAATTTTCTGCATGAGATTGAATGCGGCAACCGCATACCGGTCTGTGCCGAACAGGGAAAAGACTAGAAGGACCGCCAGTAAAGCACTTGCAAACCCGGCAAAAACACGGTTGCGGATACGTTTTACAGAGCAATCCACTTTCCAGGAGATCAGGTTCATCAGAATAAAGCAGAGAAAGGTGAAAATAAGGACGACGGTCAGTTGAAATGTGTAACTGTCAGATACATTCAGTGCAGTCTTAAACGCAAATATATCCCACGGCTGAAGCGGCTCTCCGCGAAAGATCAGCTTAAAATAATTGATGACTGACAGTATATAAATTATCGTGTTGGCAATAAGCATGCTGACACGAAGACGGTTAATGACAACAAAGAAAATAAGATACAAGAGAAGATAGTAGGCGTAATTAAGAGGGTAGGCCTGCAGCTTCTTGGTCAGGGCTGAATTATCGTTTAGGGCCTCGGCAAGAAAGAACATGGCAACAGGCGTAAGAAGAAGGACGACTCGTCCGGCGAGACCTCGGAATTTCTCCGGGATCTCAACCTCGAGTATAAACACAAAGCTGCACAGCAGGATAAGGAAAGCACATCCTGCAAACGCTGCATTATTGAAATACGAATACCCATACTGCGCATTCGTCTGGTATGCACTGCTCGAAGAGATGCCTGGAAGAACCAGATTGGTCTGTTCCTGTCCGGAAGATGACGAAACCCATACCACAGGAGCTTTTTCCCAGCCGTTATCGACAGACGCCAGCGTAAATGAATACGACTTAGCCGTATCGAGGTTCAGGTTCGTATCGAAACGGTAGTAAGCATCATCCTGCAAATCCTTAATGGCTACATCGCTTTCAGAGATGATTACTCCGTCGCTGCCGGCAAGCGCAAAATGAATCTTACCCGCTGCCGTATCATCCGTATACGTTGCAAAACGAACTTCAATATAGGATAGTTTCTCACTGGCCGGGACAAAAGACTGTTCGTAGGGAGTATCCTTTGTCAAAAATCCCATCGTCCGCGAACTGTTTCCGATATTGGAATTTACTTTTGTTTCCCGGAAAGATCCGGAATAAACAACAAGAAGTGACAGCAGCAGAACTGCTGCAAATATAGAAATTATGATACGAATTTTATTTTTAGTCGGTTTTACCACGAATTTACCTCTCTTTTTCAAAAACATTATCTATTATACGTCTCATTCACTTTTATACCTACCGTCCAAATACTGTCACTTGCACAGTTTTTTACGTCAAAACAGAGAAATCAGTGTTTAATTAGAATGTATCTGTTGCTTCTTTTGTCAAAATGTTATGATAAATAGAATAGATTTCCGGAGGTATTTACATGGATCAGCAGCAGGCTCTTCAAGAGATCCAGAACGTCCGACAGAATATGCAGAAGATTATGGTTGGCAAGGAAACAGCTCTTAACCTGCTTCTCATAGCTCTCTTAAGTAATGGTCATGCTTTGCTTGAGGACGTACCCGGCATCGGAAAGACTACTATGGTTTATGCTTTGTCGAGATCCCTGGCCTGCAGTTTTGCAAGAATTCAGTTCACCCCCGATGTAATGCCGTCGGATATTACGGGCTTTTCCATATTCAACATGAAGACGCAGGAGTTCGAATTCAGACCGGGCCCGGTTCTTCACCAGATTATTCTGGCGGATGAGATCAACCGGACATCGCCTAAGACGCAGTCGAGTCTTCTGGAGATCATGCAGGAGCATCAGGTAACCGTAGACGGAACCACATATCCCCTTCCCTCTCCTTTTATGGTACTCGCTACACAGAACCCTATTGAACACGCAGGAACATTCCCGCTGCCGGAAGCGCAGCTTGACCGGTTCTGTCTTTCCATCCATATGGGCTATCCAACTGTCGAGCAGGAGATGCGGATCATGACACGCGTGGAGGAATGCCCGGACAATGATATTCTTCAGCCGGTCATCCTTTCGGAGACAATTACCGAACTGCAGGAAGCCGCGCGGAACATCTTTTGCGCAGAATCAATCAAGCAATATATTGCAAAAATAGCGGCCGCCACAAGAAAACACCCGGATTTGAAGCTTGGAATCAGTCCGCGGGCCTCCATTCATCTTATGCAGACGTCAAAAGCGCTCGCTCTTATTGAAGGCCGGGATTATGTTATTCCTCAGGATGTCAAACAAATGTGCCTGCCGGTACTGACCCATCGACTCTCCCTTCGCTCTGAGTCCAACGCGGCAGGAAAGACCCCGGAAGATATCATAAGCGAACTGCTCCGCACGATTCCTGTGCCTAAGTAATATGATACGCCGTCGCATCGGATTCCTGGTATTGGGACTTTTGAGTCTATGGGCCGTTCTGTATTCAGGAATGGCTGTCTTTTACTATGTTTTTTTCCTTTTTGCCATCGTCTTTGTATTATCCCTGCTGCAGGTGCTCCTGTCGTTTTTGTCCTTCAGGCTTCGAACCAATATTTCATCCTTCACAGCGGAAAAAGGAGCGCCATTCTCCTGGAAGCTGCTTTCGAAGGGGCGTTTTCTGCCGGTTGCCCACGCAAAGGTGCATGTCAGGTTCCCCGATATTTCTGAGACAAATGAATACTATCGCGATTATTACGTATCCCCTGCTTTTCTGGATACGACGCCCGTAAACATCACCATTACCTCTCCCTACTGCGGCAAATTCCCTTTGGAAGTAACGGGTATAGAAATAACTGATATTTTTGGACTTTGGCATATAAAATCATTGCCAAAGCGTTACCTGCCCCAAAATCCTATCCACGTGACCGTTCTTCCTGACACGTCCGCCCTGCTGCACGGCGACCTGCTTTATGATGAAATTATGCTTCCTGTCCGGAGAACAAAAGAGAGGGCTGAAGCTGTCGGAATCCGCGAATACACGCGCGGCGATAATATGAGAAGCATCCATTGGAAGTATTCAGCCCGCATGGGCAAGCTCCACGTCAAGGAATATGAGAAGGGTTCCAAAGAACTTCATCTTATCTATCTGGATGTCACGGATTCTCCGCTCAAGGGAACGGCGGCTGTTATGGCCAAGGATCAGTTGCTCTGCAGTGCGGCCAGCCTGTGCCATGCGCTCCTTATTGAACAGATTCCGATGGTCATCCTGGCATACAGCAGTAAGAGTAACGGCCGTTTCTCCCTCATCCATAAAAGCGAGTGGGAAAACGCGCGTCTCTTTCTGGCACAGAGCGAATTTAATGAAGAAATCCCGTCTGATTATAAAGAGATGATAGCCGGTTACATACTGGCGGAAAAATCTACCCTGACCGTCTTCAGCATGGCTGTAACGGCATCTCCGCTTTCTTTTTTATCCTATCGCTCAGGCGACTACTCGTCGGTGTCTGTCTGTTTCATTCCGCAGCTTGGGTTTAATACCGAACAGCAGGGGCTTGTACACCTGTATGCAGACAAGGGTATTCATACGCTTCTTCTTTCGCCGCCCATGCAGCCGCCGTCTCCTGCGTCTCCCGCGCCGTCTCCTGCGTCTCCCGCGCCGCCGGAAGTAAAGGAGGGAGATCTCAAATGACAACAAAATTCAGCCTTGATTTTTCCCTGCATGTTTTAAGCGCTTACTTGAGTGCCTTTGGCCTTTCCCTCTTTTTCCTGGATTTACTTGAAATATCAAGCGGATTTTCGTGGATAATCACCGCTATGATCTGCGCCGGCGCGACATTTCTGCTGCTCCTGATGACCTACCGGTTCACGATTGTACTTGCCGTCCTGACCGTGCTTTGCGTGCCTGTCCTTATCCTGGCAATTTTTACGGAAGTCCTTTATTCCGTATATGAGTATATCGCCGCGTTTATTTCATGGCTGGGTCTTTTCATTGTGAATCCGGGTCCGCGAAACGATACTTTTGAACTAACTTTATTTATTGCCCTTGTCGCCGTCATTTCTTTGATCTGCTTTATATTCTCCTGCCTGGCAGACAGTACGCTGATCATGTTTATTATAACGGCTGTACCGGTCATCACGCTGGACATCGTTACTGACAAGGCGATGCCCTACCTGCTTCTGCTTCCCTGTATCTTCGGCATTGTCCTTCTTTTCTCTCTGACAGCCAAAATAACAGCACATAAGGAATCGTCCTCCTATGATTCACACACAGGCTACTGGCAGACATTACTAATATTCATTCCTGCGATTCTTGTCAGCCTTTTTATTTCTTTTATGGTAGCTTATGCAGCACCGGCCGAGACGCTTCATTCTCCTGAAGTAACCGATGCAACCAATGACATATTTTCTGTCCTTCACGTTCCTCTCCCGAATACAGCGAATCGAGCAGCCTTCAATCTGGGAGGTCTCGGGTACTATCCACTCCACGCAAGACTCGGCGGCCCCGTTAGCTTAAGTGATGACGAGGTCATGACAGTAACCAGCCCATCAGACCTTTTGCTGCGTGCTGCTACATATAATGAATATGACCGGGATATCTGGAGCAGTGTAAATTCAATGTTCTCGAGCCTCTTTTATTCGAAGATTATGTCGGACCAGACAATCGCTATTTTTGACAAAAACCGTCCGGACAGCACGAAAGTCCCGATGGAACTCTATTCTGCCCTGTTCACCCAAGAGACGATAACCATAACAAATAAAAACGACTGCGTGGGAAGCACTCTTTTTGCTGCAGACCATCTGCAGGATATTCATAATCAGGGAAATACGGTGTACTACAACCAGTCTGCAGAACTCTTCCAGACGAAAATTGTTGATATCAATCAGTCCTATACCCTGACAATCTCCCATTTTCTGGCATCGAGTCCGGATTACAAAGAGAATCTTCTCTTATTGGAAGCCTATATCCAAAACCATCCGGATGCGGCCGATTCAGAAGAACAGCTAAAAGATATCAACGAAATCTATCTTGCTGTTGAAGCGCCTGCAGCTGTGAGAGAATACGCCCTTGCCCTCACTGCCGGCGTCAGTACACCTCTTCAAAAGGCATTCGCAATCCGGGAAGATCTCTTAACAAATTATACCTATTCACTGAGTGTCGAAGTGCCTCCGGAGGGGTCGGATTTTGTCGAATATTTCCTGACAACCAAGACAGGTTACTGCACTTATTTTGCAACCGCCATGACAGTAATGGCTAAAATAAACGGAATTCCCGCGAGGTATGTCGAAGGATTTATTGTTGATGTGGGGGATGCTTCTACCACAGAGGATCCGGGAACGGTAACTGTAACCGAAAAGAGCGGACACGCCTGGTGCGAGGTGTATATCAACGGTATCGGGTGGATTCCCATCGATGCGACCGCCGCAAGCGACAATGCAGGAGGCTCCCTGTCCGAGGAGAATTCCGCGCAGTCCCCGGTACCTACCGGTTCAGCGTCTTATATTCCCGAAGAAGAAGACAGATCAGATTTGGCAGGCGCAGATGCTGTTCCTGCCTGGAATCCCGATACAAATAGTTTCCCGGCTGTCATGTCCAGAATTTTCCGGTATATTATCCTGCCGATGCTTTTATTACTTGTTCTTTTATCGGGTGTCCTCTTTATTTATTTTAAAGATCGCTGGAATAAGAATTTTGTCCTGCGTCCTCTTCCCGAACTGCTCGGCAAAATGACTCCTGAAGCTGTCGCCTATTATTTGTGGAAAAGAAGCAGGAATCATCTCTCCCTGGTCCGCCTGAAAATTGAGCCTTCCGAGACGGTATCCGATTTTGCACACCGTCTCCAAAACATCCCTGTATATACTCCTGGAGTTTTAAAAGATTCGTATTTCTTTGAAATACGAAAACTTGCCGCCCTGTATGACAGATGGGTGTACGGTCATTATACGCCGTCAGAAGAGGAGCTTTCTAAGGCCTATGCAGAAGTAGCCAAAATAATTGGCAAAATAAAAAAGGCGCACAAATCCAAATATTACTATCTGCTCCATTTTTTGATTCCTGCCAGGCAGACCCGGCAGAAAAACATCAAAGGAACAATGAAATAACGACGGTAACGATACCGGCCATACCGATAGCTATACCGCTCATCGCACCTTCGGTCTCTCCGAGTTCAATTGCTTTTGATGTACCTACCGCGTGACTCGACGTGCCGATGGCAACCCCGATGGCTATCGGATTTTTGACATGGAAAAGACGGATCAGAAGCGGGGCGAATACAGCGCCGAGAATACCTGTAAGCACGACAGCCGCTACAGCAACCGAAGGCTCGCCCCCGATGTTTTCGGAAATAGCAATCGCAAAGGGAGTTGTAACCGACTTCGTCAGCATCGACCGCGTCAATACGTCGTCAAGATGAAATGCCCGGCACAGAAGATAAGCGGAACCCATTGATACGAAGGAACCTGCCACCGTACCTAAAAGCACGGGCAGAAAATATTTCTTCAGAAGTTCGAACCGGCTATAGATCGAAAGGGCAAGAACAGCTGTTGCAGGACCAAGAAAGACAGCTATCAGGCGTCCTCCGACATTAAAACTTTCTAAGGGTATATCCAAAATCTTAATTATAAAAATACACAGCGCAACCGCGATAAGCAGCGGGTTTGCAATGGCAGACTTCGTCTTCCTGTTGATCCACACCCCTATTTCAAAGGTAAGAATACTTAAGAATATTCCAAAAAAGGGAGACGAATAGATTTCACTCATGTGCCGCCCCTTTCCGCGCCTGCGTGAGCCGGTCGCTGCTTCCCGCTGTGCCATTTTGGTTTCCGTCCATCTTCCCTTTCTGATTCCGCGACCGCGTGATCCTGTCCTGCAGGGTAATGACACCCTGCACAGTAAGCGCCGTTGCTGCAAAAGTCAGGACTGTTGTCACCACAACTACTATAATCAGTGGTAGAATACTGCTTCGGATCAGGTCGATGCCTGATATAATGCCGACACCCGCAGGAATAAAGAAGAAAGCCATGTTTTTCAAAAGAAAATCTGCTTTTTGCTGGATGTGTTCAACCTTTATAACACGAAACAGTAAAAGTAAAAACAGGATTATCATGCTCAATATGGTTCCGGGAAAGGGTATCGGCAAAAATATAGATATTGCCTCTCCAAGAAGACACACGCCGAACAGAAACCCGATCTGAAGCATCATTTTCATATAGAACCTCACTCCTTTTTGTCAACAGTATCCACTCGACTGTACACGAACCAGGAAAATACCGCAATATTTACGAGGCTATTTGTTATACTTAGATAAATTTCTCAGGTTTGATCCGGGTTTGATAAAGGAGAACCAATACATGCCCAAACCACAGATGTCCCTGACCAAAAAGGTGAACCTGCAATTCGCAGCCGTCCAGTCGTCCTATTGGATGACCTTTTTCCCGATAAGCGGTTTTGCTGTTGTTCTTTTACAGTCCAAAAACTTCACCGGTTCTGAAATTGGAGTGATCCTATCCCTGCAGTATGCCGCGTCGATATTCGCACAGCCTCTCATATCGTCGTTTTCCAGCAGAAATCCGCATATCGCGCTGAAGAATATTGTTATAACTATGCTTCTTATCGGGGCGGGTATTTCCTCCATCCTGTTTTTCCTGCCGCATTTGTTCCTTCCAGCCATTCTTATTTTTATGATAATCGGGATGACGGAGATGTCCACGCCTGCCTTCCTGAACGCAATTGCCATGCAGATTACCAATTCAGGCGTCAAGCTCAACTACGGCGTGGCCAGGGGACTTGGATCCCTTTTCTTTGCGCTGCTCGGAGTCGGCCTCGGCAAGCTTGTTGATTTAGCCGGAACCAATACCATTATTCCGGTTTTTATTCTCACGGTTCTCATTGCATGCTTTTTTCTTTCAAGACTCTACGCGCCGGCCCCCAAAGAATCTCCGGAGGACGGCGATGCAATTCTTACAGTGATGCCGCAGACAAGTATCTGGACATTCCTCAGAAGTAATAAAGCCTATACCGGGTTCTGCGTGGCCTCCGGGCTCATCTTTGCAAGCCACGCCTGTATCAACACATTCCTTCCCAACATCATGGATGCGCTCGGCGGAACGGCGGCAGACCAGGGGATCACACGCTCCATTGCAGCGGCGTTTGAAATTCCGATTATGTTCGCCTACAGCTTTGTGGCGCGCCGCATCAGCAGCAATAAACTTTTGATTATTTCCGCGTTTTCATTTTTCCTTAAAGCACTGGCTACCATGCTGGTTCCGGGCGTTGCTTTTATGTTCATGATCCAGATCTTCCAATTGTCCGGATTTGGTCTATATACCACGGCAGCCGTTCATTATTCCGACAAGGCCGTCAGCGACGTCGACCGGGTACGGTCCCAGGCTATATCGATGGTAGCCGGTATCGGTATCGGCAACGTTATCGGCAACCTCGGAGGCGGCATCATGATCGACAGATGGGGTATACACGGGCTTCTCCTGGCGGCCTGTGCACTAAGCTTTACGGGATTTGTTGTTATGTTCCTCTTTCTGGGCGAAAAGAAGAGAGACCGCCTGTCGCAGTAATAAGCTTACCCGCGCAGGCTGCATCAATCAACGCCTGAAGAATCGCCAGCAGATAAATCATGCATCCTCCATGGGGGAAGTCTTTTCGATCAGTATATTTTCCGGTCCGAAACCTTCAGGAAGCAGCTCTTCAAGCGTATAGCTCCTGGTTAGATAATCATCCTGTGAAAGAAAGATCCGGAACAGATTGGGATCGCAGAATTCCCGCATCACCTGCCGGCATACGCCGCACGGTCCGCAGAAAGTAAGCGGCTGATTCTCCAGGGCACCGACAATCGCAATCGCTTTGAATTCCATTACCCCCTCGCTGACAGCTTTGAAAAAGGCTGTTCTTTCCGCACAGTTGGTAGGTGAAAAGGATGCAGATTCAATATTGCACCCTGTATATATTTCTCCGCTTCGAGTCAAAAGGGCGGCTCCCACCTGAAAATGTGAATATGGCGAGTATGACTTACTGCGAGCTGCGCGCGCAGCATCAATCAGTACCTTTATGTCCTGATCGGCATAAAATTCCTGCATGATACATTTCCCCTATCCTTTTGGCAGATTAATATCCCTCTGCATGTAGTTTTTTGACAATTTTGATGATTCTGCTCGTTCCAAGGCGGGATGCTCCGGCAGCAAGGAATGCTTTTGCATCATCCATGGTAGAAATTCCGCCGGCTGCTTTGACGCGGATATCAGGCCCGACATTGTGCTTGAACAAAGCCACATCTTCAAGGGTTGCGCCGCCGGTTGAAAAACCGGTTGATGTCTTAATAAAGTCAGCGTGCTCCTCTGTTACCAGTCGGCACATCTGAATTTTCTCTTCCTCTGAAAGGAGGCACGCCTCCACAATGACTTTAAGAATCACGCCTGAACACGCCTTGCGCATCGCCTTAAGCTCGCTTCGCACCGCATCATAATTACCCTGGTGAACGTCACCGAGGTTAATTACCATGTCAATTTCCGTAGCGCCTGCGGCAATAGCTTCCTTCGCCTCAAAAACCTTTGTAGCCGTTGTGTTGTAGCCATTGGGAAATCCGATAACCGTGCATACAGAAAGACGACCGGCCAGATATTCAGAGGCGCGGGCGACATATGACGGAGGGATGCAGACACTTGCCACTTTATAGGCAAGCGCCTCTTCACAAAGAGACAGGATCTGCTCCCACGTGGAAGTCTGGGCAAGCATGGTGTGGTCGACGGTTGAGAGAATATCGATTTCCTCAGGTGTTAAGTTTAGGTTTGACATGATAAAATTCCTCCTTTTTATTAGAACCATTTGTTGTAAAAATATCTGTATGTAAACGCAAATATGCCGTTGGTCTTTAGGTCTGCTTATCTTCCTGCCTACAGGATAGATGACAAAAATGACGTGCCGGACAATTCTGATACCGTTTTTTCAGGAAGCTTCAAATATTCTGCTATCGAAGCGGCAATATCTGAAAATGTCTTTCTTGTATGAAGATTCACACCCTTCCTGACAGCGTCTCCATAGATCAGAAGCGGGACGCACTCTCTTGAATGATCTGTCGAAGGCGTTGACGGATCACATCCATGATCCGCTGTAATCATCAGAATGTCTTTCGGGTCCATAAGCTTCAGGAGATCCGGCAGTGCCCGGTCAAAAGCAGAAATCGCGGCTGCATAGCCGTCGATATCATTCCTGTGGCCGTACATCATATCAAAATCAACGAGATTCACAAAACACAGGCCTTCGAATGTCTCCTTCATAACCTCTTTTGTCTTTTCGATTCCGTCTGCATTTCCCGAAGTGCGAAGAAAACGGGTTGTACCGCGGCCGGCAAATATATCGTGAATCTTTCCTACGGCGATCATCTCTTTTTTGTCTTCGAAAATCAAATCCAGAAGCGTCGTCTTTGGCGGAAGAAGCGAAAAATCGTGCCGTCTGGAGGTCCTTTTGAAATTCGGGTATTCCCCTTCAAAGGGACGGGCGATAACACGTCCTACTGCATGCGGACCGGTAAGAATCCCGCGTGCAATCTCACAGTACCGGTAAAGCTCATCAATCGGAACAACTGCCTCGTGCGCGGCAATCTGGAAAACACTGTCGGCGGATGTATACACAATCAACGCGCCTGTCTCGACATGTTCTTTGCCGTAGTCCCTGATAACGTCAGTGCCTGAATACGGAAGATTGCATATCGTCTTTCTGCCTGCAGCCGCTTCAAAGGCCTCAAGTACTTCTGCCGGAAATCCTTCCGGATAGACCGGCAGGGGCTTCCCGGAAAAAATGCCCGCAATCTCCCAGTGTCCGATCGTCGTATCTTTTCCGTTGCTCATCTCTTCGAGGCGGGCATAGGCACCTTCCGGCACGAAGTCTTCCGGAGGAAGCACGAACAAATCTTCGCTCCTGCCGTCGGCGAGCGCGGACCTTACTTCCTTGATATCCTCCGTAACTCCATCAATTGCAAAGAGTCCAAGCTGCCCCAGATTCGGCGCCGTAAACCGGGTGCTCGTCGAAATGGCGCCAAGCGTATTACTGCCTTCGTCCCCGAAAACCCCTGCATCCGGTGCGCGTCCGATACCAAAACTATCCAGGACAATGAGAAAAACTCTTTTAGGACTTACGATGTCCTCATCAAATTCTACTTTTAGATCTGTCATCAGGCACATCCTCTTTTCTCTGATGTTTCATTTGAATCCATTTTGACCTATTCTACTGTTTCTTAAGTCATTCGGACCTTATCTGCGCCGTCTCATCTCGTAGCCCGCTTTGTATATTTCACCGGCCGGCAGAAATACCACATCCGCCTTCTCTTCGAATATCCAGGCATCATCCTCATAGGACGGAATTCCCTGCCACGGCTCAAGACAGAGGAAAGGTGCTTCCTTGCCAGGCGGTGTCCATATACCGAAGTTGCAGAAATTATGAAAATAAAAATCGAGCCCCGTACCCTTCTGACGATGCAGCAGAGAAAGTTTTCGGGATTGAATCTGAAGAAATACAAGGGCCGACTCATCAAACATATTGTAGGAAATAGGAAGAACCTTCCCATCTCCGGTTAAGGCTTTCTTCTTGTGTTCCCTGGACATAAGACCCTTTTCATTTAGCAGGTAGGCTGTGGGATCTTCTTCCCGGTCAAAAACAACATCGTAGTCCGAAAACTTCTCGTCGTCTTTAAGAGGACAGGCAAATCCGGCGTGACCGCCTATAGCAAATGGCAGAACTCCTGTTCCGGTATTCTGCACCGTATAGGTGGTCTCAAATCCGTCATCCGTTATTTTGTGCGACACGATCAGACCGAACGGAAATGGATACTGGCTTAATGTCTCATCGTTCTCAATCAGCTTCATTGATATCTGGTCCTCTGCAACCAGCACAGCTGCAAACTCGCTCTTTCTGGCAAATCCATGCTGCTTCATGGCATACGGCATTCCGCCGAAACTGGTACGGTCATTCCTTAAGGCACACACAACCGGGAAAAGAACAGGTGCATGTCCTGTCCAGTACTCGGGGCTGCCTGACCAGACATATTCAAGATCTTTTTCTTTACAGGAAATCAGCTCCGCGCCCAGTGTGTCAACAACGGCCCGCCAATTGCCCCGGCTCAATACATATCTCACAAAATCACGCTCCTTTTCACGGAAATCCGCCCGAATATACGAGGTTCACAATGTTTCTGTGCCTGAAAAGTCAAATAGCAGTCATTCAATCCAGCTATTTATCAGCTACCTATATAATAACACGACTCCGTCATTGCCACACATGAAAGGTGATGAAGGCGTCTTCCTTTACCTGTATTTTTGAGATGCTATTTTGCTGACAGTATAGCATTTTGAGAATATAATAGAATTTAAGTTTTTAGCGTCAGCTTTTTGCTGTCCCGCAGGAGAGGATTCAAGTATATGACAAATAACGCGCGCCTTCTCATGGTGTCATTTGATGCAGTCGGCGATCAGGATATTGACTTACTGCTTACGCAGCCTAATTTCTCAGAATTATGCCGCCGCGGAACACTTGTACGGGAAGTCTCCTCCATATTTGTATCCAATACATATCCGACACACACGACCATCCAGACCGGAGTTCTCCCCAAGACACATGGCATTGTTGATAATGTTTTTCAGGCGCCGTCCGTCAAACGCGACAAATGGCGTTTTGAGGTCAATCATATACGAGTTAAAACCCTCCCGGGAGAAGCGAAACGTGCCGGCAAAACGGTCTGTTCTGTTCTGTTCCCTGTCACGGGCGGATCACCGGACATAAGATATAACTTTGTTGAGATTGCCGGGGAGAGGCCGGTGTTTGAGCGTATTTTCTTTATGCTGCGATACGGGTCGACCGGATTTGTCCTCTCTGCTCTTCTTCGCTTTCTGCACCTGATGGCAACCAAAGATCCGGCCGGGCTTGATCGGTTTACATCTGCCGTTGCCTGCGACGCAATTAAGAGAAAGAAGCCCGATCTCACGATGGTGCATCTTCTGGAAGCCGACTACGAAAAGCATCACTTCGGACCGGACAGCCCTCAGGCCAAAGCAGCCGTCATACAGCTGGATATTCGTCTCGGCGAACTCCTTGAAAGCCTGGACAGGGCCGGTCTTTCGGACTCAACTTCGATCCTTGTTTTCAGCGATCACAATTGCAGAAACGTTCATACGAATGTATGGCCTAATGATATTCTTAAAAATTACGGACTGCCTTTCTCCGCTGCCTATTTTCATACGGCCGGAGGCTGTTGTTTTTTGAAGGTGTATGACCAGCAGAAGAAATCCGAGGCTGCAGCTTTTGTCGAAAAGTTCTTATCGGAGCCTTCCGTACAGAGACTTCTTACGCTTCATGAAATGCAGGAATCCGGCGGCGACCAGGAATTCGACTATGGATTCGCAGCTGCCGACGGTTTTTGCTTCGGTGAATTCGAGCGGGGGCAGCACGGCTATCCACTCGACCGGGATCATTACCATACCTTTTATCTGGCAGCCGGTAAAAACGTTCCACAGGGAGAAGTCAAAACGGGCGGAAGTCTTTTGAACATCTGCCCGCTGGCTGCCGACCTTCTCGAAATCGAGCCCTGGCCGATGGAGGGTAAAAACCTGGTTTTTTAGCTGCCTGTGCGGACAGCATTCACAATGGCAATCACGGCAACGCCGACATCGGCAAAAATCGCAAACCACAAGTTCGTCAGTCCAAATGCGGACAGCACGAGTATGAGCGCTTTTACTGAGAGTGCAAAAATAATGTTCTCCGTCACGATTCGTCTGGTCTTTCCGGCAATCCGTATCGCTTTCGGAAGCGCATCAAGATCATCTGTCATGATGACAATATCAGCCGCCTCAATCGCTGCGCCGGAAGCCATGGCCCCGATCGCAATCCCGATATCGGCACGCGCAAGAACGGGCGCATCATTAATGCCGTCACCGACATAAATGAGTGTTCTGTCTTTGGATGTACTGTTCTTTCTTGCTGCAATCAGTTCTTCCATCTTATCTAGTTTCTGGGCCGGAAGAAGTTCGGAAAACACATCCGTTATCCCAAGCTCCCGGGCAGCTGCATCGGCTGCCGGCGCGTGGTCTCCCGTAAGAAGTGCGATTTCATTAATATGAAGATCGCGAAGTTTTTGAATGACCTTCAAAGCCTCCGGCTTGATCTGGTCTGCAATTTCCAGGTAACCTGCGAATCGTCCGTCCGATGCAGCATAGAGAAGCGTTCCGACAGTCGCCACGTCTGGTATTTTTTCAATTCCGGATTCCAGCATCAGCTTTCTATTCCCGACAAGAATATCCTTCTCTTTTGTCTGTACGGCGACGCCGCGCCCGGCCATCTCCCTGTACGCGGAAGAATCCGGCAAGGATGAATGTATGGCTCTCTCCTGTGCCGCCTTCCTGACGGAAAGTGCAATCGGATGATCGGAATAAGCTTCTGCTGTTGATGCAAGCCTCAGTAAATCCTCCTCAGACACACCCTCAGCCGGCACAATTTTTGTTACTGCAAAAGTACCTCTTGTAAGCGTCCCCGTCTTGTCGAATACGATACTGTCGGCACGTGCGAGAGCATCAAGAAAATTACTTCCCTTAACAAGGATTCCCCGTTTACTGGCGGCACCGATTCCGCCGAAATAGCCAAGCGGCACAGAAATAACAAGGGCGCATGGGCACGAAACCACCAGAAATGACAAGGCCCTGTAAACCCAAAGGGAAGCGTCACCGCCGAAAAAGAGAGGTGGAACTGCTGCAAGAAGTACGGCCGCAACAACTACAATCGGCGTATATACGGCGGCAAAGCGTGTTATAAGATTCTCACTTTTGGATTTACGGCTTCCGGCGTTGGTAACCATCTCAATTATCCTGGAGACCGTGGACTCCCCAAACGATGCGGTAACTTCAATGGTCAGCACGCCGTCTTTGTTAACACAGCCCGAAAGAATGATGTCTCCCGCTTCGACATCACGAAACACAGACTCCCCTGTAAGCGCCGCTGTATCAAGCATAGATCGGCCTGATACCACAATGCCGTCAAGCGGAACTTTCTCACCGGGCTTAACAATTACATGCCCGCCGATTTGTACCGTGTCCGGGTGCACTTGAATCAATTTGCCGTCTTTTTGTATATTCGCATAATCCGGTCGGATCGACATGAGTTCAGATATCGATCTCCGTGAGCGATGCAGTGCAATTGTCTGGAAAAGCTCGCCGACCTGATAAAAAAGCATAACGGCCACAGCCTCTGACCACTCCGATATCGCGATGGCGCCAATCGTAGCAATAGCCATCAGGAAATTCTCATCAAAGATTTTGCCTTTAACAATATTGGACAAGGCTCTCCACAAGACCGGGAATCCGAGAATGGTGTAAGCGATTAAATACAGGGGAAGTAGAATGACCGTCGATGCGCCGCCCGACAAATCAAGGATAAAAGCAGCTGCAAATATCACAGCGCCCAAAAGAATCTGAAACTTCAGCCGGCGGATCTCTTTTTCTTTTCTTTCACTGTCCGTAAGAATCGAATCCTCAGGCAAAGAGACAGCGCAGCCGCATGATGCATCGTCATCGCACTTGCTCTCTGCCCCTTTATTAGCCGGACAGGCTGCTCTATTCAGCTTTCTTACGATTACATCCGGTTCAAAAGAATGCACAATAACTTCAATTTTCCCGAAAATGGAAGCTTCAAGAGACTTATCCGTCAATTGAACCCGTAAAGATTGATTCATAAAATTCACTTCGCTTTTTGATATTTCCGGCAGGGAGTTGACCTTTCTCTCTATTTTCGAGGCACAGTTAGCACAGCCGAGCCCCTGAAGTTCAAAAAGCAGCTCATATTCCAGCATATTAATATCCTCCCGATATTTGTATAATTACGTTCTGTCATGAGTGAATCTTTGATAGTGCAGGTCTAATGTGAATTGCTATGTATGCTCATATGCACACTCGTTCATATGAGCATTATAAAGCCGCTGCTTTCCTGTGTCAAGAGTAAAAAAACGGGAATCAGAATCCCGGGATTACGTCGAGTTATAGAGAGTTACAGCTTGGAGATTGAATAAAGAACATCATATTAGTATAATTTTATAAGCATCATATAAAAGGAGGGTAAAAAATGGCTGGAAATATTTCGGTAACACCCGGTAAAATTTTTGCTTCGCTTTCTTTTGCAGCTATGGTTACGGTTAATGCACTGGCAAATATTCTGCCCATCAACGGTATCGGCACTGGTGCCGTCTCGGATTCTTACCCGAATCTTTTTGCCCCGGCTGGCATTACTTTTGCTATATGGGGCCTCATCTATCTGTTGCTTTTGTTTTATAGTGTCTATCAGTTTGGAGCTTTCGCCGCGAAAGACGGCCAAGGCCTGAATGCCGCGGGGACCCTGATTAAAAGAATCAGCACGCTCTTTACAATTTCTTCCCTTGCCAACGCCGTATGGATTTTTTCATGGCACTACGCCATCATCGGCCTGTCACTTCTATTGATGATTGTCATTCTGATCTGTCTGATTTTGATTATAGAGAATATTAATAAAGCCGACCTTTCTCTGAACGATAAGGCGTTAATCCGCCTTCCATTCAGTGTCTATTTCGGCTGGATAACTGTGGCAGCGATTGCCAACGCTACAACTCTTCTGGTCGATATTGGATGGGACGGTTTTGGCGTTGCAGAGAATATCTGGACTGCCGTCATAATTTCCGTCGGCCTTCTGATAGCAGCGGCAACCATGATTAAGCACAGGGACATCGCCTATGGATTAGTCATCGTGTGGGCTTATGCAGGCATACTGATAAAGCATCTTTCCGGGACAGGTTTTGCGGGAAAATATCCTGAAATTATTGTCACGGTTATCGTCTGCATTGCCCTTCTCGTTGTCGCGAGCGTATATATTTTACTGGCAAACACAAAAAAGAATACCGCCAAATAATGGGAGTAATATGGAAAAGAATGAATTGTTATTCATCGATGAGACCGGCAATGTGACTTCCGGTGATGAACCCGACAATGTGATTTCCGGACTTTCGGTTGACACCGTGCTTGAACTTTGGTCCCGAACCTATAATACGGAAGGAAAGCCTGACTGGTCTCATATTTTTCCGTATTATCACGAAAATATCATGTTTCAGGATTCCATCCAAAAAGTTACCGGAATTGAAGATTTCAAAGCGTTGTGCAACCGCCTGACCAAGCGGTGCAAAAAGCTTCGCATGGATATCATTTCGATTGCGGGTGGAACAGATATTATCATCATGGACTGGAAAATGACAATGTCATTCCGCAAGTCTCCCGACACGCCCATATTCGGCTGCACAAAGCTTACCCTTAATAGCGAGGGGAAAATCATTGAGCAAAGAGATTATTATGACTTGTGGGGCGATATTTACAATGGGATTCCCGGTTTTGGCAAACTCTACCGGAAGTTCATGGCGAAGTTTTTCGGCTGATTTTGGCTGATAAGGGGTAATACATGAAAAAAGATCTGCCGGACGAATTGATGTTTCTTCAAAACAGAAAAATTCCGCAAAAGAAAAGCACGGCATCGATGGTCGGAAAAGTCTGTATCATTACGGGTTCGACATCCGGTGTCGGCCTTGAAGCAGCCAGGAGACTGGCCGAAGGCGGGGCTCATATCGTCATGGTCTGCAGAAACAAGGCTAAAGCTGACGCAGTCAAATCAGAACTGACAACGGCCTGGAAGGTTGTTGTAGATATTATCATCGCTGATTTCAGCCGCCTGGAGGATGTGCGAAAAGCTGCTGACATAGTGCTTCTCACGTACCCGAAAATAAATATTCTGATCAACAGCGCCGGCCTGCATTCTACCACGCGAATCTATACGCCCGAGGGGATTGAGACGGTTTTCTGCGTCAACCACCTCGCATCTTTTTTGTTTACCTCACTTCTTTTGGAACGGCTCAAAGAAAGTGCTCCGGCCCGCATTATTCAAGTTAATTCTGAAGGCCATCGGTTCAACGGACTCGATCCGGATGACATTAACTGGAAAAAACGCCACTATACGGGACTCAAAGGTTACGGTGCCTCCAAAACAGCACAGCTGCTGACGGTCTGGGATCTTGCAGACCTGCTGAAAGGATCAGGGGTCACAATCAACGCCGTGCATCCCGGCGATGTCAGAACGAACATCGGCAGCAATAACGGCGCGCTTTACAGGTTTTTCCTTCATCATGTAACCTGGCACTTCCTTAAAGATCCCGCTATCTCCGGGCATGCCTTGTACTACCTGGCATCATCCCCGGAAATGGATGCTGTCAGCGGCCGCTTTTTTAATCTTACCATCGAAGAAAAACCTGCGCCGCATGCTCTTGACCGCAGTATGGGCAAGCGAATATGGGCCTTGAGCAGGCAAATGACTGGCCTTGCGCCCGAATAGTCCTCTGCCTGCAGATTTTTGCTTATTTATCCTTTTTCAGCTGCTTGTGGGCTTTATCTGCGGCCAGCTTTCCTGTGAGAATGGATATGGGAAGACCGGAGGGGCTGTATGACCACTGCCCTGCCTGAAGCACATCAGGGATAGGGGTAAGTATGGATGAGGCTATCTTTGGGAAGCTGCTGACAACAGGTATAAAGGAATTGGTGAAAGACCAGCCTGTTATCGCGCCTTCGGAATTTCCGGTTACCTTTTCAATAGTCAGCGGGGTGGAAGAAAAACGATCGATTACAGCATCTTTCATTCCTGGAAAAATCGATGCATCAAGTACGCTGATCATCATTTCCTCACCCATTTTTTTGAACTCTTCATACCATCCCTTTTCAAAGATGTGCTTAACGATTGAATAATCCATTAGTGTGCTGATAATCAGACCTGTCTCTCCTTCAGGTGCCAGAGACGGGTCACGCAGGGCAGGGCAGGCAATTTCATATGTTGTATATTCAAAATATTTTTGCAGCCAGGCGGTTATGGCCTGTCTGTCATTGGTATATCCGGAAGTAACAGCAACGGCTGCGCCGACACCGGATGCGACAGTAACGGATGCGTCTGCTGCAATGTCCTGCAGACGTACATGCTGAAGGCCTTTCTTATACGGCGTATAAAAAAAGTGGGCGCTGGAAATGGAGTCAAAGAATTTTTTGTCCATATCAAGTGTGACATAGAGAGTAAAGATGGAGTCTCCTCCGATTTTGTCCGTTACAGCCTTTTGCTGCGCGATGACACGGTTCCTGATCTTCGTATTTGAAATAGCACCGGCGTCAATCATTTTGTACAGACTTTTCAGGTCCGATGCCCAGATCAATTTTTTATAGTGATATTCATTGCCCAGTGCATCTTTGACGGTCCTGGTCTGCGGATTTACCTGGCAGACAGCGGTTTCGGTTCTGATTTCACATCCATGATCTACTGCTGAGCGGGCAAGCTCCCGGGTAATAACGCCCGTACCTCCCAGCGGATATTGATAATCCAGGTAAAGGCTAAAGTAACTCAGAGCGAAAAACGCCGGAGTTTTGGTGAAAAAATGCTGCGCAATCATGTCAATCAGAGTCTGATTCTTTGTAATCCCGGCGAGATACTCGTCGATTGGAATATTGAGCTTCTCAATTTTTCCAATCGTTGTAAGATATTTGAAAAGCCAGGGAAGAATTGTCCCGGACAAATATTTCGGATCATTCATATTATCCATAAACAGCGGATTCTCAATGCCGTACAAAACGTCCATATATTGCATAACACGCTTAATTTCGATGATGATTTTGTCGATATCATCACAGGATTCGGGAAACTGGTCTTTAAGCAGTTTTTGATAATCAGCAAGGCTATCCTTTGATGTAAGCCGCAGAACCTGGTTCTCTATACCTATCGACACATTGTTTTTGACAAAATCAATATGAATACCGAGCTGCCTGAGCATGGGAAATACGATTCCGGAGTTCTCGATGGCTCTGATCCCGCCGTCAAAAGTGAATCCCTTGTAGTCAAAGGAAGTAACTAGCCCGCCGATACTGGCTTCCTTCTCACAAACTAATACTTTATACCCGTACTTGCTTGCGTATGCGGCACATGTCAATCCGGCAATACCGGCACCTACAACGAGAATGTCATAGTCCATAAAATACCCCGCAGCTTTATTAAATATATTCTTACATGAACAAACTGCTTCAATGATCTAAAAAAATAGTACATCTTTGGATATTCACTGTCAATTGAAGTTATCCGCTTAAGTGACAGAAGAGGCTTCACCGGAGTCTGAATCAGCCCATACCGTCAAATCGTAATAGATTTATCGATAGAGCTTTACAGACCGGAAATGTTATAATAGTAATAATCTATTCATATATCACATAATAAAGGGAGAGACAAAATGGAGAGCCTGAGCATTGCCATGCAGAACTATCTTGAGAAAATTTTTGATTTGTCACGGCGAAATATTCCCATAAATCAGGATTCCGGCTCGACCCTTCGCGGCGGCGTACGTGTCAGTGATATTGCTACACATCTTGACGTCTCCAAAGCCAGTGTCAATAATGCCATGAATGTTCTGGCCAAGCTTGGCTTTGTCTACAATGAGAAATATCAGGAGATTTATCTGACCGACCTCGGAAAAGAGACGGCCGCCCTTCTCGAGGGCAAGCATAAAATTATCAAAACTCTCTTTACCGACATAATAGGTATCCCGGCCAAAACGGCGGACGACGATGCGTGTGCCATTGAACACATCATCAGCCACGAAGCCGTCCAGCAGATTCATGAATATCTGATCAGTCAGGGAATTAATGTAATAGGCGAGTGATCGGTTACATCAGTAAATCTCCCCACACCAGGTAAGACGGCCTATACCAGTAAGACGGCCTATACCTTGACTTATCTGGACATAAGGCATAAAATTCTTATTGCAAACGCGAACCATTCGCAAATGGGAGGCTTTTTTTCATGAAGAAATTTATCATGCTTCTGCTTGTCGTTTTTTCTTTTTCTCTGATGACCGGATGTGCCGGAAATCCAGGCACCGCGGCTGAATCGGACTCCGGAAAGATCTCAGTAGTTACGAGTTTTTATCCTATGTATGATTTCGCCGTCAAGGTAGCCGGCGAGCACGCAGTCGTGACGAATCTTACGCCGGCCGGCATCGAGCCGCATGACTGGGAGCCGTCTTCGACCGACATGATCACACTTGAGAAGGCTGATGTTTTTATTTATAACGGTTCCGGCATGGAACACTGGGTTGATCCGGTACTTTCTTCTCTTGAGAATAAAGATCTGATTGTCGTAGAGGCCTCAAAAGCGATATCTCTCCTGACATCCTCTGAAGCTTCGGCCGATAATACTGATTCTTTTGATCCTCATGTGTGGCTTGATCCCCAGATGGCCAAGTTGGAAATGCATGCCATTCTTGCCGCTCTCATTGCTGCAGATCCGGAACACACCGAATCTTTCCAGGCCAGTTATGACAAATATGCACTTGATTTTGATGCGCTGGATGTTGAATTCAATTCCGCACTGTCCGCTGTCCCACAGAAGAATATTGTAGTAGCACATAATGCTTTTGCCTATTTGTGCAATGCATATGGTCTGACGCAGGTCCCCATAGAGGGCCTTGCCGCCGATTCCGAACCGGATGCGGCACGAATGAGCGAGATCATTGACTTTGTCAGTAAAAACAATGTAAAGGTGATTTTTTTCGAGGAACTGGTAAGCCCGAAAGTAGCCAAAAGCATTGCACAGGAGACCGGCAGTTCCACGGCAGTCCTTAATCCCCTTGAGGGAATAAGCGACGAGAACCAGGCCGCCGGAGAAGATTACTTTTCCGTAATGCGTACCAATCTCAAGACACTTGTAGACTCACTGACCATCAAATAACCCGAATATATGAGGTAAATCGTGTATGTCTGTTGAATGTGCAATTGAAGTCAAAGACCTGTCATTTGGTTATAATGATGTCCTTCTTATGGATCATGTATCTTTTTGTGTCAACAAAGGTGATTTTGCTGCCGTAATCGGGTCCAACGGTACCGGAAAAAGCACGATGATCAAGCTGCTTCTCGGACTTCTGACACCTTCAGGCGGAGAAATCACACTTATGGGAGAGCCTCTCCCTTCTTTTCACCGCTACCCCAAGATCGGCTATGTACCGCAGAACAGCGGAAGTACATCGGGGACTTTCCCTGCTACAGCTGAGGAAATTGTTCTGTCGAGTCTGTATCCCCAGATCGGGTTTCTTAAGATGCCCGGCCAGAAACACAGAAAGATTGTACTTGATGCCTTACAGAGTGTCGGAATGCAGGCGCATGCCAGGTCTCTGATCAGTGAATTATCCGGCGGGCAGCAGCAGCGCGTCATGCTCGCAAGAGTTCTTGTCAACGAGCCTGAGATCCTTCTTCTTGATGAGCCGACAGTCGGTATTGACACCGGCGCCATTGCGTCCCTGATGGAGATTTTGCACAGACTTAATATTGATAAAAAGGTGACTATTCTTATGGTCACGCATGATCTGACGCATGTTGCGCCTTACCTGAACCGCGTACTCTGTCTTTCTGACAGGAATTTCGCAGAGGATGCGCTTCCGGAAACACTCATTGTCCACGCCCACCCTGCTGCGCACGAGGTGCTCCGCGAGCATGTTCACTGCGCAGCCTGCCAGGAGCAGCATGATGCAGAAAAGTGCGCCGTCTGTGCGCATTCACATGAAAGCGGGGACCACGTATGACTTTCGATATTTTTCAGTATGATTTTATGCGAAGGGCTTTCCTGGTCGGAATTCTTCTGGCCGTCATCATTCCCTGCATCGGTGTAATTGTTGTATTCAAACGCCTGTCCCTTATCGGGGATGCTCTGTCCCATACTTCCCTGGCCGGTGTTGCCATCGGCCTTATCATTGGAATCAATCCAATCATCGGAGCCATGGCCGCATGTCTTTTTGCAGCTTTCGGCATCGAAGCCATCCGCAAAAAAATCCCGAAATATTCCGAGCTTTCCATCGCCATCGTCCTTTCTGTCGGCGTCGGACTGGCCGGCGTCCTATCAGGATTTGTCAAAAATGCCGGAAATTTCAATAGTTTTCTTTTTGGAAGTATTGTTGCGATCAGTAATTTTGAGACCGGTCTGGTGGTAGGCGTATCGATTCTGGTATTCCTATCCTTTCTTTTTCTATATAAGGAACTTTTTTATATTGCTTTTGATGAGCAGGCTGCCGCTCTTTCGGGCGTTCCTGTCCGGCTTGTAAATACTATTTTCACCATTCTTACTGCCATTACTGTATCCGTCGCCGCCCGTACAGTAGGCGCACTGATTGTCTCATCTCTCATGGTGGTCCCCGTTGCGACTGCCATGGTTATGGCAAAAAGCTACAAACAGACGGTTATCCTGTCTGTCCTGGCTGCTGTTTTATCTACCCTGACCGGACTTTTCGTCTCCTATTACACAGGTCTCAAGCCCGGTGGAACCATCGTTCTTACAGGTGTCGTCCTTTTCCTTATCGCTCTCGCGGTGCAGCGTATCCGCCGGGCCATCCGGGCGGCCGGAATGAAAGGAGCGGCACATGAATCTTCCTGAATCCGCTTTTTGGCCTGAAGGTCTGAAACGCACAAAATCAAGGGAGGCTGTACTGGCAGCTCTTGAGAAAGAGACACTTCCGGTATCCGCCCTGTATCTTTTTGAAAAACTGCAGCCGGCTTCTGATCCCATATGGCTATCTACCGTGTACCGGGTCCTTGAGTCTTTTGTCGAAAAGAACGCCGTCATCAAAAGTATACCGACCGACAGCACGATGGCCGTCTACGAATTGAATCGCCATACGCACACACACTATGCGGTATGTGTTGCCTGCCATGCCATGATCCCCGTCAAAGACTGCCCCTTTGAGTATGTAGTCCCCCCTGTCACAGACGGTGAATTCCACATAGTAGGACATAATCTTGAACTTTTCGGATATTGCGGCGAATGCTTTAAAAAGAAAGATAAGGAGCAATAGGCAAAGCTTTAGTTTGCCATTGACTTCTTTTCATTTTCATCTTATTCTACAGGTATAGGGGGAATTAAATCCTCCCCATGTATTTACACACACTATCCTATGATTTTCAGCGTGCCGTATGGCATTTATGCGTCATACAGGCACTTTCAAAAGGAGGCCTTCTTATGGCGAATTCAACTCTTATCTATACAGTTCACGGTCGTGAAATTCTTGATTCCCGCGGCAACCCGACTGTTGAAGTCGATGTTACCTTAGCTGACGGCAGCTTCGGACGTGCTGCGGTTCCTTCCGGAGCCTCCACAGGAGCTTTTGAAGCCGTTGAGCTTCGCGACAAAGATCCGCACCGTTATCTTGGACAAGGCGTACAGACGGCTGTTGATAATGTAAACGGTCCGATTGCCGCTGTTCTTTTAGGTCTTAACGCCCTGAATCAAAAAGTAATTGATGCCGCGCTTATTGAAGGCGACGGCACGCCGAACAAAGCTGCATGGGGAGCTAACGCGATTCTAGGCGTATCACTCGCTGTGGCCAAAGCAGCGGCTAATTCCCTTAAGATGCCTCTTTACCGCTATGTCGGCGGAATCAATGCACGCACGCTGCCCGTACCGATGATGAACATTCTAAATGGCGGAAAGCATGCTGATTCGAGCCTCAATATCCAGGAGTTCATGATTATTCCGGCCGGCGCGTCTTCTTTCTCCGACGGCCTGCAGAAGAGTACAACCGTGTTCCATACCTTAAAGAAGCTTCTTAAAGCCGACGGATATATCACAGCTGTAGGAGACGAGGGTGGTTTTGCCCCCAAATTCAGCAGTGACGAAGAAGCACTGGCTTACATTGTAAAAGCGATAACCGCTGCAGGTTTTGTCCCCGGTAAAGATTTTTTCATTGCTATTGATGCAGCCGCCACAGAAATGTATGACGAAGCAGCCAAAGCCGGAAGACCCGGTGATTATCTGTTCTGGAAAGCCGGTATCTTCAAGACTGTTGACGAGATGGTCGCCTTCTGGGTAGACCTCGCAGACCGATACCCGGTCCTTTCCCTCGAAGACGGAATGAGTGAAGAAGATTGGGACGGATGGAAAAAGCTGACCGATGCCCTGGGTGACAGGATCCAGCTCGTCGGCGATGATCTATTTGTAACCAACACGGACCGTATCAAAAGAGGAATCGACCTCGGGGTTTCCAATTCTGTTCTGATTAAGCTCAATCAGATCGGGACTCTGACGGAGACTCTTGAAGCTATTGAAATGACAAAGAACCAGAACTGGACAGCCATCGTATCCCACCGCTCTGGTGAGACGGAAGATGTTACTCTCGCAGACATTGCCGTGGCTACCAACGCCGGACAGATCAAGACAGGAGCCCCTTCCCGTACCGATCGCGTAGCCAAATACAACCAGCTTCTGAGGATCGAAGAAGAGCTTGGAGCAGCTGCCATCTACCCCGGACGCAAGGCTTTTCATGTATGATAAATAAAACTTTCACAAAAAAGCTTGTTTTTTGGTATTAACCGTGGTATTCTAACGTCAGGTCATGGAACGGTATTGATGGCGATTTGAAATTATACTTCTTCGTAACGATTAGGTAGATTTTTAAAGTCCTAGTTTTAACCCCGTCACCTACCTAATCTATTCAGAAGGAGGTACTTATATTATGGCTGATAAGACATTGAATTGTAAGGATTGCGGAGCTGAGTTTGTTTTCACTGAAGGTGAGCAGGCTTTCTACGCAGAAAAAGGATTCACCAATGAGCCGGTTCGTTGCCCTGATTGCCGTCGCTCGAGAAAGCAGCAGCGCAATAACGACCGTGGATACGGTGACAACAACAGATGGTAATCATCTGCTGCATTCTTTGATAACACAAAGAAAGTAAGTTGGGATGCTCCGGATTGAAAGATCCGGAGCATTTTTTTATGTCTTTTTATCCAATTGCTGATTCAGGGTGAGCAAATTTTTGTATATTCCTTGCGAATTGTAAATATTTTTTGTATATTTAGTGCAGCGGTATATACCGCATCATGATTTGGTCTAATAATAAGGAGGAACGAATATGACAACTAATAATTATCCGGCTGATCAGACCGTAACCCTGGGCGATTGGATTGTAACCATGATCCTCACTTCCCTTCCGATCGTCGGATTCGTAATGATTCTCGTCTGGGCTTTCGGCGACGGCGCCAAGCCATCCAAAAAGAACTATGCCCGTGCTGTTATCATCATGGCTGTTATCGGACTCGTCATTGGAATAATTTCCTCTATCCTTTTTGCAGGAATCTTCGCAACGGCAATGGCCGGTATGTCTGACTCCTTCAGCAGCTACAGCTACTAATTCCTTTTTTAAAATCCAGGTAAAAATTGAGATCCGGCTGTTCCCTCAAGGGACGCCGGATCTTTTTTGCTTTATCCTGCCTTTTTGCTTTATCCTGCCTTTTTGCTTTATCCTTTCTGATAATCAGCAGCTGATAACGCGGCAATGAGTTATTCGCCGGTCTTCACATAATTTTCCAAAATCAGATTTGCACTCGAGAGAATAACCGGATTCATGAGAAGCCGTGATGATATGATTTCAACTCTCTTTGCACCTCTGGCAATAAATCTCTCGTTTACTTTCCGGCTGATTCGCTCGCCAAGGGCTTGAGCCCCATATGAAATATCCCCGGTCAGGACGACGGCCTGGACATCAAGTACGTTAACGGCGTTCACGATGGCGCAGGCAAGATATTCCGCCTCCAGATCCATAGCTGCTTCGGCTGTTTTTCTGCCGCTTTGCGCCTGGTCCGAAATCTCTTTCCAGGAAGCAAGCGAGGCGTCTGTCTTTTTGACCACGGCAATCAGATTGGGAATCGAAGCGTACAGTTCCACGCAGCCATAATTGCCGCAGCCGCAGCGAGGCCCGTTAATCTGTATTGTCGTATGCCCTATTTCATTGCCGAAGCCCTCCGTTCCTTTGAAGAGTTCATTATTGATAATAAGTCCCGCACCGACGCCGGTATCGACCACTAGTTCTAAAAACGAAGAATATGTCCCTTTAAGCCCGTATGTTTTTTCCGCCAGAGCTAGTGCGTTGGCGTTGTTTTCAAGAAGAACCCTTGTATGAATTCTTTCGATAAAATAATCCACAATTGGAATATTGGACCATTTTTCGAAATTTGGCGGATTCAGAATGACGCCGCGCCTTACATCAATCGGCCCGGGTGCCGTAATTCCAAGACCAAGGAGCCGGCCGGGAACCAGCGGCGGCGATATAATCCGGTCAAGCTCGACACTGATATTTTCGAGAATTTCCGACGCCGGCATGGATGAATCAAGAGGCTTTTGTATATGCCGATGAATGATTCCGGCAAAATCTGAAATTCCTATCGAAAAATCATGGCGGGAAATATTAAGACCTACAGCGCAAAATACATCCGGATTAATCTCAAGTTCCAGAGACTTCCGCCCGATTCCGCCGTACGCCTTTGGCGCGCCGCCTTCACGGAGAACCCCCTCCTGCAGCATCTGATCTGCGATCACGCCAATAGCCGCACGCGTCAGACCGGTTCTGCGTGACAGCTCCGCACGCGAAGTGCTCTGCTGCCTCAGGGTATCGAGAATAAGCCGGCGGTTGACGGATTTCATTTCGGATGCGTTCAGCGTGACTTGCTTCATAATGTTCTCCGTATTCAATATATGTTTTTTTGGAAATATTAGTCACAGGATACCACTTTAACAAAATCTGGTAAACAATGCCCGTCGGTCACTTTATCGACCGGCTGCTTTCGAGCTGCCTTCGAGCTGCCTTCGAGTTTGTAAAATGAATTGACAAAGTAATTCCCGGCTTATATACTCATGCTGACTGACATGATGAGAGGTATGAATTATGATACTCAATGTATTGAAAAAGGGATTCAACTATTCACAGGACGGTCCGGGCAACCGCCTTGTATATCATCTTCAGGGATGCAATATGCACTGCCCTTGGTGTGCGAATCCTGAGAGCATGCCGCTCGAAGGCACGCTTATGACCGGGAAGACCTCCGGCACACATATTTCCTTTCAGGAAGAGCGTGTTGAAGATTTACTCGAAGAGGCAAAAGACAGCCGTATCCTTTTTTTCGACGGCGGGGGCGTAACGCTGACCGGCGGAGAACCGACCCTTCAGTTTGATGCTCTCCGGGAATTTCTGACGGGCCTTAAGGCTGCTGGAATCCATACCGCGATAGAGACGAACGCATCTCACCCGAGACTCAGCGAGCTTTTTGGCGTGATTGATTTACTGATTATGGACTGTAAACACATCGATAGTCATAAACACCGCCGGATTACCGGCCTTTCCAACAGAATCATTCTTAAAAACATAGAAAGTGCCATGTCCTTTCACGGCAATGTCCTGATAAGAACACCGCTGATCCATGGTTTTAATGCAGATACAGACACTGCAGAGGCGCTTATCAGTTTTTATAAACAGTACGACATCAGCCGCACCCGTTTTGAATTGCTGAAATATCACGAATACGGAAGGGAAAAGTGGGTAGCCTGCCGTCTTCCCTATCAGATAAAAGACGGGTTTATCACAGACTCACGCTACGAAGAAATCGAAAACATCTATCGAAGCGGCGGCCTTACTGTTGTCCGCACATGAAGGAGGCACACATGTCCTTATCAAATGGTTACACACCATCCGCCCTGGAAGCGTCCGCAAAAAGTCTTTTTGCCGAAGAACGCAAAATCATGCGTCTCGACGGCTGGTTTCTCTTAAGGGAAGCTGCATCGTCATATGAAATATCGCACCCTGAACTGTCTCCGGTAATCAGGACGGCACAAGCTCTCCAGGCCGCAGTCAGGACTCTTCCACTTACTATAAGCACGCACGCTGTATTTGCAGGAACCCAGAGGGACGCATTTGCACGAAGCTATGCGCTGATAAACCCTAACTTCAAGGTCAGCACGTTCAACGGCTACTGCGACCCGACGGCAGTCTATGACGACATCGAACCCAGCGCGGAGATTCCTGCCGCGCGGATCGAAACCCTTCGGAATACAGCCCGCCAAAGCACCTATGTCCGGGAGCTTTCCGAAGTCTACGACAAAGTTAAAGGCGACACCGGGGAAGTCGCATACTTTATCGAGCAGGTCACCGGACATCTGATTCCTGATTTTCGTGTTGCCCTCAAAACCGGCGTTTCTCCTCTTCTCGATGAAGCCAGGGCACGCGGCATCATCGAGAAGAATCCGGTGAAAAAGGAACAGTACGAAGCAATGGCGGTCTCTCTCGAGACGCTTCTGCTTCTTGCCGGAAGATATGCTGCCATCGCCAGGCAGCAGGCACTTACCGCTGCCGGTTCCAGAAAGGGGCAGCTCGAGAACATGATATCCGCCCTGGAAAACGCACCTTTAAGAGGCGCCGGGAATCTATATGAGGCGGTGCAGCTTTATATGCTTCTCTGGCAGGTAATGTGTCTTGAACAGGCGCCGAATCCGTTCGCTTTTTCTGTGGGAAATGCTGACCGGATTTTTGAGCCGTACCGGGCTGCCGAAGGACTTTCCCGGGAAGAAGCGGCCGGATTTCTGAAACACTTCCTGGTGTTTTTCAATGTGGGAGACAGAAGCTGGGCTATCTCACAGAACATTCTGATCGGCGGCAAAGATCAATTCGATGCAGATCTGACTTCCGAGACATCCTACGCTTTTCTTGACGCCTATTTTGCCATGAATCTTCCGCAGCCGATTCTCTCCGTCAAGCTTCATAAAAACACCCCGGACAAGATGTACCGGGATATGGGGCGATTCTTTTTCACACCGGGCTGCCTTACGCCCTCTTTTTTCAATGATGACGCGCTTTTTTCCGTGCTGCAAAAGCATGGCGTCGATCCTGAGGATGCCGCGGATTATTCCATTGCCGGCTGCCAGGAACCGCTGATCATGGGAAAGGATAACGGAAACACAACCAACAGCTGGCTTAATCTGCCCAAGATCCTGGAGCTTACACTCCAGAACGGTGTATCGGAAATAAGCGGGAACCGTATCGGTACCGGCACAGATGCGCCGGACGCCTTCACCCTCCTTTCGAATATCAGACATTATTTCTACCGCGCTGTTGATGAGTATACGAAGAGAATGGCAGATGCCGCAAACGGCGCATCAAGGGCATTGTCCCATCTTCCCGTCCCCTTTCTATCTGTTTTCATGGGTGGACTTGAGACCGGAATTGATACAAGAAGCCAGTATTCGCAGGGAACAAAATACAACGGAAGCGGCTGTCTGATTCACGGACTTTCGGTTATCAGCGACAGCTTCTGCGCCATAGACGCGTATTTGAAAGAATACCCGGACAAGGCCGGGCGCCTCCTCGACACTCTAAAGAATAATTTTGAAGACAATGACGAGCTGCGGCAGTTTCTTCTGGCAGCTCCCAAATTCGGAAATCATATTAAAGTCGTTGATCTGGAGACTGCCGAAGTCGCCTCCCGTGTCTCCGACAGGATTGCTGCCCTTACCAATTATCTCGGGAATCCGTTCCGTCCGGACTGGGCAACTCCTTCCACCCATCTCCTATACGGCTTTTGGGTCGGCGCCACGCCGGACGGCCGCAAAGCACGTGAAATGCTTAATTATGGCGTTGATCCGTTATACGGCGAAGCGCACAATGGCCTTGGCTTCCGGGTGCTTTCGACGCTGAGCCTTCCTTTTGAAAAGTTCAACGGCGGTTATGCTTCGCATCTGGGATTGGATCCGAATTATTTTGCGGCCGGTAGCCTGGAGGAAAAGGGTCTGGATTTCAAAAATAAAATCATGCAGCCGCTCTTTTTCGGATCTTCCGGCAAAAAGACAGCACCATTCTATCTGTATCTCAATATCACCACTCCCGAGACGCTTCGCAAGGTCCTGGCCAATCCCGCAAAATACGCGCCGAGCGGTGTCTATATCATGCGGATTCACGGAACTTTCGTTAATTTTCTGGACCTTTCACCGGAAATCCAGCAAGATATCATTAGTAGGCTCGACCTCAAATCGACGGTCTGTTAGGAGGCTCCCATGAAGACAATCGGACTTGATATTGGCACAACCAAGATCTGCGGCATTCTGATCGACAGTCAAAGCGGCGAACTTCTTCATACCCTTACACGAAATAATGACAGCAGCATTCATACTGAGATTTCCTGGGAAAAGAGCCAGAATCCACGGATCATTCTTGCGCACTGTCAAAGTATTCTCGATGAATTCCGCCGGATGGCGTCTGACATAAAAAGCATCGGAATCACCGGACAGATGCACGGCATCCTGTACATCGACTCCTCCGGCAGCCCGGTAAGTCCTCTTTATACCTGGCAGGATGAGCGGGGCAACCAGATTTTTTCTGAATCCCTGCCTCAATCTGGCACTCAATCTGGCACTCAATCTGGATCTGACAGTGAGACATACGCCTCGTATCTGACCCGTGCAACAGGATATCCCATGGCGACCGGTTACGGACTGACTACGCACTTTTACATGATGCATAACCGGTTGATCCCGGACACGGCGACCGTTTTCTGCTCCATACAGGATTATGTGGCCATGACTCTTGTGAATGCCCGTGTCCCTCTGGTTCATGTGTCAGACGCTGCCAGCTTCGGACTCTTTGACAGGGAGCAAAATCAGTTTGATAAAGAGGCTTTGAAAAAAGTCCGGATCAGTCCGTCCTTTCTGCCGCCGGTCACAGACGATACCCGGATCGTTGGACAAGCACCTGGCGGGATATATGTATCTGCCGCCATCGGTGACAATCAGGCAAGCTTCCTTGGAAGCGTCTGCGATGCGGACGCCATTCTAGTTAATGTCGGTACCGGAAGCCAGGTCTCCGTTAGAGTACATAGCTCAAAATCGGCCGCAGCGGGCGCTCCCGACGGCATCCAGGCAAGACCGTTCGCAGACGGGGACAATCTGTGTGTCGGAAGTCCTCTGTGCGGCGGCTATTCATACGCCGTTCTCAGGGACTTCTTTATTCAGACTATAGACATGTTCGGAGGTACAAACCGGGCGGGCGAACCAGATCTGTTCCGGATAATGGACGAAGCGGCAAGCCGGGTCTATTCGAAGCCCGGTTCCCTGTCGATCGACACCCGCTTCCGGGGAACCCGCGAAAATCCCGCGATCCGTGGCAGCATAGCAAATATTACGCCGGACAATCTGACTCCGGGGCATCTTTGCCTGGGCGTCATGAGAGGAATCTGCAATGAACTTTTCAGCCTATACATGGCCATTCCTTCGGACCCGGACAGTCCGCCTTCGATCCTTGTCGGTTCCGGCAACGGCATCCGCAGCAGTCCGCTGATGCAGCAGATTTTTACCGATACCTTCGGACTCACCCTCAAAATCCCTCTGTACAGGGAAGAAGCCGCCTACGGGGCTGCTCTCTTCTCGCTTGCAGCCACAGGCGTCTGCCGTTCTCTTCAGGAAGCTCAGAACAAAATCAGATACCAGTAGTTTCTGATATCGAAGAACATGGCGAAATCATAGAACAAATCGTATTTAAAAAATAAGGAAAATTCATAGGAGAATTTATATGAGTATTGATACAGCCCGGCTCGCCTCAGAACCTGTTTTTTTCGAGAGGAACCGCGTCTTCCGCGTTTATGAGGGCGGCAAGCTTTTCGGGGATTTTTTCGGGGACGAACCGGTCGACGGCAACTATCCTGAAGAATGGGTCGCATCGACTGTGCGGGCTATGAACATGCATGTATCGAGTCCCAATGATGGCCTGAGCATTATCAAAGATCAGGATCTTACTTTTTTGGAGCTTCTGGAAAAAGAGCCTGCGCTGATGCTCGGCGACCGAAAAAAATATGATGTCCTGGTAAAAGTCCTCGACAGCGCCATACGGCTTCCCCTGCAGGCACACCCGGACAAGGCGTTTTCTCAGAAATATTTTCACAGCGATTACGGAAAAACCGAGATGTGGCTGATACTTGCAACACGCGAAAATGCACGCGTGTATTTTGGATTCCAGGAGAAAATAACCAAAGAGGAATTTGCAGCTGCGGTTGAAGAAAGCCGCACGGATAAAAATGTCATGACGGCTCTTATTAATGAGATTGCCGTTCAGCCGGGAGAGGTCTATCTTGTCCCTGCAAAATGTGTCCACGCTATCGGTTTCGGCTGCCTTCTTCTGGAAGTTCAGGAGCCGACGGATTTCACCATCCAACCGGAATACTGGTGCGGAAACCATCTGCTGAGCGAATATGAGATGTACCTGGGAGTAGATAAGGATTCGGCCCTTGATTGTTTTGACTATGATATTTACGGGCCGAAGAGTCTGGCGGTCAGTAAAAGGGAACCCAAAATCATCCGGAAAGATGACCGGGTTCTCATTGAAGATTTGCTGACATATGAAGACACGCCGTGTTTTGGCGTCAAGAGGATAACCGTCTCAGACGGGGCTCTGTGCTTAACAGAAGGGCCGGCGGTTTATCTTGTAACCGAAGGCGAAGGAGAGCTGTACGGACGAGGTGAGACACTCTCGATCCAAAGGGGATCGTATTTCTTTCTTCCCCATGCAGCAAAAGACTGCTATGAGGTCAGAAGCAACTCCGGAATACAACTTGCGCTCTGTCTGCCGCCGAAAGAGTAACGCTGGGGTGAGAGACTTGTTCCGGCGAAAATCCTCCGGAAACCATGTCAATTATTGTGAAAAATCAAAGAAAGTAATGTCTATTCCCGACAGGATATTGACCAGGTGTTAGTATAGGTTTCTCCGGGTGAAAGGCAGATCAGGTCTTCTTTGTCTTCGATCGCTGTAATGGTACCCGCCTCGGACGGCAGGCTCAGCCAGGGCTCAATGCACACATACGGCGCACATGTCCGGGGCATATGCCAAAGACCCAGATAGGGCATCTGCGGGTATTTGAGATAAATTTCGCGGCTGCTCTTTTGGCTTTTAAGAGTCACCCCCCGGCTCATACCTGAGAGTACAATAGCGTCGTTGTCAAAAAGGCTGTGCCTCAACCGCAGTATGCTTCCATCCTCAAGGGGAAACTTGATCCGCTCCCTGGTAACAAAGCAGTCCTTACTGAGAACTACGGCCCGGACGTCTTCCACACAGTCAAATTCCAGATAGAAGTCTTCAAATTTCAGTGATTTTTCCATGGGAACATGAAAACCGGGATGACCGCCAAGCCCGAAATACAGTGACTTTGTATCTGTATTATTTACCTGATAACTGATGGATAAGGTGTCGCCCGCCAGTTCATAAATGATTTGATATTCAAAGGCAAATGGATATTGCGTAAGCGTCTCCTTGTTCTCCTTAAGGGACAGGACGAGCCGGGTCTGGCTGTTCTCAACAGCGGTCATGTGCTGCGATGCTGCAAATCCATGAATGCCCATTTTATACTCACGGCCTTCATACGTGTAACGGCCGCCTGTCAGCCTGCCGACAAAGGGAAAAAGGTTGGGAGATTGCCCATCCCAGAATTCAGGATTACCGTTCCAGAGAAATTCTGAACCGCCGGAGGACAGGAGTCCTTTGATTTCTCCGCCCAGGCTATCTATGATGACGGTGAGGTTCCGGTTATGCAAAGCATACTGCATTTTGCGTATTCTCCCTGCTGTTTTCACTTATATTATCACATGATTGATGCGAATTTTAAGAAAAGACTGATGTCCAGGAGATTTCTCAATCCACTGGACATCAGTCCGCATTCTCACAAACAAAATCTGGAGGAGATTTGATGAATTTGCTTAGCCAAGACTGTCAACATTATCAATATTAACAATCGAAACACCTGTATCTACTTGTGTTGCTGCAAGAGTCTCTCCGTTGAGAACGGCGATAGCAGCCTTCATTCCTTCAGAACCCATCGTGGAAGGATTCTGAACCATTGTGCAGACGAGGGATCCGTCTTTAATCAGGGAAAGAATCGCATCTGATCTGTCAAATCCAACGCCGATGATTCCGCCGCCGGCACCCTTGATTGCATTGCCTACACCAACGGTAGCGCCTTCATTACATCCGAAGATGCCTACAACGCCATCGGTAATATAGTTGTCAGCAATATCCTGGGATTTTGCTGCATCGCCTTCACCGTACTGTGTCTCAAGGATTGTGAACTCAGTTCCTTCAAAGGCTTCACGGAAACCGGCTTCACGCTTGTTGGTTGAGTCTGTTGCCGTATTGATGTTAACAATACCAATTGAACCTGTTGTTACGCCGTCAGCTGTCAAAGCGGCGATCATCTGTTCACCGGCTGTTTTGCCTGCTGCTTTGTTGTCTGTCGAAAAAGTAGCTGAAGCTTCCGAGTTTGCAGGGGAGTCAACATAAATTATGACAATTCCTTCTGCTTTCGCTTCGTCGAGCGCACCGGTAATTGAATCAGGACCGTTGGCTGCGATCAAAATCGCATCGGCACCGTCAGCGATTGCGTTGTTGACACGCTCGATCTGCTGGGCGTCATCTTTCTTATCAGGGGCCATCCACGTATAGTCTACGCCGGCTGCATCGGCAGCTTCCTGTGCGCCTTTGTCTACAGAGACCCAGTGCTGATCCGTACTGTCCATGGTAATAAGGATAACTTTCTTTGTCTCTGCGGCTGCGGCTGTTGTTTCTGCTGCGGCGGCTGCGGTGGTATCTGCGGCTGCGGCGGCGGTTGTTGCTTTTGCTGTTGTTTCTGTGGCTGTGCTGCTGCATCCGGCAGCTACAGTTGCGATCATAGCCATGCTCAGGACCAAACTCAACATTTTCTTCATTTCTTAATCCTCCTCAATGAATCAGTTATCAATCAAAGCATATTTGCTTTAACCTTCGATATGTGCCGTATTTTTAGCGGCTTTTTTGGGTCTGCCTGTCCGTAAGACAACATCCAGAAGAACAGATACGATTACGATAATTCCAATAACTATGTTTCTGATGGCAACCGGCGCGCCGGCGAATTGGAGTCCGTTCTGCAGAACGCCCCATATGGAGGCTCCGACTACCGTTCCCAGAAGGAGGCCCTGCCCGCCTAAGGTTGAGACGCCGCCGATAACAGAAGCGGCAACGGCGTACATTTCATACATATTGCCCGAATCCATAGTGCCGATACCGGCAGTTGCTGAAGTTACCAGACCGACAGTGCCTGCGCAGAACGCGCTGACCACATACGCTTTTATCGTTGTAGCGGACACATTTACACCGGATAGTCTGGCGGCGTCTACGTTGCTTCCCACTGCATAAATATGCCGGCCGGTACGGGTCTTGCTGAGCAGAAAGTTAAAGGCGATAAACAGAGCGACAGCAATCCAGACTGTATTAAAGATACCGACCATTTTTCCGTAGTAAAAGAAAGTTCTGAAACCTTCTGCCGCTTCTCCGATGGCATCCGTATTGTAGTTATTGTTAACAATCTGCGCGACGCCGCGGGCGACTGTCATCGTGCCGAGAGTTGCGATAAAGGGAGGGAGCTTACAGTTCGCCACGAGCAGACCGTTTCCAATACCCGTAGCTATGCAGATAATCAGTGTAGCAACAACGGAAAGCCATGGATTCCATCCCTTGGTCATAAGCGTTGCTGATATCATGCAGCTCATACCAACAACAGAGCCAATAGAGAGATCAATATTTCCAGTAATCAGAACATAGGACTGTCCTATTCCGATAATAAGGATCGGAGCAATCTGCCGGAGAAGATTGCCAATATTCCTGCCGGAATAAAAAGAGGGGTTGAGAATGGCAAAAGCCAGGCACAGGACAATCAGACCGACGGTGACGGTTGCGATCTGCCCCACCCCCCGGATCGCTAAAATGTTCTTAACGGGATGATTCTCTTTGATCTCATTTCTTTGCATATCAATTCTCCTCATGCTAGCCTGCAAGCATTTATTTTCTTTTTTTCTGTCTTATGCGGTAACTTTTTGGGATACTTTTTTCTCGAACCGGGTGGCATAGGTCATGATCTGATCCTGCGTTGCATCTTGTGTCGACATCGTTCCTGTGATTTTTCCGTCACACATGACAATGATCCGGTCACTGATCCCCATGATCTCCGTCATTTCAGATGATACAAACAGGACGCCGATACCATCCTTTTTCAGCTGATTCATAAGATGATAAATCTCTACCTTTGCCGCCACATCAATGCCTCTGGTAGGTTCATCAAAAATGACAACCCGGGAATTTCTGGCGAGCCATTTGCCAACAACCACCTTTTGCTGGTTGCCTCCGGAAAGGGCCGCTGCATTCACTTCTGCATTGGGCAGCTTGATCCGCAGATCTGCGATCGTCTTGTCCGTCATCGCCTTTTCTCTTTTTCTGTTCACCGTACCCAATACATCACAGATGATGTCAAGATTAGGGAGGGCTATGTTCTCACGAACGGTGAGTTTAGTGCATAACCCGTCTCTTTTCCTGTCTTCAGGTACAAGAACAATACCGGACTTGATCGAGTCGGCAGGATGATTTATGCTGATATTTGCGCCGTCGAGAATAATTTCACCGGACGTTTTGGGATCTATTCCAAAGATGGCCCGGGTGACTTCTGTACGGCCGGCACCCATCAGACCCGAAATTCCGACGATCTCACCTTCATACAGGTCAAAGTTAATATCTCTTACTAGCCTGCCTGCATTGAGGTTTTTCACTTCAAAAACCTTTTTGCCCCTTGGGCACTCAACACGGGGAAACTGCTCTTTTATCGTACGGCCAACCATGTTGGATATAATCTCTTCCATATTTGTATCTGCAAAATCCATTGACTTGATATACTTGCCGTCTCTCATGATGGTTATGCGGTCAACAATGTACTGCAGCTCTTCGAGCCTGTGCGAGATATACACAATTCCGCAGCCGGCTTTTTTTAGATTCCTGATTACTGCAAACAGATCATCAATCTCTTCAGAAGAAAGAGCGGATGTCGGTTCATCCATAATCAGGATTCTTGCATTGGCCGAGAGGGCTTTTGCAATCTCCACCATCTGCTGCTTGGACACCTGAAGATCACCGACAATATCATTGGGATCAATATCCACGTTCAGTTTTTTCAGAATATCATCCGCCTGTTTATTCATCTCGCGATTAGAGAGGACCCGGGTATGAGTCTGTTCTCTTCCCAGAAAGATATTTTGCGCAACCGTAAGATGCTTGCACATATTCAGTTCCTGATGAATGATGGCAACGCCTATTTCCTGTGCGTGTTTGGGAGAAAGATCGCCCTGCTCTTTGCCGAAGATCTTCATGCTCCCGGAGTCTCTTGTATAGACGCCGCTCAGTATCTTTACGAGTGTTGATTTTCCGGCGCCGTTCTCTCCGAGTAAAGCCATAACTTCCCCCGACCTCAAACGGAACGATACATCATCCAGCGCCTTAACACCGGGAAATGTCTTTTCAATGTGATCCATTTCCACGATATAGTCCTGCATACTTTCCACCTGCCCAGCTCAAATTGTCATTTTGATTGACAGGCAAAGTATAACACTGGGCTTTCAGATAAATAAGGTGAATGTCTTTCGATTTATAGGGCGATTGTTCCGGTCTTTTTGTGTTTGTTTAACAAAAACAACAAACTTCATCGCCTGCCTTTGTGCACCTTGACAACAAATCACATGATCGTAGCTTCTCTGTCAAAATACTTAAATTCATTTCTTTCAAATTCCCGGCAGAGGATTCCTTCTTTGATCAGGAGAAGGCGGTCAGCGGCAATCAGCGAATCAGACAAATTGACAGCCAGTATGACTACCGCAATCCCTTTTTTCTTAAGCTGCACAATAAGATCTACCACATGCCTTCTCAAATTCAGATCAGCATCTGAAAACGGCTGGACACAAAAGACAACCTTGGGATTGAAAAGATGAATCCGGTAATAAATCAGGTTATAAAGGGAGACAAGACCCAGGTGTGTTATGTCTCTTTCGAAAATTTCTTTCCCGACTAACGGCGTGTATTCCTGGATGACACTTCTGCGGATTTTTTTGTTCATCCGGAACACTTTGCGTTTTTGATCCACAAGAAAGCATAAGTTTTTCATGTAGTCCATGTCCGGAAACAGCATCGTGGAAGTTGGGTACTGCCCGATAAATGCAGCCCCGTTCTCTATGGCGTGACGTGAAATCCGGGCCGTAAACAGCTTGTTTCCCACATAAATATGGCCGGAATCAACCGGAATATCACCCTTCATTGCTGATATGATATCTGAAAGCACAGTGTTGTTCATGTCCAGAAGCACCACGCATTCTCCCCTTTTTACAGAAAAACTTGCGTCACGCAGGTGGCCTGTGCTTACGGATTCGAACCGGAGCATGCTCTCCTTTTGCGATTTAAGCACAAAAAGAGTCTCGGGATACACGCCGACATAGTACGGGACCATCGTTTGCCGCGAAAAATCCGTTTTCTCCAGAATTTTTATAATCCGTCCATTTTCCATCAGAGCCAGACGGCTGCATATTTTAAAAGCTTCTTCGTGATGATTGCAGATATACAGGAAAGAGAGGCCCTGGCCGGCAAAATGCCGCATCAGCTGCTGAAACTTTAATAAGTCGGAAGTACCTACGCAGTTGCTGATGTCCTTAATGACCACTAATTTCGCGCCGGCCACAACAGCGCGCAGAAGTTCGCAGGCGTATTTTTCGAAGGGATTGAGTCTGGCGACCATTTTATTGCCGTCTATATTCAGATCCAACCCAACCGTAAACTGATCGAGCTGAGCATTTAGTTTTTTTCTGTTAATCAGATATTTTCTGAATCCGCGCCTTAATACAAAAATATTATCAGACACGCTTAAGTCATCCGCCAGCCGGCTGTGCCGCTCAATAATGGAAATCTTGTTCATGCTGAGTGAGGTCTGTTCGTAACTGTTTACCAGTTTTTCGTTATAATATACCCGCCCGTAATGTATAGGGACATTTCGCTGCAGCAACTCAACAAGCTCCTCCTGCCCGCCGTAGTTGATGCAGATAAGCCCCATAATTTCACCCTGAAAGATCTGCAGATTCACATCATCCAAAAGGGTGACGCCGTCTACGATCCGTGTGACATTCTCCAGACGCAGGACTTCTTCTCTCATATGATCTCTCTCATTGCGTCCGTGATAAGCGGCAGCGTAATAACAACGTCCGTTCCGACATTTCGCGTACTATAGATGCAGATTCCGTATTCTTCACCAAAAAGAAGCTTGATGCGGCTGTTAACATTTACAATGGCAATGCCGCCCTTTTCTTCATTATCAGGCTTTATATAATTTATTGCCGTGTGGTTCAGTTTTTCGCTCAGCTCTTCGAGACGAGCCCCTTCAATACCGACGCCGTCATCGGACACAACAATAAGCAGTCGTTTGGGGGTAGTCTCTATCTTAATCCTTACGGTTCCCTTTTCAATTTTCTTTTCAATCCCATGGCAGATAGCGTTTTCAACGATAGGCTGAAGAGTAAGCTTGGGCAGATGGTATTTCATGAGTTCCAATTCTTCATTGACATCAAACTCCACCGACAGATTCAGACGTTCTCCAAACCGGTATCGCTGGATCACATAGTAGTTTTCAATATTGGACAGTTCATCCCCGAGTGTAACCAGTTGATCCCCCTGTGAGATCGTGTACCGGAAAAAGGTCGCAAGTGCCTCTGTCATATTGGCCACATTATCAAGCCCCGCATTCAAGGTTTCCCCGCGGATGCCTTCGAGCGTGTTATAAAGGAAATGCGGATTGATCTGATTTTGAAGAGCGAGATACTGCGCCTGCCTTTTAGACGCACTGAGCATCTCTTTTTTATCGATCATTTCCCTGAATTTTTCAAGCGCTTTTTCAAATTCCGGGCTTAAAGGATTCTTCTGGTCAAAGATATCCTGGAACAAATATCCGCCGGCAAACAGCAGAAATACTTTGGCCCCCTGCTTGTACGGAAGATAGATCCATTTCACGTAAAGTAAAATACTGCACACCATGAACAGCAGGCAGACCGCGGCCGGCCATAAATAGCGGAGATCTTTCATGGCAAGAAAAACGCACGCCGCAAGAAGAAGAAACAGAAAAGAGATCATGATGACAAACAGAAAATTGACCCGATCAGAAAGGTATCTCTTTTTGGGGTTTTTCATACAGCTGTCTCCTACGAATACAGTTTCCTGTATTCATTTGGCTTTATGCCGGTTGCATTCTTGAAACTCTTTGTAAAATGCTTTATATCACTGTAGCCGACTTTTTCGCAGACCATGGCAATACTGCAGTTCGTCTCTTTTAAGAGTTCCTTTGCTTTTTCCATACGAATCTGTGAAAGATATTCCAGAAAATTACGTCCCGTCTCTTTTTTGAAAAGGGAGCTGAAATACGTCGTACTGAAGCCTACCTCCCTGCCAACAATTTCCAACGTAATCGGACGCATATAGTTCTTCTGGATATACTGCTTGGCCAGACGGATCGGCTTCGTATCAGATTGTTTCTTGTCCTCAATAATTGTGTCCAGAGACTCACCGACAACCTGTCTGAAGAACTGATACAGATCCTCCACGGAGCTGCAGCGCTCGGCATATTTGCAGAATTGGGCGTACTCCTCTGTAGCGTCCCCCCATTCAAACTGATGATTCCGCAAAAGCAGAAGATAGGTGCTGAAGGCTTCATTGACAAGCTCTCTGATGCTCCGGCCGTCCAGGCGGGACTCCGCTTTTATATTCTCGAAAAGCACATCCACCGCTCCCAGTACGTCCTCTTTATTCAGTCCCAGGAGGGCTGCGTCCGCCGACGTGTTCAATTGGGAGAGAAGTGCGCCGAAAACTCCGACCGTGGAGGAAGGCGTCACATTTTCTATGACTTTCTGGGTGCCTAAAATCAAACGGGCATCCACCGCGAGCCGTGCTTGGTCAAGGGAATCCCGGAGCAGTCCGGGAAGGTCGGTTATACCGCCCAGACCAAGGGTAAATTGAGAGAACTGAAAGATGTTTTTTTGAATGGAAAGTTCATCCAATACGTTTTTGAGGCATTTCCTGATCTGCTTCTTATCCTCATCCTGATAATTCAGGACGGCGATGACACTGCAGTCCTGGGCATAGATCCCTATATCCCGGCAGTCCTCTTTCAGCACATCATTTGTGATCTGTTCCATCTTATCCCGGAGTATCTTCATGCTTCCGTCATACTTGGCATCGTAACCACAGTCGAGTTTGACGATGATTATCTGGAATAAGCCTTCGCTGAAAGAGTAGTGATATACTTCGTTAATTTCCGAAATGCTGCCGATCGGCGCATCTTTTTTGAACAGAACTTCAGTAAAAAAATTAGCACGCAGTTTGTTGGCGTCGTTCTGCCGGCGCATTTTCTGTTGCTCGTCGTTGGATAATTGTTCAAGCCTCATTTTATATTTGACGGCACTCTTATTTAAAGCCCGCAGCAAGTCTTCTTTTTTTATCGGTTTCAGCAAATAATCCTTAACGCCATATTTAATGGCATTCTGTGCATACTCAAAATAACGATACCCGCTGATAATGATTATTTCAAGATTGCTGTCTATCTCATTTGCACGGCTGATCAGTTCTATTCCGTCATAACCCGGCATTCTGATATCGGTAATCAGAATATCCGGACGGCAGCTCTCAACCAGACTAAGCGCTTCAATACCGTTATGTGCGACCCCGACGATCTCCATGCCCAGAGATGTCCAATCAATCAAACTGCAAATAAGCAGGCATACCTTCTCTTCGTCATCTGCTACAACAATTTTAATCATAAACGACATTCCCCCAGGTCCACACGCAAAAGGCTGAACACCCCGCTAAACATTTTCACACTTATCTCGTAGCTTATCACATTTTACATACTATTTACGCCATAAAAATCAGTCTTTCTCTTAAGCTTAACTCACGCTTCCATTATGCGTTCCAAATTTGTCTCCCGGGATCATAGGTCCAGTTCGCCGGAATTCCCTTGACCTCATCCTGCTTCCAGTCATTCAGCTGCGTCAAAAGAGACGAAAGCGGCTCGATTCCCCCGAATGATTTACGGATCTGGATCTTCTGGGCGGCTACTGCGCACCCAAGCTGCAGGGAACGACCGGATTGCTGACCGCTTAAAATTCCTGCAAGAACGCCGGCAATACTGGCATCTCCGGCACCGGCTGTGGATGCGATTTTCTTAACAGAGTAGCTGGGCGCGAAATATGCATGGCCAGACCATTCCTCCGGATCAGCCGGAGCACCCTTTCCGGCATCTGCCAATTTTTGCGTACCGGCGGTACGCATATACAATCCTTTTTTCCCGAGCTTGATTACCACAATAGACGCGCCCAACTCAATGATCCGTTCCGACAGTGCTGCCAGCCCTGTCATATCATAGGCATCGATGAAGTTAATTCCGGTCGCATTGACCTGTGCTGTGACCGCATCAAATACCGGCCTTTCAAGCATATAAAGGATCTCTTCCAGACTCGGGAAAAAGATATCCGTAAAAGGAAGCGTTCGCGTGAGGATCTGCAGCCAGTCAGCCTGTCCCGCATCGGATTCCGGGTCCGGCAGCGCCAGATCCAGAGAAGTCGTAACATTCCTCTCTTTTACATGCCTCATGATATTGGATAATTCGATGCCATTGTCAGTGTACATGCGGCGCATCAGGGGCGGATAGCCGAAATGGAAGAGACGTGCTTTCGAGATCCCTTCAAAATCCAGATCGTCCATACAGAAGGTGTCATTAGCACCCGGATGATGAAGGAAAATGCGATCAACGCCGGGAGGCGCAATCACATAGGAATAGGATGTGCTGGTTTTCGGGTCAATAATCAATTTGAGATTTTCCCGGTAGAGAGCAAGTACATCCTGCACGCCTTTACCAAAAAGATCATCGCCGATTTTCCCCATAAGCTGGACAGAAAAACCAAGCTGTTTTAAGGCAATCCCCGTATTTGAGACGGCACCCCCGCTTGAGAGAACTGATTCGCCAATGTGAATCAGCCGGCCGGGAACAAACATTTCTGAGAATTTATATTCGCTTTCCTGCTCAAACGCCGGAACTAAATCGAGGCAAATATGACCGGCGACGATAATCTGACCTGCGTCCTGAGCCTCATTTTGTCCCTGATTCTCGTCCTCATTATTACCCGCATTTGGGTCCGCATTCTGATTCATGAATTTACCCTCTCT
>Ga0123338_10000266_pt1 | contig 54534 bp, 53 predicted proteins | sample grotaG_FD_89793 | JGI IMG/M metagenome (GOLD analysis project Ga0123338, IMG submission 89793) | Glacier valley bacterial and archeal communities from Borup Fiord, Nunavut, Canada, to study Microbial Dark Matter (Phase II) -... | ecosystem: Environmental > Aquatic > Freshwater > Ice > Glacier ... | reverse complement strand
GCCAGGTTTTCATCCTGGTAGCAGGGGTTCGAATCCCCTACGGGCTACAAATAAATTTAACAATTTAGAATACAAAAAGATGGCACATCATAAATCAACCAAGAAGAGAATCAAACAGGACGAGGTAAAGACTGTTCAGAATAGATACTATGCCAAGACAATGCGTAATGCAGTTAAAAAATTACGTCTTGAAACTGACAAAGCAGCAGCTGCAGTAAGTTACCCACAAGTTGTTTCAATGATTGACAGACTTGCAAAAAAGAATGTTATTCATGCCAACAAAGCTGCCAACTTGAAATCGGCATTGGCTGTGCACATTAACAAGATCAGCATCTAAGTAAGATTGTTACTTTCAAAAATATATAGAAACCGTCTTATTTTTAAGACGGTTTTTTTTGCATGGGGTAAGTCATTTGGGCGCAACGGGTTTCTGGTTCCGATTAGAAATTAGCCAAGCCTTAATCCTGAGATTGAATATCACAGAACCCAAACTAAAAAGAAATCGACTGCAAGTCATCAGCAAAGCGATGCAGGGCATTCTCCATGCGTTTTAATTGCTTGGGACCTGGCTTCTTAATTCCATTGGCATATTGAGAAACCAGACTTTCATTCATATCAGCAATATCTGAAAGTCCTTTCTGCGACATGACTTTTGATAGCCACTCCATCAAAGTTTGAATTTCAAATCTGAATGATAATTGATATTCTGTTGATAATACTTCAGGAATTGTGTTTCCATATTCTTGAGATGTTTCTATATATAAGGTAATTGCTTCTTGAATATTCTTACGTAATTCATTGAATGTATCCCCAATAGAAACAACTCCCGGAACATCGGGCATATAAGCTGAGTAGCCAGTATTTGTTTTTTCAACTACAATATTTACCGTTTCCATATTGACTCTAAGGTAATGATTAATTTACCTACTAACAACAAAAGTAAATATTTCTTTACTTTATTCCCAAAAAAAAGCCCTGCGTATTATGCAAGGCTTAAATATCATGGATAAAAATCTTTATTGTGGAAACTAACTATTGCATTGATAATTGCAATCGTGGCAAAGGCTGATTTCACCTTTAAGACGTTTTTCAATCAGTTCATTAATCTGATTGCGCAGAGGCTCAATAGTGATTTTCTGAACCACTTCATGTGCGAAGGCATTCATCAGCATCATCCTGGCCTCCTTCTCTCCAATGCCGCGTGCACGAAGGAAAAACAGTGCTTCTTCATTAATTTGTCCAACTGTTGCACCGTGGCTGCATTTTACATCATCGGCATCAATAATTAATTGAGGCTTTGTTTGCATACGGGCCTTATCTGAAAGCAAAACATTGTTATTCCGTTGAAAGGCATTGGTTTGCTGGGCATCACGTGCTACATGAATCCTTCCGGCAAAAGCGCCTGTTGATTCATTGTCGAGCACATACTTGTAGATTTGGTTGCTCAGGCAATTGGGAGAATCATGTTCGATTAAAGTAAAGTTATCGACATGCTGTTTTTTGTCAGTAAACGAAATACCATAAATGCTGGCCTCAGAATGATCACCGCTAAAGTTGACTTTCAGGTTATTCCTGATTAGTCCACCATGCAGGCTGATGGCGCCAGTCACCAACGTTGAATTGCGTTGTTGCTTATAGAATGTCGAATTGATGGTAGTCGACTGATTGTGGTGATTTTGAATAATATACACATCAACCACAGCGCCTTCGCCGGTATATACTTCGGAAACGGTATTGAATAATATAGATGGTGCTGTCAATGTATGGTCGCAAACCAGTATTTTAACCCGGCTATCAGCTTCGGCAATAATTAGATTGCGTTGAGTAGCCATCAGATTTTCAGTTGAGCTTAGCAGGTTGATGACCTGAACAGGCTTTTCCACAGTTACACCTTTTGGAATATACATGAAGAATCCATCTTTAGCAAATGCTGTATTTAAGGCTACAAATGGGTCGTTGGATAATCCTGCCTGACGATTAAAATAATTCTCTATCAATTCAGGACGTTCGTTAGAAATTTGCTCCAGGCTTCCCAATACAACTCCTTTGGGAAGTCCCGCTTCAGGATTGTTTCCACTGTAAAACCATCCATTGACCAGAAAAACCAAATGCGTATCCAGTTGTGGAACATTACATTTGAAAATCTCATTCAGATTAATTAATCCGGCTTCCCTGACCAATTCCTGATGGTAGGACTTTTCAAACGAAGGTTTCAGATTGGTATATTTGTAATCTTCATTCTTGAAATCAGGGATTCCAGTTTTAGCAAAACGCTTTATTGACACTTCCCGCATACGATTTAGTAATGGAGAAGAGCCTTGATTCAGTATCGCCCTGCTTTGTTCAAACTGCGATACCAAATGATCAGCCTGTGTTATTTTTTCAGTAATAATACTCATGATTGTGGTTCATTCACGTTTTTAAGCCAGTCATATCCTTTTTCTTCCAGTTCGAGGGCCAGTTCTTTTCCTCCCGACTTAACAATCCTACCATTGTAAAGCACATGTACAAAATCCGGGATGACATAGTCCAGCAACCTTTGATAATGTGTAATAAGTATCGTGGCATTTTCAGGTGTTTTAAGGACGTTTACGCCTTCTGCTACAACACGGAGGGCATCTATATCCAATCCTGAATCGGTTTCATCTAGTATGGCCAATTTGGGTTCGAGCATGGCCATCTGGAAAATTTCATTTTTCTTTTTCTCACCTCCTGAGAATCCTTCATTCACCGAACGGTTGGTTAATTCGGAATCCAGATGCAGCATATCTTTTTTTGCGCGCATCAGTTTCAAAAACTCGCCTGCAGTCAATGGCTCCAATCCTTTGAACTTGCGGTGTTCATTGATCGATGCTTTCAGAAAGTTGACCATCGGCACCCCAGGAATCTCAACAGGATATTGGAAACTAAGGAACAATCCACTGCGGGAGCGGATTTCCGGTGACAATTCCAGTAAATTCTGACCTTCATAAGTGACTTCACCTTCCAGTATTTCGTAATCAGGCTTTCCTGCCAACACATTGGCCAGAGTACTTTTACCAGAACCATTGGGCCCCATGATAGCATGTACTTCTCCTGCTTTCACTTCCAGGTTAATCCCCTTCAGTATCTCTTTGCCTTCAACAGAGGCGCGTAAGTTCTTTATTGTAAGCATTTCCTTTATAGTTTCAAGTCCTTATTCCTTATTTCTTATTTGATATTTCTTATTTCTAATTTAGCATTGGACATTCATATAACCATCCAACCATCCAACTACCCCACGCTGCCTTCCAGGCTTATTGCCAAAAGCTTTTGAGCTTCAACAGCAAATTCCATCGGAAGTTTATTTAGCACTTCGCGGGCATATCCATTAACAATCATTCCAATGGCATCTTCGGTAGAAATACCCCGCTGATTGCAGTAAAAGATCTGATCTTCACCTATTTTAGAAGTCGTTGCCTCATGTTCAACAATCGATGATTTATTTCCGACTTCGATATAGGGAAAAGTGTGTGCTCCACAGGTTGAACCCAACAACAATGAGTCGCACTGTGAATAATTACGCGCGTTGGTTGCACCGGGCAATACTTTAACCAGTCCGCGGTAAGAATTGTCACTTTTACCAGCCGATATACCTTTTGATACGATCGTGCTCTTGGTATTTTTGCCGATGTGAATCATTTTAGTTCCAGTATCGGCTTGTTGATGGTGATTGGTCAAGGCAACCGAATTAAACTCACCTACCGAATTGTCACCAATCAGTACACAACTTGGATATTTCCATGTAATGGCTGAACCAGTTTCTACCTGTGTCCAGCTTATTTTCGATGATTCACCCCTGCAAATACCACGTTTGGTAACAAAGTTATAAATTCCACCCACTCCGTTTTTATCACCCGGGTACCAGTTCTGCACGGTTGAATATTTAACCTCCGCACGATCCATGGCTATAATTTCAACCACTGCTGCATGCAGCTGATTTTCGTCTCGCATGGGTGCCGTACAACCTTCCAGATAGCTAACATAGCTGTCGTCTTCTGCAATAATTAAAGTGCGTTCAAACTGACCTGTTCCCGCAGTATTTATTCTGAAATAAGTTGACAACTCCATAGGGCAGCGTACGCCTTTGGGGATGTAGCAAAATGATCCATCTGAAAAGACTGCTGAATTGAGGGCTGCAAAGAAATTATCAGTTGGCGGAACCGACATGCCTAAATACTTACGCACCAACTCTGGATGTTCTATCAAAGCATCGCTGAAAGAGCAGAAGATAATTCCTTTTTCAGCCAATACTTTTTTGAACGTTGTGGTTACGGAAACACTGTCCATCACCACATCAACAGCTACTCCGGCTAGATGTTTCTGCTCTTCGATCGGGATCCCCAGCTTTTTGAATGTCTCAACCAATTCAGGGTCAACTTCATCCAGACTTTGATATTTCGCCTGGTTCCGCGGAGCTGCATAGTATATAGTTTCCTGAAAGTCGATAGGTGGTATACGTAGATGTGCCCATTTGGGAGGCTCCATGGTTAACCAATTGCGGTATGCTTTCAGGCGAAATTCAAGCATAAATGCAGGTTCGTTTTTCTTGAATGAAATTAGCCTGACTACATCTTCACTCAAACCTTTAGGAATCACGTCAGTATCAATGTCGGTTACAAAGCCGTATTGATAATCCTGATTCGTTATATCGTTTAATAATTTATCCTGGTTTTCCATATCTTTCATATTTCTGTCATTCCCATTACAACTATATTAACAATTCTATTCATTGACAGTTTAAAATAAATTGCAAAGATAAGGAAGTTAAGCTATTTTTGTCCAATCTTTGAAGGTAATAAATACCTTTAGGTCTTAATTATTCACATGGAAGATACAAATAAGCAAACCCAGCTCTCAGAAATCGGTGAATTTGGACTGATTGCCCGGTTAACTGATCAAATAAAGTTGAAAAATGCAAGCTCACTCAAGGGTGTTGGTGACGATGCTGCCGTATTGAGTTACCCCGATAAAAAGATTGTTGTAACTACTGATCTGCTTACTGAAGGCATTCATTTCAACCTGATGTACTGTCCATTAAAGCATTTGGGCTACAAAGCAGTCATAGTAAACCTTTCCGACGTATATGCCATGAATGCTACGCCCCGGCAAATTACTGTTTCAATAGCCATCTCCTCCAAATTTTCCATTCAAGCCGTTGAAGAACTTTATTCAGGAATTAATCTTGCTTGTGAAAAATATGGCGTTGACTTGGTGGGTGGCGACACAACCAGTTCACTTACCGGCTTGACTATCAGCATAACAGCTATTGGTGAAGCCAATGAAGACGAACTGGTATATAGAAGTGGGGCAAAAGAAACCGACCTGGTATGTGTAACAGGTGATTTGGGCGGCGCTTATATGGGATTGCAATTGCTTGAACGTGAGAACGAAGTGTTTAAAGTGAATCCCAATCAAAAGCCACAATTCGAAGGGTACGATTATATTCTGGAACGCCAGTTAAAACCTGAAGCCCGCAATGATATCAAAGAATTACTGAAGACTTTGGATATAAAGCCTACTTCGATGATCGACATTTCTGATGGTCTTTCTTCTGAAGTGATCCATTTGTGCAAGGCCTCAAAAGTGGGATGCAGTATTTACGAAGAAAAAATACCGCTCGATGGGCAAACCAAAGATTTCGCTGAAGAACTAAGCATCAATCCATTGGTGGCAGCACTCAATGGTGGTGAGGATTACGAATTGCTGTTTACCGTTCCACTTTCAGCTTATGATGTGATTAAAAAGGAATTCGACATCACCATCATCGGTCATATTGTTCCTGAAAGTGAAGGTGCCAATCTAATTACAACCGGTGGATCCGTCATTCCACTTCAGGCACAAGGCTGGAATCCTATGATGAATAAGAGAGAATAAATGAGGGATCGCGGTGCAAAAATATGAATAATTAATTTTTATTGATTCCAATGGAAATTCTACTTAAAAGTAAAGTTCTAACCCAAATAATTTAAATCACGGTAAGCTTCTCGAATAGAATCTTTAAATTTTAAAAATGAAGGTAATGTATTTAGTTTTTCAATGGATATTTTCTGTCCAATTGGCAAATAGAGTTCACCAATCGTCAAATCTTTTCTTCTTTTTTTAGTTAAATCTTCTCTCGAAATTCGAATAGCTTCTTCAATCAATATTTTGGGGTTAGCTATTTCTTCAGGAGGTCGATTTATATTCAATTCATTATCGGTTTTGTTTGTGCCAATTTCTCTTTTGAGTAATTCTTTATCAGCCAACATCCACGATTCTATCATTTGAACTGGAACAATGGGAGTTAAAATTTTACAATATTCATTACCTTTTCTTTGATTTAGTTCATGTTTTGCAGGAATTATTTTGTTTTGGAAAGTATTCAAAACATTGACGTTATCTGCATCAGAATGAACACATAAAATCATTATTCCAAATTGTTCTACTCCTTTTTTTGATGAAGTTAAAACTTGTTCAACAAATCCTATTCCTGTTTTTTCAATTGAAATAAACCTTACATCTATTTCAATATCACCATTGCATTCAAAACCAATTTCTTCAAAGGTTCTTTTAACAACACTTTCTAAAAAACGATTATCAGTAGTTCCTTCAGTCATTAGACCAATAAATACTTGTTTAATCATTTTGATACCAATGTATTAAATGTGTCAACAAAATCGGCAGTTTGTAAATATTCTTTAATGGTTGCTAAGGTAAGTTTTCGATCTTGTTCAGAAAATTCAATGGCGGTTTGATATTCAACAACCTTTAATGCCGGAGTAATTTTTGTAACATTCATTTTAATTTTTGTACCTTCTACTTCTATAATTCGGGTTCTCATTTGAGAAAAATGTACAGAAACATTCATGTCATTTTCCCATTTTATCATTTCATTTACTAATACAGGCGAATGGGTGTTAACAATCGCTTGACGCAATGGCATATCAATGTTGATAAAATCAGTAGTTAAATCTTTCAGCATCCTCGCCATTGATATAATACGGAAGGGGTGTATTCCATTCTCAGGTTCTTCAAAGCAAAGTAACCCGGTATGTTTTTCATCATATTCTAAAATACACAAAGCCAATATCCGTAGAGTTCCTTCAGAAAGTACTCTTGAAGTGAATTCTTTACCATCCTCGCCTTTAACTGAAATAAGGTATTGCTTATTTTCTTTATCATCAATAACATTGACTTCTGTAAAATTGGGTAAAAAGCTATTTAGTTTACGTGATATTTCAATCAAATTATAATTGTCTTGTTGTTGGATTCGATAAAGTGCAGCTGCTAAATTCTGTCCACTTGAACTAATGGTATCTTCCCCTGTTTTTTTACTCGTGGGCTGTCTCAAATCTTCTGGATTAAGTTGTAGAAATTTCCAACTTTTCATTTCTTCTTTGGCTGCCAGAATATGTCTAAAATCAATTGAATCGAAACTACTTAATACCGTTTTCGAAGCATTTATTAAAGGGAAATTTCTTTTATTGCCTCCCTGTACTCCATCTTGGGGTACAACAACGGTAGGAAAGCCATTACGGTCTTCAGTGAAAATATATGGAATCGCACGCCTTCCTCCTTTAAGTATTTTTGGTCGCCAATAATCAAGCTCGTCTTTTGGAATTAGCCTAATCCATAAATCATCATTGTGTTTTAAGTTTTCTAAATGTTCAAAAATAACAGCCAAATCTTCAATTCCCGATTCATTTTTAAATCTTTTGATTTTTAATTCATATCGCAATCGGGTATATTTTAAATCTGCTATTCCTCCCCAAGCATCTTTTACTTTTTTATTCACTAACATTTCAACAGCAAATTCCATTTCAGATGCACAATTGTCCTCATTATATTGGGTAAACAATTCAAGCATTTCTCCTCTTTGTTCCTTAAAAGCATTTTGAAGTTTGTCTGTTTCGGCTAATCGTGAAAGAAGCATCAAAGCATCAAACAAATTGCTTTTCCCCGACGCATTGGTACCAGCGATAACAGTAAGTGGTGTAAATTCCATTTCAAAGTTTTGAAAGGATTTAAATCCATTGATTTTTATATATGTTATCATATTCTAAAATTTAATTCTTTTCAAAATCATTTTCATCATCCATTCAACTGATCCAATGATCTTGAACGATATTTAATGATTCGCCTGCCATTATCTAAAATTGAAATATTTTGATGTAAAGATAAACGTAATATTTGAACAACCTTATGCAAATCCACCGTCAAATCTCTTCAGTCTGAGTTTTTGCCCCTACTGACTATTTGGGAAGGTGCTTTGAAAGCTAAGGGAATTGGTGGCTCAATCATTCACCTTCTAGCATTGGACTGGAATGCTATGATGAATATGAGGGAATAACAAGAGTGCGGAGATTTGGAATCTCCGCACTCATTCAAAAACTTTTTATAGTTAAAACTTTAGTGGAAATCCTTTCTTTGTCCTCCTTTACCCAATTCGATCAATTTGTTGACGTCAACGAAATGATCGGAAATTGCTTCACCAGTGGTTTTTAAGTGCTTTCATAAGTTGATGTTTTATGTATTAATAGATTTAGCCTTGACAAAGTGTGATTCAAAAATGTTTACCCAATCGTCTACCTCCATCTTTTTCACCAATTCACCAATCAAGTCATACGGAATTTGACTCATATTTTTAAACCGGATACAGCCTTTACCCATATCAAGTTTCAGTTTACTGTGATTTGGATATTCTTCAGTAAACCATTTCAACAAGGGTTCGTGGGCATAAATACCAGTGTGGTAAAGGGCTATGAAGTTTTTTTGAGCGGCTAAGTGTAGAAATGGCAAGGGTAATTTGGGATTTTTATACCCTTTGGGATAAGTACTTAAAGGCACTACATACCCTATCATTCCATAACTCATTTCTTCTACAAAACCTTTGGGCAGATTTTCAAGAATAGTTTTCCGAAGTTGGCTGACTGCATCTCGCTTATCATCAGCAATTTGACTTATATATTCGTCCGGGCTGGCTGCTTTTGATTGCATAAAGTTATATTAATTAGTAAATCAAGTATTTTTCATCTATGTAAATATAAGTATTTAATTTGGAATATTATATTTTGAATAGCAGGTTTAAATGGGCAATTATAATTTCAAAAATGATAATTATTGCTTAGTTTTCTAGCTTTAAAAAAAAATAGTGATCACAAGGGTACAATTTTAATTAAACTTCAGGATAAATCTAAATGGGAGTTGGTTTCAAAAAAATGTCCAAAATACCTGTACCCTTTAAGGGGTTTGACCATGGGTACTAAGTCCGATGGGGATTTGGAAGCGGACATCAAAATAAATAACAGGTATGTATAGCTGCAATTATCCAAGGGATAAAGCCCTATCTTCTGATACCTTTCTGATACCTTTCTGATACCTTTCTGTAAGGTAAGGTTACAGAAAGGTTACAGATGAGTTACAGATGGGTTACAGATGATAGGGCACAAACACTAACCCAACCCATAGGAACAGAGGGAGAAATCCGGGATCGATAGTTTATTTTGAAAATGTAGATAGGAAGGTGCAAAAATATGGTCCTAAAGATAGTTAGGGGTCTGCTGAATAGCACTTTTATATTGATCCCTCCCGAGTACTCAGGATCGGGATGCCCTAAGGTCAAATTGATCCCGAGTGCTCGGGATGAGTTTTTTTAGCAAACCCTAAGTAAATCAACAATTCAATCTATAAATTAAAGTTGATGAATTCTCTCATCCGGCATTCCTGATTCGTCCAGTTCTTTCAATGTTTCGTTCAGGCTATCTAAATAACGGCCATACAGTTTGTTGAAGCCCCAGCGAAGTGTAAAAAAAGTAAGAACTATGAGTGGAATTAAAACTGCCAGTCCAATGAATATTGACAATAACATTTTTGAGGTGGTGAAGTTTTCCATTCCTCCAGGTAAATTGCTGAAATTGTATTTAATTCCCTGATAAAGGCCTGCTGAGAAGCTCACTATCATGTTGATCAGCAAAATGATAACTGCCAGGTAAAACATGCGGCGATAGGTTTTCAGGGTATCCAGAATCCCGTTTAGAAAATCTTTCAACTGAAGATCGACCGAGAAATTGCGTTTTATTTTCAGGTAACGGATCACGAAAAATAGGTAAGAGGCAACAATCAGTGTATTTGAAAAAATGTCGAGGGGATACATCCAAGATGGGTACTGGATGGGCTCTTTAATCATGAATTCCGACAAAAACAGACTATCCAGAATTACATAAGCAATAAAGGCAAGTAATATCCCCATCCCGATTCTCAAATTGCGGTCGATCCTATCTACCAATGTCTTGGTACGTGTTCGCAGCAATTCATGAATCGACTCCTTTCCCAGGTGATGTTTGTCAACCTCCTGAGAAGAATAGGTATTCCATGCCGATTTTAGATCCTTAAATTCCATCTATACTTCTGAATTCATTAGCACTTTCAACTTTTTCTTGATCCTGTTCATTTTCACCCTCACATAATTCTGGGTGATACCGGTGATCTCAGCTATTTCTTCGTATTTTTTGTCCTCCAAAAACAATAGGATAATAGATTTTTCAATGCCGGTTAGTTGTGAAACCGCTTTGTTCAATATCTTGATTTGATCGTCGGTCCCGGTATCATATAATTCCTCAGCTAAATGCAAATTTTCATAAGCAATACCTGATTTATCGGGTTGCCTTTTATCTTTCTTGAAACTGGTGATAGCAGTATTCAAAGCTACCCGGTACATCCAGGTTGTGAATTTCGACTCATTTCGGAATGAAGGAAATGATTTCCACAATTGAACCAGAATTTCCTGAAATAAATCACGGCGGTCTTCTTCCGAATCGCAATAAATGGAACAAACCTTGTGAATGATTCCCTGATTTTCAGTAATTATATGTAGAAATTCCTTCTCCAAAATGTAGTTTATATGTCTGCGAAAATTGAATTCATTACATTAACTCATTTTGAGAAAATTAATTTCCTGGGGAGTAAGAAAGCGATAGCGTCCGCGAGGCAAATCTTTTTTGGTTAGACCTGCAAAAAGTACCCTGTCGAGCTTTTCAACCTTGTAACCGAAATGCTCAAATATACGGCGCACAATACGGTTTTTTCCTGAATGAATTTCGATGCCAACCTGCCTTGCATCATCCTGGTCGATATGGTGAATGTCATCAGCAATAATCAGTCCGTCTTCAAGTTCAATACCATTGATGATTTTTTCCAGGTCTTCGGGAAGCAGATCCCGGTCAAGCTGTGCATGATAAACTTTTTTCTTTTCGTAACTGGGATGAGTTAGTTTGGTGGTTAGCTCTCCATCGTTGGTAAAAAGCAGTAGCCCAGTGGTTTGAATATCGAGTCGTCCAACGGGATAAATCCTCTCGGTGCAAGCATTGCTGACCAACTCCATTACCGTTCGGTCGGCATGAGGATCGTCGATTGTGGTAACAAATCCTTTGGGTTTATTAAGAAGGATATATACTTTACGTTCAGGATTCAGACGTTTTCCTTCAAACCTGACGTCGTCGTCAAGAGTTACTTTACGTCCCAGTTCTGTAACAACTTCACCATTGATTGTCACCAAACCCTTACTGATCAGATCATCGGCATCTCTGCGTGAGCAGACTCCGGCATTGGAGATATATTTATTTAGGCGGATCAATTCGTCACCTACCGGCACATTCACCGGCTCAGTGACCGGTAGTTTCTTCTTTAACGTGATTATTTTTTTTGGAATCTCTTTCAATGTTCAAATTATTACTGAATTATATAATAGTTCAATCGGCTGAATGCAAATCATCAGGATCGATTCACCGTAAATTGAAATGCAAATGTCGTTAAATTTAACGAAGTTTTATTCAATGACCTTCCTCACGGTATAATTTATAGACTTCTTTAATGGCATTGCGAACTTCGTATTCTGTATTTAGTTCACTAAATAAGTCTTTGCTATTAAAATACAACATAAAGGCATCGGCTTGAAATTCAGCCAGTCCGGTAAGTTCCATTACCAATTTTTTGTTGTAATACTGAGATAGATATTCCCATTTTTTTTCAGTTACAATCGCTTTTCTTGTATCGCGTTTTTCCTGTTCCCGCTTGCTGGTATAGTAATGAAGGAAACTCACGGGATTGATAACAGCGGCCAGTACGGGTGGTTTTTTATTATAAGCATCTCCACGAAGTTGCGGATCGAGCTCCATTTTCTTACCCATTTTCACACCGTCCATATTTACCTTTTGCTGATCACCTGTCACATTTACCTGTGGTAGGGCAATCCTGACAGGTTTGGCATATAGGAGTAACACATTCATCTCGTTGTAATTAGCTGGAATATAAACATTGGTTTTTGAAAATCCCAAAGATGAAATTTCAAGACTGTCGATATTCAACATCTCCATTGTAAAACGGCCTTGATCATTGGCCGTTACGAAGGTATGGGTGCGGAAATTAAGTATAGTTGCAAAAGGCACAGGCGTTTCATCCCCCAAATTCAAAACTTGCGCTTTTAACTTGATGGGCATAGGGTCAATTTCATCTGCCTCCTGTGCAAACAGTTGGAAAGAGCCCATGCAGAGCACCAATAATAAAAGTAGTTTTATGTTTTTCATACTAAAATTGCCATTCAGGCAAAAGTAAATAATTCTATACAATAATTAGCAGTCATAACAATCGTTAACGGCTTTTAACAGACTGCTACAAATTAGACCCCTGTAAATTATAGATCTCTACCTATTTATTTAAGATGGCACACAACAGTCTTGCGCAAATTTCAGGCCATATTTGTGAGTCATATTAAGTCTGCCAACTTTCTCTTTTTGAAAAATTAGACAAATGCAAATTGAATCCAATCCTGTGCATGATATATCATCAGAATTGATTAACTTAACGTTTTTAATTTTCAATACATCAATTAGTTCAAAAACCGAAGCATGTCAACTCCTCAGAAGAAAAGAAGGAATAGAAATATTCTAAGGTCATCGGCCATTGTACTATTGGCTGGTCTGGCTTATGGATTATTCTATATCAATTCATTGCTTCCGATCATAACCGGATATCCGGCCAAATATTTATGCTCGGCAGTGTTTATTTCGAACAGAATACCGGCTGATGTAGAGGCTTTGGATCTGCATTTTTCGTTTGTCAAATATACTAAAAATAAGGTTGATTTTCAGGATTCAAGTGTCACAAGTTCATTCCTATGGGGAAAATCAAAAGCCATTTACCGAAAAGGGTTCGGCTGTACATTGATTAGGGGAACAGATGAGGCTGCTTTACGAGCTGTTAAATTTCCAAAATCGCAGCTGGTTAAATACAATCAGGATACTTTAACATGGCCTATGGGAAATCTAATACCAGATTCTATAACCGGAATTGACACATTTAAACTTGCTGAAATAACTCATAAACTGATGACCGATAAGGGTTACAATGGAAATCCATTTGCTTTTATGGTGGTGTACAAAGGTATACCCGTGGCTGAAAGTTATCAGACTGAATTTAATATAAAAACACGTTTTCTGTGTTGGTCAATGGCAAAAAGTTTTAACAATGCATTGGTCGGAATTATGGTAAAAGAAGGCACGCTGGATATTATGAAGCCGGTTAATCTGCCTGCATGGCAAAACGACGATCGTAAACAGATAACAATCAACGATTTAATGCAAATGCAAAGCGGACTTAAGTGGAATGAAAATTATGGAACCCGCTCTGATGTGACGACTATGCTTTATTGCAAACCTGATTTTGCTGAGTATGCGTTCAATCGTCCTCTTGAATTTCCCATTGGAAGTAAATGGATTTATTCCTCGGGTTCTGCAAATATTGTTCAATATATAATGCGTAAAAATCTGAACAGCGATGCTGAATATTACAATTTTGCAAACACGAATCTGTTCAATAAGATTGGTATTACAGACGCTGTAATTGAAGTTGACCCCTCAGGAACGGAAGTAGGATCGTCCTATCTCTACGCCGCAGCGCGGGATTATGTACGTTTTGGGATGCTTTATCTTCAGGATGGAAAGTTTAACGGTGAGCGTATTTTGCCTGATGGATGGGTCAAATATACTACTACTCCTGCATCTGACAGTAAGGGAGCTTACGGCTCTTTATTTTGGCTAAACAAGGATAAATATTACCCCTCAGCTCCTGTTGACATGTATTCGTGTAACGGCCACGAGGGTCAACGTATATTTATCATTCCATCAAAAGAACTGGTGGTAGTGGTGCTGGGCTATTCACCAAAACCAGATAAGGTCATGAATTTCGATGCTCTTCTGGGTGATATTTTGAAGACAATCAATTGAATCGTATAGCATTACATTACTTTTCTGCTACAAATTCAATGGCTTGCCTGACAATTTGCTGATAGTTTGGATTTGTCCATGAATGATTATCGTGGCCTGGTTCAATATAAACAATTCGTGAATTCTCCTTTTTATGGGTCCATCCAATTGTGGCACTGCTCTTTTGATTATTGGTGGTCAGCAGAATAGTGACATTTGGCAAAACTTCTGTGTTTCCATATACCTCATCCAGAATTTCAAAATCAGCAACCCCTTTTGTGACAGGACTTTTTGGGTCTTTGATCATTACCTGAAATGTCACATCGTGCTGGTATGTTGACGATTGTGGTGAATTAGCCTCTTCATGGTATTTACCTCCAATGATTGTCTTAAACTCATCCCAATCCTGGTAAGAGGCCAGTGAATGATGTAGAAATACCAATCCCTTGCCCAGTTTCAATAATTTGTGGTAGCTTTCTTTCTCTGCTTCAGTAATAGACTTTGGCAAATCGTAAAATACCACGGCATCATAAGTTTTAGGATCAATTTGTCCCAATTGAAGATTGGCCTCAGGATGTTTTAATTCTTTATAACTTATTGACTCAAAGGAATCAAACATTTTAAAGAACAATTCACGATTGAAATCATGCCCTCCGGTAACAACAATTACTTGTAGCTTTTTTGCTGAGGCTGAAATTGATACCAGGATAAATAGACTTATTAATAGGAGGTTAAAGCGTTTCATAAGTATGTTTTGAAATTGCAATTTAGGTAATATTGCTGTATTTACCAATTATTTATCTAAATACGCCATGACTTTATCTTTGTTGCCCTTGCCACTTTTGCGTGAAATGGACATCTGACTTGCAATAAATTGATCTGAAATATCTTCATCACTGGCCACAGTAATACTTTTTACACCTTTTAGCAATTCAATAGCCTCAATAAGCCTTAATTGATTGGCTTTTGGATCTAGTTTTAAAAGGATAGCTGCCATGATCATATTTTTGAAACAAAGTTAATAAAAAAGGGAAGCATTTATAATTGCATATTTGATCCACTCCGAAAAGGCTAATCTTGCCACAAAGGCACAAAGACTCAAAGTTTCACTAAGTGTATAAGTCTAATAATAAACACTTTGTGTACCTTTGTGGCTTAGAGTCTTAGTGGCAATTTTTATTTTATGACTTTTCGGTGTGGGCTCATAATTAAAACATTTTGATTACTTTTTTCAGTGCTTCTATAAATAAGTCAACTTCTTCAATCGTATTGTAAAATGCAAATGAAATACGCACTGTTCCCTGAATGCCGAAGTGATCCATCAGTGGATCAGCACAATGGTGGCCGGTGCGAACTGCGATTCCAAACTTATCGAGCATGGTTCCCAAATCAAAAAAATGAACGCCTTCCACATTAAAAGAAATTGCTCCTGATTTTTCTTTCTGAGTACCATAAATTTTCATTCCAGGGATTTTAATCAGCTCGGCAGTGGCATACCTCAATAATTCATTTTCAAGATCTGCCACTGTATCCAGATTGATGTTCAGCAGGTAATCTATGGCAGCTCCAAAAGCGATCACCCCACTGATATTGGGAGTTCCGGCTTCAAATTTATAGGGCAATTCATTGTAAGTGGTACCAGCAAAACTGACTTCCGAAATCATTTCACCACCTCCCTGATAAGGAGGCAGCTGTTCGAGTAATTCCTTCTTGCCATATAGAACGCCCACTCCATTGGGACCGTATATTTTATGAGCTGAGAAGGCATAAAAATCAGCATCTAGCTTCTGTACATCAATGTGCAGATGCGGAACGGCCTGGGCACCGTCAATCAATACATGGACGCCTCGGTTATGTGCAATTTCAATTATCTGTTTCACTGGGTTGATGGTGCCCAATACATTTGATACATGAGTGACTGCGATAATTCGGGTTCGATCAGTAATCAGTGAATCAAGTTGTTCGATAAGTAATCGGCCACTGTCATCTATAGGGAGCATTACGATATTGGCCTTTTTGCGCTTGGCCATCATTTGCCAGGGAACAATATTTGAATGATGTTCCATTTCAGACACAATAATTTCATCGCCTTCTTTAACAAAAGCTTCACCATACGAAAAAGCAACCAGGTTAATGCTTTCAGTGGCCCCCTTGGTGAAAATGATCTGCTCACGGGTTTCTGCATTAATCAAACTTCGAACCTTCTCACGGGTATCCTCATAAGCCATTGTAGCCTTATCAGCAAGGAAATGAGCGGCGCGGTGAATATTTCCGTAGTATTCAGTATAGGTTTGGGTGAGCGCATCAATCACCTGTTGCGGCCGTTGTGTAGTGGCTGCATTGTCGAAATAAACAAGCGGACGATTGTATATTTTTTGGTTCAGGATCGGGAAATCCTCTCTTATTTTATTGATATCGAAACTCATAATACATTTATTGTTATGGAATAAACAACAATTGAACAGTGAATATTCCTTATATTTGTCAAAGATACGAATAAATCAAGAGGTAGGGGTATTTACTCAATTGTACCAGATAGTAAAACTGCATTGCAGGCTTCAGTATGGCAGGATGAAAAATTCAGTTTGGTGTAATGGTGCTGTTGAAACTTGTTTCGAATGACCAACTATCAGATTTTAAACTGATGCTTTTATAAATAAGCTGTTAGAAACTTAATATTTGATTTGCTATTCAAAAACATAAGGTTTCTATATGGCTGATGTACAGTAATATACAATATAAAAATGGGGGGGGGTAAAATTATGACATATATACTTGTTTTTGATCAAACAATAAACTAACTTTATAAGTTTAATAATCAAAATGAATTAAGTGGGAGAAGTTAACTACTTATATAAAACATTAAAATGATGAATGGAATCACACTTTTACCATTGATGGAAAAGCAATTGTAACTTGAATACCTAAGTTAACGCATAATTCATTGCATAAATTAAGACTATGAGAACAACAATTTTTACCTTTTTGATTGTAATTCCTCTTTTTTCTTTTGCACAAGATTGGGCGCCTATTGGAGCCAAATGGACTTATGATCACGATTATGGAATGTCGCCCTACCTCACGACCATTGAATCAGTGAAGGATACGATGGTTCTCAATAAGTTATGCAGATTGCTTGTTACAAAAAGGACTGATGAGCTAATGAGACAGGATGGGTCTTACTATTGGAGTACTGCGAATATTTCAAAGGATATGATATATACCTCAAATGATACAATTTATCATTACGACAGATTTAACAATTCGTTTTATCCATTGTATCTTATGAATGTTAAAAAGAATGATAAAGTGCTGGTTAGAGCAAAAGAGGATACTTGTACAAAAAATGATTACTACTGTTCCAGATTTGAATATGTAGTCGATAGTATATCAAGTATGACTTTACAAGGTCAGCGTTTAAAATTGATATATAACTCTTTAACACCAAATTCAGAATGGGGTTTTAATCAGTCCCGAAACTTAGAGAGCTATCCAATACTTGAAAAAATAGGTTCTCTTAAATATTTCTTTGGTGTAAATGGTAAAGTTCTTTCATTGGAAGGAGACATTCAGTGTCTACGATGTTATACCGATAGTCAGATTTCTTATAAGGTCGGTTATTGGTCAAAGGAATGTGATTATTTAAGAACACTCAAGGGACCTTCATCAGTTGTTGATAATCTGGATAATAAAGTAGTTGTTTCGCCCAATCCATTTGATTCTTATTTTAGGATAAATATCGGAATGCCAATCGAATATACGCTTTATGATTCCTTTGGCAAACTATTGCTGCAAGGAAATGAAAAAGAAGTCAATACAACATCATTGACTAAAGGTATTTATTTATTGCGATTGACAATTGATAATAAAGAAGTTAAAACGATTAAGTTAGTAAAGTGATAATGAAATATATAAGTTAAACTGATGAAACAATTCAACCTAATTTTTGCAATCATCTTAATTAGCCTGCTCACATTGAATGCCCAGGATTATCAAGCTGTAAAGTCAAACAGAGTTGCCTACTTTGTCAATCAAGAGGGAAATATTAAGTGTATTAGGATTGATACCATTAAATTTCAAACTGATTCTATTTTTTATCCTATGCATAATATTCAACAACTTGATTATAATTGTTTTACTCCCTACGGTAATTCGTGGATAGGTAAAAAAGTAATCATAAAGAATAATGGATATAATTTATTCTTTAATAGTTACAACGATACCATTAAAATTAAAACCAATGCGAAGATCAATGAAAGCTGGACCACCTATTATCTGAAGGATTCTATTAAAATAATTGCTCAAGTAAAGAGCATTGATACCCTTACAATCCTGGGTCAGCGGGATTCAGTCAAAACAATTGGATTTCAGGCGTTTGATAAAAATATGAACCCTATAATTGCATATCTTAATGATAATCCAATTTTATTGAGCAAAAATTATGGTCTTGTTAGAATGCTGAATTTTAATTTATTCCCAAATGCAGCTACTGAATATTTTAATGAGAAATTAGAACCCTTTACTTTAATTGGTCTTTCAAATCCAACTCTTGGTGTACAAAATCTTACATGGTTTGAGGCTTTCGATTTTAAAGTGGGTGATGAATTACATATTTTTAATGAAACGAGTGATTGGTTTCCTGGTAATGGATATTTAACAACTATAAAAACTAAACTTAAATATATAGAAAGATTGGATGCGAAGGATTCAATCGTTTATCGAATTGACAGAGAGGAAAGCACTTTTAAGAGAATTGAGAAATGGGATAGTACAACTTATGTCTTTGTTCATGATACCATTAACGCTGTTTATAGACGAGATGATGTATTTGATATATTACCTGGTGAACCGATTGTTTCTGAATCTCAGGCTTATGCAAATTCCATGACTTATGGGAATACTATTACAAAATCCAAAGCTTCGGAATTGGGTCCTATCTTTCCTTCACCAGATAATTGTTGGCATCAACTAATGGCTGATGGTTGCTTAACCGTTGATATTTATATTAAAGGCTTTGGTGGTCCTTATTACAGTTGTAGAGGTAATATGTTTGGCAGCTTGGTGTCAAATGAAAGATCCCTTGTTTATTACAAGAAAGGATTAACCACATGGGGAACCCCACTGGATATTACTGATGTTACGACTATTGAAAATTATGACGATATAAAGGTTTATCCAAACCCTGCATCGGATTTTGTAACCATAGAAAGTACAACAGGTAAAACAGAGAAATTTGTCCTTCAAATCATGGATATGCAGGGGAGGCAAGTGCTGATGAATAACATTGAGTTGAATAGTATTTATAAACTGGATATAAAGGGATTAAAAGAAGGAGCCTATTTATTAAAACTGCAAAATGGAGAAAAACAAATATCTAAAATGATTATTAAGAAGCCTTAAGGGCATATAAATAGAAGTGAGTCAGTAAAGTACAGAGTTTATTGGAGTTCAAGCAATTGAATACTGTAGATATAATTACGTACTTTGCATCAGTGCATAAATTAGGTAAATACTTTCTAGTTTAATGTTATCAATGAAATGGCACTTTTACATAAACAATAAAAATAAGCAGCATCGGCAAAGTGTCTTCCATTTTTGAGTCTTCACCAAATGCCATAATGCCATAATGCCAATTCCATTAATTCTGATCTTGATGACTATCGTAAAGTAGCGTAATGCCATTTCATAAAAAGCACAATTGTTTGTCAGGCTTTATCCTGACATTCTGTTTGCGTATGTCAGGTTAAAGCCTTACATTTGTACTCTGTTCGTCAGGTTAAAACCTTACAAAATGAATAAAAATAAACTTCAAATTGAACATCTGGAGGACAAAATGAAAGTTTTATCTCCTATAACAAAATTAGCTGCTCCTCCTACAGGGTGGATAAAAGCTATTCGTTTGGCCTTGGGTATGTCGCTTCAGCAATTGGCAAATCGTAATTCTATTTCCAGGCAAAGTGTTCAGGAAATGGAGCAAAGGGAGCGGGATGGTTCAATTTCCTTAAAATCATTACGCGAAACTGCACATGCAATGGATATGGAATTGGTCTATGGTTTTGTTCCTAAAGATGGTTCATTGAATGCTTTGATTGACCGTAAAGCTCGGGAATTAGCGATCAGAATTGTCTCCAGAACTTCCCACACAATGAAGTTAGAGGATCAGGAGAATTCTTCAAAGAGAATTAATAAAGCCATTGAAGAACGATCAACCATGCTTAAACATGAAATGCCGAAGATATTATGGGATTAGACTTTGCATACATAAATGGACAAACGCCATTAGACGATGACGAAAAAGAGGGATTACTTATTCCAACTATTACTACACGAACTGAATTAGACGAGTTTGAGCAACAAAATATTGAAGAAGCGATTCTATGGATACTTACCCGTTCGCTCAATGCTAAAACAATCTTCACGGAACAATTTATCTTGCGACTACATAAAAGAATGTACGGAAATATTTGGGACTGGGCAGGTGACTTCAGGAAAACAAACAAGAACCTTGGCGTTGATAAATGGCAGATATCTACGGCATTGAAAATTTTATTTGATGATTCCATCTATTGGGTAAATCATGACACATTCTCCCCGGATGAAATAGCTATTCGCTTTAAACACAGGATCGTGAGCATACATTGTTTCCCCAATGGTAATGGAAGGCATAGTAGGTTAATGGCAGACATTATTGTAGATAAAATTTACAATTTACCTATCTTTACCTGGGGTACCGGGAACCTAGTGAAACAAAGTGACACGAGAACAAATTACTTGAACGCTGTGAGGGAAGCAGATAAAAATAATTACGAACCATTAATTTTATTTGCAAGATCATAAACTGAAATTGAAAGAAAAAAAATATCAAGTAAAACGTTAAGTTGGGTAATCAAACTAAGTAGATATTATTCGTATATTACCAAAAATAGAATTTTATTCACTCTGTCGGGCATGTTTAGATTGAGCCAATTTTTTTAGCAATCTCTTTCCTCTTGAGGCTATTCCAGCAGACCCGTGAAACTCCATTTCATGTTCAATTAGTTCAATCAATTCACCCGCGAAATCAGGTTCCTTGAGTGTAATATTAAAAAGGATTTGCATGGTATGAACCCTTACTGCAACAGGTTCGCTGGCCGAAGTAAATACATCGATGCAGTAGTTCAGTAAGATAGCCATTTTGTCTTCATGAATAGGATGAAGGCTGATCAATTTCAGAAGATGTCTTTTCTTACCAGTATTGTGGGTGGTCAATACAAAATCAGTCATCGCAGGTAAATACTGGGTAACCAATTCAGGATGATTGTCATTTATTTTATCCACCATCCAGGCAGCACGCCAATTTCTATCGTCACTATCATCGAATGCAATGTTTATCAATGCACGTAAATATTCAGGATGGTCTGAAATATTCCCCAACACCAGTGCCAGGTTATCCCATGACTGAATCATTGCAATCAGTTCAATTTCTGTTAACTCCTTCATTTGTAAATGCGGGTTACGAGTCTCATTTATCAAACAATAAAGATAGCATAACTTGCTGAGAATATAAAGCCGATCAGGTTATTTTTATAGATCCACTTAAATCTATTTTATGATGATAATTTTAAATGCAATTTAATGACTACCTTGCAATCTCAATTGGAAGAAAATATGATTGAAGTTTGTTGCGCCATTGTCGTGAAGGGATCTAAAATACTGGCTGTACAGCATGGTCCAAAAAGCGGTCATCCATGGAAATGGGAATTCCCAGGTGGAAAAACTGATCTTGATGAAACGGCTGAACAGTGCATTGTCAGGGAGATTGAAGAGGAATTAAACATCGAAATTGAAATCATCCATCAACTTGTTTCAGTTGATTTTGACTATGGAAATAAGCAGATATGCCTGGTTCCATTTATTTGTCAAATTCTTTCAGGAGACATTAACCTGACTGAGCATATCGCTCAATGTTGGTTTACCTTTGATGAATGGGAAGCCCTTGACTGGTTGGACGCTGACTGCAAACTGATCCTAACAAATCAGGATAACTTGAAATTGATCAATCTATAATAGATAGCTTACTTATCGAACCAGATGAGGAAAGATAATTGCAAAAGCTACAAATACTGCTGCCCAGCTCAGGATCGATATGATCATGTAGGGCATCACCAATTTATGTTTCGGATAATATTTATTTAGTAGAAATGCGCCAATGGGAAGGCTTAAAACAATGGGTGAAGCAACAATAATGCCTATTAATCCATACTTGGTCCTAAACTTAACGATCAACCTATTGGTCCTGGTAAAAACCTTTTCGCCAGTCACTCCTTTACGCCATGCACAAAGTTGACGGTATTTAAACCTCACATATTGAGGACTATGTTTCCACACAAAGGTTTTAACATGATGAAATTGTTTAAGGGCAAAACCGCTAAAGTGATAAAAGAAATAGAATCCTGCGATGCCTCCCAAGGTAACTGAGATCAATGTCTGCTCAAAATTTAACCCAATCATCACTGCATAAGGAAAGGTTAAAACATATTTTACAGTAGCCAATAAAAATACTTGAATAATTTTAAATAACTCCATTTGAATCTTCTCCGCCTAATTTTTTCTAGTATAGAACGACAAAGATTGAAATAAAATTGCAGGTATATTTATATATGTACCTGATTTTTAACTTTGTTAAGGAAATTTAATACTTAATTTTGGATATGCTTTGTTCACAATGGGAACGAATGTCTATCCTACTGCGGGTTCTGGGTGATAATTATATTAACCTTGAGGCTCCCAACAAATCTGCAATTATTCCCAATTGAATTGTAAGGTTGGTGAAATTTAATTCCAATTCAAGCTTTTGCATCTATTTTGGCACTCCCATTGTCATTTCATTCGATTTATAGTTAATTGTATGTAATTTCATATTATCTTTATAAAATAATTACAGGCACTTGTTGATCGATATGAATGAGGATATTGCAACACCTGATAACAGTTAATAATGTGAACTTTTTAAATAAACCGATACCATGAGAATATTTTTCCTGATCGCGTTAATGATCGCCAACATGATGTTGGCTATGTCTCAAAATCCAACAGAATCATTGTTCAATGGTAAAAACCTGGATGGATGGAAGATTTATGGCACCGAAAAATGGTTAGTCGAAGATGGTCTCCTGGTTTGTGAAAGCGGGCCCGACAAGCAATACGGCTACCTTGCCACCGAAAAATGGTACGATAATTTTATACTGGAAGTTGAATTTAAACAGGAAGCCAATGGTAATAGTGGTATATTTTTCAGATCAACGATCGACGGTACCAAAATAACGGGTTGGCAGGTTGAGGTTGCTCCGCCAAATCATGATACCGGCGGCATCTATGAATCTTATGGTCGTGGATGGTTACATCAAATACCCGACGATCAGGAAGGCTTTCTGAAAATGGGTGAATGGAACAAGATGAAAATCCAGGTAGAAGGTAGCCACGTCACCACATGGTTAAATGGTCACCAAATGACTGACCTAACGGATGATATCATTGGGAAAGGCAAAGGCTCTATAGCACTTCAAATTCACGATGGCGGCGGAATTAAAGTAAGCTGGAGAAACATTGTAATCCAGAAACTGTAACCCTCAGCTGGTGCCCCTCAGCTGGTGACTCCAAGTCACCTGCTTAATTTAAATCTCTTGCTGAGTAATCCAAGTCACCTCCTGAGTAATCCAAGGCCTTGATGTGGGAGATTAGGTTACTCAGCAGGTGACTTGGAGTCACCTGCTGAGTTTTATACCCCCGGAATATTAATCCCCTTGATTTTTCTGTATAGGTCGAGAGCATATAGATCAGTCATTCCAGAGACAAAATCTACTACTGACTGTACCTTTTCACAAGTCGTAGAATGCTCTCCTTCATATTGAGCTGGAATTAGCCTTCGCATCTTCTTGGAAATATCTTCCTCAGGATTTAAGATGGCTTCTACAAAAACTTCAAGCAAAGTGCCTATAATCTGGTAACCCGAAATCTCAATTTCAACCACCGATCGGTCATTGTATATATTCTTAACACTCACTTCTTTAATGGTTTTCATTGCTGCCATTGAAGTCTGTTGAACATGTTCAATCAAAGGTTGCTGGAATGCACCTGATAAAATCTCTTCCTGCTTTAGCCAAAAAGTATCGATACATTCATTTGCCAGTTTGCCAATCACGCTGGCCCTCATATAGGCGATCTGTTCATTGGGGTCGGACACTACGCGGAAAGTATCATTCATCCTGCTTATCTGCTTGGCCTCCAACTGAGTATCGAAGAAACTCATAAACAGTTCGCGCGTCATATCATAACTGTGAATCTTCAATTTGTGCGCATCTTCCAGATCCATTAACTGATAGCAGATATCATCAGCTGCCTCCACCAGAAATACCAATGGATGGCGTGCATATTTATCCGGATTAGCATTTAACTTTATCATCCCCAGTTCATTGGCTATACGTTCAAATAGGGTCCTCTCTGATTGAAAAAAGCCAAATTTAGGCTTCTTAGTTAACATTGATTCAAATGGATACTTTACAATCGAAGCCAAAGTGGTGTAGGTGAGGGCAAAACCTCCTTCACGTCGTCCGTTAAACTGATGGCTCAACAGCCTGAATGCATTGGCATTTCCATCGAATTGGGTAAAATCTTTCCACTCCCTGTCCGACAGTTCAGACTTGAGGCGTGGTTCGGTGCTTTTCTTAAAGAATTGTGCTATAGCATCTTCACCCGAATGTCCAAAGGGAGGGTTGCCCATATCGTGAGCCAGACAAGCTGCCGAAACTACCGAACCAATCTCATTGAACAAAGTATTATCGGGTAGTTGGTTTTCACTTTCCATCTTTTCAACAAACATGCTTCCCAACGATCGGCCAACGCTTGCGACTTCGAGGCTGTGGGTGAGCCTGTTGTGAACAAATACACTTCCAGGAAGTGGAAATACCTGCGTTTTATTTTGCATCCTTCTGAAAGGAGAGGAGAAGATGATACGGTCGTAATCACGCTGAAACTGTGTGCGGCTGTGCCTTTGGTCTTTTGCAACCAGTTCTTCCTGTCCCAATCGGGTGACCGATATTAGTTGATTCCAATTCATTGAGTGTTTTTATTTTCTGTCTTATATAGATTGGTGATGAACCCAAATTTAAATTACTCAATCCTTAAAATGTTTGCGTCCTGTAATTGTTCATTTCCTTATCGGCCTTCTTCGAATTGGGATAACAATGTTCCAAAAGGAGCCAGAATTTCTCGCCATGGTTTTTCACTACCGTATGAGTGAGCTCATGGACAAGTACATAGTCGATAAGGTGTTCCGGCACGCGCATTAAATGCAGGTTCAGGTTAATATTATTGGTAAATGAACAGCTTCCCCAGCGTGTTTTGGTATTTTTAATACTCACATCCTGGTACTTAAATCCATATTTTTCAGCAAGCTCTTTTAATCGTTTGGGAAGATAAACTTTGGCCTCCCAACGCATCACATCAATCAATGTTTGTTTTATAAACTCCTGAACCTTTGGCAGTTCGTGATTCACCTTTTCAGGAATAAATATTTGAATCACTCCATTGCCTACCCGGTTGTAAACCTTGTCGGTATTGCCCTTTGTGATGGCCAGCTGGTGAAACCTTGTTTTAAAACAGCTTTCTGGTGCAAATATAGTTAAACCAGACTGTACTTTCGATTGTTGTTTAAGCACCCAGTCGGTTTTTGATTCAACAAAGCGGATGGCATCAGCAACCAGCGCTGAGGGAGGCATGGATACCATAATTTCCCCGTTAGATTTGACGCTCAGACGCATTCTTCTGGAGCGCTCATTTATAGTCAATGTTATTTGACCAATATTTTCTATATTTACGTATTTTGTACTCATTCAATCATAAGTGAATATTCGGCTAAGGTAATCAATCTAAAAAAACTAATGATATGGAACAGAACAAACCCTTTGAAGTTTTTGGAACTTTAACAAAAATGGAAACTGTTTTTACTATTGATCACAAAATTATTCCCGGCACCTTGGTATTTGAAGCGCTGAGGCCATTTCCCGGTTATTATTATGATACACCTACCAGCGCAAAGCCTGTCTATCTATATCTTGCCCTTGAAGAACAGTTCACTTTGGAAGAGATCATTCGCGCTTCTCAAAAAGTTCAGCTTGAATTCAAGACCCCTATTGATGCAGGTAAAGGCTTTCTTCAGATCCATGATGAAAAATACAATGTATTACGTATAAGGCATTTAAAAGATTACGATTTGCTCCAAAAGCTTCAACAATCGTTTACTGCAAATGGAATACGGTTTTTACATAAATCAAAGAAGTACAAGGACGAAACAGGTAATATCAGGATCATTAAATTTTTACTGCTTGAAGAAATAGCTGAAAATATTTATCTTGACAAACGGGAAAAGCATACCGCCTACCTTCGTATTCCTCGTTATATAAACTGGAATGAATTTGATGAGATCACCAACAAAGTGAAATACAATTGGTTGGAAAGCAAATTCGATGCTGCAATGGGCTCTTATTACTATGAAGGCCAGTTACATGATGTGGATCGTATCTATTCCAATAATATCGCACCTGATTATCTCAAGGAATTGCTAAAGCTATATATCGAAAAAATGAAATGACTTCCCTCAGCTGGTGACTCCAAGTCACCTGCTGAGTAATTCAAACTGTTCAATAAAAATTAGCCTCAAACTACTTGCCCAATCAATAATTTTTGTAACTTTAAATTCTTTAATCTTACATTAATTCTTAAAGCAATAAAAAGTATTGTCCCTTTCAATTGCAAAGAATTCATACGAAACCTAAACCAATTATGAAGAATAGAATTTTTTATTTATCAATCTTACTTGTATCCCTGTTCACCACTTTTCAGGTAAGTGCTCAGTCGTTGAAAATCAATGAGAACGAGTATCTTGAAAAGCCAGGTCTGAATGTCATGGTCTTTTTTGATATCTATCCTGAAGGACATCAGGGGGCAGTGGGTGTTATTCAAAATGGGGTACGTGTTGCGACCAATGGAGATTTGCGTTTGGAACCAACTCCTGGTCAATGGCAACCCATTCCCAAGGTTGGTAAGCGCTCTGTGGACCGCACCAAGAATGAGATCACAGTTAAATGTACCTATCCCGATTCGAGCATCAACCGAAAGGGATTTAACCCTGTTGAGTATCCCGATTTGTATTTTACCTATAAGGTTAGGGTAGTGGGTGAAGGGAATAAATTCCGCATTCTGGTCGATCTGGACAAGCCTCTTCCCGCAGGATGGGAAAAGAAAGTAGGCTTCAATTTCGAATTATTCCCGGCTATCTTGTTTGGCAAAAGCTGGTATCTCGATCAGCAGTCCGGCATTTTTCCAACTCAGCCCAATGGCCCTATGGAGAAGGATATGGATGGGGCCTGGCAGGCATTTCCGATGGCTACAGGTAAGAAGTTAACAATTGCTCCCGAAACTGCTGCTCAAACTATGATCATCGAGAGTAAAGGTCAGCCGCTTCAACTGATGGATGGCCGATTCTATCATAACAATGGATGGTTTGTAGTCCGCTCGCTTGTCACGCCAGGCAAGACGATAGGGGCCGTTGAATGGATAGTAGATTGCAATGTGATGCCGAACTTTTTGTCTAAACCTGTGGTTCATGTCAGCCAGATTGGCTATCATCCCGATCAGCAAAAAATAGCAGTCATCGAGGTTGATAAGAATGATACCAAACTTGAAAAGGCCAGCCTATACCGTATTTCAGAAGAGGGTGGCTTAAAGGAAGTCCGCAGTATCGAACCCAAGAAATGGGGTCAGTTTCTACGTTTCAATTATTATCAGTTCGACTTTTCCGATATCAAAACGCCCGGTATTTATCAAATTAAATATGCCTCAAATACTACTGAACCTTTCCGCATCAGTTCTACCATTTATGATCGTAATGTTTGGCAACCTACTGTTGAATATTTCCTCCCTGTTCAGATGTGCCATGTACGTGTCAATGAGGGATATCGTGTGTGGCATGGACTTTGCCATATAGACGATGCGCTGATGGCTCCGGTTGATACAAATCATTTCGATGGATATGCACAGGGGCATTCGACGCTCACAAAATTCAAACCATTGGATCAGGTTCCAGGACTGAACCGAGGCGGCTGGCATGATGCCGGTGATTATGATCTGCGGGTTGAATCGCAAGCCGGGGAAGTATGGATATTATCTCAGGCTTATGAATTATTCAAGCCTGAAATTGATCAAACTACTGTGGATCAGAAAAATAGTTTGGTTGAAATACATCGTCCCGACGGTAAGAACGATTTACTTCAACAAATAGAGCATGGAACCATTTCCATTTTGGCTGGATATCAAAGTCTGGGTCGATTGTATCGCGGGATTATCGAAAATAGCCTTCGTCAATATGTTCACTTGGGCGATGGCGCAACTATAACGGATGGTAGAAAATACAATCCAGCCTTAAAGGGTGATGAGGTCAATGCCCATGAATCTGGAGTACTTGACGATCGTTTGGTATTTACCGAAGAGAATCCAGGTCGCGAACTGGATGTTGCTGAAGCACTTGCAACTGGAGCCCGAGTTCTGAAAGGCTTTAACGATACCCTTTCTACTCAGTCGGTCACTGCTGCTGAAGCCATTTATGCTTTGGTCGATGCAGATAAAAATAAGCGCCTGGCAGGTTCAAAAGTCAAGGCGGCTGTTGAATTACTGATCACTACCGGCAATGTTAAATACAAGGCCGATATTCTGAAATACACTACTCCCGATGTTCTGAAGCGCAATGAAGTGATCGGATATCTGGGACGCGTGTTGAAATTGATCAATAATACTCAACTCACTGCAATGACTGTAACGGCAGCCAAAAATTACAAAGCCGAAGTGGACAAGGTGCAGCAGGAAAATCCCTTTGGTGTGCCTTATCGTCCGCAAATCTGGGGTGATGGCTGGAACATCCAGGGCTTTGGGGTCACCCAGTATTTCCTTCAGAAAGGGTTCCCCGATATTTACGATTCCACCTATCTGTTGAATGCCCTCAATTTTGTTTTGGGAAATCATCCAGGTGAAAATACTTCCTCCTTTGTATCAGGAGTAGGCTCCCGTTCAGTCCTTCAGGCTTATGGCGTGAACCGTGCCGACCGATCCTTTATCCCCGGCGGCTCAGTTTCTGGAACTGGAATTATCCGTCCCGACTTTCCTGAATTGAAGGAATGGCCTTACTTCTGGCAACAAACCGAATATGTTTTGGGAGGTGGATCTACCAATTTTATGTTTATGGTCCTCGCTGCAAAAGAAGTGCTGAAATAATCTTTTATTTTGTAATAATCTTAGACCCTATTTTATTTTTAGGTTGAAGAAAAAGGAGGAGCATAAGCTTCTCCTTTTTCATGTTCAAAAGAATTATTTATTTTGAAATGTTTAATTACTAGGCCAATAGATTTAAAATAAATAGTTAATTTGCTTTTACTGTTGAGGATTATTATACTGATTTAAATTGAAAGTTGATCAATCAAAATTGCATTTCCATTTGTTATAAGGAGACATTAATATTCCTCACCGGACCATGACTTTGGAGAGTACCGCTCATTTGGATAAAGAATTTTTATATATCACCTACTGTAGTGGGATTGGGTGCAATGCCTCTACCAAGGGCGCCGTCAATAGGATTAAATTAGGCTTCCGTGTCAAAGAATTGATTGGTGGCCTCGACTGGTGGAAAAGAGACGGTTACGAAACAGAAGGCCAATCTGTGAATAAATTACCTATCATCAATTGTGCCTGCTAACTTATCTGCAAGAGGTTTTATTTTCAATGCATTTATAAGATAATAAAGGCTTTAACCTTTTTATCCAGGATTGATTTTCATAAGCAATGTTCTGGAGTGGGATTCTCTATGCTTATTTTTGACTTGTTCCCGGAATTCTTTTTGCAGCAAATACTCTTATTTCTCTCCAGAGATATTTCATTACCTATTTTTTATTTCTGTTTTATTTCTATTTTACCATTGTTTTGTTATATTCGTTTCAAATACTAATTAAATACCAATCAAATACTAATATAATTCGAATGAATGCGAATAATATATGTATTGGATATGAATTATATATGAATATAATAAAACAAAGATAAAACAAAGATAAGATAGAGGAAAAATACTTATGGTGTTAGAAGTCGTCTGAATGGTTTCAGAAAAGGAGGTTAGATAGATATTTGAAGCGAGCAAGTGCTATTGGCTGAGACCGGTGTATTAAACAATTATATCAATGTAAACGAAGGTATAGTAAAGGATATGAACAATATAGCTATATTTGAATATTCAATTTATAGTGAAATTGTTGGCAGAGTATATCTTTTTTTCAATTTAAATGAATTTATCCATAAAATAGTTGTGGAAAGATTTGATTGTAGCAAATATAAAGTAATTTTGTTACGTAAACCAGCGGGCTATTCAATATGGCTACTGATAAATAAAAGTAATCCATCAGCAAATCGAAATAGTTATTCAACCATGATTGAGAAAGACAGTAGCAATATAAATAAAGGTTTAGTTCGATATATACCTTATAGACAGAATCTTATCTTTATTGTAGTTCCATTGTGCCTATTCATTTTTATGCTTTTCAGGATTGCTGAAGGCCACTTTTTTTACCAGTCTTGGATTGATCCCGTGTATGCGTATCTGATGAATGGGTTAACTTTTGCTCTCGGATCAAACGATATTGGCCATATAGATCACCCTGGAACGCCTTTGCAATTATTCTGTGCACTGATCATTCGAATAGTTGGCTGGATGCGGGGGACCAATGATCTGGCTACTGATGTGTTGACGAACCCGGAAAGCTACATAAGGATTATTGTGTTAGCATTGATTTCGATAAATTGTTTATTGCTTTGGATGTTGGGTCTTTTTGCTTTTAAAAACTTGAAAAACAGATACATGGCTGTGGTGATTCAGCTCATCCCGATGCTATCGTTTCAGTTGGTTTCTTTTATGTGCGTAGTTGCCTGTGAATCAGTTATTGACCTTTTATCCTTTGCTATTGTAGCTTGTATCATCCTTTACGACAGCAAAAATGAAGGACGTACAAAGTTATTGGTAATCATTGCTGTACTATCGGCTTTAATGGTATCTACCAAGATTTCAACTCTTTGCATACTCATTGTGCCTTTTTTCTTTTTTGAAAAACTAAAATCCAAAGTCAGTTATCTGCTGTTGGCGGTGTTATTTATCATTGTATTTATCACTCCGGTATTGGATAAATTGGGATACTTTATGTCCTTTATTGGAAGAATTGGAACCCATACCGGTCAATATGGTTCAGGTGAACAAAAGCTATTCGACTTTACCATCTTTTTCCAGTCCCTCCGAATGATGGTGACTAAAGAGTTATATTTTACATTGCACCTTCTTCTGTTGCTTGTTGGCTGGATCGTAATTACCAAACGAAATATTAAAGGATCACTCAAACGGTTGTATATGGGAATCACATTAGCTACTGTGATTCAGGTAGTAATCGTGGCACGGCATTACGGTTTTCATTATCTGATGCCTGTATTTGCAATGTTCATGCCCCTTCACGCCTATTTTTGGTTTCAATTATACAGGGAGAAAATCGCCTCAATTTCAACCCGAACTGCTTCCTTGATTGTCATATTAATGGTGATTGGTGCTTTTACCCGTTTGATCATTATGAATGATTTTGAAAAAGGTATCACCACGCAGGTTGATAAAACTACCCAATTAGTTAAATCTGAATTGAAAGGAAAATACATTATCATCACTGATAATAACAATGGCAGTGCATTTATTGAACCTGCTTTAAAATTTGGTTTCGCCTATACTGGGGGTAGTATGAAGAAACAATACCTTCAAATATTGGCATCTGTATATCCTGGAAATTACTTGTGGAATGGCCGCGAAGGATTTTCGGATTGGAATGGCAATTACCTTGCAACTGATGTATTTTCAGCGAATAACAATATATATATCTATGCAAAATCTGGAAGTTGTGAGGTATCGAAATCGAAGATTTCAGAAATGATTGATCAGGGAGGGATGTCAGAATTTGTGAGTTTGAAGAATGTTTATCAAAATGAAAAGAAAGGTGAAGTAATTGATTTGGCTATTGTCGACACCGCTAGAATTAATCAGTTCAATCACTCATTATTGAACATTGAAACTTCGATGGAAGAGCTTACAGCCAATGGGGAGAACATAAAATCGAATAATGAGGAATACACTTTCAAGGGAGGAAATCTTCATTCTGAGCGATTTGCCCATAGCGGAAATTCGTCAATGTTACTTACCGCTTCAAATCCTTTCGGACTTAATATTTCAATTCCTGTTTCGATGGGTAAACGTTACAAGGTTGAATTCTGGCAGCGGAGTTCAGATCAAAAGCAAGCGCTTGTTGTAGCAGCAGCAAGCAAGAATGAGATTTTTTATAAAACATCAAATCAAGGACTTAATACTTCTGGTGAATGGGTGCGAAGTGAATTAAACATTTCCCTTCCTGAAAGTTTTCCTGAAGAAAGTATTACCTTTTATATGTATAATCCCAACGCCGATTCGGTTTGGATAGATGATTTCAGGTTAAGGGTATTTGAATAACTCACCTACTTCAAAAAAAAAGGTACACGGTGTTTCACAGATTATACACAGAGTATCACAGTTTTTATTAAATTATAAACAGAAGAAATACTCCCTTAAACGTGGGATCAGCCACTCTTTTTTGAGGGTCGAACTTGTAAATGTTCAATTTTGATGATTTATTGGATGCTTACCCTAAAATAACAAGAGATGACATTGCTGCATGTCTAATGTTTGCAGCCTATTCGATTAAGAATGAGATCATTATCTCAAAAGCTTCCTGAAATGAATCTTGTTGCAGATGAGAGTGTTGATTTTGGAATTATTAGACTGTTGAAGTATTAGAGAATTGAGAGGTTTTATTTCTTGCCTCTGAATCGGGTTTGCTTGGCCATGTCTTTTGTTAAATTACGCTTTTCCTTTTTCTTTGCAAGTCCTGGTATCTTTTTCTTCTCATGAAATGCTCCCTTAAATGTTGGATCGGCCACTCTTTTCTGACGGTCTATTTCACGTAACTGAATCAGGCTTTCTTCCCTTTTTGTTTCAACTAATTCAAGATCATCAGGGAGTTCCAGCAACGTGATTTTCATGCGTATCAGTTCTTCAATCTTGTGTAGGTTTTCCTCCTCTGCCGGATTTACCAGGCTGATGGCAGTTCCTACATTGTTGGCACGTGCAGTTCGTCCGATGCGATGTACATAATCTTCATGGTTGTTGGGAAGATCAAAATTGATGACATGGCTGATCAAATCAACGTCAATGCCACGCGATGAAATATCTGTAGTAATCAATATGCGGACGATTCCGCTTTTGAAAGCATTGATGGCATTCATCCTTGTACTCTGGCCCTTGTTGGAATGCATGATCCGTTTTTCACCTTCAGAGCGCCTTTTGATGATCTTGAATACCTGTTCAGCATTTTCCTTGGTGCCGACAAATATAATCACCCGCGAATAGGTTTCCTCATCGCGAAGCAGATTGTTAATCAGGTTTAGCTTGGTCTGAAAATTGGGTACTTTATAATAACCCTGGTTAATCAGTTCGGCTGGCGTGGCTGAGGGAGCTACTTCAACGCGCTCAGGGAAGTCCAGAAACTCATGGCTCATCTCTTCTACCTTTTCGTTGAAGGTGGCTGAGAACAAGAGATTTTGACGTTTTAGGGGAAGCACTTCCAGAAAATTACGGATCTGAGGCATAAATCCCATGTCGAGCATGCGGTCGGCTTCGTCGATTACCAGGGTTTTGATCTTTTTAAATGATACCGCTTCAGCCTTGTATAAGTCCCACAGACGGCCTGGAGTGGCCACAATAATGTCAACGCCGGGTTTGATCATGTCGGCATGTTTGGTCCAGCCAATACCCCCATATACGGTCGCATGGCGCAGATTGGTGAATTTGAGCAGGTCGAGCAAATCTTCACCCACCTGGATGGCCAGTTCGCGGGTAGGCACAAGTACCACTGCTCTGGGGTCTTTACCTTCAGCTTTTACCAGCTTCATGATCAGGGGAATAAAATAGGCAGCAGTTTTGCCTGTACCGGTTTGGGCAATTCCCAATACGTCCACTCCTGAACGAATCATCGGAATTGCCTTTTGCTGAATAGGAGTTGGCTCGGTAAAACCCAGTTCTTCAATTGCTTTTAAAACCGACTTGCTTATTTTTAAATCTTCGAATGTTGACATGGTGCAAAGATAAGCGCTTATTTCCGATTTCCTAAAAGGGGTGAAATAGTGAAAGAAAATGTCCTTTTATTTTTATAACTTTGTATTATGGAATTAGTTGAACTAAATACTGATAAGCTAATAGAACTTTGTGTAATGCATAAGGTTGGGCAGTTGTATCTTTTTGGATCAGCTCTTACGAATCAATTCAATGAATCGAGTGATATTGATCTTTTGGTGCAATTTAAACAAGTTGATTTGTTAGAGTATTTTGACAATTATATGGACTTTAAAGAGCAATTGGAAGCATTATTTGGAAGACCAATCGATCTGGTTGAGAATCAATCTATAAGGAATCCAATTTTCAGAAGAGTAATTGATAGGGAAAAACAATTGATTTATGAACGAAAAAGTGCTTAAGGATTTTATTAAGCAAGTAATATCTCCGCAGGTATTTTTAACTCTTTATAGAGAGATTTTACCATTTTAAGGGTTAATTTTCTTTTTCTTCCCAGCACTTCGCTCACTCTACTTGCACTTCCTAAATACTTTGCCATATCCGTTTTTGTCATACCCATCTGTTCCATTCTAAATAAAATTGCATCAATTGGATCGGGTGGTGCAATCGGATAATGAGTCATTTCCCAAGACTCTACTAGCGTACACAGTAAATCGAATTCATCTCCTTGTGGAGTATCAAGTTTTGCACCCCACAGTTCTTCAATCCTTTTAAGTGATTCGGTATAATCTTGCTTACTTTTTATAGGTTTTATTTCCATGGTTAAATAGTTTTTGCATCAATTTTATCATACAACTTCAATCTCATTTACTTTAACTTATACATCTTTCCAGGCAAACTGGTTACAAGGCCTTTAAGCTCAAGTTCGAAGAACAAGACTGAAACTTTGTTCATTGGCAATTGGGTTTCAATGGTGATTTCATCAATAGAACGATCGCCTCCTTTTAACAGATCAACCAGCTTCTGTTCATCCACTGTTAATTCAACAAACAAGGATGTTTGAATGGGCCGGGAAGCTGAAACGGTTGTGTCCCAGTTCATTGTTTTTTCAATGTCAAGATAATTTTCAATTAGAACAGCTTGATTCGATTTAATTAAATTATTGCAGCCTTTTGAGAATGGATCGTTGCTTCGTCCCGGGAAGGCAAATACATCGCGGTCATACGAATTGGCAATGTTGGCAGTTACCAGGGCGCCTCCTTTTTCAGCAGATTCAACAACAATGGTTGCATCAGCAAGGCCTGCTATGATTCGGTTACGGCGAAGGAAATTCTGTCTGTCAATCTTGGTCCCGCTGGCAAAGTCGGTAATCAAGCCACCCATTTCGAGCATCTTGGCTGCAACCGGTGCATGAAGGGCAGGATACATCATATCTAACCCGTGAGCAAAAACTCCGACAGTAGGAATGTTATATTTCAGGCAGGCTTTGTGGGCTTGCACATCAATTCCATAGGCCAGTCCAGATACTACAAGCAAAGGATAATTCTGTTTTGAGAAGCCTTCGATCAGTTCATCACACATTTCTTTTCCGTAATTGGTAGCATTTCGGGTGCCCACAATTGAGATTATTCTCTGTTCATTCAGATTGGCTTTTCCTCTGAAATACAAGATAATGGGTGCATCATTACAGTATTTTAGACGTGCAGGGTAGTTTTCATCCAGATAGAAGAAGGTCTGAATTTTATTTCTTTGGATAAAATCGACTTCTCTTTTTGCCTTCTCCAGTACATTTTGGGTGATGACTCGTTGAGCATTTACTTCGCCGACTCCCGGTATTTTTAATAGCGTTTTCTGCTTCTCATGGAATATACCTTCAACACTTCCAATATAGGCAATCAGGTTACGAGCTGTCACATTGCCAATGCCTGGAATAAGTGAAAGGGCTATCTTAAAAACCAGTTGATCAGTGTTTTCCATTGCAAAAGAGTAATTTTGATATTAACAAATGACAAAGTAAATTAGAATATTACTTAAATCGGGTAAGCGTATAAATGAAACTTCGTATTTGATTTCCTAAGTTACACTTTTTTATATTAGCAACAGTCCATTTCCCAATTATAGTTTTTAAATTCAATCCAATATTTTAGTCCAATTCAATGTTAGTTACTTTTGGTATCGGATTTCCTTTGTACTCATAATGGTATTCAAGGCTGATTTGATTTGATCAATTTCTGATTTACTAAGTGCGGCAAGGCTTATGGAAGGATATTCAGCAATTCCCCGTTTTGTTTTGATGGCAATCTGAAGATCAGCGAATCCCATTGATTTTTCGACGTGAAAACCAACCAATGACTTATGTGTGAACTCGATAGATTCGTATTCTTTTTTCATAATAGAAATAATGGGGTAATATTTTATTAGAATTTTTTCATTGTCAGTGCTGAAATATACATAGCACAGATTGGCAAATTGTGAAACTCCTATATACACCACAAACACACCCACAGTGATCATTACCGCAATATCATTCTTCAACCAGAGGAAGATTAGTCCGATTAGAACAATAACAACGCCTGTAATGTTAAATGAGCGTTTGATCTTTTTGCATTTATTTTGATTCGATATTTCCATATAAAATGATAAATTTGTGAATGATGCATACTTATGGCTGAGGAGCTATCAGCTATGGTAAAATAGCTTAACTTTGTCAATTTAAAAACCAATCCAATGCCAGATTCAAAAGTACACTCAAATATTGTCTTTTCACAGCAAATAGGCGACGAACTTCATAAAATAGTTCAAAACTATCCTGTTGGTAAGATATTTTTACTTACTGATCAAAATGCAGCCGTATTTTGCCTGCCGATAATTCAATCTGTACTCGATGAATTTAACATCAGGCAGGTTGTTATTCCTGCGGGGGAAGAAAATAAAAACATACAGTCAGTAGGATTGGTTTGGAATTTCCTGAGTAAAGAGGGAGCCGACCGCAAATCGCTGCTAATCAATCTTGGGGGTGGAATGCTGACAGATTTGGGAGGTTTTGCTGCTTCAACATTCAAGCGTGGAATGGATTTTGTGAATATCCCAACTACGCTGTTGGCTCAGGTAGATGCATCGCTGGGTGGTAAAACAGGATTCAATTTCAACGGGTTGAAAAATGAAATCGGTGTATTTAATGAACCCAATTCAGTATTGATCAATGTCAATTTCCTGAGAACAATTGATCATGAGAATTTCCTTTCAGGTTATGCAGAAATGCTCAAGCATGGCTTGATCAAGAACTTGAAACACTGGCAGGAATTAATGGTTTATGATCTTGACAATGTTAATTATGAAATACTTCAGGAAATCATTGCTCATTCGGTAGCCATAAAGGAATGGCATGTATTGAATGACCTGAGGGAGCAGAATATCAGGAAAGCACTGAATTTCGGACATACCATTGGTCATGCCTTCGAAAGCTATGCCATGAAGAAAGGTCGACCCATTTTGCATGGCTATGCAGTGGTATATGGAATGATCGCCGAACTTTATCTTTCATTTCGGCAATGTGGGTTGGAAATGAAACAACTGGAGGGTATTTCATCATGGTTGCTGGATAAATATGGAAAGTTTGAAATTCATGAAAGTGATTTTGAGGCATTGTATCAATTGATGACTCACGACAAGAAGAATGAAGGCAAGCGCATCAATTTTACCCTTATTTCTGAAATCGGGAAAGTTGAAATCAACGTGGATTGCCGGGAGGCGCTGATCTTCGAAGCGTTGGAGTATTATAAAGGTTTAAAGTTTAAACCTTAAACTATTTAATCATCGATTATCTTTATAAAGAATGAAATACCTTGTATCCAAACCTGATTCTATATTGAAAGGGAGTATTGTTCTTCCTTCATCGAAAAGCATTTCCAACAGGGCGCTGATTATACATGCCCTTAGCTACAGCCCTTATTCAATTGAAAATCTTTCAGATAGCGACGATACAAGGGTAATGGAGCAGGTTTTCAATTCGAACAGCAATCAATTCGACATTGGTCACGCCGGAACTGCTATGCGATTTCTGACCGCATTTCTTTCCCAGATTGTGGGTGAATGGACCATCACTGGTTCTGATAGAATGAAAGAGCGCCCTATTGGTATTTTGGTAGATGCCCTTACCAAATTGGGGGCACGTATTGAATATACAGAGAATGAAGGTTTCCCACCGCTAAGAATTTATGGTTCGCACCTCAAAGGATGTGTGCTCGAATTGGATGGAAGTATTAGTAGTCAGTATATTTCAGCATTGCTGATGATTGCCCCCACCTTAGAAGGTGGCCTTACTTTACGATTGAAGAATAAAATAACCTCGCGCCCTTATATTGAAATGACACTGAAGCTGATGGAGCAATTCGGGGTCCATCACTTATGGATAGGCAATGAGATACTAATTTCAGAACAAAAATATACAGCACATCCATTTTCTGTGGAGGCTGACTGGTCGGGAGCTTCCTACTGGTATGAAATGGCCGTCATTGCTGAAGAAGTTGATTTGGAACTGGTTGGCCTTCATATCCAAAGCTTACAGGGCGATGCGATTATAGCTCAATGGTTTGAACAATTGGGAATTAAAACGACAGCCACTGAAAAAGGTTCCAGGTTAACCAAAAATGGCCAGCCGCTTCCCGAATTTCTACAGCTTAATTTTATTGAGAACCCTGATGTGGCGCAGACTTTTGCCGTGTTGTGCGTAATGAAGCAGATCCCTTTTCATTTTACAGGCCTAGAAACCCTTAAAATAAAGGAAACAGACCGCATTGCAGCCCTTCAGGATGAATTGGGCAAATTCGGAGCACAGCTCACTGAACCTGCTATAGGGGACCTTAAATGGGATGGTACATTTCCATTGGAGAAACAGTTTCTTCCTGAAATTGAAACCTACCATGATCATCGGATGGCTCTGGCTTATGCTCCGGCCTGTATGGCATTAGGTCAAATAGCTATTCTCGATCCAATGGTGGTTACCAAATCCTATCCCGGCTATTGGGACGATCTGAAAAAGGTCGGGTTTAAGGTTGAAGTATTAGAGTAATAAATAGAGTAAATCTGGAATAATGTATTAACTTTGTACGAACGGAAACATAAAAGCTATTGATTATGGAAGTTTCGGTTATTAAGATTGGCAATTCAAAAGGGCTTATCATTCCTCAAAAAATGCTTAAGGCGTTGGGCACACAAAATAAAGTTATGATTGAGACTCGCGAAGGTGGTTTATTTATTTCCCCTATTGATGAAACCCGTAAAGGTTGGGCCGAATCGTTTAAAAACGCGACTAGTGAACAGGAGCCTTCAAAGGATCTATTTGAAGAGATTGAAAACGATTTTGACAAAGAGGAATGGACATGGTAAAGGTAAAAAGATTCGAGGTTTGGTTAATAAACCTAAATCCTACCCAAGGCTCAGAAATTAACAAAAGTCGCCCTTGTATGGTGGTTTCTCCTGATGAAGCAAACAATTTTCTCAATACAATTATTATTGTTCCCCTTACCAGTACCCTTCGTAATTATCCGACACGCGTCAACTGTACCTTTCAAAACAAGTCTGAACAATTGGCTATTGACCAAATCAGGGCAATCGATAAATCCAGACTGATGAGTAAAATTGGGGTAATGGCGGATGAAATTTCAATCGAACTTTGTGCTGTTATGACTGAAACGTTTAAATATTAAACAAACTCCTTCAAAGTTTTTATGGTTTTTCTAACTATTTTCCCAACACCTTCAGCAGCATTGCTTTAATCTCACGGGGAAGTAATTGCAACTCATTTTTTATTTATTTCATATTACCCATATTACGCAAATTACATATATGTAATTTGCGTAATATGGGTAATATGCGTAATATCAGTTTGTATAAATCAAGGTTCCAATTTTCGTATTAAGTTATTCAATAGGTTGATTAGGTGAGTGCTATAGTGAATATGGAATAGAATTCTATCTAACTTTTAGACAATGCACTCTGATTTAAGAATTGCTAATATCTATTTCAGGTAGATAGATCCTATATCAGGATTATCTTTTCCTGAGAAAGAATTCTTTGACCAAAGCAGCACATTCATGTTCCAGCACACCAAATACTACTTCGGTTTTTGGATGCAAAGCTCCTGGTGCATACTTGCGGAACCCTCGTTTGTCATCTGTAGCACCAACCACTATTTTACCAATCTGTGCCCAGGCCAAGGCTCCGGCACACATCACACAGGGTTCGATGGTCACATACAGAATACAGTCGTTCAGATATTTACCCCCGAGCATATTGGCGGCTGCGGTAATGGCCTGCATTTCCGCATGTGCAGTTACATCGTTTAGTGTTTCAGTGAGGTTATGAGCCACAGCAATGATTCGATTTTGTGAAACCACCACTGCACCAATGGGCACTTCACCTGCTTTAAATGCCTGTTCCGCTTCCTGAAGGGCTCGTCTCATAAAGTATTCGTCGTTAAAAAGATCCATGAGTTCGATGTGTTTGTGAATGTATTTCTTGAGGGGCAAAGGTAAAAATTTAAAGTTACTCAATAAAATAGGTATTTTTGTGCCAAATCCAGTTTAGCTATATGAAGAAAATACTATTTGTCTGCCTAGGTAATATATGCCGCAGTCCCGGAGCAGAAGCAGTTTTTAATGCTTTGATTGAGAAGAACGGACTTGAAAATGAGTTGCAGTGCGATTCAGCAGGCACAGCGGCCTATCATGTTGGTGAACCTGCTGATCCGCGTATGATGTTGATTGGTAGTAATCGCGGTTATCATCTTACCAGCAGAGCCAGGCGATTTGATCCGAACAATGATTTCGACCGTTTCGAATACATCATCGGAATGGACAGGCAAAATGTAAATGATTTAAAAGGCATTGCGAGAAATAAGAACGAACGGAAAAAGATTTACCTGATGTCAAATTTTTGTATCAATAAAACCTATGATTCAGTGCCTGATCCCTATTTCGGAGGCGATGCCGGTTTCGAATTGGTCTTTGACATTCTGGAAGATGCCTGTGAGGGACTGCTCAACAAAATCAGGAGTAACCAGTAAGATTTTATAAGGCTTCCTTATAGTCCTTAAGGTCCTTAAAGACTTTAAGGACTTTAAATATTCCTTGAAAGTTAATTTCAGCCAATTGCTGCATCCAGAATTCGCTCTACATGAATTTTCGTGGTATTCAGCAGCTCTATGTCTTCCAGGTCTCCACTTTTTAGTATCAAGGGTAATTCGGTTCCTCCAAGTATGAGGCTGTCAATCTGGCCTTCCATATACATTCGGTTGGCAATTGTAAGCAATCTGCTCTTGGTTTCAGGTAAATATCTACCTCTGGAAAGTTCTTCCATGTATATTTTATGAATATATTGCCGCTCATCTGGCATGGGGGTAATGATTTCCATTCCCGCGGCTTCAAAACCCTGTTGGAAAAAATCTCCTTCCATGGTCGAAATAGTTCCAAATAAACCAAGGCGGTGCAGACCCTTGGATTGAGCATAGGAAATGGTTGAATCAACAATACTGACCATTTTGGTTTTTACCCGCTTAGCTAGTGATTGATAAACAATATGTGGAGTGTTGGAGGCCATGAAAATCACTTTGGCTCCTGCTTTTTCAAGCACAAATATTTCTTCTGAAAGATAGTCCACCAATTCATCCAATTGATCGTTGGTGATCAGATTCATCATCTGGTTCATGTTGATGCTGTTGATGATGAGTGCCGGAAGGTCGCGCTGACCGGTGCGTTCCTGAAAACGGTAAATGATTCGTTGGTAATAATCGATTGTTGATGCCGGGGCGATCCCCCCAATCATTCCGATGGTTTTAAAATGTTTGAACATAGGTGAAATGGTTAATATTTTTGTCTGGTATTTTTTACTTCTCCTCTTGCTTTAACTTCTTCTTTCTACCTATTTTCTTTCTTTATCCTCCTGAACGTTTGACTTTGTAATTTTCATTCTTGAGGATTTCAATCACTTTGTTGCAAAAATCACCTTGAATCAGGATTTCCCCATCTTTTGCCGAACCGCCCACACCACATTTGGTTTTCAATATTTTAGCCAATGCCTTCAAGTCGTCATCTGTTCCCACAAATCCACTAATCAAAGTAACACTCTTCCCTTTTCTTTGTTTACGGTCGAGCTGTACTCGTAAATTTTGTTGCGATGCTGAAAGTGTCTCTGATTCACTATCAGCATTGGTTTCGTATAGAAAATCAGGGTTTGTTGAATATATTGTTCCCAGTCGGTCTTTCCAGTCCTTGGCCATTTTTCTGAAATTTGCTTCCAAAGATAATAGATTTTAATGCTGTTGATAATAAAAGACATTTAAATTGAAGGGAATTTAATAAACTACCACAAGATCTCATCCAAAATACGTCCTGCACATTGGTCGGGTATAGGCATGTGGAGTATTTCCAAAATGGTAGGAACCATATCTTCACCCATTGTTTTGGTGCGTATTTGAATCCTTTTCACGGCGCTGCCGTGGAAGATAAACGGAATGTTCGAGTTATCGTTGTAAATGGTTTTCTGGTATTTATATACCGGTTGCCATCCGTCTTCAAGTTGATAGAGCACATCACCTGAACGTTTAAAATTGTAGGAATTTGCAATTACAGCCAACTGTCCTTTTGAATAATCACCTTGTGCAAAGGAAGAAGAAGGCAATGCAATTTTCACTCCTTCAAACTGATTGATAAAATTGGCCGTCAGGGTTTGAATGTCTTCAAGTTTAATGTTCTTCTTTTCCAGGAGTTCGCGGTTAAAATACAATTGTTGATCACCTATCACTTCAATCCAGTCGCCTTGACCATAAGTAATGTTCAGAAATGATTTTAACAGGGCTATAGCACTTTCCGGAGAAAAAGTTCCAACCGGCATTTTGAATTCTTCCTTCAGGTAGTCGGTTTGGTAAACCGAAGAACAAGTGGATGTTAACACCACCAGGGAGTTACCCTTTCCAAAGGATTTGTCCAGAAAATCCATGAACGAAGCAATTTCCTGATCCAACCTAAGGTAAGTATCTTCCATTTCTACTGATGCTGGCCCGAATGAATTGTTTTCGTAATCCATCGATGTAAAAGTGACACTGAGAAAATCCGGATATTCATCTTTCCCAAGGCCTTCGGCAAGAATTAAATTGGTGGCAAAATCCCTTAATATGGTATTCCCAAAGGGAGTGGTTTTCAGAAATTTATAGCTTCCTGCTTTCTCTTTTATTTTTTTTAGATCATAAGGAAACGTGTTCCATTTGTCGTAATAACCTTTTTCCAACAGGTAATTATCAGGCAGACTTTCCTCATAACTATTAATCGGTAATAAGGTGGTCCAGTCGCGTTGGGTATATAATTTAGCAAATTCTTTCTCATTGAAAAGGCGTACCCATTCTGGAAATATATCGACATAATAGGAACTTGAAATCATGTTCCCGTTTTGGGTATCGAACCAATAAGCCCCATTGGCTGCATGACCTGACGAGAATACTGCACTCACGTCGTTCATGGCTACACTGAATACCTTTGATTTGTTTTGTGTGTTTATTTTGATCAGGTCACCGATGGTAGGAGTCAGCAATTTGGCAGCCGAGCGTTCGCCCTCTTCGGAATCGCTGCCTACAGTAATAAAATAATCATCTGCTATGCAATTGATTTCTTTTTTTCTCAGCCTGTCGTACCAAGAGTCGTTAACAATGCCATGGGTGGCAGGATATGTACCTGTAAACATAGTTGCAGTACCGGTTGAGATTTTCTGAACATGCAAATTGAGCTGTGCATTGCTACAAACTGCCCCTTCAGACATTAATCGTTTGAACCCACCAGCCTGAAATTTATTCCAGTAGCGCGATAGATAATCAGTTCGCATTTGGTCAACAGAAAGGACCACTACCAGCGGAGGAACATTCACTTCGGTATATTTTGTACTTTGTGCCCTCAGTGTATTTACAGACACTAATGTCAGTAACATTGATATCAATAGGATCGTAAGTTTTGTCATTGTCGCTTTGTTTGGGGACAAAAGTATAAAAACTACATAGATCCCCCATTACAATCATCAACGGAAATGAAAACTAAAAATTATAACTCCCTTTTCTGAACTTTCGATAATTACATCTATCCTTTGCCGTTTCACTTCAGCAAACGGTCATAAATACAATCAATCAAACTATTTAAGTTGTTTTTTTGTATCTCCATACTGCCAGAATAAGGAATGTTGCTCCAATAATGCACAGGGCAAAGAACTCGTGAATCAAATCGTTGAACCCTGAACCTTTGAGTACTACCATTCGCATGATTCGCATAAAATGGAATACAGGATTGGCTTCATCAACCAGTTGTGCCCAATGAGGCATGCTGTCTACAGGGGTGAAAATACCACCCATCAGGATGAATATCATCATAAAGAAATAAGTAACAAACATTACCTGTTGCTGAGTGTTAGCAACAGTCGAAATAAATAGACCAAGTGCAAGAATCCCAATTAAATACAAAATGCCAAAACTGAATAGCAGCCATAAACTGCCAACAATCGGAAGGTTAAAAACGACTTTGGCGATCAGCAGTCCAAATGCAAGATCAAAAAGTGCAATGGCAATAAAGGGAATCAGTTTTCCTGTGATGAATTGTATCTTTCTGATGGGTGTCACATTGAGCTGTTCTATGGTCCCCAGTTCCTTTTCTTTTACAAGGCTCATCCCTGAGAGAAATAAACCAATAAGAGTTACCAAAATGGCCAAGACACCAGGAGCCATATACCATTTGTATTCCAGTTCGGTGTTGTACCAGAAGCGTGCGGTGGTGTTGATCTGGTAAGGCGCCTTAAACTCCGGAAGTCCTTTCCAGTCGGCTATAATATTTTTATTGAAATCACGGATCACTGATGCTATATACGAATAACCCAGCTGGGCAGCCGAACCGTCGATGGCATTGATCAGCAACTGCAGCGAAGCTTTATCGTCACGAATCAGATTACGCTCAAACTCTGAAGGAATTACCAACACCATATTGGCTTTGTTACGCAATAGTTCTCTCTCCCCTTCATCTGGATTAAATGAGGAGTTGCTGATGGTGAAAAAAGGAGACGCATCGATCTTGGAAACCAACTTACGCGAAGTGGCCGAAAGGTCATTGTCGACCAGAAAAATATTGAGGTTTTTAATATCGTAGGTAGCTGCAAAAACCAGGATCAGCATTTGCATCATCGGAATCATCAGGATCATCCGAAGCATGGTTTTGTTCCGTTTAACCTGTATGAACTCTTTTTGGATAACGTAGAATATGGTTCTCATAAATACTTCTTACTCTAATCTTATTTTAAAATTCTTAATGCTTAATCCAATAAATACTACTGTCATAAACATCAGAATAAGTGTTTCTTTCCAGACATACATGATCCCTGTCCCTTTGAGCATGATGTTTTTAATGATCACGATAAACCATCGTGGGGGCATTAGGTTACTGAAAATACGCAGCGGAAGGGGCATATTTTCAATGGGGAATATAAATCCTGACAGAAGAATAGTTGGCAACATCAGCGCCAGCAGCGAGATAAACATAGCTACCATCTGATTTGGGGCTATGGTTGAAATCAGGATACCCAGGCTCAGCGCCATCATGATGAACAGAAAGCTTTCAAGCATCAGGAATACAAAACTACCTTTGATGGGTACCCCAAAAACGTAATACCCGATCAGCATAATGGTCAATGCATTAATAAATGAGAGAAGCAAATAGGGAGTCACTTTTCCGAGCACGATTTGTATAGGCCTTAAAGGTGAGGCCAACAGCACTTCCATGGTTCCCAGTTCTTTTTCCTTGCTGATAGAGATGGAGGTCATCATAGCCGAAATCAGCATCAGGATCATGGCCATGATACCCGGCACAAACATATAAACGCTTTTTAAACCCTCATTATAAAGCATCCTCACCTCGGTGTTGATCTGATTGGGAAGCTGGATATTTTGAAGCTTTTCCTTTTTGATATAGTCGTTGATGATTCCCGATGCGTAACTGGTCAGTATGCGTGCTGTATTCGGGTCTGAAGCATCGGCCAGTAATTGCACGTCCACTTTTCCTTCGCGTTCAAGGGTCTGCTCAAAATCGGGTCCAAATGTGACTACCATTTTTACCTGTCCAGTGCGGAAAACATCTTCCACATCATCGCTTTCGAGCAACTCTTTGCCCATCAGAAAATAACCTGAAGAAAGAAGCTTGGAAGTGATTTTACGGGTGGTATTGTCGTGCGACTGATCCAAGATGGCAATTCTCGAATCCTGAATGTCGGAGTTGATGACTTTTCCGAACAATAAGAGCTGCACTATGGGTAATCCGAAAATGATGATCATTGTTCGAGGATCACGAAAGATATGCAAAAATTCCTTCCTTAGAAAACCTATAAATTGTTTCATGCTGTTCAGTGTTCAGTGTTCAGTGTTTAGTAATCAGTATTCAGTAATCAGTATGCAGTAAATAATGTTCAATAATTAGATGTCAGTGATCAATTTTATTGTTTACTTTTTTTACTGTTTACTTTTTACTGTTTACTGACCACTGATCACTGACCACTCCTTTACTCACTGTTTCTTGCAATCTTCAAAAATACTTCATCCATATTCTTGGCTGAATACTGTTCCTTTAGCTTATCTGGTGTGTTGAGCGCTACAATTCGACCATTATTCATAATCGACACCCTATTACAATATTCCGCTTCGTCCATATAATGGGTGGTTACAAATACAGTGATGCCGCGGTCGGCTGCTTCATAAATAAGGTCCCAGAATTTGCGTCGGGTAATAGGATCAACGCCACCGGTTGGTTCGTCCAGGAAGACAATTTTGGGCTCGTGAAATATAGCCACGGAAAAAGCAAGCTTTTGTTTCCATCCTAGTGGTAATGAACCAATCAAGGTGTCTTTTGACGCTTCAAGGTCAAGATTTTGAAGCAGTACCTCTTGTCTGGCCTTGCGGTCTGAAGGAGAAATACCATATATTCCAGAGAAAAACCTGATGTTCTCAGCAATGGTCATATCTTCATACAGCGAAAACTTCTGGCTCATATAACCAATATTGCGTTTTACCTTTTCAGTTTCTTTGTAAATATCAAAACCAGCCACTTTAACTTCACCGGACGTGGGAGAGGAAAGACCGCACAGTATCTTCATGGCAGTGGTCTTCCCTGCGCCGTTTGCACCCAGAAAACCAAATATCTCACCTTGATAAACTTCAAAGTTCAAATGGTCATTGGCCACAAAACTGCCAAATTTCTTAACCAGATCTTTTACTTCTATAACTTTCTCTTCCATGTTCTTCAAGTGTTCAGTGTTCAGTGTTCAGTGATCAGTTTTCAGTAAAAAGTTCTCAGTATTCATTGTTCAGTAAAAAGTATTCAGTAAAAAGTTCTCAGTAATCAGTATTCAGTAAAAAGTATTCAGTATTCAAAAAAGAATGGTCAGTAATCAATTGTCAGTGATCACTTTTTACTTTTTACTGTTTACTTCTTACTGACCACTGAACACTGAACACTATCTACTGTTCCCCCATCATATCCATAAATACATCTTCAATGGATGGTTTAATATCGAAAACCTGAAGTTCAGTATGGTTCTTTCCTTTCAGATAATCTTCGAATTCAGTTGCTTCCACATCATCTTTCTTACCCGTTACATGCAAATATTGACCAAAGGCATAAGCTGTATTGGTCTTTTCAAACGAACGTAAGTCCATGATCAGCCGATGCATCTCGTTTGATTTGATGGCATAGAGTTTACGTTTGTAATTTTCTATAAGACCTGCCGGCGTATTAATTGTTAGAATTTTACCTTTTTGCATCAGTGCCACCCGGTTACACAAGTTGGCTTCATCCATGTATGGAGTCGAAACCAAAATAGTAATTCCTGTTGACTGAAGTTTCTTAAGCATGTCCCAGAATTCTTTTCTGGAAACAGCATCCACGCCTGTTGTTGGTTCATCGAGCACCAGAATTTCAGGTTTGTGAATCAAGGCACACGACAAAGCCAACTTTTGCTTCATCCCTCCAGATAGTTTTCCTGCCAATCGCTTTTTGAATGGTTCAATCTGAATGTAAATATCCTTGATCAGCTCATAGTTCTCAGCAACCGTTGTTTTAAAAACAGTGGCAAAGAAGTTGAGGTTTTCCTCTACTGTCAGATCCTGGTAAAGTGAAAAACGACCCGGCATGTATCCAACAATGTTCCTGATTTGTTTATAATCTTTAATCACATCGAAGCCACCCATGCTTGCGGTGCCCTTATCCTGAATGAGTAAGGTCATAAGTATGCGCATAAGGGTGGTTTTGCCTGCTCCATCAGGACCAATAAGTCCAAACAGTTCGCCCTTTTTTACTTCGAACGAAATATCACTTACGGCCTCAACCTCTTTATACGATTTACTGATATGCTGAACGTTGATCATGCTTACAAATAGTTTAAAGTAGATACGAATTACACGAATTGAAACGAATTACACGAATTGCCTCTACCATAAAAGTGCAACGTGATTTCTTATTTCTTATACCTTATTTCTTTCTTTTACTTTTACTTTTTTACTGAATACTGACCACTGAATACTGAATACTGATCACTGCCCACTGACTACTTTTTACTGAATACTGCCTACTCCTTAAAACACCACCTCCCCCGGCATTCCGATTTTCAGTGCTCCGTCATTGGCAACCACTACTTTCAGGGCGTACATCAGTTTAACGCGTTCTTCCTTCGTCTGGATGATCTTGGGTGTGAATTCAGCTTCCGAAGAGATCCAGCTTATCTTTCCTGTAAAAGGCTGCATTTCCTTTGTTCCCGAGTCGATAAGCACCTTTACCTCATTGCCTAATTTAAGCTTGGGAAGCTGTGCTCCCGAAACGTACACTTTGAGTTCCAGATTCGACAGATCGGCCATTTTCAGAATCGGTTTACCGGGGATAGCCAATTCTCCGGTTTCAAGATACGTTTCCAAAACAGTTCCGCTGATAGGACTTGTAATCCTGCATTTGGTCAGTTGCTCGTCCAGCAAGTCCATTTGCTTTTTGATGACATCCATCTCGCTTCCAATCAGCTGAAATTGAGTATTGGTACTGGTAATCTGCCTGTCCATAACATTAACCTGGCCGCCTATATCATCCATCTGTTGCTGAGTAGCAGCCTGATCAGCAAACATTTTTGTAATGCGCTGTTGGGTGGTGAGCACGTTCTTCTTTTGTTCTTTCAGAACGTTGATCTGGGCAGTTACATTCTGCTTTTTTGTCTCACTGGCCGACAGTTGTGCCTCCGTTTGCTGTTTCTTTAGCATCAGTTCTGTCGTATCGATTATTGCAATCGTTTGCCCTAACTCAATTTTATCACCTTGTTTGACCTCCATGGCCAACAACTTCCCGGCAGCTTCTGAGGAAACAATGGTTTCAACTGCCTCAAAATTTCCATAAGCATCCGATGAGGGTCCGCTATTTTTGCAGCCCCCCAGCATCAGGACTGATAATGCAATCAATTGTATTTTTTTCATCATGATAGTATTGTTTGTGATTATATTATTAGTTCCCTTTAATGTTTAACAGTTTCACCAGAGCTTCTTTTAACTGTATCTTGTGTGTTTCCAAGGTTAGTTTAGCAGTCGTTTCAGCATTCAAATCCTGAATATAATCTGCCGTGTTGATGGCTCCGTTTTCAAGTTTGGAGGCTGATGTTTTTGTAATCCGTTCCCGAATCTGTATCAGTTCCTGATCAGTTTTCAGTAGTTCAGTAAGTCGGGCAATTTGTTTGTTCTGCTGATCAGAGGCAAGATCAATATTTTGAACAAAGGTCGACTGTTTGGTCTGTACAATTTCCTGCTGCAGCTGAAGTACCTGTTGCTGTCTCGAAGTATTCTTCCAGTCCAGTACATTCCAGTTGAACCCGAGTCCCACCAGATAGTAAGTGTCAAATTTATTATTGAGCATATTCAATCCCGGTTTGCCGTATCCTGCCTGTCCAAATCCAAATAGTTTCGGATTGCGTTGCTTTTTCAAAATTTCAGAATTGGCATTCAATAGGTCGTTTTGCCGGGCAAAAAGATCCATCTCTGGCCGCATCATTGGTTTATTCAAATCTATGGGGCTGGTGGTCAATACTAAATTCTGTAATTGATCAACCGCTTTCCCGGTCAGAATTGACAATGCTGACACTACCGTTTCCCTGTTGTTTTTCAATTCCAATTTAAGTTGATCAGTCGTTAGTAATTCAGCAAGCAGTTGATCGAGTTCAGATGAAAGCAACATCCCGTTTTTGACTGCCGACTCTGCGATCTTCTTTCGTTCACCCAATGTACCGGTTTTCTGTTCCAGAATTTTGAGGTTCTCCTGAATCAGGAATGAGGTGAAATAAAATTGATTGACTTTTTCTTTCAGCTGATACAATTCAACTTCAACCTGTTGCTGGTTGCCGTCGTTTTCGGATTCGTTGATCAGTTCCCTGGCCCTGCTCAGTCCACCGTCCCATATTGTTTGTCTCAGATCAAGGTAGACTTTATACTGATCTTTGTCAACAGTTGGTATCGTTATGTTTGGAAGTGAAATAGCAACTTTAGTTACATCCGATTGGTAAGTTGCCTGACCATTTAATGTCATCTGAGGGAAATATGCAGTTGCATTGTTTTCGTTTTTCAGCATCAGAATCTTTTGGTACAGGGCTGATTGTTTCAACACCGGGTGATTCTCACGGGCCCAAAGCTGACACTGTTCCAGGGTTACAGGCTCCTGTGCCATTAGAAAACTTATGGGCAACAGCAACCAGCCAATCAAGAGTTTAATTGTTTTCATGAACTATTATTTTTTGATTACAATGGCATTGATTACGAATCGCTTGATAACTTCTGCTCTTTCGCCGTAAAAAGTTTCCAGTGCCTGAGGATTGTCCTTAAAAAGGACAAAGCTGATGATTGGCCTTGCAGCGAAAGGAAATACGCACATCGAAACAATATTGGCAACCAAATGCTGTGGACTCATTTGAATAATTTCACCCCTGTCCATCGACGCCTGAATCTGGTCAAACACGATTTGAGGATTCAATCCAAACTTAAACACCATTTTAAAGAGGCCTGACGGATCGCGATTCAGTTCCTTTATGATGAAAGCTGGAATAAATGGGTGTTTGATCAAAAGTTCTATGTATGCATCAACCACCTGTTCAATTTTAGTGATGATCGTTGCATCTGAAATCAATATCTGGGTTAATTTAGGGAAAACAAATTTGATTATTTCAGAGAAAATGGCTTCAAAGAGTCTCTCTTTACTTCTGAAATAATAGTGAAGCAATGCTTTGTTAATTCCTGCCTCATCGGCTATTTCCTGCATCCGGGCACCTTCCATTCCCTTGGTAACAAAGACGTTCTTTGCTGCCTCCAGTATTTTTTCTTCGGTGGTATCTTTTTTCGTTTCCATTTTAACATCTGGTTTAACTAAGTGGTTAAATCACTTGGGCAAAATTATAACTTCCTTATGACATTACCAAAGATTTAACCAATTTATTTAACCAAATGGTTAAAAGCAATCATCACTTCTGGGTCCAATCCAATATTCAGGAAATCAGATGCAGATGATTCTGACATAGAAGAATGTATCCTAAGGGTTGGATATAAAAACAGACTTCAGGCAATGCTTACCCCAAATTCATATTTTCCTGGTCGAACTGATGAATAAATAGTGGGGTCAGGCGATTTGCAATCGCCTTTTTCAATTTTATCACCATCTGTGATACCGTGTATTTTTTCCTTCCCTTCTCCTAATACAATCGCCTTTTTCAATTTTATCACCATCTGTGATACCGTGTACCTTTTTTTATTTTCATTTACAGAGTGTTACAAAGTTTTTTTTTATTTCCCTTCGCATTAAACTGTGTTCTTTTTATCCCAAGTACTCGTGATCCATGTTCATCCGTTAGGTGAGTTACAATATAAATCTGTAACTTTCGTTACATCAAAAGATTATTCAATCAAATTTTAAGTAAAAAGTTACTTGTAATATTGAAGGTAAAAAGTTGTAAACCAATAAAATGCTAAAGATGATTAATTCCATTCGTAACCATTTTCTAGTAATTATTATTACTGTTGTTCAATTATTAATCTTTGCCCAAAGTAATTTAATAGCTTCCACTTCTGACTCAACAAATATTAAAGGGCAGTTCGAATATTTGTATAAAAAGTCCAACAATTTCCAAACATACAAGGTTATTCCAATTACTAGTTACAACACGCTCAAGCAAAATGCGACAGACAGTATCAGATTGTATAAAAAGGAAGCGATTAATCATTTAAATGAAGCAAAAAGTCTAAATGATAAACTGGAAACCAGCAATGCTGAGATTACACAATTAAAAGAAGAATTGTTGAAAGCTCAGAACATGCAGAATAATATCAGTTTGATTGGAATAGAAGTCAGCAAGAAAACATATAGTCTAATCGTATGGGGAATTATTATTGGTCTGTCATTGATTAGTATAATTATGTTTTTGATGTTTAAACAAGGTCACCAAACTGTAAAAGAAGCCAAAACAAGAGTAAAAGAATTGCAGGAAGATCTTGAAAAACTTAGAAAAAGCGGAATATTACGCGAGCAAACTTTAGGACAAGAACTGACGATCTACAAGTTAAACCACAAATAGAATAGGCCATAAATAAGAGATGATTCAGGCTTACGAAATTGATTCTGCTAATATGTTGATAATTTAAGGTAATTTTCCAGTTGCTTTAAAACCTGCAACCATAAGCGCCATAACAGGTGCAATTGAGTTGATATGGGCAGATAATTATAAAGAACCAATGCAAAGGATAATTATGAGGCCGTATTGTTGGTTTTTAGTTCAATCAATGTAGCTGCGGTAGTGCCCATCTGTTTGATCAGCTCTGAGTCCTCAGGGTCAGTGTTCCTTTTTCTTCTTTCTTTTTATCCCGAGTACCCGGAATCAGTTTTACCTTCATGATTTGTTTTTTTTAATATACCCAACAGTGACAGTTCACTAATCTGCATCAACGCGCCAACTACAATAAGATCTGTATAAGTACTCTATCTGTACAAAAATGTGTATCTTTGTACAGATAGAGATCTTATACAGAACTTATTGTAGCTGGCGCGTTGATGCAGCTTAGTGAGAGGAAAGTTGTTTCCGTCATCCTGTGCGGAGGAGCTGTGATAAGGATCCCATAGAAAAGATAAAAATTTTGAACTAAATGATTATAAACTTAATACCTATTTGTGATGGCTAAAATGAAAAGGAACATTGGTGAATTGGTCTCCGGCAAGATCGGAAACGTGGTATTTTTTGAGTTAAACGGTGAATCGTATGCAAGAGCAGCGCCGGTAAGAAAGAAGAATTCATGGACTGCAGAGCAGCTCCTGCACCGCCAACGGTTTGCCTTGGTGAGCAACTTATGGAAACAGTTTAAAGCTGCAAAATTAACTCCTATATGGACACTGGGAGCAGAAAAGATGAACGGTTACGCTTATTTTATGAAAGCCAATATGCCCGCCTTCGCCATGGATGGAAGTCTGATTGACCCAAATATGCTCCAGCTTTCAACAGGGAAACTTCATCTGCCTTTACATCTCAAAGCTGAACGAACAGCAACGAACTCTATAACAGTAACGGTAAGCTGGCAAAATGACCCCCATTTAAAAGGTGTACGACTGCAGGATGAACTAATGGCAGTCAGCTATGCCAATGGTCAGTATTCTCAGTTAAAAGGCACCGGACTTATAAGAAACGCTCTACACGGCTCTTTCGAATTGCCTGAAACACGCATTCCCGCTACGCATATCTATCTTTTTCTGGCTTCTGCTGATAAGAAAGATTATACTGGCAGTGTTTGCTTTGAGGTATAAGGGGAGAGGGCTTGGGGTCCCGCGATTTGCAATCGCGGCAGAATACAGGGCGATTAACTATGGAAGTGATTTAATGGGAAGGTTTTAGAAAAGCGATTGCAAATCGCTTGACCCAGGGGTCCCGCGATTTGCAATCGCGGCAGTATCCAAGTGTTCCAGATGTGGCAGAGTATTTAAGGAGAAGATTTTAAGAAGCGAT
>Ga0123338_10000262_pt1 | contig 54720 bp, 46 predicted proteins | sample grotaG_FD_89793 | JGI IMG/M metagenome (GOLD analysis project Ga0123338, IMG submission 89793) | Glacier valley bacterial and archeal communities from Borup Fiord, Nunavut, Canada, to study Microbial Dark Matter (Phase II) -... | ecosystem: Environmental > Aquatic > Freshwater > Ice > Glacier ... | reverse complement strand
GCCGACCTATTCATCCACAGCGTCGAGCCCAACACGCCAGCAGCGACGGTGGGCGGCATGGGACTGCATCCCGGCGACATGCTGTTGACCCTCGACGGCGTGGCCGTGTCGTCGTGGGAGCTGTTTCAGCAGACGCTGGAAGAACATCCCGAGACCGAACATCAGCTGCGCTGGCTCGGTAGCGACGGAGAGCACGAAGGCGCCTTTCATCTGGTGCCGCGTCGTCACGTCGACGAATACCAGGCGGAGTGGACGCGCAACGTCTTTGGTGCCGAGGGTGCGCACGCCATCTTGCCGGTGCCCGATGTGCCGAGCGAGACCAACCTCGTCGCTGCGGTGGGCCGTGGCATTGGTCGGGCGGTGTCGGTGGTGGCGACCTTGGCGCGGGTGGTGGGCCTGATCCTCGTCGGCAAGCTGCCGGCGACGTCCATCGGCGGGCCGCTGTTGATCTATCAGGCGGCAGGCGTCGCGGCGCAGCATGGCGTCGAACATTTTCTGATCATGGCGGCGCTGGTGTCGCTCAACATCGGCATCCTGAACCTGTTGCCAGTGCCGCTCCTCGACGGGGGACAGGCCACCTTGGTGCTGGTGGAGGCCCTGCGGCGTCGTCGTGTCGACGAGAAGCTGCGTCGCCGGCTGCAGTATGTCGGCGTGGCCTTGCTGCTGATGCTGTTGGTGCTGGCGCTGCGCAACGATATTACCCGGCCGTGAGACTGCTCGCGCTCGATACCTCGACGCTGACGGCCAGTGTCGCTGCACACGACACCGTCACCGGGATCGTGATCGAGAGGCAACAGCGGGTCACGGTGCATTCCGACGTGTTGCTGGAGCTGGTGTCGGCGATGCTGGCGGAGCTCGGCTGGGAGCCTCGGTCTCTCGATGCTGTGGCGTGCGGCGCTGGGCCGGGTTCGTTCACCGGGCTGCGGATTGGTCTGGCCACGGCCAAGGGTCTCGCGTTTGCGGTGGGCGCCAAGCTGGTGATGGTGTCGTCGCTGGCAGCGATGGCGGCGCGGGGGGATGGCCGGTTGGTGGCGGCGCTCGATGCCCACAAGAGCGAGGTCTACGCCGGACTGTTCGAGGTGGTCGACGGTCGGCCGACGCTGATTGGGACCGAGCGGATCTTTTCGCCGAGCGCTTTGTCAGCCGAGCTCGCTGCATGGATTGCCACTGGGCCGGTGCGATTCGTCGGGGACGCGCTCGCACGCTATCCCGAGCTTGGTGCCGGCACGCTGATCGATTCCGACGACGACGGCACGCCCCATGCCGCGGACGTTGCCCGGCTGGCGATGGTGCGGCTGTCTGCCGGCGAGTCCGACGCGCTCGATAGTGCCCGGCCCGCATATCTGCGTGCGTCCGAAGCAGAGCTCCTGAAGGCCATGCGCGCTACAATGAAGGCCATGCCCCAGTCGCTCGCTGAGCCAACCCGCCTCGACGCGCTGCGCGCAGAGCATGCCAGTCTCGAAGCGCGCCTGCGTGCGCTGGACGGTCATCTGACGCTCACCACCGACGAGCAAGCCGAGCGCGTCCGGCTCAAGAAGGCCAAGCTGCAGCTCAAAGACGATATTGCCAAGCTGGAGCGGCCGTGAAGCTCACCGACGAGGAAATTGTACGCTTACGCGACAGCGGCATTCGACTGGATCGGGAAGGGCGGTTCTGGCACGAGGGCGGCGAGGTGCTGCATCATGGTCTGCGCGCCGCGCTGTGGCGCTGGCTCGACCGCAACCCCGACGGGCGCTGGGTGTTGCGCCTCGACCCAGAGCGCTTCGTCTATCTCGAGGTCGACGACGTGCCGTATTTCGTCTCGTCGCTGCGCTGGCAAGACAACCAGGCGATAGGGCAGCTCTCTGACGGGAGCGAAGAGACCTTGGCCCTCCAGACGATCACGCTGCGCGACGGCCAAGGATATCTGACCGTGAAGGGAAAGTTCCCGGCGCGCCTGGCTTCAGACGCCTTCACCACCCTCGGACAGCGCTTCATCGAGCGTGACGGCGCAGTCTGGCTCGATCTGCCGACCCCGATTCGCCTCAGCGGGTGACTTTGGTCTCGTAGAGCGCGTCGATCTGGGCGGCGGTGTAGCCCGCTTCGGCGAGGATGGTCCGCGAGTGTTCACCGAGGCCTGGGGGGTGCTTGTGACCGTCGGTGCGCCCGAGCGGCGTGCGCGTCTGTTGTAGGCCATCGAGCTCGAAGAAGAGCCCGCGGGCTTGGTGTTGCGGATGCTGGAGGACTTCTGCTGGCGTGAGGACCGGTTCGACGCAGGCGTCGGTGGCGGCGAAGACCAATTCCCATTCGTCGCGGGTACGGGTTTCGAGCAGCGTGGCGATCTCTGCGCGGACGCGGGCTTGTTCTGGCGGCGCAGCGACGAGCTCGCTCATGTCTGCGGCGCGGCCGATGGCGTTGTTGAAAGCCATCCAGAATTTGGGCTCCAGCGCGCCGACGGAGAGATGGCGACCGTCTTTGGTGCGATAGACGCCATATGCGGCCGCACCGCCGTTGAGGAGCTCGGCGCCCCTTTGGGGGACGGCGCCAGCGTCGAGGTTACCGAGATCGGGGATCAGAAACGCCAGCGCGCCCTCGCACATCGAGACGTCGAGGTGGCGGCCGCGTTGGGTCTTGTGGACGGCATGCAGCGCCGCCAGAATGCCGACCGCGCCCCACAAGCCGCCGCCGGCGATGTCCGCGCTCTGGATCGGCGGCACCGGGGGCGGACCGTCGCTGGGCCCGGCCAGACCGAGGACGCCGCCCAGCGCGACATAGTTGAGATCGTGCCCGGCACGGTGTGCGAGCGGGCCCGTCTGGCCATAGCCGGAAATCGAGCACATCACGAGGCGCGGATTCTTGGCCGACAGCGCCGACCAACCGACGCCCAGTCGATCGAGGACACCCGGCCGGAAACTCTCGACGAGCACGTCGTATTTCTCGACCAGCTGCAACAGCGCGTCACGGCCGGCCGGTGCCTTGAGGTCGAGGCAGATCGACCGCTTGTCGCGGTTGAGCGCATTGAAGCGGCCAGCCAGGCCCTGCTTCAGCGGCGGGAACACGCGCAGATAGTCGCCGACATGCGGATCTTCCAGCTTGTCGACGGAAGCGCCCAGATCCGACAGCACCAGCGTGCAGAACGGACCCGGGATGAGGCGAGAAAGATCGAGGACGCGGACACCTGAAAGCGGCGCCGCGTCCTCGGATACGGGCAAAGGCGAGATTAGGCCGCGCCCATCTGGAACAGTTTCTGGAGCTTGGTGGCCAGCATCGGATCGCCGCTCACCTTGAGCTTGCCCTGGAAGTAGAGCTGCATGCCGAGCGCCGGGTTGGCGAGCATCTGCTTGAAGTCGGCGTGGGCGACTTCGATGGTGCACTGGGCGTTGCCCTTGTCCTCGGCGGTACAGGTCGGGGGCGAGGAGGCCAGATCTACCGTCCAGACGCCAGGATCGTCACCGGTGACTTTGAACAGGTAGACAGCGCCGATTTCCTTGGCCTTGTCGGGGTGCTGGGCGAGGGCGGCGGGGACCTGTTCGTTGAAGAGCTCCTGGGCGGACTCTGGGACTTTGGCCATCTGTAATCTCCTCTGATGCGGGTGAATGACCGTTCGGTCAGTGGGTACCATTGCGGCTATCGGAGGTCAAGACCGTCGCTTGGCTTTTGGTTTGCGCGGCGACGGGGACTTGGCCTTCGGGGGTGCTTTGGCTTTGTCTTTCTTGGCGACTTTCTTGGTCGTTGTTTTAGGCCGAGCAGGCGGCCAAGGCAACCCCGCCTTGAGCGCGGCCATCTTTTGGCGCTTGCGGGCCGCCCAGCCGTCGACATGGACCTGGGCGACGCGGGTGAGGACCAAGGCGCCTGCAGGGACATCGTCGACGACGGTGCTGCCAGCGGCGATGACTGCGCCAGCATGGATCGTCACTGGTGCCACCAGCTGGGTGTCGGACCCGACGAAGACATCGTCTTCGATCACCGTCTTCGACTTGATGTAGCCGTCGTAGTTGCATGTGATGGTGCCGCAGCCGACGTTGACGCGTGCGCCGATGTCGGCGTCGCCGAGGTAGCTGAGATGGTTGGCCTTGCTGCCGCGGCCGAGGCGGGTCTTCTTGGTCTCGACGAAGTTGCCAAGGTGCACGTCGTCGTCGAGGACCGAGCCGGGACGCAGATGGGCAAAAGGTCCGATGTGGGCGTGGTTGCCGACCGAGCTTTCGGTGAGGACGCAATACGGCTTGATATGCACGCCGTCACCGATGGTGCAGTCGGTGATCACCACGCCGGCGTCGATGCGACAGCCGCGTCCAATGATGGTGTGGCCGTGTAGCTGCACCCCCGGCCCCAGCGTGCTGTCGACGCCAACCACGACCTCGGGCTCGAGATGCAGGCGATCTGGATCGGCGACGGTGACGCCGCTACGCATCAAGGCTTCGGTCAGCCGACGTCGCATGGCAGCGTCGGCGCGGGCCAGATCGACGCGATCATTGACGCCCATGACCTCTTCGGTCGGCGTCTCGAGCGCGGCCACGCCGAGCTCTTTGGCGGCGCGGGCGACGATGTCGGTGAGGTAGAGCTCACCCTGTGCGTTGTTGGGCAACAGGCTACCGAGCGCGTCCATGATGAAGCGGCCTGGCCCGCAATACACGCCGGCGTTGCACTCGCCGATGCGGCGCTCGGTCTCCGAACAATCTTTTTCCTCGACGATACGGACCACTTTGCCGCCGTCATCGCGGACCACCCGGCCATAGCCGCGCGGGCTCGGCGGGGAAAAGGTCAGCATGGCCAGGATGCCGGCCGAGGCGGTGTCGCACAATCGGCGCAGCGTCGCTTCGGTGAGCAGCGGTACGTCGCCCGACAAGATCAAGAGCAGACCCTGATGCTCGGCCAGTAGCGGCGCGGCTTGCTGGAGCGCGTGCCCCGTGCCGCGCTGTTGATGCTGCAGCGCCACCTCGACCGCGCCAGCACCAAAGCGTCCGTCGACGGTGGCCAGCACTTGATCGGCCTGGTGACCGAGGACGCAGACCACCCGATCAGCGTGCAGGGCCTGGGCCAGCGCGACCGGATATTCGATCATCGCGCGACCTGCGACGCGGTGCAGCACCTTGGCGCGCTCAGATTTCATGCGCGTGCCAAGACCGGCGGCCAGGATGACGGTTGCGAGGGTGGACATGGGCGCTCGAGTATCAACACGCGGCACTGGTGAATCAAGGCCCGAAAAGTTTTCGTTGCCAGCGTGCCTGCCCAGAGCTACGAATTCGCCATGGCGCAGCCCTCGAAGCTCAAGCCCACCGACAAGATCTGGCTCGATGGCGCGCTGGTTCCGTTCGCCGCCGCGCAGTTTCATCTACTGACGCACACGCTGCACTACGGCCTCGGCGCCTTCGAAGGCATCCGTTGCTACAAGCGCAGCGACGGTAAAAGTGCCGTGTTCCGGCTGGTGGAGCACATCGACCGGCTGTTCGAATCGTGCCAGATCTGCACGATCGAGGTGCCGTTCTCGCGCGACCAGGTGGTGCAGGCCTGCCTCGAGACGCTGCGGGCCAACAAGATGGCCGAGGCATATCTCAGGCCCATCGTATTTCTCGGCGACGGCGCGCTCGGGCTCGGCAGCCTCGACAACCCTGTCCGGGTGGCCGTGGCGGTCTACGAGTGGGGCGCGTATCTCGGCGAAGAGGGCCTGCGTCGCGGCATCCGCGCCAAGGTGTCGTCGTTCGTCCGGGGTGGGCTCAACTCGACCATGTCGAAGGGCAAGATCTGCGGGCAGTACGTCAACTCGGTGCTGGCCAAGCGCGAGGCGCTCAAGGCCGGCTACGCCGAGGCCATCCTGCTCGACACCAACGGGCAGGTCTGCGAGGCCTCGGGCGAGAACCTGTTCATCGTCAAGAAGGGCAAGCTGCGTACGCCGCCTTTGGCGTCGGCCATCTTGGCCGGCATCACCCGCGACAGCGTCATCCAGATCGCGCGCAAAGAGGGCCTAGTCGTCGAGGAGACGACGTTTGCGCGTGATGAGCTGTGGACCGCCGACGAGGTCTTCTTGTGTGGCACCGCCGCGGAGATCACCCCGGTGTGGGAGATCGACGATCGCGTCATCGGCGCTGGCGAGTGTGGCCCGATCACCCGTCGCATCCAGGATGCCTACTTCGAAGCGGCCAAGGGCAAGGTCGGCAGCGAGCGGCCGACGCACCCGGAGTGGCTCTCACCGCTGTAATAGGTACGGCTGTTTGGTCGGCTCTTCGTCGAGGGTGCAGCGCGGTAGGATGAGCGCCTCTGGCGTGAGCGTCAGAGTGAGGGCCCGGTTTTCACGGCGAATTTGCAGCGTGAGCCGGTGATTCATGGGGATCGATTCCAGCGTGTTGAGGGTGCTGCGGGTGACGGCCGCACCGTCGACGAGGAGGATGCGATCGGCTGGGCGCAGGCCGGCTAGCTGGGCGGCGCTGCCAGGGATGACTCGGAGCACCCGCAGGCTGGCAGGCTCGCCAGCAGCAGCCCGGGTGAGCTCGAGGCCGAGGCCGATGAAAGGGACCGGCGGGCGATCTGCGACGCGGAGGATGAGGCCATGGGGTAAAAGTGCGGCGCGCGCTTCGCCGACCTCGTCGTGGCCAGCCGCGAGACGACGCAAGAGGGCGGCGGCCGTTGCGTCGCCGAGCGCGGTGGCCAGACGCTCGGTGTCGATGGCGAGAGGGCGTCCCTTTTGGGTCGCTTCGGCGACGAGCCGGCGCATGACGGCGACGAGGCCGCCCGATCGAGAGAGCGCGACGTCGAGCGCTAGCGCCGCCAGATGACCGCGAGCGTAATAGCCGTCTGGATCGGTCGCGGCCAGGCTGGGCGAGGACCAGGCCAGCTCGGCGTCTTCCTCGAGCGATAGACCGCGCCGCGCCGCCAGCTGCGCCCGCACCGCTTCCTCACAGACCTGCGCGCGCCAGCGACGGAGTGACCAGCGACGAGAAAGCAGCATAGCCCGGTGCGCGAAGAACTCGGTGAGCCCTTCGGTGATCCATAACGACCGCGCCGGACGCGGCTGCAGCGGGTCCCAGGCAATGAGCTCCGCCGGACGCAACAGGCGCGCATTCCACGCGTGAAAGAGCTCGTGGGCGATCACATAGAGCAGATCTTCGTAGCTCTCGACGTCGTCGCCTTTCCAGGGCTCACCGATGAGGGCCCGTCGCGGCACCAGCACCGATGACGACGACGCATGCTCCAGCGCGCCGACCCGCTCGAGGCCGTCTTCGAGATGGATGAGGAGCAGATAGCGCGTCCATGGCGGCGGGCCCATCAGCCCCACTTCCGCGTCCAGGATGGCGGCGAGATCGGTCAGGAGGCGCGGCGGGACCGTGGTCATGCCATCGACGACCACGTCGACTTTGCGCTGGTGGACGTCGAGGGTCGCCTCGGCGAGGCGGCCGACCTCGGCGACCTCGATGGGCCCGTCGACGAGCGTTTCGTAGCTGGCGGCCTCGTATTGGTTGTTTGCCGACGGCAGCGCGGTGGCAATCTGCCAGCCGGACGGCGTGTCGATGGAGAGACTGGTGGGCTGGCCGATGAGGGGCGGGCTGTAGAGCAAGATCGACGTGCCGTTGAGGTAGGCGTGGTGGTCGTCGACGAAACTGCCGTCGTCGGACAGGGTGGCGGCGTAGACCTGATAGCGGACATGGACCTCGGTGCCCTGGCCGTGACCGTTGACGACGAAAGTGCTCGGTCCCGTGCGCCGAAAATCGAGCGCTTTACCGTCGCTGGAGCGGGCGCCGAGGAGCGTCACGTTCTTGCCCCAGTTGCGGAGCTCGTAGGCGCCAGGCGTCCAGACTGGCATGGCGAGGGGCAGCGGCGACGGCGCGTTGGGAACGACCAGCTCGATGGTGACGTCGTGGGTTTGGCGCTTGGCGAGATCGAGATGATAGGTGATGCGCGGTTGAGCGTGGGCGGTGGCAACCAACAGTGCGACAGCGGCGAGCCACTGCATCATGTCAGCCGAAAAATCCTGGGGCGAAGATGGCCACGCCGCCCAGCACCACTGCGACCGTACCAATGAACGCAGTCAGCGCACCGACGAGATCGAGCGGGCGGCGGGCGACCGAGGCAGTACGTAGACCCCAGCCCGTAGCGCCGATGCCGGCCAGAACGATGAGGATGCCGGGCGTCATTGCGAATCCAATCGACGTCTCACTTGGCTGTGAGGCGGCGCTTTTCGCCGCGCTGGAGGACCGTTTCCACCGGGCCGGCGCCGAGGTCGATGGCGTGTGGGCCAGCGACGATCTTGAGCCGCTTGGGTGGCGAAAATTTGTGGCCGTTGATGATGATCGGCGCGCTGCCTTCGAGGACCAGCTCGGCGCGGCCGAGTTGGCCGCTGGCCTGTGCGACCCAGCGGCCGAGGTCGGCGTCGTCGGGCGCCGAGTGTTGGGCTTTCTTGAAGACGTCGGTTGCGGTGTGCTCGTGGCCTTCGGCCAGGAGTTGTCTACCCTTGGCCACGAGCCGCTGTTGGCGCTGGGCGGCGCTGACTGCAGCCGCAGCGGGGTCGGTGACCGGTGAGGTTTTGGCGACGGGAGCTTCGGTCGCGCCCAGGTCTTGCGGCTCGTTCGGCGTCACCACGGTCGGCGCAGCGACGAGCGGACGGGCGCGTGGGCCAAAGGGTGGCAGACCCGTGGCATAGAGCACGAACACCCCGGAGGCCAGCACCAACACCGTGGCCGCGACGACCACCACCCACAAGAGCCGCTGGTTGCTCGGCGCTGCGATAGGAGGTGGCTCCGCCTCGACCGGCACGGAAATGGATCGCGACAAATCGAACTGGCGAGGCTCTGGCGGCGGCTTGTCCTCCGCGCGTACGCCTTGCGCCTTCTTCAGCGATGGCAGCGACGGCAGCCCTTGGGTCAACAGCGGCCGCAGCCGCACCGCAAAGGCGCCCTCCGACCACGACGACACGCGCGCCAGCGCCGCCAGCTCGGGCTGGCCATTGACCTCGGCGCTCTCCGCATGACCTTCGTGAAACACGACCAGCGCGCGGTCCGGTGCTCGCTCGAGGATCATCTCGCAGCTCAGCCGATGCTCGCTGGCCCAGGCCCAGAGCTTGGACGGCTTGGTCATCCGCAGATAACCCTCGAGCTCTTGTCCGTTGGTCAACGCGCCTTCGAGATCGGGAATGAGCTGCACCATCCGAAACTGCCCGCTGCGGAAGAGCGCGATCTTTTGTGTGTCGCCGCCTTGGATGTCGACTGGGTCGCCGCCCACGAATTCCACCCGCGCTCGACTCTGTGCGTCAATGAGCTCGATGGACCCGGAGAATCGCAATAAATGACACGCTGCGTAAAGGGTGCGGATATCACGATCGTCGAGCGATCCTTCGAGCGAATATCCGGGATGGGAGGGTGCTTTCATCAGCAAATGCCGTCGCCAGAGACTATCTCAGAATGCTTGCGCACATGTGCCGAAATACCCGCGACAAACTGTTTGTGAACGTCCGGAAACAGAAGCAGAAAGCGGGCAGAAGTCTTGCCTTGAATGGAGGACTGCGGGTATAAGACGGCTCCACCAAGAATAGCGAGGACTCCATGAAGCGTGTAGCTAGCTTGTTCTCTGTATGCGCCGTATCGGGCGCCCTCTCTCTGGCAGCTTGCGGCGATGGCGGCGGCGGCGACACCTGCACCACGCCGACGACCGGCATGACCGCCAAGTTTGCCGTCAAGTCGCTGGTGCTCCCGAACAACGGCGCGCCTGCCACCAAGTTTGCTTTCGACCTCAACGGCGACGGCAAGCCCGACAATCAGCTCGCCGCCATCATCACCGCTCTCGGCGCCGCTGGCTCGGGTGGCCCGATGCCGCAGGCTTCGGTCAACACGGCCGTCAGCTCCGGCAACCTCGTGGTTCTGTTCAACGAGTCGGCCGCTGCGCTCGACAACAATGATTGCGCCGCGACCACGCTCCAGGCTGGCACCTTTGCCGGCGCGTCCGCGATGCCGGCCGTTGCGCCGAAGTTCGACGGCACCGACACCTTCGCCATCAACGCCGCCGTCGGCTCGGGCACCTTCAAGGGCGCCATCAAGTCGAGCGTCTTCACCTCCAACTCGCCGGTCACCACCAAGAGCCCGGTCACCGTCACCCTCGGCCTGCCGCTCACCGCTGGCACCCCGATCCCGCTGACGGTCTCGGGCGCGCGCATCACCTTCACCAAGACCGCGACCGGCGCCACCGGCGGCCAGATCAACGGCGCGGTCAAGTTCACCGACGTCAAGACCACCATCATCCCGGCCGTTGCCGATCTCCTCACCGACCAGGTCAAGAAAGACCCGGCCGGCATGCCCGGCACCATCGCCAACCTGTTCGATACCTACCCCACCGGCTGCAAGGCTGGCGACCTGAACCGTGACGGTAGCGTTGCCGCCGCTGGCGACCAGAAGATCGCCGTCTGTGAAGTCGAAAACAACTCGCTCATCAAGAGCGTGCTCATCGCCGACGTCCAGCTCTACGCTGCCGACGGCGTCACCTGGGCGCCCAACAAAGACAACACCACCAAGGACTCCATGTCGTTGGGCCTCGGCTTCGAATTGGTCAACGCCAACTTCTAAAGCCGGCTTTCGTAATCAGGCGCGGTCCTTTGGGACCGCGCTTTTTTTTTGCCGTAAAGTGCCGGCATGCGAGCTGCGTTGGTCTTGTTGGTGTGGTCGTCGGTGGTCGTTGCTGCGCCCGTCGGTGGCGCGGATACCAAATTCGACACGATGGTGAAGAGCTATCTCGACGAGCTGGTGCGGGCCCGCCCGCATGTGGCTACCGAGCTCGGCATTCACACGCAAGACAAGCAGCTGGACAACCTGTCGGCGGCTGGGCGTGCGGCGGATCTGGCGCGCATCATGCGCTGGCAAAAACGACTTACTGCCGTCGCTGATACAACGCTGAGCGAGTCGCGGCGTCGCGATCTGTCGATGCTGCGGTCGGCGGTGGCGGCCCAGCGATTCGAGCTCGAGAAAGTCCAGACCTGGCGGCACTGGCCGGGGCATTACCCTGGGTTGGCGTCGGGCAGCATCTACACACTCATCAAGAGAACGTTTGCGTCGCCGGAGGTGCGCCTGGCCGCGGTCATCGCCCGCGAGCGGCAGATCCCAGCCATGTTGCGCGCCGGCGCGAGCCAGCTTGGCGAGGTGCCGCGGGTGGCGCTCGACATCACGCTCGATCAGATGCCGGGCATCATCGATTTCTTCCGCACCGACGTGCCGGCGGCGTTCACCGACGTCAAAGACGTGACCTTGCGGGCCCAGCTTGGCCTTGTGACCAAGCAGGTCATCGCCGCACTCGCCGACTACGAGCGGTTCTTGCGCGCCGAGATCGCGCCGGTGGCCAACGCGCCGTTTGCGCTGGGCGAGGCCAAATATCGCGAAAAGCTGAAGCTCGAGGAAATGGTCGACGCTCCGCTGGAGCCGTTGTTGGCGCGTGGTGAGGCCGAGCTGCATCGGCTGCAGTCTGAGCTCGTGGCGACGGCGGCCAAGATCGATGCGCGTCGTGATCCGCGTCAGGTGTTGTTGGATTCGCAGGCCAAGCATGCGCCGGCCAGTGGGCTGCTGTCGCATGTGAGCTCGCGGCTGGCGGGACTGCGCGCGTTTCTCGTCGAGCATGACCTCGTGACGGTGCCTTCGCCGGTGATGCCGCGCGTGGAAGAGACGCCGGCGTTCATGCGCGCCACGACGCTGGCGTCGATGGAGACGCCTGGGCCGTTCGAGGCGTCGGCGACCGAGGCGTATTTCAACGTGACCTTGCCCGATCCCAAGTGGAGCGCGGCCGAGGCCGAGAGCTATCTGCGCGGCGCGTTCTCCGACGGGGTGGTCGACGTGACCTCGGTCCATGAGGCGTTCCCGGGGCACTATGTACAGTTTCTGTGGCTGCCGAAGATCACCTCGATGGTGCGCAAGATCGAAGGCGCCGGCTCCAACATCGAGGGCTGGGCGCACTACTGCGAGCAGATGATGCTCGATGAAGGCTACGGCGATGGCGCGCCGTCGCTGCGCCTGGCTCAGCTGCAGGATGCGCTGTTGCGTGCGGCCCGCTATGTCGTCGGCATCCGCATGCACACCAAGGGCATGACCTTGCCCGAGGCCATCGAGTTTTTCCAAAAGGAAGGCTACCAGGACAAGTCGGTGGCGACGATGGAAGCCCGCCGGGGCGCGGGCGACCCGACCTACCTCGTGTACACGCTGGGGAAGCTGGAGATCTTGCGGCTACGAGAGGACTACAAGAACAAGCTGGGCGCCGCGTTCACCATGAAGAAGTTCCACGACGCGTTCCTGGCCGAAGGCACGCTGCCGCTCCCGCTCATCCGGGAGGCGATGCTGGGTAAGCCCTAGCAGCCGTTGGTGATGGACAAGGTGTAGTTGGAGATGGCGCCGTTTTTGCCGTCGACGATGATGTAGTACGTCTTGTTCTTGGTCAGGGTGACGGTGACGCTTTCGGTGCTGGTGCTGACGGTGGTGCCAGCGCCGACGCAGGTGGCGGCGGTGCCGTCGCAGGCGCCAGTGCTGTCAGCTTCCATGACGATGATGTCGAGGTCGGCGGTGGTGCCGATGAGCTGGAAGGTGTAGGAAGCCGTCTTGGTGGGGATGAACAGGTGCGCCATTTCGGGCGCGTTCTCGCCGGTGGCGCAGCTGGTGGTGGTGCCCCAGGTGGTGACGGCTGACGTGGCGCCCGGGCCGTCGTTGCGGCTGGAGATGTTGCGGCCCGTGGTGGTGCAGGTGAGCGTCGTGGGGGCGCTCTTGCAGAAGGCGCTGGCGCAAGCGTTGCCGCCAGCGGTCTTGGTGCCGGACAGGGCGATGTTGTACTTGGAGGTGTCGCCGTTCACGCCGTCGACGGCGATGTAGTAGTACTTGGAGGTGGAGGCTGCGAAGGTGACCGACGCGTCGTGGGTGGTGGCGTTGGAGCTGGCCGACTGCAGGCAGGCGGAGCTAGCGTCGCAGGTGGCTGCGTCGACGCCCTCGGTGACCACCAACGCCAACGTCTTGCCGGCCTCGACACCGGTGAGGCTCACGGTGTAGTTGCCGGTGTCGACGGGGTGGAACTGGTAGACCACTTCGGAGCCGGTGGTGTTGGCGATGCAGCGGCCAGCGACGGGACCCCAGGCGTCGATGAGGTTGACCGCGTGGTTGGAATCGTCGGTGCGACGCGACTCCTCCCGGTAGTTGCAGCTGAGGTTGGTGTTCTGGCTGCGCTGGTCGCAGTTGGCAGCGCCGCACTGGGACGAGGTGAGGCGGATGTTGAAGCCAGTGGACACCGTGCTCTTGGAGTCGACGATGAGGTAATACTCTTTGCCGGCGGTGAGGGTCGAGCTGATGGTGCGCTTCGTGCCGGTGCCGGTGGCGGGCGCAGTGCATGCCTGGCTGGCGTCGCAGGTGAGCGTGGTGCCGTTCATGAGCAACAGATCGAGGCTGGCGGCGGCGTTCAACCAGGTGAGGTCGAAGGTGTAGCTGCCGGTGGTGTCGGGCGAGAAGTAATAAATGGTCTCTGGGCCGGTCGTTCCGGCGGAGCATGCCCAGGAGTCGACCAGCGTCGTGGCGTTGGGGCCGTCATTGAAACCGCCAACCGCTTGCTGGTCGCAGCTGATGGCGCCGGTGTTTTTGGAGCAGTTGAAGGGGCAGGAGACCTCCAGCTGATAGGCGCCGCCGGTGGTCTTGGAGTCGACAACCACGAAGTAGGGCTCGCCGCTGTAGGCCGTGAACGCCACGCTTTCGCTGGTGGTGCCGGTGTTGAAGCCGGCCGGCGCGCTGACGCAGGAACCGTCGCAGTTCGTGCCGTCGCTGGACGACATGACCTGTAGGTCCAGATCCTGACTGAGACCGGTGAGCTTGACCACGAAGTCGGTGTCGTCGCTGACGTTGAGGGTGTAGACGTTCTCGGGGCCGGTATCGCCACTGGCGAGCGCGACGTTGCTGGTGCAGATGGTGACGCTGGTGGCGTTGGTGCCGGTCGTCGTGTTGCCGGCGACGGTCATGTTGCAGGCCAGCGTCTTGCCCGGTACGGCGGTGCAGGTCTTGGCGCAATCGATCGCGAGGTGAAAGCTGCCCTTGATGGAGGGGTCCTTCGACTCGACCACGACGACGTAGTTCTTGGTCGGATCGGCCATGAACGTGACGGTCTCGTTGCCGGTGCCGACGGTGACGCCTTGGCCGCTGCAGGCGGCGCTCGAGTTGCAGGAGTCGCCTTCGATGACGAGGAGGTCGAGGTCGACGGTGCTGGTCATGGTGACGGTGGTCAGGCCGCCCGCGTCCGGATAGAAGGTGTACGCGACCTCGTTGCCAGTGAAGCCCGAGCCGCAGGTGTACGTATCGAGGCCGCCGGTGAAGGTGGAGGTGTCACCCGTCCAGGTGTCGCCACAGAACCAAAAATTGTCGACGACGCAAGTCGGCAGCGCCGTGCAGGTGCCGACCTTGCAGGCGCCCGGATCTCCGTTGGTGGTGGTGCAGGTCATGTTCTCGTTGGCCGCCTCGGGCTCACACGCGCCGGTGGTCACGTTGCACACGCCGGTGTTGCAGTCGGTGGCAGCGGTGCTGCAGTCCTTGGCGGGGTGGGCGCACTCTTTGGTCGCCGACGTACAGATGTCGTTGGTGCACGGGTTGGAGTCGTCGCAATCGGCGCTGGAGGTGCAGCCTGTCTGGATGAAGCCAGCGAGGTCGGGCTGGCCCATGGAGTCGGGCGGATTGCCACACCCCATGAAGCCAAAACCAGCGGCCAGCAAGGCGAAGCAGACTCTCGTGTGCATCTATCTATCTCCCGGTGGAATAAAAAACGAACTTGATACGGGAGGGCCTTAGCACCCCGCTGGGCGGCGCGATAGCGGAAAAAGCTGGCTGGTGGTCGGGTTAGCAGCCCGAGGTGACTGCCAGGGTGTAGTTGGAGGTCGCGCCGTCTTTGCCGTCGACCACGATGTAGTAGATCTTGTTCTTGGTCAGACTCACGGTGACCGATTCAGTCGTGGTGCTGATGCTGATGCCGGCACCGAGGCAGGTCGTCGCCTTGGCGTTGCACGATCCCGCGTTGGCCTCGACGATGATGAGATCGAGATTGGCGTTGGTGCCGAACAGCTCGAAGGTGTAGCTGCCGGTCTTGGTGGGCACGAACTTGTGGGCATACTCGGGGCCTGTCTCGCTGCTGGCGCACGGAGTGGTCGTGCCCCACGTCGACACGGTGGAGGTGGCACCGGTGGCGTCGTTGCTGTTGGTAAGCACACGGGTGCTGAGCGAGCCGCAGTCGAGGTTGCGGAAGCCGTCGGTGCAGGCCGGGCCGGCGCAGGCGTTGCTGCCGTCGGACGTCTTGGTGCCGGAGAGGGCGATGCTGTACTTGGAGAAGTCGCCGTTCACGCCGTCGACGGCGATGAAGTAGTACTTGGAGCTGAGCGCGTTGAACGTGACCTGCTCCGACGTGTTGCCCGTCTGCACGCTGGAGGTGAGGCAGGCCTTGGTGGGATCGCAGGTGAAGGAGTTGGTGCTCTCGAGGACCACGAGGTCGAGGTTCTTGCCGGCGTCGAGGTTGGTGAGGTTCACGGTGTACATGCCGCTATCGGCGGGCGTGAACTGGTAGACCACTTCGGAACCGGTGGTGTTGGTGTCGCATTCGGAGCCGGCCACGCCCCAGCTGTCGACGGCATTGAGCGAACGGGCGGGATCGTCGTTGCGCCGGGACTCACTCGGGTAAGAGCAGCTGAGGCGGCTCGTGGTGTTGCCGCGGCAGGTGGGCGTGGTGGTGCATTTCGGCGACGACAGCCTGAGGCTGTACGGCGTGGATACGCTGTTCTTGGTGTCGACGGCGATGTAGTAATACGTCGACCCGGTCAGCGTCGCGGTGATGGTGCGCTTGGTGCCGACAGCGACGGACGGATGCGCGAAGCAGGCGCCGGTTGGGTCACACGAGCCCGACGATGTGCCCTCAACGATGATGAGGTCGAGGTCGGCGGCCGGATCGCTCCAGGTGAGGTCGAAGGTGTAGCTGCCCGCCGTCGACGCGTAGAACGCGTACACCGTCTCCGGGCCCGTGGTGCCGGTGGCGCAGGTGCCCCAAGAATCGATGATGTTGGTGGTGCGGGTGGCGTCGTCGCTGAGGCCGCTCACGGCCGGCGTCGAGCAACTGATGTAGCTGGTCTTGGAGGCGCAGTTGGGCGGGCAGCTCACCTCCATCTGGTAAGGCCCGCCCGTGGCGTTGCGTGAGTCGACGAGCACGAAGTAGGTCGAGCCCGAGAAGGCCGAGAAGGTGATGGTCTCGTCGCCGAGGCCCGTGCTGAAGCCGGGCGTGGTGGTGCCGACGGTCGACTTGCAGAAGCCGTCGCAGTCGGTGTTGTTGTTGCTGTAGAGCGCAGAGAGATCGAGATCCTGAGTCATGCCGGTGAGCTTGATCTTGAAGTCGGTGCTGTCGGATACGTTGAGCTTCCACGAGTCCTCGGGGCCGACGTCACCGGCGGTGATGCCGGCCGCGCCGGTGCACTGGGTGATGGAGGCCTGGTTGTAAGGACTGGCCGAGGTGTCGCCGATGATGGTCTGGTTGCAGGCCAGCGTCTTGCCGGCCGTCTCGCAGATCTTGACCACCGGCGGGCAGCCGACGGCGAGGGTGAAGGCGCTCGACGCCGTGGCGCTTTTGGAGTCGACGATGAAGGTGTAGGTCTTGGTGCGGTCGGCCGGGAAGGTGACGGTTTCGTTGCCGGTGCCAACGGTGATGGCCTTGCCGGCGCAGGCTGCGGTCGAGCTGCAGGACGAGCCTTCGACGATCAGGAGATCGAGGTCGGCGTTGGTGCCGCTCAGGGTGACGGTCGTCGGGCCGGAGCTGGTCGGGTAAAACGCGTAGGCCTGCTCATTGCCGACAAAGCCCGTCCCACAGGTGTAGTTCTCGAGGGCGTTGACGCTGAAGGTGGTGTTGCCGCTGACGCTGGTGGTGGAGAAGCAGTCGAGATATTGGTTGATGACGCAGGTGGGGTTCTTGACGCAGGTGCCGATCTTACAGGTGCCGTCGTTGCCGTTGCCGTCGACGCAGGCCTTGTTCTCGTTGATGGCTTCGGCTTCGCAGGCGCCGGTGGTGCGGTTGCAGACGCCGTCGTTGCAGTCGTTGGCGACGTTGGAGCAGCTGACGGGGGCGTGTCCGCAGACCCGGGTGTTGGCCAGGCAGGTGTCGGTGGTGCAGGGGTCGTTGTCGTCGCAGTCGCTGGCGGCGGTGCAGGATGTCTGCAAGAAGCCGTCGGGCAGAGTGACCATCGTCAGATCGGGTTGGTCACTCTGTTTCGAGTCGCCGCACCCTGCCGACAGCACCAACACCAACACACCCAAGCCGACCTTGCCCATGGAGCTCCTATAGGTACTACATCAGGCTAATACACGTACTTTAGACCAAGCTGGAAGCGGAATGGCTTCTGACGCGAGGTGACCTGGCCATATGCGTCGGTGGCGGTGTTGTCGATACCGATCGCCGGCGTCAAGTCGAAGGCGTTGAAGAAGTCGATGAGCACGATGAGGTGCTGCTTGATGAGCGCATGCATGTCGTAAGAGACGCGGAGGTCGAGGTTGATGACGTCTGGCAGGCGAATCTCGACGAAGCCGCGCGGGTCGTTGGCCTTGACGCCCGGCTCGGTCCCGGCTGGCGAGCGGTAGTTCTGGAAGCCGCCGTCCTGCGGGTTGAAGTAGACCTTGGTGCTGTTGCTGCCCGAGTTGTAGGTGAACAAGCCGCCGATGTTGAGGCCCTTCCACTTGTACGAGGCGCGCACCTTGAAGTTGTGGCGCACGTCTTCGGGCAAGAAGCCCTGATAGAGGAAGGTCTGGCGCGGGTTGTAGAACTGGCCGCGCGAGAAGCTGTTGACCTGGCCTTCGAACTGCTCGGACGCCGGGCCGTAAGTGAAGGCGAGGGTGTAGGCGGCATAGAGATCCCAGTTGGCGTTGGGCCGCGACTCGACGGAGAAGTCGACGCCCTGATACTCGCGGTACTGACGATCCGGCGTGGTGATGAGCTTGATCTGCTGCGGATTGGCCTGGTCGACGTAGCCGAGCTTGCGGGTGCCGGTCGGATCCCAGACCTGGTTGACCTCGATCTGATCCCACAGATTCGAGAGGCGCTTGTAGGTGTACTCGATGGCGCCGACCGAGTTCTTGAAGATCTCGCGACGGAGGGCGACATAGACCTCGTCGGAGTGGGGCGCGACGGCGTTGGGATCGAAGCGATAACCGCCGCGACCACCAGTGACCGAGTTGACCTGCGAGAAAGCCTTGTCGGCGCCGACCCAGTCGTACGTCGTCGAGAGCGCCGACGGTGAGCCATATGCGGCCGGCAGGAGGTTCATGACCTCGGTGGCGCGGCCATACGACAAGACGAGGATGGTCTTCTGGTCCTTGGTGAGGTCGAAGTTGAAGGCCAAGCGCGGGCTGATGCCGAAGAGGCTGGAAGCGGTCTCACCGGCGGCGTTTTGGGTCCAGCCGTAGTCGAGGCGGATACCAGGCTGGATGGTGAGCCACTTGGTCGGCTTCCAGCGATCCTGGATGAAGAGGCCCGTCGACACACCCTGGTACTTCTGGCTGTAGTCGGCGGTGACGGTCTTCTGGAAGCAGCCGCCAGTGCCGGTCGTCGGATCGCAGAGGCCGCCCTCGCCGCGGCCACCGCCCTGATCATTGTAGGACACGCCCTTGCCGGAGTTGATGGCGTCGAAGGTGCTCGCCTTGTACATGATCTGGATACCGATCTTGGCGTCGTGCGAGCCGGCCGCTTTGCCGCGGAGCGAGATCGACGGGTCGAACTGGAAACGATAGCGCTTGTCGACGCCGACCGACGTGGAGCCCTGGTACCAGACGGTGTTGTCCTGCGCGTTGAAGTGCTGCGGCTCGTCGAAGTTGTACTTGCTGTTCTTGGGGCCGTACTGCGACTCGGTACCGTTGAAGTCGATGCCGGTGAAGTAGCCCTGCGGTCCGCTGTCGACCTCCTGGTATTGAAAGCCAGTCTGCACGTTGGTGTTGATGTGCTGGGTGATGAAGTAGTCCCACTGCAAGATGGCGAACGCACCGCCCTGCTTCTGGTAGTTCTTGGCCAGCGGCAAGGAGTAGTTGGCGCCTGGTGTGCTGGTTGGAGTCTGGTTCTTGATCGTCGCCGGATCGGTCGACACTGACAACGTCACGCGGTGCTTGTCGTTGGGCGCCCAGGTCAGCTTGAGGCGGCCGTTGACACCGTTGTAGGTGCGCGGCGGCGCCTGCGAGAACAGCGGCGGACCGACGGGGACCGAGCCTTCGGTGTAATCGTACTGGAGAGCAAAGTGGAACCACAAGCGGTGCTTCAAGATGGGGCCACCGACGTTGACCACGGCCTGGTACGTCTGGTTAGGCGCCGGGGTAAAGCGCTTGTTGGGCTGCTCTTGGAGGTAGAGCTGGCTGCCGTAGCCGCGCTGCACGCCGAACTTCTGGTTCTGCAGATAGAGCGCCGCTTCGACATGCCACTCGTCGCTGCCGCCGGCGGTGATGAGGTTGATGACGCCGCCGAGCGAGTTGTACTGCGCCTCCATGCTGCCGGTGATGACCTCGATCGACGAGATGGAGTCGAAGTTGATGTTGGCCGAGAAGGTGTTGGTGATCGGGTCGGTGATATCGAGACCGTCGACGAGGTAACGGTTACCCATCGAGTTGGCGCCCTTGATCTGCGGGTTGCCATTGCCCTCGACGTCGACGGTGCCGGCGACCTGGAGCGCGATGTCCTGGTAATGGCGGGTGGTGGCGATGCCCGACGATTGGTCGTTGGAGATGACGGTGCCGGACTGCGCCGAGTCGGGCTTGGTCATGTGGCGTTCTTCGACGACCACCGTGACTTCGGCCTCGGCCAGCTCTGCCGACCACTTGATGTCGAGCGGCAACATTTCGCCCTGACGGGTGATGACCCTGCGCTTGATGGGCTTGACGCCGGAGTAGCTGACCTCGACGTTGTACTTGCCGGGCGGGAGCTCGACGATTTCATAGCGACCGTCGTCGGAGGTGGTGACAGTGCGCGCGCCGCCGATGAGGGCCGGTCCGGACGCGGTGACGGTGGCACCGGGCACGGGCGAGCCGGTCTCGGCCTCGGTGACCGTGCCGCCGATGCGGCTGTTGACTTCGCCGATGGCGAAGGCGCGTTGGGAAACGAGAAGGCCGGCGGCGAAAGCGAGCGGGGCCAGCCAGCGAGAAAAGAGGGTCTTTGTCGTCGTGGATGTCGTCATTTGGGTGGCCATTTCCTACTTCGCCGCCGTTTGGAGGCAGTAGACATAGGTCATCGTGTCGGTGAGGCCCTGCTGGCCTTGGGGCGCCTGCATCGCCGCCGCCATGACTTCGTCCACCGACTTGGCCGTGTCCGTAGCCGGGTCGTGGTAATAGAGGAAGACGTGGCACAGCGGCGAGTACTTGGCGTCGCCGCGCGCGCCTTCGAGCACGTCGAGGCCGATGCCAGGACCGCCGGGAACGACGGTGCCCGAGCCAGCCGGATCGAGGATGTTGTCCGGCGCGTACAGCGCTTGCTCGTGGGCGGAGACGAAGCTGTTGCCGTCGGCGTCGGTCATGGCCTCGGTGGGCAGGTAGCCACCGTCGATGTAGGAGACGAGGTAGTGATTGTAAAAGCCCCAGCGCTGCGGCCCGAGGAGGGTCTTGGGGTCGACGCTGCCGTCGGCGAGGGTGACCTCGGCGGCCGGATCGATGACCGCCCAGGCCAGATATTTGCCCGTGGTGAGACCGGTCGCGTGGTTGGTGGTGAGCGGTTGCGGTGGGACGGTGGCGAGGGTCAGCTTGGGGTTGCTCACCAGGCCCTCGGCGCTCTTGACCGTCTGGCAGCCTTCGCCGTTGGAGGTCACGGCGACCTCGGCGTAGACCGGAATGTAGGAAGCCGAGCCGGAGCGGCTACGCTCTCCAGGCAGGCCGAGCCCGTCGGTGGAGGCTTGCTTCTCGCTGAAGACCGAGCCCTGACGATCGAAGCGCACGAAGTCGCGGCGCTGATCGAAGACGTAGTCGGTGCTGGGGGTGGTGCAGCTCTTGGTGTCTGTAGTGGGATCGCCGTCGAAGACGTAGGCCTGGGCGCGCTTGGCGGTCAGAGTCTCGACGATGGTGGGGTCGACGCCGCTCGGAACCGGGAACGGGTAGTAGCCGACTTGCACCCCATTGACCCAGGCCCATGTGGCACCGAAAGAGCCGTTGCTGCTCATGGGGCTGTATCCCTTGCCGCTGAACGGACGGCACAGGGCCAGCACCGTCTCGGCACTGTCGCCGTTGGCGTCGGTGGGCGGAATACAATTGTCGTTGGGCAACGCGCCAGGCGTCGGCTCAGTCGTACAATCGCAGTTATTGATGAGGACCGGGAACGGCTGGGGATCGACTGGCCCCAGATAATAATCGCCGTCGAGATCGTAGGGTTTGCAGGCCGACATCGCGAGTGCCGCGAGTGCTACCGTCGACAAACCAGTGCAGAAACTCAACGCGTTCGTTCGCAAGCTCATCGCTCACGCCTCCAATGGAATGAAACCAAGACCGGGGTTGTTACACAGAACTCATGGCCGGCGAACCATACGCCAAGGGAACGCGTCTACGCAACGATGCTACTTGTTCATGAGTCCCAACGTCGTAGCGCCCGCTCCGCGAGCAATGTCCATGGCATGCACGGCGTCGCCGTAGTTGGCATCGTCGTCGATGTCGAAAAACACGAGCTTGGTGCCTTCTTTGGCCGCCAAGGCTTCGTGTAGCTTGACCGCCAGCTCTGAGTCGAGGGTCGGCTCACCCGACACCGCCAGCTTGCCGTCTTTGTTGATGGAGACGACGATCTGGTTCTTCGTCGACGGCGCAGCCATGACGACGTCGGACTTTTCGGGCACGGCCACGTCGACCTCCTTGAGGAGGGTCGGGGTCATGACCATGAAGATGATGAGCAACACCAGCACCACGTCGACCAAAGGCGTGATGTTGATGTCCGAGCGGACGCCGCCGCCACTGCCGCCGCCGAAGGCCATTAGTTGGGCTTCCTTTCGTCGGTGGCGAGGCTGATGGAGTTGGGTCCGACGGCATGCACCTGGTTGAGCACCTTGCGGACGTCGCCGTAGTGCAAGTTGCGGTCGGCGCGGACATGGACGGCACGCGAGCTCGAGGTCAGCTCCACCCGCAGGCGGGCGTCGAGCTTCTCACCCTCGAGCTTGTCGGTCTCGATGTAGACACCGTCGGCGCGCACCGAGACGATGAGCTGCTCGCCGGTGTCGTTCTTGCGGGCGTGGTGCTGCGTCTCGGGCAGCTCGATGGCCACACCACGATGCAGCATCGGCGTCACCACCATGAAAATGATGAGCAACACCAGCACCACGTCGACGAGCGGGGTGACGTTGATGTCGGAACGGATCCCGCCCGACTTCACCTTGCTGTGGACTTGGTGGATGCGATGACGCCGCTTTTTAGGCGTCTTCGGCCTGGGCGGCGTCGGTGGAGCAGCCTCGGTCACTTGGCGTCGCGCTCCTCGCGCAACATGTAGCTCAAGAGCTCCGAGCCCACGTCGTTCATATCCACCACCATGCCTTCGATCCAGTTGGTGAAATAGTTGAACGCCATGACCGCCGGAATGGCCACCAAGAGGCCCACTGCCGTCGTGGAGAGGGCTTCAGAGATGCCGCCCGAGACCGCGCCAAGGCCGCCCTGGCCGGACTTGGCCATGGAGCCGAAGGCGTTGATGATGCCGACGACGGTGCCGAAGAGGCCGATGAACGGCGCTGCCGACGAGATGGAGGCGAGGCCGCCGAGGCCTTTCTTGAAGTTGGCGACTTCCCGCTCTTTGACGCGCTCGATGGCGCGGTTGACGGCGTCGATGACGTCGAAGTCCTGCGACGCGCCCGCTTTTGCGGTGGCGTCGAGGTTGTCACGATACTCGACGAGCGCACCGTCGACCACGCGCGACAACGGGCTCTGCGGCTCGGCCTTGGCCAGCTTCATCGCGCCCGACAAATCCTTCTTCACCAGCCGATCACGCAGGGCCAGCACGAACGCCAGCGAGTAACGCCTGGCCTTCCCGAATGCCAGGAAGCGATCGATGATCACCCACAGCGAGTAGATCGACATTCCGCCGAGCAGAATGACGACGCCGCGGGCCAGGATGCCCATTTTCTGCCACTGCTCGATTGGATTGAACGACTCCATACTTCGGCTCCTCTATTTGATCTCGAACTTGATGATGGCAACAAAGCACGGGATGAAGTCTTTGTTGTGCGGCTGGTAGACCCAGTTGTTCTTGATGTGCTGGGCAATCTCCGTGTCGAGCCCGGCCAGGCCCGTCATCACGCCCACCGACGCGATATGGCCACTCTGCGCGACACATACACGGTAGCGGGCTTCGACCTTTTGCTGGGCGTGCTGGTTGGTGAACCAGTCCGGCAAATGCGGGTCGGCGTGCGCAATGGGCTTTCCGAGCGCGAACTGCGCCGTCATTCGCTCCGCCGGTGAGGCAGGGCCTTTGTTGTCGCCCTTGCCGTCGCCGGTGGCGTTGGGATCGTCGCCGCCGCCTTTGCCCTTGCCGTTCTCTTTGCCGTCTTTTTTGCCGTCGGGATCGCCGATCGGTAGGTCGCTCGGCGCCTCGGGCTTGGTGTCGGCTGTCTTGTCAGGCGGCTTGTCGACGGGCTGAGTCAGCTTTTGCTCGACGACGGGCTTGGTCTCGACCTTGGTCTGCGGCTTCGGCTCTTGCTTGCGACGCGTCCCGAGCTTGGCAGCGGGCGGTGCTGGCGGCGCCGAATCGAGCGTGATCGGCGTCGCGGCCGGCACGATCTCCTCGACGTGCATAATCGAGTAAATGATGATGCCGATACCGAGGCCCACGTGGAGCGCGATCGAGCCGATGACCAGCGCGCGGCGCTTCCAGTCGGGCTTGGTCTCGGCGACGAGATAGCTCTCGAACATCTACTTGACGCCTTTGCGACGTTCTTCGAACTTGGCGTGAAACTTGAGCGACTCCTCGAGGTCGGTGCGCTTCTTTTCCTCGTCGACCTGACCAAGGGCACGCTCCTGAAAGAGCCGCTCGGTGTAGTCATATGCGTTGGGCGCGTGCGGCTTCAGCTTGATGGTCTCGGCGAGCTGCGCGATGCCAGCGTCGGCAGCCGCGATGCGCGCATCGCCACCGACCTCGGCGTGACCGTGTAAGAGCTGCCAAATGATGGCGCCGAGCGCGAGGTGCGCGTCGGGATCGGCCGGATACGCAGCCACTTGTTTCTCGTACCAGCCCTTGGCTTCCTCGACGCGGCCGGTCTTGCCGGCGATGATGCCGAGGGTGGCCAAGGCGGGCCCGTCGGGCGGGGACTTGTCGATGGCCGGCTTGAAATAGGCGACGGCGTCGTCGTACCGGCCGGTGTCGATGAACGTCTGGATGAGGTAGGTGCGCGCGCGCTCCTCGGTGGGCTTGAGCTGGAGGAAGCGCTCGAACGCGTGGACGGCGCGTTCGGCGCTCTTCTGGCCTTCGGGGCTCTTCGGCGCGCTCTGATACACGGCCATGCTGGCGTAGCCGAGGTTGAGCTGGATGGTGGCGATGTTGGGGTCGAGCTTGCTGGCCGCTTCGAATTTCTCGACGGAATCAGCGGTCTTGCCGTTGCGGAAAGCGGCCACGCCCTCTTGGGCCAAGAAGCGCGCCTTGAGCCCGTCACAGCCAGTGGCGAAGGCAGATGCGGTGAGCATCAGCAACGGGAAGACTCGTGAAAGGCCCAAGACGGCGAAACCTAACTGATTGAGATGTCACGCGCAAGCCTCTGCGATGGACGTGTCCGGCGTGAGAGGTGGCGCAACTTGGCGTAGAGTGGCGCCTGCTATGGACGTGCGTGTGAGTCGTTTCTGGCTTGGCTTGGTCCTGGCGGCGTTCGCTGCAGGCACCGTCCAGGCCGATGAGCCTCCCGATCCGCGCGCCGAAGCCGTTGTCGCCCATGGCCGCCTGGTCGGGAAAGTCTGGGAACGCGGCACCATCGGCAAAGTCGGTGCAGCCCGCATCGTGACGTCAACGGCCGAAGTCTTTGCCGACGACGAAGGCGCATTCTCCATCGATCTGCCGCCCGGCGAGATGGAAGTCGTGATCGTGGCCGACGGCTACGAGACCATGCGCGTGAAGGAAAAGATCGTCGCTGGCCAAGGCGTCACCGTCGAGTATCGCCTGGTCGCCAAGGGCACCAAGAAGCGTTACGAGTCGACGGTGCGCGGCGAAGGCCGCCACGAGGGCCAGCATTTTACGCTGCGCGACGAAGAGCTGCAGAAGATGCCAGGTGGCCTCGGCGATCCCTTCCGTGTCCTCGGTGCGTTGCCGGGCGTGGCCATGCCGCTGCCGCTCTTACCTTACTATGTCGTGCGCGGCGCGTCCCCCGGCACCAACGGCTTTTTCCTCGACGGCATGCGGGTGCCGCAGCTGTTTCACTTTCTGGCTGGTGGCGGCGTGGTGCACGGCCGGCTCGTCGAACGGCTCGATTTTTATCCTGGCGCGTATGACGTGTCGTTTGGTCGCTATGCCGGCGGCATCGTCGACGCCGAGACCCGCCCAGCACGCAGCGATGGGCATCATGGCGAGGTCGAGCTCAGGCTCTACGATGTCTCCGCGCTCTTGGAGTTCAAGCTGCCCAAGGGTGTTCGCCTCGAGATCGCCGGCCACTACGGCTACCCGTCGTTCATCATCGGCCTCATCAACGACAAGATTGGCCTCCAGTACGGCGACTACCAGCTACGCCTCGACTGGCGTGGCCTCACCATCGAGGCGCTCGGCTCTTATGACGATCTGCGCATCGATCCAGCGTTGTTTTTCGGCGCTGGCGCCGGCGATCGCGGCGTGCCCGACAACCTGAGACTCACCTTTCATCGCGTGCAAGTCCGCGAGCGGGAACGCATCGGCCGGGTGGAGCTCGAGGCCGCCATCGTCGGTGGCATCGATGAGATGTCCAGCTTCGGCGGCACCGGCGTGCGCAAGCTCTCGCTCGGCTGGCGTCTGTTCGTCACCTCCAAGTGGAAACGTTTCCGTCTGCGCGCCGGCACCGACGGAGAATTGTCGCGCTTCACCGCCGAGAACTTCGCGGGCGCCAGCGATCAAGCCGCCGCGCCCGATCAATGGGGCGACCTCACCGGCGGCCGCAACGGTATCGTCGCTGGTGCCTATGCGGAGGGCCAGGTGGACATCGTCCCCGGACGCTTGCAGGCCACGCTCGGCGGCCGCGTCGACGTCTATCACGCCGGCGTGGTCACGCTCCTCGGCATCGATCCGCGACTGAATCTGAAGGCCAAGCTGTTGCCGTGGCTCGGCATCGACGCCGGCGTCGGTCTCTATCAACAGCCGCCAAGCTTTCCCGTCGCTCTGCCCGGCATCGACACCTATGCCTTGCAGCTTGGCCTGCAGCGCGCGGTCCAGAGTGCCGTTGGGATCGAGGCCAAGTTGCCGCAAGGCTTCGAGCTCAAGCTGTCGGGTTATTATCAGCGCTACTACAACGTCAATGACGTGGTGCTCGATCTCGGCGCGGCGGTCTGCACGGCGGCGCCGCCCGAGTCGCTGACCGGTGTGCCAGCGGTGGTGACGCGGCAGATCGACGGCCAGTCTTATGGCATGGAGCTCTTGCTCCGTCGAACAGTCGGTCGCGTGACCGGCTGGGTCGCCTACACGCTCAGTCGATCGGAGCGTGTGTATAGCTGTGGTCTCAGGCCGAGCGACTTCGACCAGGCGCACCTCTTGAACATCGTGGTGCAGGCGCGGTTGCCGTGGAAGCTCATGCTCGGCGCGCGGCTCTATGTCGCGACGGGGCGCCCCGTCACCGTGCTGCAGTCCAACGATGGCTCCGGCACCACGCGCAACAATTCGCGCCTCGGCGACTTCGTGGAGGTCGATCTACGGCTCGATCGCGAGTGGCAGTTCCGTCGCTGGTCGCTCGGCGTATTTCTGGAAGTGTTGAACCTCACCTTCTCGCAGAGCGATTTCGGCGTGACCTATCCCGTCATCGATGGCATCCGTCGCTTCGACATGCCGGCCATCAATGGGTTCCGCTGGGTCCTGCCGTCCATCGGCATTCGCGGCAGGTACTGAATATGATGCTAGGCTTTTCACGTATGCGGTGGCTGATGCTGGCGACGGTTTGTGCGACGGGATGCAGCCTCACCTTCGACGGTGACGCGCCCGATCTGCCGCTCATTGGGCCGGCGCCTGAGACGGGCAAGTTGCCCAAGCTCAACGTCAATCCGGTCGTCGATGTACGCGGCCAGCGCATCGGCGCCGACAACAAAGTGTGGATGGTCTTCACCGAGCAGGTCGACACCGACTCCGGGCCGCAGATCGGCACCCGCGCCGTCAACGTCGACGATCCGACCAAGTTCGAGCTCTATTTCGACAAGCAGATCTATCTCGGCTCGTACGCCGTCTGGCGCTTCGACCGCGACGATCCCGACACCGTCATGGACCCCAAGACGCGCGTCCATGTGCGCTCGCTCGGCCAGGCCGACGACGGTGAGCACCTGGTCTTCGACGGCTCGCCGGGCTACATGGCCATCGACAGCACCGAGCGACAGTATCTGTACTGGGTGGAGTCGCCCAACACCACCGACTTGCTGCTCGAGAAACACGACCACAGCTTCTCGCGTCGGATTCCGCTGCCGATGGGCACCATGCTGAAGGGCGGCGGCATCTCCGGCATCACGCTGTTCTTTACCGTCGACTCCAAATACCTGTTGGTCCGCGACGGCATGGGCGAGATCACCCGCTACAGCACGGCCAGCACCGACCAGGTCGACCTCGGCATGTACCCGTCCATCGCCGGCATCGACTGGAACCGCAGCAGTCTGTTGTTCTGCGACGCCAAAACCGGCTTCACGTCGGTGTCGTATCTCAACGGCGACACCGTCGTCCTCGATCCCGACCCGTGCTCGTCGGCCAACGGGCTCATCTACTACGGCAACCTCGCCTACTATGTCGGCGGCGACGAGATGCGCAAGGTGACCGTCGACGGCAAGACCACGCCGCAGAAGGTCGAATTTCCCGGCAAGCGCATCATCGGCTTTTCACCAACGGGCGAGCTCCTCTACAGCACCAACGGTCCCGACGACTTTGCCGAGAGCACCGGCGACGGCTGGTACAACGGCTGGAAGTTCATGGAGCGCGGCCTCGATCAGGGCTTCTCACTCGACAAGAAAAAGCTGCGCTGGGTCGATCATGCGGCGCAGACCGGCGCCATCGGTGAGCTCTTGTCGGCGCCGATCCCGCAACCCGGCGATCCGGCCCCGACGCCGACCCGGCTGGCGCGCAATGTCTGGGGCTGGGAAGAGCTCTCCGATGGGCGTGTCTTGGCCGAGGAGAACCACGCCTTCAAGGGCGCGTTCAATCGCGTGGTGGTCATCGACGAGAAAGCCGGCGAGCGGCGTTGGGTTGCCGACGGTGCGTATGCGTACTATCGGCTCTCCCGGACCACCTGGGATCTGCTGGTTCATCGCTGGCTCCCGACGGGCAGTGACCTCGTGCGCGTCACCATTCCCCACTGATGATCCAGCGCTTGTTGCTGGTCGAGGATGACCGGGCGCTGGCCGGCATTCTCATGGCCGCGCTGGCCGAGGAAGGCTATGCGGTCGAGCATGCCGTCGACGGTGCGGCGGGCTTGCGCCAGTTCGAGGCGGGCGCGCCGGATCTGGTGCTGCTCGACGTGCTGTTGCCGGAGATGGATGGGCTCGAGGTGTGCCGGCGGATCCGGGCGCGCAGTCGGGTCCCGATCATCTTGTTGACGTCGCGCTCGGCAGAGGTCGACCGCATCAACGGGCTCGAGCTCGGGGCCGACGACTACATGTCCAAGCCTTTCAGTACGCGTGAGTTGTGTGCGCGCATTCGCGCCATTGGCCGACGGCTCGAGCCGGTGCCTGCAGCGACGGTGGATGCGCCGCTGCAAGTGGGCGAGCTGCGCATCGATTCGGCCCGTTTCGAGATCCACTGGCGCAACCAGCCAGTGGTGCTGACGCGCTCGGAGCTGGAGCTGTTGTCGGCGCTGGTGCGCAACGCGGGGTTGGTGCTTTCGCGTGATCGCCTGCTCGATCTGGCGCGCGGATCCGACGTGGCCATCACCGACCGCACCGTCGACACGTTTATCAAGCGGATCCGCAAAAAGCTCCGCGAGGTGGACCCGGACTTCGACGAGATCAAGACCGTGTTCGGCGTCGGATATCGCTACCAGTGAAGCTGCGGTTGCCGTCGAGACTGCGTGGTCGTCGCATGCGGCTCACGCTGGTGGCGGGCGCGGTGTTGATCGTGTTCTTGCCGCTGGCCTTCGTGGCGCTGGCGTTCGGGTACGAGCACTGGCTGGTGCAGCGATACGAGACACTGTTGCGCGATTTTCAGCCGGTGGGACCGGATGTGGCCGCGCGGGCGCGTGCCGCCGGGATCGAGGCCGTGCTCGTCGACAAAACGGGCGCAGTCGAGCTCGATTCAGAGACGGGCGAGCGCGCGGTGTCGCCGTCTTTTGTCGGCGGCTTCGCCGAGCGGATCTTGGAAGCCGTCACCCGCGACAGGCCCAACGAAGAGCTTGCCGACGTGCAGCGCGGCCTTGGGCCGCTTTCAGAGCGCGCTGAGATGCGCCGTGCGCTCGGCGGCGAGTCCGTCTTCACCGAGCATGTGTCCCCGTCGGGGCAAATCGTCTTGTTCACCCTGGCCGTGCCGCGGTCCGACGGTGGCGTGGCCTATCTGGCCAAGGCCTCGCGACGCGGCATTCGGCGGCTGTTCTATTTTCGCGCCGACATTTACAAGCTGCTCGCCTATCAGCTGCCGTTCGCGTTGCTGTTCACCTTGCTGTTCGGCTACTGGCTGGTCCGGCCCATCGAGCAACTGGCGCGTGCGGCCGAGGTCTATCCCCAGCGGCCGCTCGCCGACGAGGCGCTGCTGCGGCGAAACGACGAAGTGGGCGCGCTGGCGCGATCGTTGACCGCGCTCACCGAGAGTCTCGAAGACCGTCGCCGGGCTACGGTGCAGATCGGCGCCGATGTGGCACATGAGTTCAAGAATCCGCTGGCGACGATCTATGCCTCCGCCGAGTTCATCGCCGCCTTGCGCGAGGTCACGCCGGAAAAACTGCAGATGGCGTCGGAGCACATCATCGGATCGGTGGAACGGCTCAAGCGCTCGATCGACGCGCTGTTGTCGCTGTTGCAGCTCGAGGCGTCGATCGCCGGCGAGGCGCCCACCGCGGTCGGCTACGCGGCGCTCGTCGACGAGGTGCTGGCCGAATACCGACAAGATCCGCGCTATTGCGACTACGAGCTACGTCGCGACGTCGGGCCAGAGGTCGGCTCGGTGTCGTTGGTCGCCGCGCGCTGGAAGGAGCTATTGCGCAACCTCCTCGACAACGCGCTCTGCCAGCCGGCCACACAGAAGCTGATCATCGTCGCTGCCACACGCGATGCGACCGGCTTCGTCACGTCTGTGACGGACCATGGCCCCGGCATCTCGGCCGGCAATCGCGAGCAGATCTTTCGGCGCTTTTTTACCCAGCGTCCTGCCGACGTCGAGCCCGGGACCGGCCTTGGCCTGTCCATCGTCAAGGCCATCGCCGACGCGCATCACGCACGCATCGAAGTCGAATCTACCGTCGGTGACGGCGCGACGTTCCGGCTGGTGATCACGCCGTAGCCACAGGTTTGCCATCAGTTGTCCTCGAACGTTTCAAACCGTCTTCGCACCTCGTACATGCCGCGTTGGCAGATTGGCCATGGAGGTACTGACCATGTCCGAGCCCAGCACGGAGCTGATCAAGCCAAGACCCTCGTTCTTCAAGACCGACGCCGGCCGTTTCGCTCTCGTCGGCGCAGGGTTACTGACCCTCGCCGCCGTCTTTTTGTGGCGCGATCTGAGCCTCAGCGTCGAGTACATCCCGGCCTTCTTGGCCGTCCTGTTTACCGTCGCTGCGGTGACCAGAAAGCCGATCGAGGAGGCGGGTCCAGTCGGCCTGTTCGGGACCGCGCTCGGTGCCGCCATTTGGTATGGGCTCTCGCTGCAGCCGATGTTGCTTTGGGGCGTCGGGTTGTCGTGCCTCGGTGCGATGGCCCATGTGGCGGTGAACTATCGGCGAGAGCTCGGCGCCGGTCGTCGCAACTTGGCGAAGGTGAGCTGGTACACGCTGGCGGTCTCGACGCTGCTCGGCTCGGGCGCATTCTACTTTCGCTTTTTCACGATCGGCATGGCCGAGGCGTCGCTCGAGCGGCGCGTGGTCCTGACGCTGGCCTGGCTGCTCGTCGGTGTGGTGCTGGTGGTGATCGGTCGAAAGCGGCCGACCGAGCCGTTGCGGGGCTCGGGCTATCTGTTCTTTCTCGTCGCGGTCATGAAGGCGTTTTTCTACGACACCACCCACCTCTCCGGGCCGTTGCGGGTCCTCGTCCTGGCCGGCGCAGGTGCGATGGTGCTGGGTGGTGCGTGGCTGTTGTCGAAGTCCAACCATGCGAAAGAAGTGGCGTAGTCATGCGCCTGCAAATCGTCTTCGCTCTCGTCGCTGTAGCGGCGGTTTCAAAGACCTCTCACGCCGAGTGCTTGACTCCCAGCGACCAAAGCCCCGGCTGGAAGCAGGTCAGTCTGCCCAAGTCCCATCCGACGCTGACCGCGCCGGAGCACCTTGCGCAGTTTCGTACTGGCGAGATGGCCCTGGTGTGGGCCGACGCGCCCGACGGCTATCGGTCGGGTCACACCCACTTTCTGCATGGTCGCTACGGCATGTCGTATCCGGTGCTCGATCCGTCGGTGCGCCTCGTGCACATCGAATTCGCCGAGCCGCTCAACGGTACGGAGGTCGACGTGAACGGCTATCGCTTCAGCCTCGGGGAATGGTCACGGCTGTGGCACAAGCGGCTGCGCGGCAGCACCCTCGACCTCGACTGGGTCGACCCGGGCATGCAGGCGCTGGAAGTGGTGGTCCATTCCCATTTTCGAGATGAGCCGTTGATCCGTCGCGTGCGCCTCGGGCAGCGCGTCATCGTCGACGAACAGCGGTGGACGCCCAGCCAGTTTCGCGCGCCGCACACGCTCTACTACTTGCATCCAGGCAACCAAACCATCGCGCTCTGCGACGGCGCTGTCGCCTTGCCCACCGTCGACCGCTCCCAGCTTCAGGGCATACCGACAGCGGTCTCGGTGAACCCGACCTGGCGCTAGGCACCGACGGCGCAGCCGTAGACGACCTGGGCGTCGGCGTGGGACAGGCCGATGAGGGATTGCAACAGATCGTCGTGGAGACCGCCGAGCGGAAGGGCGTGAAGGTCGAGATGGGCGGCGGCGAGCAACACATTCTGCGCGAGGTGGCCGGCTTCGAGGAGGAGGAAGCGGCCACCTCGTTCGCCGTAGCGACGGAGAATGCGCTGGGGAATGGCGGCGAACAACACGATGGCGGCCGGTTGATGTTCGATGCCTATTGCCGGCGCCAAGGACAGCCACGACGGCAACGCCGCCACCGGCTGCAGCGTGTGCCGACCGGGATCGAGATAGAGAACCTGATCGGTGAACGGCGCGTCGACGTGCCAGGCCAGCACGAAAGTTTCGAGCGGATAGGTGCCACCTGCCGACGGCAACAGGCGATGTCCAGCTTGTTCCCCGACGGCGCCGAGGAGCGTGCCGAGCTCGTGACTGGTGAGCATCCGCTGACCGAATTCGCGCCGACTCCGTCGCTGCGCAAATGGGCCAAGCAGCTTGGCATCGCCTGGCGGCAGCGACACGGGCGCGGGCGGGAAATGAAGCTGGGGCGCGATCTGCGCGCCGCGCCCGTCGGCATCGAGGCGGGCCGCAAAGCCGTGCGCGGTGCGCTGGTTGAGCTTCGAGTTTTCCCAGAAGAGCGCAAACGTGGGTGCCAGCTCGGCGGAGCTCGGATGATCGGGCGGCTTCATGGGTGGGTCCTCATCCAAGCGGATGTGGCAAGGGGTTGCGGCGTCCGAAAGCTTGGTCTGGATAGCGCCCACCGTCGCTGGCGCAAAGAAACGGCCAGCGCTCGTCGCAGTGCAGCGGCACCAGATCGGGGGACAGCACCCGCACCACCGTGACACCCAGCGCGGCGACATCGGGCAGCGTCAGATCGCGATAATAGAGATCGATCCCCGATCGGTGGAGCGCGTGCATCAACGCCTCGAGCTGCATGGCGGCGGTGCCGACGAGCGAGCTCGCCTTGGTGACCACCGTCGCTGAGGCGCGCAAAGGCGCGTCCTGCCACAGCGCGGGATGTCGCGCCCAGAACGCCGAATGGTCGACAAAGTCGGTGAGGTCGAGTGGATCCGGCAGACGCAGTGTCGGCTGATCGGCCAGTTGATAGCCGGCGAAGACCACGCCTTGCACCCACTCCAGATAGGCCCGCTCCGTTGCCTCCGCCAGCGACGGTCGACACGCCACGCCAAAGGCAAACCGCGGCACGCCCCGCAGCGGCAATTGGCCAGCCACTGCGACCACCGGACACGGATTCCACGCCTGCGTCAGGACCCGCGCCTCGACAGAACCGCCCAGCGCATGAACGGACTCGAGATCCTGGGCGCCAAGCGGCGTCAACGGCGCCGACAGCGACTGCACCCACGACACCGCCAGCGCATCGCGCTCGAGGAGCTCCAGCGTCGCATTCAACAACGCTTGCGAGCGGTCGGTATGCGCCGCAAGCCCCGACGAGAACGATGGCAACTGCGCCACCCCGGCACGCGGCCCGAGCCCGACCAGCGACTCCGGCGCCCAGCGGCAAGCCTGATCACGCAGCCGAAAGACTGGCGCCAGCCACAGCCCGGGTCCGTCGCTGTCGGGCCACGGAAAGTCAGAGGCGGCGCGTTGCGCGGGTGAAAACAGCTGAAACGACAGGCGGTCGGCCGCGGCCACGTCGGCGCTTTGTCGTCGCGGCAGGCTCACCTGTGAGGCGCAATAACGCTCCAGCGACTCGCCGATGGCGGCTGCCACGGCATCGGGCAAACGTCGCCCGAGCCCTCCGGCGGAGGCCTCCTTGGTCGACTTACTGTCACCGACGATGAACACGTTGTGAAAGCCGGGCAGATCGGCCGCCGTGGGCTCTACCCACTGCCACGGCGGCAGAAGGCCGGACCGCACACCGCAGGCTTCGTCGAGGACGCGGCGGGCTAGTGAAAAAAGAGGCCGAACCACAACGCAACCTCGGCAGCGATGGCAAACGGTAGTCCGATCACCAGTCCCAGGATCCAGCCACCGTGTAAGCCGACGACATTGCGCAGCATCAGGAGCCCCCCGATGTAGCTGCCGAGAAAGAGCATGATGCCGACGACGGGACCGAGGTGGTTGGGCGTGAACATGCTCGCCAGGCCGGCCAGGACACAGGCGATTGGGAGCATGAAAAAGCCAAGGAATTTCCAGCCGAGCACATTGCGCCTGGGCGACGGATCCTCTGGCGACAACGGCGAGTCGGGTGCATCGGGGATCGATACCGCGTCGGCAGCGAGCGCCGGGCTGGCAGGAGGCGGCACCCGGCCGACTGCGCGCGCGGTCAAGACACCCGAGGTCAGCGTCGTCGCCACGCAGCAGCAACAGCAACAGCTGCAGGCACTGCTCTTCGGGCTGGCCACCTGGGGTCGCGTACCCATCGAGTCGAACTGATGCACCAGACGAATCATGTTCCTCCGACGACGACGCCGCGACCGATGACCGCGGGATCGACCGCCCACGGCAAAGCAAACGATCCAGTACCCGCAGGAATTCCAGCTGGAAAACAGCGCGGACACCACGGTAGCCGATGCACCCGCTCGCGACGAGATTCGAGCGTACGCAGATCCACGATCAACACCTGCTCCACCAGCTCCGCATAGCCACCGTCGCTGGCAAAGTGCCGACACACCTCGGCGCAGTACGCTGCGGCCAGCGGCAAGGCCAGCGTCGCCTCGGGCGCGGGCGGCGGAACAGGGTCGCCCCAGGCCTGCCGGATGCGGCCGGCCAGACACTGCAAACAGGCTGTTTCGCCTGGCCAGACCAAGGGCCCGATGCTGAGGGTGTGGTGATAGGCGAGGTCGACCAGGAGATGCGCGCCGTCGGTGGGTGCAGTCAGAGCGGTGTCCACCAGCGTCCCGTTGGTCCGCACCAGCAGAGTCAGCGTCGGTGAATCGACCGACGTCACTAGAATTACCGCTGGAGCGAGCGCCGCCAGCATCGCCGACAATGGCTCCGCCAGCGGTCCAGACGCAGCCACTTTCACGACCGGAGAAGGCGATCCCCCACGCCACAGCGCGCCGATTCTCTCGAGGCGCGCCAGCACTGCAGTCCAACCCGGCTCGTTCGCCAGCAACGCCAGTTTGGCCTGGTCACCGAACGCGGCGACCAAGTGTGGCGCGTCGGCTGGGCTCACCTCGTCGAGGAGATAGAGCTCGTCGGCGCCGGCGGACAAGACGAGGTCCTGTCCTTCGAGCAAGAGAGTCCACCGTGGGCTCGATCGCAGCATGCCGACATCGTAGCATCAGTTCCGCGTACCAAAAAAACGCCCCTCCCGACGCCGCGCGGTGTAGGTTCGCGCGCGATGAGTGTCTTGAAAATCACGCTGGCAGAGGTGAAGGAGACGGCGACGCTGGCTCGGCTGGCGCTGTCCGAAGAAGAGCTTGAACGGCTTGGCGGCGAGCTCGACGCCATCCTCGGCTACATGGCCGCGCTCGATGGCCTCGATGTGTCGTCGGTGGAGCCGACCACGCACGCGGTGCCGCTCGATTGTCCGTTGCGCACCGACGAGCTCGGACCGCAGCTCGGCGCCGATCTGGCGCTGGCCGACGCGCCACGACGGCATGGCCCGTATTTCGAAGTGCCCAAGATCATCGAAAGTGACTCATGAGTCACGCTCTCTCCGTCGTCGAGCTCGCGGACAAAATCAGGCAAAAATCGCTCTCTGCCGTCGAGGTCACCGCGTCGTTTTTGGCCCGTATCGAGCGCCTCGATCCCGCGCTCGGCTGCTTTTATCGCCTCGACCGCGACGGCGCCCTGGCCCAGGCCCGCGCCGTCGATGCCAAGGTCGCCGCCGGCGAAGATCCCGGCAGCCTCGGTGGCGTCCCCGTCGGGCTCAAAGATCTGTTCGTCACCGAGGGTGTCGAGACCACCGCCGGCTCCAAGATCTTGGCCGGGTGGATCCCGCCTTACGATGGCACCGTCGTGGCCCGCCTCAAGGCCGCGGGCGCCATCCTCATCGGCAAGCTCAGCATGGACGAGTTCGCCATGGGCAGCTCCAACGAGAACTCGGCCTATGGGCCGGTCCGCAACCCATGGGATCTGTCTCGCGTCCCCGGTGGGAGCTCGGGTGGGAGCGCCGCTGCCGTCGCTGCGGGCCTTTGCACCGCCAGCCTCGGCACCGACACCGGCGGATCCATTCGCCAACCGGCGTCGCTGACAGGCACGACCGGCATCAAGCCCACCTACGGCCGCGTGTCGCGCTATGGCGTGGTCGCCTTCGCCAGCTCGCTCGATCAGGTCGGCCCGTTTGGCCGCAGCGCCGAGGATTGCGCCGTGGTCCTCGAGGCCATCGCCGGCCACGATCCGCGTGATGCCACGTCGCTGCCGGCGCCGGTACCACGCTATCGCGACGATTGCGGCCCAGGCTCGGGCGGCGCCAAGGGGCTGCGCATCGGCATCCCCGCCGAATATTTCGACAAGACCGCGCCGCACATCGTCGGCCCCGTCGATGCCGCCATCGACGCCCTCGTCGCTGCCGGTGCAGTGCGCGTCCCTGTCCAGTTGCCACACACCGATTACGGCATCGCCGCCTACTACATCGTCGCCACCGCCGAGGCCAGCTCCAACCTGGCCCGCTACGACGGCGTCCGCTACGGCCTTCGCGTCGACGGTGACAACCTCGGCGACATGTACGCCCGCACCCGCGCCGCCGGCTTCGGCCCCGAGGCCAAGCGCCGCATCATGCTCGGCACCTACGCGCTGCGTTCCGGCTACTACGACGCCTATTATCTCAAGGCGCAGAAGGTCCGCACGCTCATCAAGCAAGACTTTGCCCGCGCCTTTGCATCGTGCGACGTCATCGCCACGCCGACGTCTCCGTCGACGGCGTTCAAGCTCGGCGAAAAATCGGCCGACCCACTCGGCATGTATCTCTCCGACGTCTTCACCATCCCCTGCAACCTGGCCGGCCTGCCCGGCATCTCCGTCCCGTGTGGCTTCGTCGAGGGCTTGCCGGTGGGCCTGCAGTTGCTCGGCCCGCCGCTCGGCGAGTCGATGCTGTTTCGCGTCGCTGGCGAATACCAACGCCTCACCGACTGGCATCAAAAACGCCCGCCCGAGGTGACGTCGTGAAGGATGTCCTCGCCAAGTGGGAGCCGGTCATTGGCCTCGAGTGCCATGTGCAGCTGGCGACGAAGACCAAGGCTTTTACGGGCGCTAGCGCCGCGTATGGCGCCGCGCCCAATGATCACACCGATCCGTACAGCATCGCCATGCCGGGCACGCTGCCCGTCTTGTCGCGCGCGGCCATCGACTGCGCCATCCGGCTCGGTCTGGCGACGCATTGCCACATCCGGCCGCTGTCGCGCTTTTCCCGCAAACACTACTTCTATCCAGATCTTCCGAAGGGCTATCAGATCTCGCAGTTCGACGAGCCGCTGTGCGAAGGCGGCCAGGTCGAGCTGCTTCTCGACGGAGAAGTGAAGACGGTGCGGCTGACCCGCATTCACGTCGAGGAAGACGCGGGCAAGAACACCCATGTGGCCGGCGAGGCTTACTCGCTCGTCGACTACAACCGCGCCGGCGTGCCGCTGTGCGAGGTGGTCTCCGAGCCCGACGTGCGCTCGGCGGCCGAGGCCGGCGCCTATCTGCGCGCCATTCGCCAGCTGGTGCGCTATCTCGGCATCAGCGACGGCAACATGGACGAAGGATCGCTGCGCTGCGACGCCAACGTCTCCATCCGCCCGCGCGGGCAGACCGCTTACGGGACCCGCACCGAGCTCAAGAACATCAACTCGTTCAAGAATGTGGAAGCGGCCATCGAGCACGAGATCGTGCGCCAGGCCGATCTCTTGGAGCGGGGCCAGCGTGTGGTCCAAGAGACACGGCTGTGGAACGCCGACAAAGGCGTCTCAGCGTCGATGCGCTCGAAAGAAAGCGCCCACGACTATCGCTATTTCCCGGAGCCGGATCTGCCGCCCTTGCGCGTCGACGAAGCCTGGTTGGCGACGGCAAAGGCGTCTTTGCCCGAGCTGCCCATGGCCCGGCGCCAGCGCTATCTCGACCTGGGTTTGTCGGCTTATGACGCGTCGGTGCTGACCTCCGACAAGGCCGTCGCCGACTATTTCGACGCCGTCGCAGCGACGACGACGCCCAAGCTGGCCGCCAACTGGGTCAGCCAGGAGCTGCTCGGGCGGCTCAATAAAGAGGGCCTCGGCCTCGAAGCGTCGCCGATCACGCCGTCGCAGCTCGGCGAGTTGATTGGCCTCGTCGTCGACAAGACCATCTCGGGCAAGATCGCCAAAGAGGTCTTCGACAAGATGTGGTCGACGAAATCGTCGCCAAAAGAGCTGGTGGCGTCGCTGGGCCTCAGCCAAGTCACCGACGACGGCGCCATCGAGGCCGCCTGCCGCGCGGCTGTCGACGGCAACCCCAAGCAGGCCGAGCAATACCGCGCCGGCAAAGTGTCGCTATTCGGCTTTTTCGTCGGCCAGGTCATGAGGGCCACCCTGGGCAAGGCCAACCCCGAGCTGGTCAACGACAAGCTGCATACGTTACTGGATTCCAAATGATCATCAGCGACGAGGAATTGATCGAAGTCATCGCACCCCTACGCTGGAAAAACGGCGGGCTCGAGTTGCTCGACCAGCGTCTCTTGCCGTCGCGCCAAGAATGGGTGCGCTACACCGGCCACGTCGCCGCCGCCAAAGCCATCGTGGACATGGTCGTGCGCGGCGCGCCGGCCATCGGCTGCGCGGCGGCCTACGCGGTCGTGCTCGGTGCGTTCGAAAAGGCGCCGTTGTCGTCGGTGATTGCCACTCTGCGCGCCACGCGGCCGACCGCGGTCAACCTCTTTTGGGCCCTCGATCGCATGGCAAGGCGCGCCGAAATCGACGCCTCTCCCGAAGCGCTCCTCGACGAGGCGCTGCGCATCCACCGCGAGGACATCGACTCCTGCCGCGCCATTGGCGTGAACGGCGCCGCCCTGCTTCCCGACGAGGGCACCATCCTCACCCATTGTAACGCTGGCGCCCTGGCCACTGGCGGCTACGGCACGGCGCTCGGGGTCATCCGCGCCGCCGTCGCTGCCGGCAAACGTCTCCGCGTGCTGGCCGACGAGACCCGTCCCTTCCTGCAAGGCTCCCGCCTCACCGCCTGGGAGCTGCAGCAGAGCGGCATCGACGTCCGGGTCATCACCGACAACATGGCCGCCTGGCTGATGCAAAAGGGCGAGATCCAGGCTGTGGTCGTGGGCGCCGATCGGATCGCCAGAAACGGCGATACCGCAAACAAGATCGGCACTTACAGCGTCGCCTTGGCCGCCCGCGAGCACCAGATCCCGTTCTACGTCGCCGCCCCCAAATCGACCATCGACGTCAGCCTCAGCGACGGCAGCGGCATCCCCATCGAAGAGCGCCCAGCCCGCGAGGTCACCCACGTCGGCGACCATGCGCTGGTTCCAGCCGGCGTCGGCGTCCGCAATCCAGCTTTTGATGTCACACCCAGTAAGTTGGTCGCTGCCGTCATCACCGAGGCTGGTATCGCCAAGGCCCCGTATTTGATCAGCATTCCGGCCCTGTTCACCTGAGGACGGACCTCAATTTCCCTTGACAGTAGAGCGTATGGATCTAGGATGCGCGACCTCACGACTGGAGCAAGTGTCATGTACGCGGTCATCGCCACAGGCGGCAAGCAGTACCGGGTTCAGCCCGGCGAGACGATCCAAATCGAGCGGATCAACGACGATCACGGCCAAGCCGTGGCATCGGGTCCCATCACCTTCGACGAGGTTCTCCTCGTCGCTGACGGCGAGAACATCACCATCGGCGCCCCGCGCGTCGCTGGCGCCAAGGTCACCGGCGAAGTTCTCGGCGCCGGCCGGGGTGAGAAGCTCATCATCTACAAGTATCGGCGCCGCAAGGGTTATCGCCGGAAGAACGGTCACCGTCAGCCCTTCACTTCGGTGAAGATCACGGCGATCGGCTAAGGGGCACACACCATGGCTCACAAAAAAGGTCAGGGCTCATCCCGTAACGGTCGCGACTCCAATGCCAAGATGCGCGGCGTCAAGCGCTTCGACGGTGAAGTCGTCCGCGCCGGCCACATTCTGGTTCGCCAGAAGGGCACCGTCTTTCACCCCGGCGAAGGTGTTGGCCTCGGTCGCGACTACACGCTGTTCGCGTTGGTCGACGGCAAGGTCGAGTACGCTTCGTTCCGCAACAAGGGCACCCGACGCAGCCGCGTCCATGTCCGCGGCGTCGAAGCTGCTGCACCCGAAGCTGCCGCCAAGTAACTCCTCTTCTCTGTAAGCCCCATGCAGTTCCCATATGCAATTCATTGACGAGTGCAAGATCTTCGTCGCCGCGGGTCGTGGCGGCGACGGTTCTGCCGCTTTGCGCTCCGAGCCCAACGTGCCCCGTGGCGGCCCCTCGGGCGGCGACGGCGGCAATGGCGGCTCGGTCGTCATTCTCGCCGATCCCCAGCTGACGACGCTACTCGACCTTCGCTATCAGCAGCGCTACCAGGCCGAGGCCGGCGTCCACGGCATGAGCCGCGACAAATACGGTCGCGCCGGCGCCGACGCCATCGTCAAAGTCCCCGTCGGCACCCTGGTCTTCGACGTCGACACCGATGAGCTTTTGTGTGACCTCGTCACCGCCGGCCAGACTTACGTCGCTGCCGCGGGCGGTAAAGGCGGCTGGGGCAACATCCACTTCGCCACCCCGACCAACCAGACGCCCAAGGCCGAGCCCGGTCTGCCAGGGACCTCACGGCACCTGCGCCTCGAGCTCAAGCTCCTCGCCGACGTGGGCCTGCTCGGCTATCCCAACGTCGGCAAGTCCACCTATATCGCTGCCGTCTCGCGGGCCCGCCCCAAGATCGCCAACTATCCGTTCACGACGCTGACACCCAACCTCGGCGTCGTCGGCCTCAGCGGTAACCGCAGCTTTCTCCTGGCCGACATCCCCGGCCTCATCGAGGGTGCGTCGGAGGGAGCCGGCCTCGGGCATCAGTTTCTGCGTCATGTCGAGCGGTGTCGGGTGCTGCTCCATCTGCTCGAACAGCCGATGTCCGAAGAAGATGGCGGCGATCACCATGCGCGCAGCCCGATGCACGACTTCGACATCATCAATCGCGAGCTCGCCCACTACGACGCCGAGCTGGCCAAGCGACCGCAGATCGTCGCGTTGTCCAAGATGGATGTGACCGAGACCCAGGCCGCGTATCCCGGCTGGAAGGACGCGTTTGCCGCCCGCGGCATCCACCTTCACGCCGTGTCGGCCGTCACCGGCGAGGGCATGAAGGAGCTCCTCGAAGCCGTTTGGTCCGCGCTCCATGGCCAAGGCCACAAGACACCCCACAAACCGTAATAGTGTCAAAGGCCTAACCGCCGAAACCGCGCGGGCGCACTCCTTGACCCCCCTCGGACCCTCTGTTATAACCGCATGCCTATTATTGCCAGGGAACCCTTTGAGGGGTTCAAGCAACAAATGGGCGGGCGAAGACACGGAGAGTGATACCGGTGCGTGGGATTCCGACTTGGTTTGCTTTGGTTTCGCTCTCTTTCTCTACCGTTGCCTGGGCCGCTGATCCGCCGCCGCCTGCGCCTGCTACCCCGCCGCCTTCAGCTGCCCCAGGTGATAGCGCACCTGCGCCAGCGACGGCAGCTCCGGCCGCCCCAGTGGCTCCGGTCAACACCGGCGTGCAGGCCGCCAACACGGTCAAGCTCCGCGACATCGAGCGACGCGTCAACGAGCTCAAAGAGCAAATCTTCCGCAGCAAAGCGCGCATCAATCTGTTGAAGGAGACCGTGCTCCACGGCGTCATCGCCGGCTCGCGCGCGATCATCATCCACAAGAACGAAATGGGTAAGACCTACCTGCCCATCCGCTATGTCTACGCTCTCGACGGCGCCGAGGTGTTTTCCAAGGCCGATCCGTCGGGCAAGCTCGGCGAGCAGAAGGAAATCGAAGTCTTCAACGGCTCCGTCGTCCCCGGCAACCACACGCTCAGCGTGCAGATGGTCTACGAGGGCAACGGCGTCATCTTCACCTACATGAAGGGCTACAAGTTCACCGCCAAGTCGAGCCACACCTTCACCGCGTCGGAGGGCAAGCAGTTGACGCTGAAAGTGGTCGGCTTCGAGAAGGGCAACGCGCTCACCACCGACCCCAAAGATCGCCCGGCCGTCGACTTCCGTGAGTCGATCCTTTCCGACAAAGAAACCGTCGCGAAGCCCGGCGCTGACGCCGCCGCCAAGAAATGAGACGGTTGCGTCTAGGGCTAGCTGCCGTCGCTGCGGCTAGCTCGATATCGTTGTCGGCGCCCGTCTCTGCCGACGAGGTCGGGGAGCTTGGTGGCAAGGTCACCGAGATCGATGCGCGGGTCAACGAGATCACGTCCGCACTGAAACCCCCGGCCGAGCCTGGGCCAGAGCTGGCCGAGCGTCGGCTGATCGATGCGCAGGTGCTCTACGAGCTCAAGAACTACGAAGCGGCCTCGATCATCCTCTTCGACGTCGTCGAGAAATACCCGACGTCGAAGGCGTATCCCGAAGCGCTCTATTACCTCGCCGACTCGCTCTATCTGAAGCGCGACTTTCTGTCGTCGCGGCGCTTCTTCGAGAAGATCGTCGACGTGGGTACCGTCAACCCGCGTTATCCCGAGGCGCTCCAGCGCCTCATCGAGCTGTCGCTGCATACCGGTGACTACTCGCCCGTCGACGGCTACATCGCAAAGCTCGACGCGGTGGCCGTTCAGAAGCAATTGCCGTCGGTGCCTTACGTGAAGGGCAAGTACTTTTATTTCCGTCGCCAGTTCGACAAGGCGCTCGAGGCCTTGAAGGTCTTGAAGCCCGATCACATCTACTTCTTTCACGGCACCTACTTCATCGGCGCGTCGCTGGTGGCCGAGGGCCCGGAGAAGTTCGACGACGCGATCAATGCCTTTTCCACGATCACCAAGTACGAGCAGCAGGCCCTCGACGCAGAGACCAAGTGGAAGGCCGACAACAAAGACAACAAGAAGGCGCCGCCGCAGCCGCAGTTCTTGACCGCGTCGCAGAAGATCATCTCCGAGCTGGCCCACATGGCGCTAGCGCGCATTTATCTGGAGCGCGGTCAGTTGACGCAGTCGCTCGAGGAGTACTCGCGCATTCAGCAGAAGAGCAACAACTTCAGCGACATGCTGTACGAGAGCGCGTGGGTAGCCATCAAGGGCAAGGACTACTTGAAGGCCCGTCGGCAGCTCGATCTGTTGCTGCTCAACGCGCCTGATTCGGCGCTAGCGCCCGAGGTCAAGCTGTTGCTCGGCAGTCTGTCGATCCGGCAGCAAGAATATGGCCCAGCGACGGACAGCTTTACCAAGACGCGCGACGAGTTCGAGCCTATCTACAAGATGCTGGCAGCCGAGCTGCAGAAGACCTCGTCGACGCCCGGCTATTTCCGCGCGCTCATCCAGAAGAATTTGGCAAAGTTCGACGTGGCCAGCATCCTGCCGGCAGCGACGGCGCGCTGGGTCAAAGACGAGGTCGATGTCCAGCGCTTGCAGACGCTGATCGGCGACGAGAACGACCTCAAGAAGTCGCTCGACGAGGCCGAGGACATCGTCAAACGTCTCGAAAAGATCCTGCATTCGCCAGCGCGCATCAATGTCTTCCCCAACCTGGCCGCGGCGCGGGCCAAGGCGACGGAGCTGGCCAATGCGCTGACCGATACCAAGCGCAAGCTGGCCGAGCGGCAGACCAAGCTCGTCTCGCCTGTCGTCGGTGGGCAGAAGGCGGCGCTCGATCAGTTGCAGGCGGAGCGGGCGCGTCTGGAGACGATGTTGCAGCTGTTGCCGGCGCGGGCTGCGTCGCTGCAAGAGCAGCAGGCCAAGACCCGGGTGGCGTTGAACGACCTCGACAAGAAGGCCTCGGAGCTGTCGACCGAGGTGGTGTCGCTGGAAAAGACATTCGAGGCCACGCGCAAGATCTGGCTCGAGTCGACCAAGCAGAAAGGCGGGGCAGAGCCGCCGAAGGACAATGCCCCACCGACGGGTGATCCGGGGATGGGCAATGCGGCCAAGCTCGACGAAGTGACCAAGCGACTCGACGCCGAGCGCGGCGACGTGGACAAGACCAAGGAGCGGCTCGAGCGGCTGAAGACCACCGTGCTCGAAAAGCCGGGCGAGGCCAAGAATGAGCTCGTCGCCGTGGGCCTGGAGATCGAGCGGCTGCGCGGCATCGTCGACAACCTCCGCAAAGACATTCTCGAGGCGGCTTCGTCGGTGGGCGTGGACGACGCCGATATGCTGGCCGCGGCCAAGGTGCGCACCGACTATGCCGAGCTCTTGAAGCGGCAGCATGACCTCGTCGTCGACGTGCAGCAGCGTTTGAACGGCGAAGATCGCAGCAAGGCCGAGCAACTCCAGTCGATCCTCGATCGGGCAGGCGCGGTCGATCAGAAGATCGCGGCGTTCAACGCCAAGATCGACGAGATCCTCGACGCCAAGCTGAAAGACGTGCAGGGCGCGGTCCTGGAAGAGAAGGCCAAAGTCGCTGAATATCAAGGCAAGCTCGGCGGGTACACCGACGAGTCGACCGACGTGGGTGGGGCGGTGATGGCGGAGAATCTGCAGAATGTATCGACGCGCTTTTACAACGTCGTGGTGCGCGCCGATGTCGGCATCATCGACGTGGCCTGGGCGCTCAAGGACTCGTCCACGCGCGAGAGCAATCGCCTGGTGGCCGAGCGGAAACGTGAGCTCAAGCTCCTCGACGACGAATTCAAAGAAGTGTTGAAGGAGCAGCCATGAGCACGCTCATGCGCCGTTCGCTTTTGGGTGCAGTTTTGGGGCTGGTGTTCTTGCCAGGCCTCGCCATGTCCGATTCGCGTGGGCCGGGGCCGGGGCAGCCGCTCGACGAGAAAGAGCTCGAGGCGCTGCAGAAAGACATCGCGCGTTTCGAAGAAGCGACCAATGACTATCGCGGCACGGTGCGCCATATCGTGCAGCGCGAGTACAGCGACAAGCGCAAGGCGTTGATGTCGCGTTATCAGTCGTCGCTCGACGCGGAGGACAAGGCCGAGAAATCGCGGCGCGCGGCGGCGATTGTGCTGTTCGAGAATTTCCTCGGCAAATATGCCAACGACGATCGCTGGACGCCCGACGCCATGTTCCGTCTGGCCGAGCTTTATTTCGAGCGCTCGCAGGAAGAGTATTTGCTGGCGTCGCAGGCGGCCAATGCCTCCGGCGCGCAGGTCACGCCCGACTTCAACAAGACGGTGGAGATCTATCGGCAGTTGATCCAGAAGTTCCCAGATTATCGTCTGGTCGACGGTGCGTATTATTTGATGAGCTACTGCCTCGGCGAAATGGCGCGTGAGGCGGAGGCTTTGCAGATCATGCGCGCCTTGGTGTGCGCCAATCATTACAAGGCGGGCGATCCGCCACCGGCGCCGGCGCCGTCGAAAGGCCGTGGCGCGAAATTCGAAGACGTGTATGCCGATTGTGAGCCGGTCAAAAAAGACTCGCGCTTCTTGCCGGAAGGCTGGACCCGCGTCGGTGAGACCCACTTCGACAACTCCGAGCTCGATCAGGCCATCTCGGCTTATGGCAAGGTGCTGAAGTTCCCGGATTCGGCTTATTACGACAAGGCTTTGTACAAGCAGGCCTGGTCGTATTACCGCGCCGATAACTATCCCGAGGCCATCAAGCGCTTCGACGATCTGGTCGTGTTCTCCGACAAGAAAAAGGCTGAAAGTGGGCAAGAGGGCTCGGATCTCAGGACGGAAGCCGTGCAGTATCTCGGCGTCAGCTTTGCCGAGAAAGACTGGAACGGCGACAGCATCGACGATCCGGAGACCGGGCTCGAGCGCGCGGAGAAGTTCTATCGCGGGCGTGAGAAAGAGCCGCATGTGCGCGAGATCTTCGCCAAGCTCGGCGATATCTATTTCGATCAGACCGAGTTTCCGCGCGCGATTGCCGTGTACAAGCGCACCCTCGAGAAATGGCCTTACGATCCGGCCAACCCCAAGCTGCAAGATCGCGTGGTCATGGCTTTCGAGCGCCAGCGGGACTTTCAGCGCGCGCTCGTCGAGCGTGAGGTGCTGGCCAAGAAATATTTGAAGGGCGGCGAGTGGTACAAGAAGAACCAGGACAACAAAGAGGCCATCGATACCGCGATGGAGCTGGCTGAGCTGGCCCTGGTGTCGACGGCGGTCAATCACCACAAGGCGGCGCAAGATCTCAAGAAGATGATCGCGGCGACCAAGAAGCCCACGCCGCAGCAGCTCGAGCAGGTCGGCAAGGAATACGCCTACGCCGCGCAGGCCTACGAGAAATATCTCGAGGCGTATCCCAACTCGAAAAATACCTACGAGTATTCTTATTCATACGCGGAAACGCTGTATTACTCGGGGCGTTTTCTCGACGCTGCGCATGCTTACGAGAAAGTCCGCGATTCGAACCTCGACAACAAATATGCCGAGGATTCTGCGTTCAACGCGGTCAAGGCTTACGAGGCTTATTTGTCGCTGCAGCGTCAGGCGGGCAAGTTCCCGGAGCCGCCGATGCCGGAAGTCGGCAAGGTGACCATGCCGCTCAAGCCGCTCGATATTCCGGAGCCGGTGGCGGCGTTGCAGAAGGCGTACGAAGCGTTTACCGAGCGGGTGCCGTCGTCGGGTCGCATTCCGACCATGACTTACAAAGTGGCCGAGACCGACTATCGCTATCTGCACTGGGACACGGCGCGGCCGAAGCTCGAGGCGGTGCTGGAGAAATACTGCAAAGACGGCGATATCGGTGCCAACGCCGGCAACGCGCTCAAGGTCAGCTACACCATCGAGAACGATCTCGACAAGCTCGGGGCCTTCGTCGACCGGCTGCAGAAGCTGAACTGCGGCACGACCACGACGGCGCAGAAGAATCAGGAAGAGAACAAGAAGCTTGGTCTTGGCGTGAAGTTCAAGAAAGCCGACAAGCTCTTCGAGGAGAAGAAGTACGAAGAGGCGGCCGCGCTGTATGTCCAGATCGTGGATTCGGATCCCAAGAATCCCGACGCGGACAAGGCGCTCAACAACGCAGCGGTTTCGTATGAAAACGTGAAGCGTTTCACGGCGGCGACGCGCATGTACGAGCGCATCGTGCAGGAATATCCGACATCGAAGTTCGTCGACGACGCCCTCTTCCGCACCGCGGTCAGCTATCAGAAGGGCTTCGAGTTCGACAAGGCCGTGGTCAGCTATCTGCGCCTCGCCGAGGACAAGACGTTTGCGTCGTCGACGCACCACAACGACTCGCTCTACAACGCCGCGGTGATTCTCGAGAACGACCAGAACTATGCAAAAGCGGCCGAGCTCTTCAAGCGGTACGCCAAAGAGCCGTCCATCAAGCGGGAAGACGCGTCGGAGGCGTTCTTCCGCGTGGCGATGATCTACATCAAGATGAAGGACGCCGATAAGACGATCTCGACGCTGAAGGAGTACATCAAGAATTACGGCCAGGACACCAAAGGCAGCCAGCGGGTGCTCGAGTCGTACTTCAAGATGGCGGAAGCATGGGAGTCGAAGCGCGACAAGCCCACGGCCAACGACCTCTATCGCAAGATCGTCAGCCTCGGTGGCTCGGCGGCGCCAGCGTCGGACCAGGCCGAATATCCGGCGCACGCGGCCTTTATTCTCACCGAGCAGAAGCTGGTCGAGCTGCAGAAGCTGAAGCTGCAGGGCGGCAAAGAGTTCGAGGCGTCGTTCAAGAAGCTGACCAAAGAGTCGAAGGCGATGTCGGAGGAGTACTCCAAGATCCTCGGCTACAAGCGGGCGACCTGGATGTTGGCGGCTTATTTCCGCATTGGCTATGTGTACGAGCTCATTTCCAAGAGCCTGGCGGCGACGTTGCAACTGCCTTGCCCGTCGGAGATCAAGCGCAAGTTCAAGCAAGAGGGCTGCGACGTCTACATGCAGGAATTGCAAAACGCGATCGAGAAGCAGCTCGGTCCGATCGACGAAGAAGTCGTCAAACGGTATGCCGCCACCATCGAGCAGGCCGGTAAGCTCGGCGCTTCCAACGAGTGGACCAAGCTGGCGCGCAGCCGCGCCAACGCCTACAACCCGGAGAAGTTCCCGATGGTGAAGGACGAACGCGTCGAGCTGCAGATGGATTATCCATGAGCCGTTCTGTGATGATGGTCGTCATGATGTTGATCGTCGGTGGCGCACTGCCGGCGTATGCGCAGAAGTCGGCCTTGCCCGAAGAGAAAAAGGGCGGCGATCCGGCGCCCGAGACCAAGACGGCTGGCGACTATCTCCGTCGTGGGCGCTATGAAGACGCCATCCGGATGTCGAAGCTGGCCCTCGGGCGCGACGAGCGCTACGTGCCGGCGATGGTGATCTTGGCCAAGTCCTACTACAACCTCAAAAAGTTCGAGCTGGCGACGAGCATCATCGACATCGCGCGCTCGGTCGATCCCAATAACGGCGAGTGTTACAACCTGCTGGGGTTTTTGTCGTTGCAGCGCAACGATCAGATCGGGGCGACGTCGGCGTTCAAGAAGGCCACCGAGCTCGACGGCAACTCACCGACGGCGTGGAACAATCTGGCCGGGCAGTATCTGACGGCGAAGAACTACGACAGCGCGCTCGACGCCGCCGACAAAGCCACCAAGCTGGCGCCCAAGTTTGCCAAGGCGCAGATCAACCTCGGCAGCGCCTATCGCGGCAAGAGTCAGTATTCGGAGGCCGACCGCGCCTTCAAAGAGGCCATCAAGCTCGACCCGGGCCTGTCGAGCGCGTACTTCAACCTCGGCATCTTGTATCTCGACGCCAAGGAGATGCCGGGCATCGATCTCGTCGCCAAGCTGAACATGGCCATCAACTATCTCAATCGGTACAAGCAGGCGGCCGCGCCGATGAAGGATGACCCCGTCGACGGCTATATCGACGAGGCGCGTAAGAGCATCGAGCGTGAGCAGAAGCGGCTCGATCGCCTGAAGAAACAGCAAGAACGCGACAAAGCCAAGGGAGCACCGGCTGCCGCTCCGCCGGCCGCCCAATGAGCCCAATGAGCCCTATGAGATCCTTCCGAAAGCTCGTGCGTAGGAGTTGGGGATGAAGACCCTCGCGTTCGTTTTGTGTTTGTCCGCCACGGCCTTCGCACAAGATTCTGCGCCCGCTGCGCCCGACGCTGGCGGGGCCCCTCCGCCCAAGGTGAAGGTCGAGCGATCGGCCAACGGCCAGAAGATCTTCCGCATCACGGAAGGCATCGTGGTCGAGGGCAAGATCCAGAAACCAAACGCCTTTTACGTGCTCCAGCGCAGCAATATCGACTACGATTGGGAGTCGCTCAAACAGGACTTCTTACCCAAGATCCTCCAAGCGACCACCAAGCACCCGTTCTAGGCAGAGGCAAACATGGCTGTGGTTCAGGCGAAAAATAGAAAGCCGGGTGCCAAAAACGCAGAGGGCGTCGAGCTCAAGATTCTGCGTATCGGCATCATCCAGAACGGCAAAATCGTCGAGGAGCGCCTCGTCCGCAAGCGCGAGAACGTGACGGTTGGCCAGTCGACCAAGAACACGTTCGTGGTGCCGGCCTCAACGGTGCTGCCCAAGTCTTTCACCGTCTTCGAGCTGACGCCGCAAGGCTATGCGCTCAACTTCACCGACAACATGGACGGGCGTGTTTCGCTTGGCGACACCGTCGTGGCGCTGCCGGCGCTGCGTCAGGCGGGCAAGGCGCAGAAGAAGGGCGAGCTCTGGCATCTGTCGCTCAATGACCGGGCGCGTGGCAAGCTGGTCATCGGCGACGTCACCATTCTGTTTCAGTTCGTGGCCCCGCCGCCCGTGCAACCGCGGCCGCAGTTGCCGCCGTCGGTGCGCTCGTCGCTGTTACAAGATCTCGACTGGATGTTGGCCGCGGTCGTCGGTGCGTCGTTCATCCTGCATTTTGGTTTCATGATCTATCTGCGTGGCATCGATTGGCCGCGCAAGCCCGACATCGAAGAGATCCCCGACCGGTTCGTGCAGATGATCGTTCCTCCGAAAAAAGAGGAGCCGAAGAAGCCCGACGAGCTGGCCAAAAAAGAAGACGATAAGAAAAAAGAAGACGACAAAGCCAAGGAGAAGAAGAAGTCGGACGACTCCAAGGCCAAGGCGCCGCCCAAGGCCCGCGATCCCGAGGCGGAGGCGCGTGCGGCGGCTGAGCGACGGGCGCGTATGGCGCAAGAGGCGGCCAAGACGGGCGTGCTCAAGATGCTCGGCGCCAAGGGCGAAAACGGCACCATCGCCGATATGGTCAAAGGCGGCGACGTCTCTGGCGACGCAGACAAGGTCTTTTCGCAGGTCGGCGGTGTCGGTGTGGCGACGGCCGATGGCGGCGGATTGCGTACCAAGGGCGGCGGCGGCACCGGCACCATGCGGGGCGGCGGATCCCTCAAGGCGGGCGGTCCAGGTGAGGTCGGCACCGGCGACCGTAGCGGCGAAAAAGCCGTCAAAGGCGTGGTCAAGGAGTCGGCGCCCGTCGACGTGGACGGCTCACTCGACCCCAGCGTCATCGCCAAGGAAATCCGCGGTCGTCTTGGCGCCATCAAGGCTTGTTACGAGTCGGGCCTCAAGCGCAACCCCAACATTGGCGGCAAGCTCGTCTTGCGCTTCGAAGTCTCGTCGGTGGGCAAGGTCACCAAGGCCGACTACGAGCAGGACACCATGCACGACGATGACGTCAACAGCTGCATCAAGGGCAAGGTCCTCAGCTGGCGTTTCCCGGCCCCGGCCGGCGGTTCGGTGCAATTCTCGTATCCGTTCGTCTTCCAAGCGGCAAAATAACCCCAGCTGTACATCCGTACCGTTCCTTTTGTTGCCGTGGTGCTTACACGGCGGTGAATGTTTTTTGGGGATTTGGCTACCTACAATGTAGAGGGCCAGACAATCGGGATGGCGGGTTGACACACCTAGGCAAGCCGCTGATAATGCCGATCCACGTTTGGTCCCAGTCGAGGAGGACCTGATGCTTTTTGCCAAGCCCGTCGGAAAATCATGGATGCTACCGTTTGCAGTGGTGGGCATTGGCGTGGCTGGTGTGGCGTTTGGTGATCCGTTGTCCGAGGGTCGCGACATGACCTCGGAAATCCGGAACACCGAGGCACGCATCTCGAAGCTGAGCAACGACGCTTCGCGCAAGAAGGACATGGTCAAGATCAACTGCCTGGCCGACAAGCTCTCGAAGGTGCGCGGTCACATTGCGCTCGCCAGCCCAGCGCTGGCGGCTTTGCAGACGGCGAATGATCGCGGCGACGCCGGCGCGCGGCAGCATGAGCTCACCCGCATCACCATCCTCAGCCAGAAGGTCGCGGTCCTCAACACCGAGGCCGAGAACTGCATCGGCGACGACGCGAGCTATGTCGGCAAGACCACCGTCGATGTCGATGTCGATCCCAGCATCCCCGAAGAAGATCCCACCAAGGGTCCGCTCGATACCGTTCCCACCAACTTCCGGCCGCCTGCGGCGTCTCCGTTCATTTAATCCTCACCGACGAACTCTCACGACACCTTTCATTCACATACTTTTGCATAGTCGGTGACGTTTGACCGACGGGCGAGCGGACTAGACGAGTTATGGGCTTACGGGGATTAGGGTGGTTGGCGGCACTGGTGGGGGTCTTGGCCCTACCCGTGTCCGCACAGGCGGAGGGGCCGGGGTTTCGGCTTGGCGAACGCGTCGTGCTGCATCTTGGCCTCATTGCCGAGATTCGGTATGACAGCAACGTCTTTTACGAGCCCGCCAATCCGTCGGGCGCGGCCATCTTGCGGCTCGTGCCGCGGCTCGATCTGGCCACGCGGCCGGCCCAGCGCGGTGGCAATGTTCCACACGCCATCGACTTCCGCTTGTCGGTGGGCATGGACTACAACGAGATCTTGTCGGGCGACGCAGCGCTCAATGCACACCGCAGCTTCGGTGCGTTTGCCAACGGGCTCCTCACCATCCTGCCCAATTATCCGTTCAGCATCGACATCACCGACAACTACACCCGCACGTCGCAGCTGCCGTATCAACGCGGTATCAACTACAACCTCGATCGCGATACCAACGAAGCCGGCCTGCGTTTCCGTTATCACCCAGGGACGGGGCGGCTCGATCTGCAGCTGGCGTACATCTTCGGTCTCGACCTCTTCGAGGTCGCGCCGCTTCAAGATCTCAACCTCATCTACAACAAGATCAGCCTGCGTGGATCGTGGAAGTTCTTCCCGAAGACGGCGCTGTGGATCGAGGCACAGGAGACGATCAATACCTACTTGCACCCAGGCGTCCTCGAGCACCCCAACTCGTATCCACTGCGCGTCACTGCCGGCGTCACCGGTCTTCTCACCTTCAAGCTGACGCTCAATGCCTGGGTCGGCTACGGCAATGGCTTTTACGTGTCGGGGCCGAGCCCCAACACCGCCATCGGTGGCCTCGAGCTGCGTTGGCGGCCGACCATGCTGTCGACGGGCGCGCTCGGCTATCGACACGACTTCACCAACTCACTGCTCGGCTCGTACTACGACGTCGACGCGGCGTACATCAGCTGGAACCAGTATTTCTGGAAGTTCATGCTCGGCGCGCGGTTGCAGTACCAGAACATTCGCTATCAGGGCATCGGGCCGAACCAGGCCGTCGTGACCATGAATGGCCAGCGCACGGACGACAACATACAGGTCGACGTGAACCTCGACTATGTCATCCGCGACTGGGCGCGCATCTCGCTGTTCTACGTGTTGCAGTACAACAACTCGTCGAACCAGCTCGATCTCGGTCCTCAAGGCATCATCCCCGCCAACTACCTCAAGAACGAGGTGGGTTTGCGGATGACGCTCGCGTACTGATCTCATGCGGATCCTGACGACGACGGCGCTCGTGGTGATGGTCGGGCTCGTCGCCGGCTGTCCCACGCAGGGAAATACCACCGTCGAGCGGGTACAGAAGATGCCGGCGGCGGATACCACGCTCGGCATCGGGGATACGTTCGAGGTTCGCGTGTTCGGCGAGGCGGATCTGTCGGGCGCGTTTCGCGTCGGGGCCGAGGGCGCCATCACCTTTCCGCTGATCGGCGACATCAAAGTGGCCGGCCTCGATCCGCAGCAGGTCGCCAAGCTCATCGCCGACAAGCTCTTGCAGGGCGTGTTGCGCAATCCGCAAGTGACGGTGCTGGTCAAAGAGCAAACGTCGAAGAAGATCTACCTGCTCGGCCAGGTGTCCAAGCCAGGCACGTACACGTATACGCCGTCGATGAGCGTGGTCGAGGCCATCACCATCGCCGGTGGTTTTACGCCTCTCGCGGCCAAGAACGACACCACGCTGACGCGGTCGATCGAGGACGGTAAGAAGATCACCGTCAAGATCCCCGTCGAGGACATCGGCACTGGACGGGCCAAGAACGTGTACATGATGCCGGGAGACATCATTTCGGTACCCGAGCGCTTGTTCTGATCCGATGCCGCAGAGGCTGGTCACCTGGGCCTTGGTCCTGTTGGTCGTGGTTGCGCCGACGGCCATCGGAGGGGTCCATCCGACAACGCAGGTGATCTTGTCGGCCGCGACGCTGCTCGTCGCGCTGTCGTATTTCTGGCTCGCTGACGGGCGACCGCGGCTGGAGCCGTTTTTCATCGCTGGGCTCATCGGAGTGGGCTGGTCCGTGATGCAGCTCGTGCCTCTGCCGGCGGCGTTGGTGGGATGGGTCTCGCCCGGGGCGTTCGATGCGCGGATGGGCGCTGGGCCGGTGAGCTGGATGCCGCTGACGCTCGATGTGCCAGCGACGGTACTCGAGGTCTGTAAGGGTCTGGCGCTGTGCGCGTTGCTCCTGGTGTCGAGTGGGGTGGGGCGATCGCTGAGCCGCTCGCATCGGCTGGTGATGGGCATCGCGGTGTTTGGCGGGGCCCTCACTCTCGTCGCTGGGCTGCACCGGGCGCTCGGTTGGAAGACGTTGTTGTTCGGGCTCTATGTCCCGGAGGGCCAGCCGGGCAACGGATATTTTGGCACGTTCGTCGCTGGCAACCATGCCGGCGCCATGTTCGCGCTGGCGACGCTGTGTGGCCTGGGTCTCGCGCTCGAGCTCGACGGACCACGGCGCTTGCTGGCTGGGGTATCGTCGGGCTTGTCGTTTTGCGGGGTGCTGATGACCACCTCGCGTTCGGCGGTGGGCGGCCTCGCGATTGGCGTGTTGTTGTTCGTCGGCGTGCGTCTCGTCCGTCGCTGGGGGACCGTGCGCGGTCTTGGGGCGGCGGTGGCGTTGTTGCTGATCGCCTCGACCGCGACGTTGTGGGCGGCGGAAGGGCTGCGCGGCCGTCTCGTGCCGCGTAACGCCGAAGATCTTTGGGACAATCAGAAAGTGCGCGGCTGGCGTGCCGGCATGTCGATGGCGCAAAAGTATGTCTGGACGGGTGTCGGTCGCGGCGCGTTCGAGGCGCCGGTCATGGCCGTGCGCACCGACGACGAAGGCGTGCGCCTGGTGTATCCGGAGAACATCTTGGTGCAGGTCGCATCCGAGTGGGGCCTACCCATCGCGCTGGCGATTTTCCTGTGGTGTGGGCGTGGGGTGCGGCGTTTGCGGCCGGGCTTCTGGCGTCTGGAACCGTCGACGCTGGGCGCTGCTTGCGGCGTGGTCGCGGTGGTGGCCCATGAGCTCGGCGACTTTGCGCTGGAGATGCCGGGCGTGAGCTTCCCACCGGTGGTGGCGCTTGGCGTGGT
>Ga0123338_10000260_pt1 | contig 55042 bp, 59 predicted proteins | sample grotaG_FD_89793 | JGI IMG/M metagenome (GOLD analysis project Ga0123338, IMG submission 89793) | Glacier valley bacterial and archeal communities from Borup Fiord, Nunavut, Canada, to study Microbial Dark Matter (Phase II) -... | ecosystem: Environmental > Aquatic > Freshwater > Ice > Glacier ... | reverse complement strand
CATTTATTTCTTCGAAAACACACTAACAAGCTCCAATAAAATAAATTATTAAAACTATTGGTTAATCACTCTATTCCTAAGGATCGGTTCAGAACAAGTCGTGGATAAGATTCTCCTACGAGATTTCTCATGGGATGCGCGGACTATGTCCGATTCGAAATGACAAGTTCTACATTCCTAAATTTTCTTAAGCCCTCTTAAAAATTTCCAATAATTTCCCTTCGCTGAAAATCTGATAAGTCGGTCTACCATGAGGGCAAGTCAATTTATTCTCGCATGAAATCAAGTCTTCTAAAATTCGGCGACATTCAATGTCGGACAATTTATCGCCAAATCGGATTGCGCTGTGACAGGCGAGGGTAGTATACATTTTTTCCTGAAGATCACTAATACTTGAAAAATCATTTTCAAAGATGCTTTTCAGATCGGCATAAAGTTGATCGATAATTTTTAATTTTGAGAATTCAGGAATTCCTGTAATCATAGTTTTTCCGTCGATTTCTTCTACATCAATTCCAAATGTGGTTAGTAAACTTTTGTTTTCAAATAATAATTCAGCGAATTCCAATGGAACTTCTTCACTTATTAATAATTTTCGAGATCGTACGATAATTTCTTTAGTTCGTTTTCTATATTTTTCAAATAAAAATCTTTCTGAGCATGCGTGTTGATCAAATATTATTAGCCCTTCTTGATTTTCGGCAATTATGTATGAGTTCAAATATTGTTTCGCAGTTTGAGTATTTACAGTCTCCAGCGGACTATCTCTTAGTGACATTAATTCTGATGAGAATTTCATTGCTCTCGAAAAAAGAGGTTTTTTAACACTTGAAAAAGTTTCACGATCACTTATCTCTTTAGCAAAAGAATACTGGCCGGATTTTTCTTCAACTTTGTATTTAGTCGAATCCTCATTGTTTGACTTCGCTAAAGCTTCACCGTAAATATTTGTTTCAGGTGTAGTCATTTCTAAATTGAATCTTTGAACTTTTTCCTCGGCGTTGAAAAGTGAGTGTTGGATTAAGGAGTATATTTTTTGAAAAATATAACCCTCATTTGCGAATTTCACATCAGTTTTTCTAGGATGTACATTGACATCTACTTCATCAGGTTTAACATTCAAAAAAATCACATACGGAGGATATTGTCCGCGCATCAACGAATTTTTATACCCATTAAATATTGCCCGCGAAATCATGGGTGACGAAGTGATGAATCTGTTGTTTACAAAAAAATATTGATATGTTGGCTTAGCAAAACTATTTCTCGGATCGGAAATAAATCCAGATAACACATCATCTTTCATCACTTCCGTAAATTTTACATTTGGCATCAAGTTCTTAATTCTTTCTGCCAGTGTGCCAGATTGTAAATTAAAAATTACTTTATCTTTTATTAATAGTTGAAATGATATATTTGAATTCGCCAATGCTAATCGAGTAAAAGTGTCCATGATGTGCTTATTTTCTACGGCTTCAGATTTCATAAACTTTTTTCTAGCTGGCACATTAAAAAAAAGATTTCTCACTGTTACGACGGTTCCATCATTCATACTTATACTTTGAAAATTTTCTTCATTATTTTTTGCAAATCCATTTCGTGAATTTTTTTGCTTCGACATTATTTCCATTTTTGATACTGATGCGATAGTCGATATTGCTTCACCTCGAAATCCGAGCGTGGAAATACTGTCAAGGTCAGTAATTTTACTAATCTTACTTGTAGAATGATTCACAAATAATTTTTTTAAATCTTTCTCACTCATTCCGACGCCATTATCAATTACTTTTATCTGTTCAGAATCTATGATCACAGAAATTCCGCTTGCATGAGCGTCGATACTATTTTCCACAAGCTCTTTTACGACAGAGCTAGGACGCTCGACGACTTCACCGGCTGCAATTTTATTTATTAGCTCTTGAGGTAATTGTCTAATCATATTAAAAACCGCCTAGTACAGCATTTAAATTGATGTTGAGGTTGCTGATATTATCTTCCGTTATTGAGTTTCCAGGTATAGCACTGGTTATCATAAAAGTTTTGAATACTTTATTTGTTTCAACTGAGTTTACACTTTCCCAATTCACCATATTTGGTGCCATCGCTGCAATAGGTGAATATACAGGATCATTTTTCACATCCATAGATTGAGAAATAAAAGGACTTGGCTTTTTACTAAGCTTAAAATCAGTCGCAGATCCGGATAAATATTTCACGGAATCTTCATTAGTCAAATATTTCATCAATTTCCACGCTTCCGTCTGGCTAGAAGTCTGGTTGCTCACTACAAAACTTGTGTAAGAAGCTAAATGTACTTGATCAACTAAAACTGGCATTATTGCTGTACCAAATTTTAAATTAGGATTTTTACTCTGAATGTCATAAATATCTTTTGCCTTTACGATCCCATATGCAGTGTTTCCTTTTATAAAAGCTTGCAAAGAGTCATCGGTCGAAATATCCCAAGGTCGCTTTTCAACCAATTTTATAAATTGATTTATTGCATCTTGGCCAAGCGTAGGTTTTATATTTACTTGTAAAGTATCATCGTAAAAACTTTTCTGACGATTTTGAAAGATTAAAAGTTGTGCGATTTCATCGAGGTAAAGCATCTTTTCATCAGAAGCAGCTGCAATTCCGTTTTTATCATTCTTTGTTTCATCTGATCCGTTTGCTTTTGTTTTCGCATTTGACAAATTTACTAAATCACTCCAATATTTGGGGAGTTCAGTATCTTTCACCAGATCTTTGTTGTATACGAGCATCAATCCGTCGATACCTGTGGGTAAGCCATACACATTTCCAGAATTAGAATTATCTATTATGGCTTGTGGATAATAAGCATTATTAAAATCAGAATAATTAATAATATCTGTCGGAGAGGGAAGAATATAGCCTAAATAAAAGTTTATCTCGCTATTATTAACTTCGAAAATATCAGGCATATTTACCCCATCAGTGATACGTTGATTTATTACACTGCGATAATCTGAATTTTGTCTTTGCTCAAAAATTACTTTGATATGTGGATTAGCTAATTCATATGCATCAATTAATTTTTTATAGTGATCAGCATTTTCACTAAAAGACCAAAGTTTCAACGTATAATCCTGTGGAGTCGTGTCGACGTGTAAGGATTTTGGTTTGCTTAAGATTCCAAGTACAAATAAAAATAAAATAATAACGATTACGCCCATCCCGATGAAAGAAAACGGAGGCTTAATCAATTTCTTTACAATTGAAAAAAAATTCTCTTTAAAATTTTCCAAAAAATATTTGACAGGACTAACGGGATTATTTTGTTTTGCTATCGGCGCCTGAAAATTAGTATCCATTTATCTTTTGATAATTATGGAAAGTATAACAATTTAAAGTTGAAAAAACTATTTGAGTCTTTCTATTAATAAAGGGTAGAGAAATGGAGCCTAGATCACCTTCCCCTCTTTGGCAAGAGGAGATAATACTTTAGTCGTTTTCTAGCTCGGTGAGATATTTTTTATAATCCAAATCTAGATCGATTGCCTTCTCTACCGCTGCTCGTACAATTTCAGCTTTACGCACGCCTTTTTTGTGAGAAGCCCATGAAAGATATCTTTCAATTTCTGGTGGGATGATAAGGATAAACTTAGAATCGAGGAGTTTTTTAGCTTCAGATATAGCTTGAGTCAAAACCTCTATAACATTTTTTTCGTTATAAAACTTTAAAATCATATGTTTAGATTTGTTACCACGAATTGATGATGGAATTTTATTTATGTCTAATTTTTCATTCACAAGGACGATAGTGGGCTTTGTGTTTTCTATTGACAATGTAATTTCATGACCAAGACTAGCTGTAGGATACGTAGCATCAGCAACTACAAAATCAGCCTGGAAGAGATTCTTTTTTGTTTGCTCATATATATCAATAAACTGTTTTTCGACGTCCTTGGTAGTATCTTTAAAATCTACATAATCACGTGTTTTTAAAACATAATTTTTATTCAAAAACTCTGAGATTACATCAATATTAGAGACTAGATTAGACTTACCTGTCTGAGAAGCAGTGAAAAAGACTTTCATATAGCGTGTTTTAATTGTATATATTATAATATATAATACTTTGAATTGGTAGTATATAACAGTATCATAGTATTATAAAAATTAAATTTATACAAACAACTAGTGAATGCAATAAAGAAATATATGTATTTATGGCAAAATTCTGATCCTGAAACACAGCTATTAATCAAACCAGCTTTTGTGTTTATTGTTGGATATATAGGGACCGGTAAAAGTACTCTTGCAGACTATATAAATAAGAAAATAAAGTACAATAATACGGTCTGTACTGGCGTTTTGAGAAGTATTTTACGTACTTTTGATAAAAGTGAAGATTTGTTTCATCATACTTATGATTTCCAATATGCGGAGCAGACAAAATCGGTAAATCAATCTTTAGAAGATCGTATATTTGAAATATGTGAATCCCAGGCAGAAAAATTAGTTTCTAGCATCGAAGATATATATAAGTTTAGTCTTACTGAAAGGCAAATGTACATTATCGAAGGAGCGCAAATATTTCCGGATATGTTGAGTAGCGATCTTCGTAAGAATTGTATGTTTATTGGAGCTAAAGCAGAAAGAAATAGGTATAAAAGTCAATTAGCTGGTCCGAATCATAAGAGAAAATTTTCAGATTCACAGGTTGAGGTGTTATGGAGGGTGAGTCAAAAAGTTGAAAAACGAATTGAAAAATCTGGTGTTTCGTGTTTTTCCACTTATGAGTTACGAACACAGGGTAAAACTATGCTGAATCAATATTTAGAGTCTTTAATTTCTGACTATTCACTTCAAAAAGCTCAACTAACTAATCCACAGCTATTCACCGTAGCAAATAAAATAGCCTCAAGTTTATAAGCATTTTTATCCCTAATCTTCCATAGTTTATCCGCGTTATCATCTTTATCCACGAATCTATATTCCGATTTCACCAAAGAATCAGCATAGAATGCAATGTTTTTGTATGAATGCAATGGCTTTCTTTCATCTTCTGTTTCAAAATATATTTTAGCTCGCAATATACTATTTGGTAATTTTTTTTCTAGTTTTTCAATGGTTTTATTGTCGGATACGATTGCGCCAGTTTTTTCAACTATTTTTGCTAACTTTAGAATCTCATTTTTATAAACTAGAGGTGATTTTAAATTTACTACAAGAGCTTCGATTTTAGAATCTTTTAAATCTGGCATATGATTAGGATCGATTTGCAAAATTGTAATTTCATAAGGATTATTTACCTCGATTCGTGTAGCTATCCCGGACTTGTATCCATATTCATCGAGATGCTCTTTTAGAATAGAGGCAATATCGTGAATTTCCTCTAAAACAGCTATAATTCGAAAACTCGTACTTTTCTTATTCTGTCCAAAAAATTTTAACATTGATATAAAAACTAAATATTTTCACCACAATTTTACTGTGTTATGATTATATGAAAACTATAGATTTCAAGCAAGTTTTCATACCGTTAACGTAACTAAATGCAAAAAAATGATTCTAGGTATAGATTTTGGATTAAAAAATATTGGACTTGCGATCACTGACGATAGTGAGAAATTAGCCTTAGCGCTCCGAACTATTGATAATAAAAATGCTGCTGAGAATATTGTTGCTCTGATTAAAGAAAAAAATATTACACAAATAGTTTTGGGAAATCCAATAAAAGGTAACGGGGAGAAGGGATTTGTCACGCAAATGATGGACGGTTTTATTTCAAAGATTACAGAATCTCTTCCCAAAATTCCAGTTCATTTGATTGATGAATCGATGACAACAAATGCTGCAATTAATGAGCTTAAACAGCAAGGTTATTCTCATGATTCTATTCAAAAGATGAAGGATGCGGAAGCAGCAAAATTTATTTTGCAAAGTTTTATAGATAATAAATAAGTTTCTTCCTGGTTTTTGTGTTGTCATTGCGAGCGTTAGCGTCGCAATCTCGCTTGTGGCCGTATGGCTACGCGAATGCGAGCTCTTGTATCATGTTTTCTCCCTTTCTTTCTGTGTTATCCCTGCGAAGGCAGGGATCTTTCCCTTTCTGTGCTTAATGTTCCTGTCTCTCTTTGCCTTTGGCTAAATTCTATCTTATTGAGTTATATTTATTTCGTTACTTTTCTCTTGAAAGAAAGAGTAACCAAAAGTTCAAGAATCCCGAAAAGTCGCTATTACTTGTCCGGAGACGCGACTCATCGGGATTCATTTATTCCTTCGAATAAATCTTAACAAGTTAAAAAATAATAGTTTATTAAATCTACTGGTCAATCACTCTTTTCTGAAGGATCGGTTCAGGGAATTATTATTAGTAATATTTCCAATAAAGAAGAAAAATCCTCTTCTCCTTTCCAAAAAGGAGATGGTCTCACTCTGAGACTCAGTGTTTAAAACTTTCAAACTATCCAATCATATTTTTACAAATATTTTCTCTGATTTGCTACATGTTCTGCGTAAGTTTTAGCATATCGTGTGATTCCATCGCTATCACTAAGATAGTAATAATAGTTATTAGCTTTTGGAGTCAATACAGCATTAAACGAATCTATTCCAGGCGAATCAATAGGGCCGGGAGGTAGTCCGATAAATTTTCGGGTATTGTATGGACTATTCACTTCCAAATCTATTGCTGATATTTCTTGTTTTCTCCACCAGACTCCTTCTTTGTCTGAATAACCAAGGGCATAAAGTACTGTAATATCAGCACCTAAATTATCTTTATTCGCCAATCTACGAAAAAAAATGTCTGATACTAGAGCCATATCTGCTGGTGTCTGTACTTCTCTTTGAACAATAGATGCGACGGTTAATAATTGATGAATAGTATATTTATTATTTTTTATTGCTCCCAGATTTGGATTATAAATTTTGGTAGCAAAGTTATCTAGCATTAGATTAATGATATCGGGCGCCGATGCTTCACTTGTTATAAAATATGTATCTGGGAATAAATATCCTTCTATAGAATTATTTCCAGCCGGTCGTGATGTTAAAAAATCTCTTGGAGCCGTGTAATTTTTTGCCAAAGATATAAAATCAGTTTTATTAAACTTTGCCTTCTTGTTTGTACCGGCATTTAATACACGGCTAAATTCATCCGCGACTTCTTCCAATCTTAAACCTTCTTTTATTGTTACCTTTATATCTTCGGTATCAGCTTTTTGCAAAATCTGTGCGATATCTTTTATCGAGGATCCTTTTGTCAGTTGGTATGATCCAGCTTGGATTTTAGTGTCAAATTTAGTGGCATAAGCATAAATTTTGTACGCAGTAAAACCAAATATTATTTCTTCATCTTTTATCACTCCTGCATTGACTAATTTATCTCGAACCGATGATGGACTTTCGCCTTTATCGACTGTGATTAAAATTTTTTCATCAGAATGAGCGCTGTATGAAATGGAGGAATTATACTTATTTATTAAAAAAAGTATAGTGCCACCTCCAATTACGATTATTATTACAAAAAAAATGCATCCTATTTTTTTCATGTGAAATGTTTTAGAAATTAAAAATATGAGCATCACTCTGCAACCCCTCCGCCTTATCGGGCATCTCCCCTTTTGTAAAGGTGGAGGGTTCTTATCTCCAAGCTTTGTGACTTCGTGTCTTTATGGTCAATATTTTCAACACGTTAACTCATTAACAATGAATATTATAACAGTATTAAATCTTACCTGTGAACTGCCAGATGCGATCGAATACTTGTTTGTAGGCTTTTTCTGTTTCTGGGATTAAATTAGGCTGGACGTTAGTTATTTGATGAGGATGAATTTTGATTGATATGATTTTATCATTGTAAAAATCTAATTCGGCGAAAGAACCTTGTGATGTTTGAATAGAAAAGTCTTGATCAAAAACGAAGTTTCCAATGCCATAATAAATAAATTTGGCTTCGTTATTACTTGGAGATTTATAAAATTCTACCGACATTACCCAGTGAGGGTGATCTCCAATTACAAGATCCACACCGTTATCGACCAGATGATGTCCTAAAAGTTTTTGATGATCTGTTGGTTGATTTGTTTCTTCACGTGAGCCCCAATGCATCATGGCAATAATAAATTTTGCACCCAACGCTTTGGCTCTTGCTACATCGTGAGCTACTCGACCAGGGATAAATTGATAATCATTTGTTGAAACTCTGGCCGTCCCACCCTTTGTATCTGTTGCCCAATCATTCACGGATGGGATTTCGTTATAAGCTATAAAACCATATTTAGTGCCATTAATCTCAATAATTTGTGGTGCCGTAGCATCTTCATTATTTGTCGTTGCTGCGCCAATAGTTTTGATTCCAATTCCATTTAAAAGCTTAATATCATTACCTATTCCCGCAATTCCACCGTTCATACTATGATTATCGGCCAAAGTTACCAAATCAATTCCAGAATATTTCATACCTTCAACAAATTTTTCATTCGCGATAAAATCAAAACACATATATGCACAAACAAGCCCATTTCCTGTACCGACGAGAGCACTCTCAAATGTGGCTACACGAGCATCATATTTCGCCATAAAATCTTTTACTCCACGAAAAGGCCATAGATAATCATTCTTTTTACTCATGACATGATCTACGACACGCGCTGGTATTATTTCACCCATCGCCAAAATTCTATTCAAGTTCTGTCGATTTACTACATCAGTTAACTTTGCATATTCATCTTGCGCTACTGTCGTCGAATATTTTAAAAAGTAATTTGTATCGTCAGATGTGCGGTCTAGAATATCTATTTTATTTAAAGATAAAGACTTTAATTTAGGAGATAGTTTCGTTAGCTTCACGATACCGATACTTTCGGAATTTGCTACATCATCATAAAAAACAGAATCATCTTCCACAGCATATTTAATATCTGGAAAATTTTTCTTAAATTCAATTTCATCGCTGGCTAATATTTTTACAGTTGTAGATTTAATTTCACCAGAATCAATATTAGTTCTTAAAACTTTGAAACCAGTCACGGGGACAAAATACGTAGTATATGATTGATAAATCACAAGTGCTGGAGTCGTGGTCTCTGTACTGGTAATCAAATTTGCCGAAATATTTTTATTTTTAGCTATGTTCTCTCGATTAAGATACAAACTAATAATAATTCCTGCAATAAAAAGAAAAAAAATAAATATAACTGAAGAAAAAATTAAAAATTGTTTTTTCTGATTTAATTTATTCATATTATTAAAAAAATAATTACCAGCTCCCACCACCGCCACCGGAAAAACCACCACCAAATGATCCTCCGCCAAAAGAGTCACCGGATGAAGCGGGTGGAGTAAACGCGCCATTCAATCCTGACGAGAAACTATTCATGTAGCTGACAAAAAATAGAGTATTAAATACATTGTTAGAATAGGGGCTACTATACCAGCTCGGTGTCGAAATATTCATGTCTGCAAACACTTTTGCCCATGATTGATGTAGTCCAAAGACCATAGCATATGGTAGATATGATTCAAATATTTCTTGTTTTGACATCGGTGTCTGGAGCATATTTAATTGGTCTTTTTTTGCAGTATCAATAAATAACTTCATTCCTGCAATTTTTTCTCGAATATCAACACCTTTTTGTGTGTTATATCCACGAAAGAAAAAGAATAAAAATGAAGTACAAAAAGATAAAATACCTATTAAAATTGTTTCCACAGTGCTCAATAAATTTAAAGAAATAGCAGGTACTGCCATGAGTACAGCAAAAATTCCGGAGAAAACTAAGGCTAATTCCTTCCCAGGTACGGATCGATAATATCCATTCAAGACCATTTTGTTATACATTTGACGTTTGATTTTTTCATAAGTTGAATAAAAATCATTTTTCATACTATCCAAACTTACTTTCGTTTGTCCTGTAGTAAAAATACTTGTTAAAAGAGTTATCTCATAATCTTTTAGATCGTTATCGTCTTGTATTCCCTTCAATAGTTCGAGTTCAAATTCAAGCTTTTTCTCATTGTCAGAAATATTATTTATCTTCAAATATTTTCTCACAGCAAGATCAATAATTGTTGCTGAAACATCAACTTTATCTACGGTATCATCATTTAATGTGCCTACTTCAGCTGGTCGTAAATCATCAGGAAAACTAAATTGTGGAACAATAATTCCTGTACCTTTGGGATTTCTTTGTGTTTTAAACCACCATATTGCGATTCCAATAATTGAGATAATCGGAACTAATACAAACCAATACTCTGATAAAAAAATAGAAAGGTCGGATTTATCGTGTGTAAAAATTAATCCTGGAATGTATATTTGTATCGAATCACCATTATAAATTAATTTTTTTTCTACTCTGTAAGAATTTGATGAAAGTTTAATCACGTCTACTGATGTGGCATCATTTTCCGAAGTTCCGAGTGTTCCATATTTTGCAGTTACGGTTGGATTATTTTTGCTAGATTCTAGAGTTACATTTGCTGTGAAATTATTAATATCCACAGGCCATGATCCAGGAGTACCGAAGGAAAGAGGATCCGCTTGAGCCGGAAAATTACTTAACTCATAATTTAAAACATAAACATGTTCTCCAATAATAGTTCGATCGGGATCACCTATTTGTATTACTAAAATATTATTGAATAAACCATTCAGCAAAAAATCTGTATTTAGCCTCGATGACTTTTGTTCAAATATCTTCGTAGTGTATGGATTCCCACGTTCGTCTGTGACTTCATTTATTTTTACAACGAGCCGAGATGAAGATTTTTTACCATCTTTTCCGACATATTGATAAATTTCAGGGATATATCTGAAAATTCCATGACGTGAATCAGGAAAATTTACATTTATAGTTTCTTTTACAGTGACTTTTGACTCTGATATAGAAATATCTGAATCATATTTACTTACTTCAAAATCGCCATTAGATGTTGAAGATTGTGCGAAAACAGGGAATTGTAAAAAAATAAAAAATGTCAAAAAAGAAAGTAAAAATACAAATTTTAATCCTCCATTTCCTGACATTTTTTTATAAAACATTTTAACATTATTTAAATTGTACGTTTACATTTTGCTTTTCAGCATCTTCTGCTTTGAAGTATGGTTTCGATACTACATGAAATAGACCGGCAACAATATTAGCTGGAAAAGACTCTGCTAGATTATCAAAATTCAGCACTGTACCATTATAAAATTGCTGGGAATTGCGAATCTGAGAATCAATATCGTTTAAAGATTTTGCGAAATCAGCTAAACCATTTTGAGAAACAAATTGTGGGTTTTGCTCAGAATAAGATAAAAAACCTCGTAAAGCCTGAGTAAAAGCATTTTCTTGAGTAAATTTTTCATCAACAGTTCTAGCTCCACCAATTGCTTCTCGAGCTTTTGTTATTTTATCAAAGATTGCTTGCTCCTGATCTGTCAATTTCTGTGCTGTGGCTAAAAGATTTGGCACAAGCTGAAATCTTTTTTGCAAATACACATCCATATCAGCATACGCACGATCAACTTTATTTCTTGACGTGATAAGCCCATTAAACGTCGATATCACCCATAAAACTAATACGACTAGGACGACAACCAAAACTATTATGAGTATCATTTTTATTTATTAATAAATATTTATTAGAAATTATTTTAAAACTTCATCGACTGCATCAGTATATCTGCTTAATGGTTGAGCGCCTAAAATTGAATTTTTCATTTCACCGTCTTTGAAAAATATAACAGTTGGGATGCTCATCACTTGAAACTTAGCTGCAATTTCTGGAGATTCATCTACATCTAGTTTGTATACACTAATCTTATCTTTGTATTGTTCAGAAAGTTGTTCTATTAGAGGAGAAACAGCAGTGCAAGGTCCGCACCAAGTCGCAAAAAAATCTACAACTACAGTTCCTGATTTTGTCGTATCCTCAAAATTTTGTGTGTTTATTATTGTCATTATGTTTAAATTTATAATTAATGTAACCTGACATTTTATCTCTTATTCCTACTAATCACAACCGTTAACTTTACTTATAAAATCAATTACCATCCAGTATTTTTTTGTTCAATAGTTGAGACAAGTAATCTCATTACAGGGATAATTTCGGAATAATTTGCTCTTTTGGATCCAATAGTAGCGATAATTATCGGTTCATTATTTTGTATCGAAATACAAGTATAAATTAAAGATGATTGACTCAGTGATTTATATTTTGTTTCCTCTCCGATAAGTACTTTTACTTCATCATTAGTAGCATTCTCTGATAGCATATCGCGTAAAATATTAGGATCATCGAGCAAGAGTAAAATATCTTTAATATCTTCTTTGCTATCGTACTGATCTAACAAATTATATATTCCAGCATAAGTCATTCCAGACTGCGTGATTATCAAAGTTGCAGATTTGGTTGTCTCTACCAGCAGCATTAAAATCTCTTTGATTAGTTTATCTCTTTCATAACGAAGTTTATGAATTAGCTGCTTTAATCTGACCTCTAGTAAAACATCTACTTCGGGGCTATCCATAAGAGAATTCAGGTAGTAGCGAATACCCATAGCTGTTGGGATACGACCGGCAGAAGCGTAGTTTTTAGTTAAAAGTCCTTTTTCTGATAAACGAACCATCTCGTAACGGATTGTTGCTGGACTTGCACTAATATTATATTTATTAGTGACAACCTCGGAGCCCACAGAATCTTCAGAGCTAATGAACTCACTAATTATAGCGAGTAAAATTTGTTGCTGTCGTTCTGATAAATCCATAATTTCAAATTCAGAGAATGAATACTGGCACAGTATACAAGATCTTGCTAATTTTGTACAAACACCCTTAAACTCTTTGAATTGAAGCTCCTAGACTATTAAAAATTCTATCCAAATGATCATAAGCACGATCAATATGTTTGATTCCTTCAATTTCACTTTTGCCTTCGGCGGTCATTGCTGAAAGAAGTACAGCGACGCCAGCTCGGACGTCGAGAGAAGTCACTTGAGCACCGTATAGTTTTGTTTTTCCATAAACTATTACTCGATGTGGATCGACAAGAAAAACATTAGCTCCCATGTTATTTAGCTGTGATGTCCAGTTCATGCGACCCTCATACATTTTCTCGAAAAATAATAAATGTCCTTCGCTTTGAGTGGCTAATGCTATTGTAGGACTCATTAAATCCGTAGGAAACATAGGCCATGGTTGAGAATATACCCCTCCCCAGTATGTATTATTTATTACTAAATTCTGATTTTCTTTAACGATGATTGAATTTCCCTCAAAAACCAAATCCATTCCAAACTTTTTAAATTGATTCCAGATCGGTTGAAAATATTCTAAATTTACATTGTTTATTCTTACTTCGCCTTTTGCCATGCACGCGGCAATGACGTACATTCCTGCATCTAGAGGGTCGGAATCAAGCTTGTATTCTAAAGAGTTTAATTTCTCAACGCCTTCTATCTGTAACAAATTACTCCCGATGCCACTTATTTTAGCTCCTGCTTTATTCAAAAAATTACATAGATCTTGTACGTGTGGTTCACAAGCGGCATTATAAATTGTAGTGATTCCTTGTGTGAATATGGTTGCATTAATTGCATTTTCTGTAGCCATGACACTCGGCTGTTCGAGCATAATTTTCGAATTAGTATCTTTTTTCTGTATAATAAAATTACCATCGTTAGAGTCTATAATCTCAGCTCCTAATGCGCGGAAAACTTGAAAATGCGTATCTATATCTCGGACACCTATTTTATCTCCACCCGGAAAAGTAGCCTTAACTCTACCAAATTTAGCATAAAGAGGTCCCATATATGATACAGAAGCTCGATAGGTTTTTGATAGTTCTGGATTGATTTCAAACGAGGTTATACCTCTTCCATCAAGCAAACATTCTCCAGTCTCGGCATTAAATTCCGCGCGTCCTCCTAACTCTTGGAAAATTTGTAAAGCTACCCTAACGTCGAGCAAATCAGGCATGTCATAAAGTTTGACTTCACCGTCAATCATCATTGATGCAGGGATCAATTTGATACTATTATTTTTATAACCTTTGAGATTTACTTCGCCCTGTAGCTTTTTTCCACCTTCGACAATAAATTTATTTGTATTTTCCAATAAGATTTATTCAATGTGTAAAGTTTAGCATATGTGATTCTTCTTGTTGTCATTGTGGTTAAAACAATTTCTCAGTGATATAATTTCGCAATTATACATTAATAAAAAATTAAGATGGAAATTGTTGTTTTGGTGATAGCGGTATTTATTCTATTTTGTATATTTTCCTGTATTAAAATTGTGCAGCAGCAAGAAGCTTTAATAGTTGAAACATTTGGTAAGTTTTCAAAAATACTTATACCTGGATTGAATTTTCTTGTGCCATTTATTCAGAAAGTGCGAGCTCGCGTTTTACTATTTGGACAAAATCTAGATTTCTCAATTGTTGCTATAACATCAGATAAAGTGACGGTTACTTTGGACACCACGTTAGTTTTTCATATTCGTCCAGATCGAGTCGGAGAATCTTTTTACTCATTGGCGGATCCTATTGGTGTGATGAAAACTACAGTTGAGAACAGCATTCGTAGCTATGTAGCAAATCAGACTCATGAAGAAATCCTTCAAAAGCGTGATGAAATGACACAATATCTGATTGAACATTTAAGAGAAAAATTTGAATCATGGGGTAGAGAGATTGATGCTTTTCAAGTAAAAGATGTTGTTCTACCTGCGGAGATTACTACTGCTATGAGTAAAGTAATTGCTTCAAAACGTTTACAGGAAGCGGCAAATTATGAAGCTGAAGCGAATAAAATTATTAAAGTAAAAGCTGCAGAAGCTGACCGTGAATCTAGAAAATTATCTGGACTAGGCGTCGCAGAAGAACGTGAAGCTATAATCAACGGTCTGAAAGCCAGCATTGCGAACATGCAAGAAGCAACAGGAGGCAAGACTGAAAGTGTAATGAATATAGTGATGATGACTCAATATATGGATATGCTGAAATCAGTGGGTACAACTATCAATTCCAAAGTAATATTCATGAATTCTAATCCTGGCTCTATGGATGATATGGTAAAACAGATTTACGGTATGATTGACAGTAAATCGGCTTAATTTGATATATAACATTAGAATTAATAATATAGTATGTTTCACCCATTTTCTTCTTTAAGTACTGGTAAAGGAAGATTAATATTTATTTCTATTTTGATAATAGGCCTTATTGTTTTGGGATACTATTTTTCTCTGAATAGAATTACTAATAAAGGAGATCTTATAAATTCTTATAATTCTAATCAAAGATTATATTGGGAAGAAAAATGTAGTAACAATCCAATATCGGGTTGTTGGGTTGATGTTTATTCTGAAGTGAAAAAAAATGGGACTGATTGGATGAATCGTATTTTTATTCGTCAAGTAAACTATGTTGATAAACCTCAATTTGAATGGATAGATTCTAATTATGTTAAAGAAAGTCAGACAGGCGCGACGATAAAGATGGATTAAAATTGTGAGTTCCCCTGCGTCATAATATTGTATAAGTTTTAACAATATTATGAATTTGAAATTGAATTAGGGGACTAATTTTTTAGTTTTAGGAGTATTTATATTATGTGTTTCTCCTGTGATTATTTTGATTGGATCTTTATTATATATTCCTTTTTATAGATTGGGTTTGATGATTTCTGGCAATGTTGATACCCACATGGGGAATGGTATTTCAGTGAATCCGTATAATTCCAATCAAAGAATTTACTGGGAAGGAAAATGTGGAAATAATGCAACTGTCGGCTGCTGGGTTGATGTTTATTCTGAAGATAAAAAAAATAATATTTGGACTGATAAAAATTTTCTGAAAACTATCGATCATATCGGGAAAGCTCAGTTGATATGGGTGGATTCTAGGACTATTAAAGAAATGCAGACGGGGGTAATAATTAAACTTAATTAGTTTTTACTTTTTCCCCGCCAATTGGCCGCATGCGCCGTCTATATCTCGACCTTTGTTTTGTCGAATAGTTGCTGATATTCCATAATCTTTTAATTTCTCAACAAATCTATGTATTTGATTATTGCTGCTTTGTTTATATTTTACTGTGCCGTCGTCGGCTGTAGTCGGATTATAAGGAATACAATTCACGTGAACCAGTTTTAACGGTTCTAGCAGATGTCCAAGATCTTCGGCGGTCTCCATCGTATCGTTGACTCCACCAAGCATAATATACTCAAAAGACACACGTCGATTTGTTTTTTCAATGTATACTTTTACCGCATCCATCAATTCTTCAATTTTAAAACTTCTATTCACCGGCATGATTTCAGATCGTTGTTCATTATAAGGAGTATGAAGAGAGATCGCTAAATTTACCTGAAGAGGAACGTCGGCAAGTTTCAATATATTTGGTACGATTCCACATGTCGAAATAGTGATATGACGAGCACCAATTCCAATTTTTTCGTTTATAATTCTAACCGCCGACATCACGTTGTCATAATTATGGAGTGGTTCGCCCATCCCCATGAAGACTATATTATCAACGCGTTCATTTGTCTCTTTCAAATATCCATTAAAGTAAACAACTTGATCTATGATTTCCATATCAGTGAGATTTCTTTTCAATCCTAATGTGCCTGTTGCACAAAAATTACATTTCATGGCGCAACCAGCTTGTGAGGAAATACAAACGGTGTTTCGGTTTTTACCGGATTTCATTTTATAACGCATTAACACTGTTTCAATCACGTTCCCGTCGGATAAACGAAAGACACATTTCACAGTTCCATCACTGCTTTTCTGAATATCTTTCTGAACGAAGGAAAGTAGGCCTCCCTGAAGTTGGATTTTTTCGCGCAAATCTTTACTCAAAACAGTTATTTCATCAATATTAATGAGAGCTTTTGTATAAAAAGCTTCTTCAATTTGTTTTTGTCTAAATTTTGGCTCCTTAATTTCCTCTAGAAGCTGTAAAACCTTGATATTCACTATGTTATTTATATGTACTTATTATCTCATTTTATGACTAAAAATGCAGTAAAATTAAGGTAATTTCAAAATTCATAAACTTCAAAGACGGGGATTAAAGTATTGGAATTAAATATATAATAATTAATTTAAATGTATCTTTACATTATTAAATTCTTACATTTATACATATTTTAAAACTCCTCTTTCAAAAAAAAATTCTAGATGATATAACAGTGTAGAAATATTTTTAAATGCAAACAACCGCGCCGTCTAAAACTTTAATTAAACTAGTTGATCTTGCTGTTTTGCCGGCAGCTATTTTGATTTTTACAAAAATTATAAGCTTGTTAATCATTAACGCCGTATTAGGACTGTCATGGGATGTGCAAACATTTTCCGATGCATTTTTTGGAATCAAGCTAACTTATTCTACGTATGAATTATCTACGGTGATAACTTATTCAAATCTATTCATGCATTTTGCAGCTCTCTCCGGCGCATCAATCGCAATAATAAAACTTTATTATTTACATCCGGCACACGTCCGCCCATCTGTTGTTCTCAAATTAGCAAAATCTGATCGACTTCATTACATACAGTCATCTTTTCACCTCTATCATGAGGCAATCGTATGGACTTTATTTATGTTAGTAACTGACATAATTATTCTGATTAATTTCACACAAGGCCTTACCGAGAGCTGGGTTTTAGGATTGAGTATCATTTCAACTTTATTCTTTGTTTTTATTTTGGTAAGAACAGTGGATCGAGATGTGTTTCTCAAAAATATTAAATATAAATAAATTCAAATATGAATCATAAAACTGTTTTACAATATTTATCGTCTTCGTCCGATGCTTTTCTTGTTGTTGCGTTTGCATCATTGTTAGCTTTGCCCATTGCGATAGCATTGACGACACAGCCAGTAGCCAAACAGACGGATTCTGTGATCACAGCCAATAGAGTTCAGACTAATCCTGTAACACAAACTACTATCTCTGTTTTAGGTGTGTCGACAGAAGCTCTCCATGTAGATGCAAAAAGTAATATTCAAAATGTTGGTGTAAAATTTGGTGCTTCTGTGGATAATAAATTAACTGTAAATTATTCTTCCGCTACAGCAGGGGAATATTCTATTGGTGTGAATGTAAAAAGCGCGGGAACTTATGATTTATTTACTTTCACGAATAATAATTCTACATCAATGACATTAGATTTATCTTCGTCATTTACTGATTCAAAATTACAAGTAATGTTGCTCTTAATCGGTGGAAAAACGTACAATGTATCTGCATCGAATCCGGGATCACAGCAAATCGTGCTTGGCGCAAATTCACAGCTGACCGTATCCGCCCAAGCTTCTTCAAAATTATTAGGTAGCTTTAAATTAACAGCGAAAGTAAGCTAATTAAATTATTTGAGAAATTAAAGATCTCATTATCTTCTCGTAATTTTTATAAGTTAAAATAAGATTACTTGCTTCAGTCTGATTTGTTAAAAGACCTAATTCTATTTCAGTGTAGTTATTTCCACTATTATCAAATATTCCAATAGATATATTCATTTTTTTTCAGATAATAAGTTGTATATCATCAGGGATATCGTAGGAAAAGTGATTCGCGAATACAATTCGGAAGATTTAATTAGTCTCACAAAAGGATTAGGATTCAATAATTCATTTATTTGCAATGAATTATATGCACCTAGTCTTATAAAAAATCCAGAATCTAATCTTTGAAAAGTAAAATATTTACCATGATTTTCAGATCTTTTCCCTTTGATTCTAAATTATTCTCTTGATCATGAGTCAATTCCATTAAACTCTGATACAAAATTTTACTAGGTTGAATTATTTATGGAAAAATTCGCTCTAACGAATTTGATTTTCGCCGAAGACGATTCATTTATATCTTTTTTCTACCAGCAAGCGCTAGAGCTAATACTGCAACTACTAACGCGGCGATAGATAAATATAGTGGCATTTGATCTGTAGTTTTTGTTGATGTTGTTGTGAGATCATTTACTACTTTTGTTTGTGAATATGGAGTTCCTCCTTCATCTTTATTTTCTTGCATTTTTCCAGGATCCTGATCCCATGCTACGACAGTTCCATCCTGATATATTTGATATGCTTTCCAAGTCAAGGTTGTCTCATTCGCCGGTGCCTGAGCACTAAAACTGAAATCATTTCTTTGTTCAGGAGGAATATTTCCTTCGGTCCAGCTAATTTCCGTTACTTTTGCGTCGGATTTATCGCTATCTTTTTTTACTTCGATCTTCCATCCAGGTTTTACCGTTGGAGAAACTTCTCCAAGCCCATTAGGTATCAAAATCTTTACAGCAATAGTAGGAATTTCTTTTTCATTTGGTACACCAATGGTGAAAGTTTGAAGAGAGGCTATGCCAACAGTCGATGGTTTGACCGCCACATGTGCATAAACGTTAGTAATAAATAGAGCTAAGCTAAAGATTGCGACAATTAATTTTTTTGTGAGATTCTTCATGTCTTTATAATTCATTCTCATTTTTTGGATCTTATTAGATTTCTAATTTTCATAAAATTCTTTTTAATTACAACAGAAGTGATAATTATTATCGAAAATATAATTAACAATAAAAATATTGGAATAGTATTGGATTTTTCATTTGCATCTGTCGCGACTCGAATATCATATTTCAAATCAAAGCTATCAAAATCCGCCTCTGCTGTAGATTTTCCAATGATCTCTAAAGTGTAAACATCTATTTTGGGAAAATTATAATAAAAAGTATTAGTAGAAAAATTTACATAATTATTTACTTCATTATTCGATATAATTGCTTGGCAATTACATTTCCTGATATCGAATCTTCCAGACTTATCTTTGAAATCAAGATAAATTTTGCTGTCCTGACCGGCAAGCGGAGAATCATCAGGATCAATATGCAAAACAGCACCAATGTTGCCATCATATTTTAAAACATGAGCGCTCACAAAATTTCCAAAACTGATAAAAATAACAAAAATTGTTACGATTGATATTAAATATTTCATTTGATACTAATAATATATTGGACTAAATAAATTTTATCATTTAATTTAAACTCCGCGAACAATTTATAAATTCCCGAAGTATTAGTTTCATTATATAAATTTATGGGAAGGAAACTAAGATTTTGCGCTTCGACAGTCGGATCATTATACGCTATTTGCCTATCAGCATGTACGTGAATAGCTGAATAATCTTGAGTATTAACAATAAAAACATGACCATATGCATTTAAATATGGTTGAAGATTTTTAACAATATTTCCATTGGCATCTTTAATATTAAATGTAATTTTTTGAAATCCATTTAATAAATCAGCCCATTTGAAATTCACATCATTTATTTCGATACTATATTTACTAATGTCATCTCCAATAATCTTAAGCTTATCGCTGTCTTTTATTTCTGAAAAAATTTTAGGCTCAAAATTATCTGACTTTACGACAAATGCAAACTGTTGCTCATTTTCTCCAGAAGGTTGGAAATCAAAATATATTCGATAAAGACGATTTTCTGGGAAAATAGTATCAATTGTAAATTTGCCTCCATCAAATATCGGATGAATATGTGTAAAATATTTCAGTTCATTATCGACAATCATTAAATGAGATTGTTGACCTAAAATTTGTTGAAATGTTACGACCTGATTTCCATTCTGCGCATCGCGTATCGTAAAATCTAATTCCGTATTTTTACCAGGAATAATTGAATCAGTTTGATTTAATAACACATTATACCGGGGGGAGGTATGCTCAATATTATTTCCATGAGCGCTACTTCCTGTTATTCCAGATGTTGTTGAATCATGATCATGCACTTGTAGATTTTGTGTCAATCCAGTAGGAGAAAAAACCAAAGTTAATATTACCGAAAAAATAATTATATATCCTATAATTCCATATGAAAGATTATTTTTAAATTTAAATTTTTTAGAAATATAATTATTTAATCTCAACCCTTCTAATAAAATTAAAATAGAAGATAATGTTAAAAACACTATTCCTTTCAAACTTTTGATGTCTGCGTATCCAGTACCCAACATTATTATGTGAAAAAATATTAATATACCTGCGAGATAAATAAATCTATGAATATAGATCCACCATTTCCCCATTTTCTTTTGCGCACAATCCAGGGAAGTAAAAGCTAAAAAAGCTAATATTATTAGAGCGATAAAACTTATTAAAAAAGCATAAATATATCTGGTCGACAAAAATCCTAAACCATCGACTCCACCCAACAATAAAAAAAATGAAATTGATCCATGCAAAAAACCAAAATAAAAAGATACTACTCCAACAGCTCTTCTAGATCTCAAAATTATTGCCCTATACGGTAATTTTGAAAACGTAAAAGTCAAAGGAGATATTAACAAGGCTGTATACAATGTGAGAGCGGAGGTTATACCATATGCATCCGTAACACTAGTGTAAAAACTTCCTCCAGAATCTAATTTTATTTTAAAAAATAAAAAAATTAGAATACTTAGTCCAAAAGCAGATCCTAAGATAATAGGTCGAATATATTTATCAATAACTTTAATAGTAATCATTTCCTTTTATAGAAAAGATATGTGCCTGCGATCGCAATTGCAGCAACAATAATTATCGAACTGACTAGTAAAAAATCGCTATCTGTTTTTTGAGTCCCTACATTAGCTTTGCTAGATAACGTCGAATTAGCCGTGGTATTAGTAGCGGGATCAATAATTTTTTGTTCAGTTTGAGTATTTAATATTCTATAAAATGTGTCATTCACAATATTATTTTGATCTATTATTCTTTGATATAAAAGGTCTAGCTCATTCTCAGCTTTGAAATTAAAAATGTCGGCTTCTACAACTTGGTCATCATTTTCCTTCCATAAAATCTTATTATTTTTGGAGCTTGGGTCAAATTCACTTCTATCTCTATATAAAATTTCATTCTTATCTTTCTGCTGAATATCAGTTTTTTGTATCGGTGTCTTGTAATTTTTTGATGGAACGATATTTACATTTATAGTATCAACTATATTGTAGGTTGCGTCAGGGCTATTTCTAAATTCTGTTGTTACTAAATATGTCCCGGTGGAAACAAATGTAAAGTCTGTTTTTGATCCTGTCTTGTAATCACTTTTTTTTCCATCAACAATCTTGGTCGTTGACCATCGGAATTCGATTTGATCACGCGCTTCTACCGGAGCACCGCTAGCAAAAATGCTAAGATCAACTTCAAAATTAACTTTTTCGCTCACTAAGAAATTTTGATCAATATTATCTTGTCCAGTCTGAAAATCAGTATTTTGAGAGTAAAAGTATGGATTCGTGATTGTTATCTTTCCATTTATTTTTAACCAAGATTGACTACCCGAATGTGCACTGCAAAATTGTATGAAGGCTAAAGCCACAATTAACAAAAGTATTGAAAATTTTTTCATATCGTTTTATTTCTAAATTATTCTATCAGATAATTTAAATTTATGAGTCCTTGGCATGTTGTTTCTCAACTCCTCGCAATGACAATTCTACATTGCTCAAACACGTGCTAGAATATTTTAATTAAAAAAAATATATGGAAAAGAAAGTAGATCCAGCAACACATGAGATAAATTCTATTCCCCTTTTACAGCCTTTACAATCAACATCTCAAACTACGCCTATGCAAAATACAGCCGCAACAACTCCAGGCAACTCACCTTTTTCCGGATCCAAATCTTTTACTTCTGCATATGATAAAGCCGAGCCAGATGGAGAACAATCAGGCGATATCAATATGCCAAAAAAACAATTTATCGAAACAATAGCTTTAATTATTATGGTTGTGGGCGCAGTTGCAGGATTTGGAGGATATCTTTATGGAAAGAGTAACCCAGACACAGCGTCATCTACTGAAAATAAAGCTGGTCAATCATCCGCAGTAGCTCAAGCTACTGGCTCTGCGACCCTGACACCTAAAATGACGACGACCATAAAAGGTTCTACTCCTTCAGGGACAACTAAAACTACAGTCGTAACAACAACTGTTGATGCAGGTCCACAAGGCACAGCATTATCTTTTTCTGGCACAGCTTTTGATACAGATACATTGAGTGCAGCAAGGAATGATGTGATCACAATATCCAATAATTCGACAAAAAATATTTTTGTACTTGCAGATTTTAATACTGTAAACCAGTTTTTGCGTATTGATGCCGATGGTAGAAAAGGATTGGGTGCTGGAGATACAGCGGTAGTGTCATTCATCTCTATTGGAAAACATCAAGTACAAGTCTTTAACTGTCAAAATTCTACATGCGTTAATTCTGTTGGTGATCCGATTGCGATAGTGATGGTAACAGTGAAGTAATTTTAAATGTCTAAAGTTTCCGTCTGCATAATTGTTCGTGATGAGGAAAGCATACTGGAGAAAAGTCTCGCTAGCATTGCTGATATTGCTGACGAAATAATTATTACCGATACTGGTTCCACGGATAATACTATTCAAATCGCAAAAAAATTTACAAACAAAATATATCATTTTCCATGGATAGATGATTTCTCTTCAGCAAGAAATTTCACTACACAATATGCACAATATAAATATATTTTACGTTGGGACGCGGATTTCTTACTTCATCCCGAGGATTTAGCTAAAGTCATTAAACTCAAAAATAATGATTTTAATAATGCGGATTTAGTTTATTTTACGTGGAATGTTGAATTTGATAAACAAAATAACGCAGTGAAAAGTATTCCTAATTTTTTCTTTTATAAGCGGGAAAAATTTCATTGGGAATTTCCAATTCATAATCTACTTGTTTTAAATGATAAAAATTCTGAATCGAGTGCTATTCAATTTCCAGATATTCGTGTCGATCATCTCAAAGATCGAGAACTAAAATCTTATCGTTATAATCAAACAAAACGAATTTTAGAAAAAACTCTAGCTCAAGATCCCGATAATGATCGGCTCCAGCTAAATTATGCTGAGCATAAGATTTTTACTAAAGATTTTGAAAGTGCAATAGATATATTTCAACAAGTTTTGAGTAAGAATATTTATAACACTGATAAATTATCTGTGCTCATTGAAAATTTGGTAATGTGTTATTTTCAATCCGGTCGTACAGATGAAGCTAAAATATTGGTGAACCAATACTATGAAAAACTAAGCTCAGAACCGAGATTTATTCTTGTGTACGCAGATGCCACATCAATTTCTGATCCTTTTGGTGCAAAAGAGTTTTATCTAAAATATATTCAAAATCCATTGATACCAGAAAATACTTTGTATGGATTTGATTATTATCGACATATAGAGCACGCAAGAAAAATGTTAAGTAATCTAACTTAATTATAATTTTTAATTTTATAAAATTATTGATATATGTTAGATTAAATATAGTGTAAAACATATGAAGACTAGCCTTTTAAAAAAATCAATTTTTGCACCGATCGTATTGTCAACATTATTCTTTGCGGCGGGTCCAATATCTCTCATCATTAAATATGATGTTTCTCATCACAACACCTTTCAAAAAAAATCAGATTCAAAAGATCAAAATTCAAGTCTATTAGACTCAATATTATCTAGTTGGAATTTAGAAGGGCGTGTTTTCGCAGAATGTTCTCTTAGCAGCGGTCCAGCTGATTGCGTGACTACATTGCCTACTGTGTGCGGAGTCGATGAGGGGAGCCCGTCATCAGCGTCATTTACTTTGATAGGTAACTCAAGCATTGGCTATTATCCTACCGATGCGTCGATAACTCCGCAAACAAGTGGTATTTCACTTTCTCCACCTTCACAAAATTTTAACAATTATGTTGGTAATCCTTCTGATCCAGCACCTGCATCGGATACGATTCCATACAATTATGATATTTCGGCATCGGCAGTGTCAATCACACAAGATTCAGGAGATGCTTCTGGTCCATACTCGGGTCAAGGTAGAAAATATTTTAATATAAATTTTAGTGCACATTTTAATCAATACTCGATTGGTTCATGGAATCCTTCTAATGTATCAAATGATAATCAGGTTTATTCTGTCGCTATTGATCACAAAAATAGAGGACCTGTAGTGGATTCTGCGACTCTCTTGATAAACGGAAATAATTTAATGACGTCTACTGTTTTCACTGATGAGGAGTCCAATCCTATTTCGGCGACTTATACTCTCTACAATACGGACACTAATACACAAGTTTCGCAATCTGTTGTTTCAGCTATTTCATCTCCTACCGGTGCTACAAATAATTTTACATTTATGGGTAGTTTTCCTGTAGGAAATTATAAATATACAGTTACAGGAATAGAATCCTCGCACGCAGGCACATGTGGAGGTTTTTCAAATTATGATGCAGGTATTAATCTATCAACATCTTTGGTTAATAGTAATGTTGTAAACCTTTTCACTCCAACACCGACGACTACACCTCTTCCTCAAGATAATATTGTTTTAAACTCGCCCATCAATAGTCAAAAAATCTCTACGCTGAGACCTACGCTTACGTGGACCAAAACTGGATTACCATCTGCTACAAAATATAAAATATTTCTTGATGGAAAAAATATATTTACTCAAAATATCACCTCGTCTCAATTTATATTAAATTATGATCTTGCCGATGCACATACATGGAAAATTCAAGCATTGGATACTGGAAATACGGTTTTATATACTACACCAGAAGCAACATTTACTATAATATCGCCGACATCTGGATTTAATTTTAAACTCATATCTCCAGCGGATGGACAAAATATATCTGATCCGACCACAGTATTCATATGGGAAAATAGCACAGATAATTATATTAGCAATTATGAAATATTTCTCGACGGCAAATTTATAGGTGTTACGCCAAAAGGTACAACTACTTTTTCTTATCCCGTCACTAGCGGCTCGCATGAATGGCAGGTTATTGGATATAGAATTGGCAGCGATAAATTTAATAAATCGGTTCCTTTGATGAGCGGTAGCTCAAATATGAATCACTTTAATGTAAATATTATTGGATCTACTATTACGACGACATCGGTTGCTGCGACGGGCACACCAATAATCACTCCAACCTTCAGCTCTACTAACACACCGACTTTTACATCAACAATATCTACAGCTTCAACATCAAAAATTTTGGGAGCTGAGAATGATAGGATATTTGATCACAAAGATTTATCTGAAATTCTCAATATTCCAGTACCTGCCTGGATAAAAACAACTTCACAGATATTAATTATCGTAGGATATATATTTACATTCGCGACGCTAGCATCTCCAGCTTCATTCGGCCTAACGTCATTTCATCTCTTTGGTAGTGGTTTTTTTCTATTACTTGGTCGGAGGCAAAAAAAATCGTGGGGAGTAGTGTATGATGAGGGAAATAAAAACCCCATTCCATTTGCAGTGATTAAGCTTTACTCTGAAAGTGGAAAATTTTTAAAAGATACTGTTTCAGATACGGTTGGTCGATTTGTTTTTGCAGTGGATAAAGGTAAGTATTGGATGGAAGTTCGCGCTCAAGGCTATCAACCGATATCGCATCGAAATGAAGATTTTAATGCTGCGTTTTATCGTGGTGAAAATATAAATATTGTAGATGGCGATGTAGCGTTGGGAGTAAAAATTCCCTTAATAAGCGAAAATATATCTGCGGCTGAAAATTTTTTTCAAAAATTCAAACGAAATGCACCTGAATATTTTCGCTCACTAGCTATAGTCATTTTTGTTATTTCACTCATTTTGTTTTTTGTGACAAGCACAGCATTCAATCTTTTTACTGTTGTTGTATATTTTGCTCTCTCAATATATCTTTTTTACAATTATACAATCGTTACGAAATCGGTTGGAATATTATTTGAAAAGAATATAGATACAAGAATAAAATCAGCATTTGTAAGTATATTATCCACTGACGCTAAAAACCTAGTGCAAGATTTGATTTTGATAGACGAAAAGGGTCGATTTCCACTTCTTCTGGATCCAGGAAAGTATATCGTGGATGTGAATCTACCAGAATATAAAATTGATTCGGTGAATGAGGGAAATATAATTTCTGGTAATCAAGCTAATTTCACTCTACAAGAAAAAAATCGAGTCAAAATTGGTATTAAAAAACTATAAATTTAATCTTGGTGTTATACTGGATTTAATATTTAATTTATAAAAAAATGCTACAAGAAACTTTGTCTCATATCAATTATTTGGCGGTTCTTGTCGGTTTTATTATTGCTAGTGGATTAGGAATGTTGTGGTATTCCAAATTTATGTTCATGAAGCAATGGGAAGTGTTGATCAATCGTATGGAAAAAAGTGATCAAACAATCGGTATTATTTGCTCAATGATTGTTAATCTAGCTTGGAGTTTTGGTATCGCAGTAGCATTCAAGTATTTTGAAGTAAGCACAGTTTGGACAGGATTAAAATTTGGTTTATTTTTAGCGTTATTCTTTAGTGTGAGTGTAATTTTTCTTAACAATACTTTTCAAGGGAAATCGTGGAAATTATCGGCAATTGATGCCGGATATGTGACTACGTCTCTGTTAATAATATCTGCTATTGTGAGTGCTTGGAAATAAGGATTTATTATGTTGTCATCCCGGATAGCCATAGGCCACTTACGCAGATCCGGGATTTTTCCTTTCCTATTTGTCATACCCGTGAAGACGGGGGATCTTTCCTTGTTGTGCTTAATGTTCCTGTCCTCTTTGCCTTGGGCTAAATTAAATCTTATTAAATTGTGTTTGCTTTGTTACTTTTCTCTTGAAAGAAAGAGTAACTCCCTGACGGGACTAAATACAAAAGTTCAAGAATACTGAAAGAATCGCTAATACTAATCCGGAGATGCGATTCATCGGGATTCCTTTTCTTCTTCGAAAAAACTTCGTCAAGTTTCATAAAAATAAATTACTCACTTAATTGGTCAATTACCCTAATCCTATGGATCGGTTATGGACAAGTGGAGGGTAATATTTATGGGGATAGAGTAATAATCTATGAATATGGTTGCTCAAAAACTTTCAAATAAAAAATCCCCATTTTCACGGGGATTGATAATAAAAAAGAAAAATTATTTTTCAACAATCACTTTCTCTTTTGCGAAACGAAATTTTTTACCATGTTGAACCTCATTAGCTGATCGGTATCCTGCTGTGATTACAACCATTGATTTCAAACCTTGTCCTTCTAGTCCTAATATTTTATCAAAATCATCTTTTGAAAAACCCTCCATAGGACATGCATCGATTTCTCGCATAGCACATGCGGATAAAAGCATACCAGCAGCAATGTAAACTTGCTTAGAATTCCAGATTAACATAGAGTTTTCATCATGACTTTCGATAGTACCGACGATCAGATCTTTGTAGCCTTGTAACATTTCTGGTTGAAGACCTTTTTCTGTGACCATATCACTAACTAGTTCATTTACAAATTCACTATTTAACTCTGTTTTTGCTGCTAATACAAAAAGTTCAGATGCTTCAGTGATTTGTGGCTGATTCCATGCGGCAGCACCAAGCTTTGCTCGCAAATCTGTATCAGTGACATGGATGAATTTCCATGGTTGGATACCAAATGAGGATGGAGATAATCTCAATACTTCTTCTAAAAAAGCTACATCATCGACGGATAATTTTTTGGTAGTATCGAATTTTTTAGTAGCGTAACGCCAGTTTAATTTGGCTAAGATTTCTTGATTTGTCATAATTTATTGACTTAATTAATTTATATTACGAAGTGAGTTTACAAAGTAAAGCGCTTTTTGTCAAATTGTGTTAAAATATAGTCATGAAATGTCATTTAGAACAAAACAATCAAATATTAGTTAGTTGCCCATTGGCCAAAGCATCTCAAATTATTGGAGATATTTGGATGATTTTGATCGTCAATGAGCTATTATCTGGTAATAATAAATTTGGTGAAATTCACGAAAAAATATCAGAGATACATTTACCAAATAAAATGAGCACAAAAACGCTCTCTGACAGGCTCAAATTTCTTGTTGATCAAAAATTAGTTGATCGGATAGTTGAGACTTCTTCGCCGATTGCTGTGGATTATAAGTTGACGAAAAAGGGTAGGGCTCTGGAGGGAGTGATTCAGGAGCTGAGGAAGTATGGGGTGGAGAATTTTGGAGGGAGTTGAAGCTTCGATTTTTGTCATTTGGGACTATCTGTGAAATCTTATCAATATTCAAAAATAGACTATGGGACTAACTAAATGCTATAAATATACTAGATATATAATGCTAAAAATGGTATAATTTACCATTAATTTTAATAAATTATGTAGCAAAAAATAGCCTCTAACATAGTTAACTTTGCTCGTGAAAAATACAATCAATCACAGGACTTAAGAGAAAAACTGGGTGCAGTTGGTAAAAGAACTCACCCAGAAAGTCCAGTATTTTTTGATGCCTTGGAACAAAGTGCTATCAAATATGGACTGGCTGGATTAGTATTTGGATTACCAAATGCAATTTCCCTATATTCTATAGAAAGACAAATTCAGAGACCTAATGCTAAATTAAGTGCCATTCAGGCAATATTTGCTGGGGTTGGTCATGTTATAAGATATGAGTTAGTTAAATTAGAGAAAGATATTGGTAATGGTTTGATTAGAAGATTTGTTGGTCCGGCACTTGTTGGACTAACTGGATTATCTATATTAAATGTTATAGATGATAAACATTCAGGTTATGAATTTAAAACTGATATTAAAACATATCGTCATAATTATTCTAATAAAGCAGGTACGACTAGTTATTCACCTCGTCATTTTACAGATGAAGATAAATAAAAATTTCATTTAATTTCTTAGTATGTTAAAAGACCCTTCGGGGTCTTTTTTATTACTTAAAATATTATTTTTTAATTTTCTCCGACGGGATTGTAAATATTATTGGATTCAGGAAAATCCTCTTGCGTCCCCTTTCCAAAAAGGGGATAGTTAAACGGAATGACAGAGTTCAACATCTGCTATAATTTTTTATATTCTATAACGTTATCAAACATACACACGCTGATCCGACGACATCTGCTACTGACGCTAAATTACGCTATGTGTCAGACCGTGATCCGGGTATTGCTCGTGAGGCAAAAGGAAAAAATTTCTCATATAAATTACCTGATGGAAAAATAATACGTAATGCGCGCATTCTCGGACGGATTCGTTCACTTCATATCCCACCAGCTTGGAAAAACGTCTGGATATGTATAAATTCTCATGGACATATTCAAGCGACAGGTTTTGATGATCGTGGTCGCAAACAATATTGCTATCATCCGAGATGGAATGAAATACGTGATCAGACGAAATTTAATCGAATGATTGAATTTGGTAAAGTACTTCCAAATATACGGAAAGCAACCGAAAAAGATCTGAAATTACCTGGCCTGCAGAAAGAAAAAATTCTTGCCACAATAGTCCAACTTCTTGAAAAAACTTTAATCCGCGTTGGCAACGAAGAATATGCTAAGGAAAATAATTCCTTTGGTTTGACAACGATGCGAGATAAGCATGTGAAATTTAATAAATCCGAAATGAGTTTTACCTTTCGTGGGAAAAGCGGGGTTAGCCATGTGGTGACGCTAGATGACCCAGAATTAACGCATATAATACGTAAATGTCACGATCTTCCTGGCTACGAATTATTCCAATATATTGACGAAAATGGAAATCTACGCAAAATAGATTCCTCCGACGTGAATGGATATATTCAAAAAATATCTAACGCTGATTTCACAGCGAAAGATTTCCGGACATGGTCGGGAACTGTGCTTGCAGCACAGGCATTGCAAGAATTCACTGATGCTGAAAACATAACTCAGGCAAAGAAAAATGTAGTGGCTGCAATAGAATCCGTAGCGAAACAACTCGGCAATACTCGAGCGATATGTCGAAAATGTTATGTACATCCAGATATTATCAATGCCTATCTTGATGGTTCACTCGTGAAAAATTTATCAAAACAATTAGAAAATAAAATTACCCATTCACTTCATTCACTCACGCCAGAAGAAGCCGCAGTGATGGTATTTTTACAAAAAAGATTGAGGGGAAATATAAAAATTTAGAAATTAAGATATCATTGCGAGGAGTTGTAAAACGACGTGGCAATCCCGTTGGAAAATCTTACTAGTTCTTTTATCCTACGAGATTGCCACGTCACTATCGTTCCTCGCAATGACAGTAATAAACTAATAACCAAAAACAATGTTCCACATTTACATCCTAAAATGTTCTGATAATTCACTCTATACAGGATATACAAACGATCTCGAAAAACGTCTCGCCATACATCAAAAAGGACTTGGATCAAAATACGTTCGTGCGAAATTACCTGTAACTTTAATTTATTCTGAATCTTTTTCTACAAAAATTGAAGCTATGAAAAGAGAATATGAAATTAAACAGTGGAGTAGAGAAAGAAAAATAAAAGAATTAGAATTAAAAATTTAGTTTGTTAATTCATTTTCATTACACTAAAATATCCTATAAATTTTTTCTCATGTTGAAAATACTGAAATTATACTGGATCCCGATTCTCGCTGGAATTTGTCTCGTACTGGGAGTCTTCTTTAATATTCTTGGATATCAAGATATCGGAAATAATATTTTTATTTTTTCAATTGTGATTGGTGGAATTCCATTGATAATTCGCACTTTATCCGAACTATTTCATGGGAAATTTAGCATAGATTTAATTGCAATTATCTCCATCGTCGGTTCACTCATTGTTCCGGAATATTTAGCAGGAGCAATAATCGTACTCATGCTATCTGGTGGTGAGGCATTGGAAAATTATGCACAGCGGCGCGCCCGAAGTGCATTGCAACATTTACTTGAAATATCTCCCAAATTAGCCCATAAGAAAAATTCAACTAATCAAGAGTTTATCGATATTCCTATCGAAGAATTGAGAATCGGAGATATCATTCTGATTAAAGAAAATGAAATAATCCCAATTGACGCCACAATTATCTCTGGAACGAGCGAGATAGATCAATCAAATTTAACTGGTGAATCTTTACCTGTAGAAAAAACCGTGGGAGAGCAGATTTTATCAGGCACGACAAATATGTCTGGTATTCTTACTGCTGTTGTAATCAAAGAATCTAAAGATAGTGCTTTTACTCAAATAATAAATTTAGTTTCAAATGCAGAAAAAAATAAAGCAAAAATAAATAGGCTCGCGGATAGATATGGCGCATTATTCACTCCTGCAGTTCTGATCATCGCGGCGATAGTATTTTTTTTCAGCAGAAATCTTACATTTACGTATGGAGTATTTGTCATAGCAACTCCATGCCCACTGATTTTAGCTACACCAGTAGCCATTATTTCTGCTATCGCCAAATCTGCAAAACGTGGTGTGATAGTGAAAAATGGTGAGGCATTAGAAGCATTAGCTGAAAGTGATGCTCTTATTTTTGATAAAACTGGAACTCTCACCAATGGAACTCCAAAAGTAATCGAATTTAAATCTATTGATTCAGATTTTACTGATAAACAAATTATAAATATCGCTGGAATTTTGAATCAATATTCAACACATATTCTTGCACAGTCCATAGTTACTGCTGCCGATAATAATGAAATAGTGAATCACAAAGTAGAAAATTTCACTGATTTGGTTGGAAAAGGTGTGAAAGGAAATATTGATGGGGAATTATTTCACATTGCGAGTTTTAGCACGCTAAAAAATTTGCAAATAGAATTTAATCCTGACATTGAAAAGATAAAAGAAAAATCAAATGATGATGGAAACATTATTTCATTTGTAACTGATTCACAAAAAGTAATCGGATATATTGTTCTCACCGACACATTACGAATAAATGCTAAAAATGTCGTATCAGATTTACGAAAACTAAGTTTCAAAAAATTAGTCCTAGCTACTGGAGATACGACAAAAATAGCTAATAAAATTGCTGATGAAGTCGGAATAAAAACAGTTTATTCAGAAATAAAACCGGAAGGTAAAGCAGAAATTGTATCAAAATTAAATATTGAAGGTTACACTGTGGCGATGATTGGGGATGGCGTAAATGATGCTCCTGCGATGGCTTTATCGAATGTCGGTATTGCTATGGGAGCACGAGGATCAACAATTGCCGCTGAGGCTTCGGATATTATTATTCTCGCAAATGATATTCATAAATTAATTGATGTTATAATTATTTCCAAAAAATCTTTACTTATTGCGAAACAAGGAATTATTTTTGGAATGGTATGTAGTTTTATTGGAATGTTTTTTGCTGGAATCGGAATATTATCACCGGTAATCGGGGCATTGTTGCAAGAAGTAATTGACGTGATTACTATATTTAACGCACTGAGAGTTCTAAAAATTAAGATATAAATTTCTTATTTTGCGAGTAAATAATTTTAAGAAGATAAAAGGAATAGAGACGCGTTTGTACGCGTCTCTATTATATAAAAATTATTTATTATTGCCTTTTACAGCCTTTACTAGTGATATTAAGATAACAGCACCGATTATTGCTATAACGAAACCACCTAGACTTCCTGCTGAAAGAGAGTTCTCTAAATTGAGAGATCCAGTTGTGACCCAAGACCATAAAGATCCACCGACTAAACCCCCGATAATACCGATCACTACGTTCATTAAAAAACCATTGTTAGCATCTTCACCGGTCAATTTTGTTGCTATCCAACCTGCTAAACCACCGATTAAGATCCATATTAATAAACTTATTATTCCCATTTTATTCAATTTAATAATTAGTATTTAGCGAGCTAACGTTCTAAATTATTTTAATAATTAGTTCGGATTATAGTTTTTAATAAATATTTGATGAATAACAGTATACACTAAAATATGAATCTGTGCTTATGTAATATATTTTATGTAGAAAAATATTGTTCAATGTCTGAATCAGACCTCACTTAGGTCCTAACTTAACAATATTACTATTGCCCTATCAAATTTGGAGTGAATGCAATATTAATTTTATTTATTGGACTAATATTGTTGGGGTTAGTTATCGGATTGGTATAATATATTTCATTCTGAATATTTAATTTGGTGCATGTACGGTATTTCCCCCAGAATTAAATAATCTTTGTAAAGCTCTATCATTTAAAAAATTATTTCCACCATACAATTGTTGAATATGTGATTGTACAGCTTGAATATCAGCTTCTACAGAAGAAATTTTTTGTTTTAATCCTGAGGAAAATGGTACCGTAACTGCATTTCCACCCAATGGATCAGTCCACCATATTTGTGCTCCCCCAGGATTGGACACTCTATTACGTCCAAAATATGCAGTTCTTTTTAATCCTCGAAAACCTGATTGTGGTGAATCCCAAGGTATATTTTGACTTCTGGAACTACATCCACCTATAGACTGAATGCTATCAAATGCACCACCGGGAGCACATTGAACTGAATTATAACCAATACCTGTGCTCGAGTTAGGGTCTATAAAGCGGACAGGATCTAAAACATCCCATTGTCGTCCATGTTCAGCAAGCATATCTCCATTAGCTTTCTGAATTCTTAGATCACCTTCCCATAATTCATATGGTCCAAAATAGTTATTTCCCGGATTTAATTGTGACCAATGATCTAGACAATATTTATCTACCATGTTACGACCTAAAGTATTGCTATGGATTGCATCAGGTAATTTACTTATTAAAGGATCGTTTACAATACATGTTCCATTTGCATTTTTTCCATCGGGACATACTTTTGTAGATCTATCTGCGAAACAAAATCGAACATATTCACCTGGATTACCGAAAGACATCATGCCTGTCAACAAAACAGTATTAGTTGGATAGTATGCTGGAGCATTGATGTTATCAACATTAACGCTAGTACATGTGGAATGAAAAATAACTTCATGCAAATTATTCCTTACCGCGTCTGCAGAATTAGTACCTTGATGAAATTTGTGTAGATGAGTACAGACAACGCCAGTAGGTTTATATGTTTCGCTACCTGATGTGTAATATGGAATATTTATACCTTGCGTACCGCTAATTTGAGCCATTACGTGGGTGCTATTTCCCGCCATTTCAGCCTCGGAGTTCACGATTTCTATTTTATGTCCTACATGGTCCTCATGTCTTACAAAAATGGAATCACGATTTTCCTGATTATAATATTGATCCATATGTTCATTTGCTATTCCAAAAGGTATGCCAGCTCTATCTCCTGGAGTTATTTGGCCAGTCGAAGGATCAATCACTAGTGGTTTTATCAGTCCATCGCTATTTTGATCCTGACCGAAATGCTGAACTATTTCATCCCAATGAACATATTTTTGTGGATCTGACCCATGCTCATGTCCAAAATAACACTTTCCAACTCCTGTAATAGGATTTGTTACGACAGGTGGATGCCAAGTAGGATATTTAATACCATCATACGCAATTACATAAAAAGCCTTGTGTGCGAGAGAAACGTCCGTTCCATCATCACATTTGTCGTATGAAGGATTCGGAGCATTTTTGGCGCCGACTTGCCACTGTTGCATAGACATACTTTCATTAGATGGATGAATCATGGTAGAAGTCACTACGGTAGTTTGAGCAACTGTAGTCGTGACAATAGGTGTAAATAGGGCTTTTCTCCAAATTTCAAAATCTGTAGTATCGACTTTTCCATTGGAGTTAAAGTCGGAATTTAAGCCAGACTTATTCACGAATTCAGTTTTCCATACATCAAAATCCAAACTATTGATTATTCCATCGCAATTAGCATCTCCTAGAGTTGAGCAAGCTCGAGTAGAACCTGTCACAGATTGAGCGTAAATAATGTTTTGCAAAGGAAGTGCAAAGAAAAATATAAAAATACTTGATAAAATCAGGTTCTTGAATAAAAAGATTTTTATAAATTTTATCTGCAACTTATTATAATTCGATATTTCTAATTTAATGTATTCTGGATTATATTTCAAGAAAATGATTAAACCTGTGCTAGTTGGCGAATATTTTTAATAGAATTTTTGTATACAGCATCTCGAAAACCCACGATTGTTAGTGATGCTCCATTCACGACAGTATAATTAAAATTGTTATCCAAAGACTGACCGATGACAAGAGGTCCGATTCCGGTATTAAATTTTCCGATGTAATATTTGCTAGTTGAATCTGTACTAGGCGTAGCGACCACACTCACGGCATTAACTTTATCATTTAAGATAGTCATTGTCACAGTGATTATTTCACTTCCTGCAGGAGTATCGTATGATCCATTTGCAGAATATGTTCCATCTTTATAAATGTTACTAACTGTTGTGGCAATAGATGTCGCGGGAGTGGGGATTAATGATGTTTTGCGCCAAATTTCATAATCTACGAGAGTGATTTTACTATCACCATTAAAATCGGATGTAAGGTCAATTTTACTAATAAATTCATTAGTCCATATATTATAATCAGTCCAATTAATCACGCCATCACAATTTGCATCACCTGTAATACATATTTTTGTCTGAGCATAAATAATATTTCTAATTAATAATGATATTAAAAAAATAAAAACTGCAAAGACAATAATAAATTTTGAAAATAATTTGTAAACTGACAAAAATTTAATTCCGTTCCACATATTTTCCTCTTATGTTTAAGATGGACTTTTTTTGCCTTTTGCTAAAAATAATTCCAACTGTACTTGTCCCGATCGCAGCGCCTACAAAAATTTGAATAAAAATATTTACTCCAGTATTAGCTAATGAGCCATCAAATTTTTGAAAAGCTGAAAGTACATTTCCGGCGGTATCGGTTACGGTCACATTAAAAGTTCCTGGAGAAGATATAATACTAGTACATGTAATTGTCTTCGAATCAACTTGCACACAATTAACGGTGCCGCCTGTTGCGACTACTTGATTTTTATCTATACCATAATTATCAGTGATCGTTAAGTTTGTAGTTGTAATATTTCCAGACGTGAATTTAACAATTGGTGCAGTAATCGTTACTACGGGTGAAGTAAAATCGGATACAAAATTTATAACACTGTCTATAAATGTTCCTGCATTATTAAAAGCTCTCACGGTGACCGTGTGTGCTCCTTCAGTCAAATTTGATAATGTGAAAGGTGATGTCGCAACGGTAAAACTTCCGCTATCTAATTTCACTTCATAATGATCAAAAGTTAGATATGTATCCGTTGTAGAAAAAATGGTATTAACATTGACAGAATTTGTGGGTGAGGTTTTGTTCAATGAACCGACGAAAGGATTTGGTAAATGAGTTGATTGATATCCAGCTAATGCGCCCGCAGCAGATAAAGTATTCGGATCCGCTTGACAATTTTCGTCGCCCTGACAAAGAACAATATCATCGATCCATGCAGCATCACCATTGGTTGGCATTTCCCAAAAAATATCGAAACGCCCAGTTTGTATATTTGGTGTTGTGTAAAAATAACCCCAGCGCTTTATCCACCCAGTTTCATTAAAATTAGGAGAAGAGTATCGAATATCTTGTGTCGGTAATAGCTCGACGTATCTTGTAGCAATTTTTGCTGTATCAGATCCAATAGTTTTGTACCAATAACTAAATGAATATTTTGTACTTGGTGAAAGATTAATGTTTTGGTTATCATAAGTGTAAGTACCAACTGCTTTTTGTATTTTTAAAGAATAATTACCAATATGTTTTTCTACACTATCGACAGAAAAGGCCGGATCTTGATCCCAATTATTAAAGAAACCACCACCACCCAGACTTTCAAAATTACCATTTTGTATTAAATTTGGACTAGTCGATGCAGTAAAAACTTTTGCACTAGGATTTATTAATCTAAAAATATGGCCGTCACCACCGCTAAAATTCAACACAGAGTCCATGTTATATATTTTTGCATCTTCCAGATCTAGCAATTGACCATTGTAGTAATCTGAAGATATTTTAATATTTTGTGCAGCACAACTTTGATTAGCTATGACTACATAATTTGCACCAGTATTTGAATCATACAATGTACTGGAATAACTGGCTGAAGAAGCAGTAGTTTTAAATTTATCATCTATTCGATTAGTGTTAGATATTAATTCTCTGAATTTACCTACTCTGGATGCCAAATTAGAGGCTTCATTCATTAGTGTAGGATTATCTTTCAATCCAGTCCAAGTTTGTTGAGTCGAATAAATAAACCAAAAAATTCCATGAGATCCCTCTCCAATACTTTCCCAATTTTGTAATCTTAATTCTTCTGCAGTTGGTGTACGAAGATTAGCTGTACTATGAGTTTGTAAAATTGTCCATAATGGCATCGTACTTGGTTGATTCTGATTTCGATCTCGTAACTCTTCATACAATGTTTTTGATCCTTCGAATCTATCGAACTGACAAGGAACACTGGTGTCAGATGATGGATAAAATGAAGTTAAGTTTATATTTGGTGCGCTAGCGGATGTGGTAAACAGTTCAGGTCCGACATCTGATGTAGGTAGCACTCCGAAAACAGGATGATTAGGATCTAATTGTTTAAATGCCTGCATCATAAGTGCAATTTTATATTTGTTTAAACCGTAATCTAGATCGTCGGCTATATGATAACCGCGAAGAGACGGATGGTTCTTCAATGCATTTACGATTGGTGTTGCGATAGATATTGCAGTGGATAAATCTACTGTAGGACTGGCATACCACCATTGTGCATTGAGCTCAGTCAAAGGAGAAAAGACAACATTAAAGTCTTGCTGATCCGCGACTGTCATTAGATATGTTTGATTGGCGATAGAATTATTAGTAAAAAGTACAGAATCAAAACCCTTTGACTTCAAATTGTTTATCATCGCAATAAAATCAGTCTCTCCTTGTGATCCTGGTGTGACAGTACCCAAAATATTTCCATCCTCAAACATGCCAATTGGAAAGTTTTTCATTACACTATTATTAATGTAAGACGTCGGAGGAAGTAAGGCGTTTACTTTCTGTATCCCGAGAATATTTAACGATAAAAAATTACACCCTAAACTCAGGATGGTTATAAAAACAAAAAATTTTACGCAAAATTTCATTTAATGAATAATGACTTCATAAATTTATCATAATTTAATGAAAATTGTTATTTAACAGTTTAAACACCACGCATTGTTAAAAATATCTTATTTCTCCTTTATATACTCTATATGCCCAATATTGGAAAAATACGATCTAAATTTATATAATTCGATGTCTACATTTATTTATTAAGATAAATAATATGTCTAGCAATCATACTCCCCCCGGTTATAAATGTCCTATTTGTCTTGGATTACAGTTTATTGAATGTCCGGATACGCTATTGGTAAAGTCCGATATGATTTATCATGATGAGCTCGTCAGTGCTTTTATCAATTCATTTTGGATTGGTGTGAATAGAGGTCATGTTATTGTTGTGACTAATGAGCATTTTGAAAATCTATATATGCTTCCTGGATATGTTGGAGAAAGAATTTTTACTGTTTCTCAGAAAATAGCTATGGCTATGAAAGATGCATATAATTGTAGTGGCATATCTATTCGTCAAAATAATGAACCAGCTGGCGATCAGCACGCATTTCATTATCATATGCACGTATTTCCACGATATGAAAACGATAATTTCAATCAGAGAATGGCAGAACAAAGTTATTTATCCAATCCAATTGAACGCTTGGCATATGCTCAGAAGATTATGAGATCACTGGCAAAATAAAACGAAATGATATTAATTAAGTTAGAGATTTCTTGCTATGCTGCGAAATGACAACTAACATATAATGATTTATTAAAATCTTATGCTTTCACTTATCGCTGCGGCGGCGGAAAATAATGTCATTGCTTATCAAGGGAAATTACCCTGGAATATTCCTGATGATTCTGCGTATTTCGAGAAAAAAGTCTTAGGCAAAACTGTTATCTGCGGACGGAAAACTTTTTCTGATGCGACGTGGATGGCGGAAAAATGTCACGTGATTCTTGTTACTAGAAATACAGATTTATCAATTCCAAATGTTATTATCTGTAATTCCGTTCTGGAGGTATTGACGAAGATAAATCCTGACGAAGAAAATTTCGTTGTCGGTGGTGGTGAGATATTTGCTCAGACAATAGATTTTGCGGATAAAGTTTATCTTACTCGTGTTCATCATAATTTTGATGGCGATACTGTTTTCCCTGAGATAAAATCTTCACAGTGGAAAATAATGTCAGAAGAAAAAAAGTTAGATAGCAAGTCTGGTTTAGAGTATTCATATTTAGTATTTGAGAAAAATCGCAATGATTGAAAAATACCCGTTTGGTGATTTTGTTCCTAGCAAAATGAAATATTTATTGTTGGGTAGTTTTCCAGGAGTCAAGACTGATTCGTATGATTGGTTTTATGGTTCACAAAGAAGTCAATTCTGGCCAATAATTGAACAAGTTTATGCTATTTCACTGAATAATATTGAGAATAGAAAAAAATTATTTACACAATTAAAAATTGGTATATCGGATATTATATCTCAATGTGAGAGAAGAGACGCCAATAATTCTGACAGTAATTTGATAAATATTACGTATAATATTACGGGTATTAGTGATGTTTTAAAACAAAATAACATTGAAAAAATATTTTATTGGCATGGGATGAAATATATCGGATGGGATTTTTACGTGAAGAAATTATTATTGTTGTAGGTTGTGCGAACAATGAATATATTCATGGTGTAGGAAAAAAGCCTTTTCTGGATACTAATTCTCGTATGGCACTGATGAGCACTATTCCTCAAGTCGATTTTGTATTTCCTATCAATTTATTCTATGAAGATCGACCGACAATCGACCATTTTTTCTCAAATTTGTATACAAATTTAGGAGTACATTTTATTACATTAGAGATTGGTGATCCAAATGAAAAAGAAAGACTAGATCGTAATGCGCTAAATGGTATTGTGACGTCGCGAATTTTTCGGCAGCAGATTATTTCGAGGTCAGGAGCATATCAACTTCATTTTCCTTTTTTAGATATTTCTAGTACATCTCTTCTTAATGGAGACATGGATGAAATTACCTTACATAATATTTTTAATAATTTGAAGAATCCAAATCCTGAAGATCTTTATTTTTTGTTTATGAGTCATCATGATGCGCGTTCAAATTTTGATATTCGTGAATATGCTATAATGCTTGGACTAATCCCTTAAAATAAATTTCTCATGTCAAAAATACACGCCAGCGTAGGTCACATACTTCTGCTCATTCATGATTATGAAAAAAACATTTCACTCTACCGCGATATGTTTAAATATTTTGGATATGAATTTTCTATGGATAGTGAATATGGAATCGGGGTTCAAACTGGTGGTCCATCGGTCTGGGTGATGAAGACATCGGATGAGACTAAAAATAATCGTGATTCAAATGGATTAAATCATCTTGGTTTTCACGTCGAATCAAAAGAGGAAGTAGATACATTTATCGCAGAATTTTTAAAACCAAATCATATTGAATGTTTGTTCGATACTCCGAAAGATCGTCCAGAATTTTTTGATGGAGAAAAGGGTGGAGAATACTATCAGGTAATGTTTGAGTTTCCTGGTAGCGTTCTCTTTGAAGTTGTATATACAAAATAGATTTTTGTTGTCATCGCATATGTAGTTACGCGATCTCGTTGGATAAAAGAACTAGTAAGATTTTCCTACGGGATTGCCGCGTCGGACATGAAGTCCTCCTCGCAATGACGATGCCTTGACTTATATAATATATTATGGGATAATATGTTTATAAAGATCGTTGAGAAATTATTTCTCACACAAATGTTCTATTCCTCTTTTCGAATAAACACTTCTCATCTTGAGTTAAATCTTTTATCACACACTGATTCCTTATAAAGGCAGTTGTAGTGGATAATATTTTTATTATAACTGGATAATTTAGGCAATGCCCTTATTCATATTCTATAAAAGGTTACTCGGATATTCGCAGTGTTATAGTTTTTAGAATAGAACGTCATTAAATTATAAAAACATGTGCCATTGTCATTTCGCAGCGTAGCAAGAAATCTCTAAATTAATCTGTATAAGATGATTTGAAGATTTTTGATTATGATTTGAGATGATACAATCTCATCAATATTATTTTATTAAAAATGGCTCTGCACAGAGAAGTTTCTAAAAATCCGGAGACCCCAGATTTAAATTCTCAAGCAATTGATCTACTTACTAAGCTTGTTTTTCGTCATGATGATGAGTGGCAAAAGAGTGACGCATTCCTCGTTCATGGGCGAGCATCGGATCGTGACAGATTAGTTCAAGCGGAAAATATTTATAATGTCATACAAAATAAATTTGCTTCAACTATTATTTTAACAGGTGGAAGACCAGACTTTCATGGAAGTGACCATGATGTTGTATCACAGTCTGAATCAGAAATGCTTTTCAATACTTTAGATATGGCTAAAATCGCTAATGAACATATTCTTATTGAGAAAGAATCTATAAGTACATACGATAATATTCTCAATTCAATGAAACTTTTTGATTTCTCTAAATCGAGTAAAGTTACTTTTTTATCGGCTGCTTTTGGTGCTGGACGTACGTATTTAACTTATAGAAAATTATTGCCTCATTTGGATATTGTTCAAAGATCAATGACAACATTGATGGATGGTCAAGAAATAACATCTGATAGTTGGTCAGAATTTGAAGTAAGTCGAAAAAGAATTTGGGGTGAATATTTGCGAATAGTCATGTATGGAGATAATGAAATTCCAAAATCTTCTGGATTAATGGGAGTGATTGAGTTTGAAGAGGTTAGGGATCTTGTTCTTAGAATAAATGAAATTACTGGTAAAAATTTTAGCTTTCATTAAAATCTTACTATTTGAGTTAAATTACTTTTTCTTACTCTCCAAAAGTAAACGCATTTACTTTTACTCCTTTACTAAATTGTAATTCTAGCTCTCCATTTATAAAATCTGGTGAGACAACTAGCCTGTATAATTTCGAGTCTTTCACACTCACGATTCCATTCATCCCGACATCACTTCCGGCGATTTTTACATCGCTCACAATCTTTCCATTCACTTTAACACTTACCGTTGTTGGTGTATCAGAACCCATCACAAGATAAACTTCTTTTGCAGAAAAATTATATTTTAAAGTGCTATCATTCGATTCGCTAATTGAATTCTCGGTTCCTATTGTCCAATTTCCACCGAGGGTCCATTGATTCGCCAACAAATTATTTTTTTCCACATATGCAATATTTTGATCTGCCACAAATTCAGTAGAATTAGCAAAATTACTACCACGAGAATAATTTAAATATGTTTCTGGACTTTGATCTTGTCTTACTGCTAAATTTCCACTATCAGTGCCAGCAGATGTGCTTAGCTTCGTTCCATTTTCTTGTAAAAGTTGTCGAATTACTTTTTCGTCCTCGACATATTGACCTTCACCAAAATGCGTATGTCTTACTTTTCCATCTCTATCAATAAAGTAGGTCGCAGGCCAGTATTGATTATTAAAATTTCTCCATGTGGTCAGATCATTATCTAACGCGACTGGATAATTAATTTTATAATCTGTAACGGCTTTTTGTACATTATCATGCTGTTTCTCAAAAGAAAATTCAGGGGAATGCATCCCAATTACTACCAAACCATTATCTTTGTATTTGTCGTACCAGTTGGTGACGTAGGGGAGAGTGCGAATGCAATTAATACACGAGTATGTCCAAAAATCGATAACAACAACTTTACCCTTTAAGTCAGATATTTTTAAAGGTGTGCTATTTATCCATGAATCGATACCACCAATTTCAGGTACTGAGTAAGGACTTTTGACGTTATATTCTATATTCCCATTTGCATCTAGTTTCAATGCATTTTTATCTTTAGTGCCATTTAATATAAATATCGCGATTACTATAGCGAAAATAAAAACAAATAATGCAATTATTGATACCGCAAAAGATTTATCTTTTCTTAATTTTTCTAGAATTTTTTTCATATTTCTATTTACTGAAATTATTATCAACGAGATTATTCTCGACGTGTAAAATGCTATCCAGATATCCATTTTGTACAAGCGCAGTCTCTATTTTTCGATCTAATCCAAATAGTATTAACACACCAACAATTATAAATAATATTCCTAATATTTTTTTGAAAATGCCATTTGGATTATAAGCCCACTTTAATTTTCTAATAATATTTTGACCAAAAAACGCGATTAAAAACATTATCACAGCTAAACCTAACCCATAAAATATTAAATCCACGAATCCAGCAATAAAATTTGATCTAAAAACTGTAGAAACTATATATCCATATGTAGGGCTACAACTAGCGAAAACAGGTCCAAGTGAAATTCCGATCAGAATCGATCCAATAATTCCAGATTTTTTAGCAGATTTGTTTAAAAAATTTTGTGATGTTTGATTCAGTTTTAATTTATCAGAAATTCTTTCCCAAATTTGTGGCAACAATGTTACTAATCCTAACGTAATGATCAATCCACCAGAAAAAATATTCACACTATTCTGATCTATTCCTGCGAAAATAGTTGAAACTTTCAGAATTAATGTAAATAAAATTACGGAAAAAGCTAGAGATATTGTTATGATTACAGCTCTCTGCCATTTTGTATCAGTTAATGAACCTCCAATTATTATTGGTAATAAAGGTAATACGCAAGGCGCTAAGACCGTCAAAACACCGGCGAGAAATGAGATAATTATTTCGACCATACGTCAATAAAATTAATGACATAGTATACTTCAGATTATTTGAATTCTGAAAAAGATCTGTTAAATCTTAATTTTTCAAGACCGTATAACTATCTTGTTACTGTAAAATTCGTTTTCAATACTAAACCGCTGAGAATATTATCCTCAAATTCTTTATCGGTATATCCTATTTTAGCTGCATGATCAGTACCTTTAGGTTCAGCTGATGAAGGTGTAAATACAAGGTATTCATTGTCGATATGATTGGCATCAAATAAAACGTATACATAAAAATAGCCTGATGTATTAGTCGTATCTTCCAATTTTACCTTAACATATGTGTAATTTTTCACCTTAACTTCTTGATATGATAATATCTTTCTCACTAGATCATGAGCTTCATATCCATATAGGTGCTGTGCATATAAAGCTATCGTGTCGTTGTCGGTTTTTCCTTCATCTCTAAAATATTCGATGTTCTCTGGTGCGGTAATATTAAGAGAAAATCCTCTTGAGCCTGTACTATCAACCATATTTACATAATTGCCGCCTGACGAAATAAAGTTAAAATTAGAATAATCCTTATCTGGATCAGCCGGATCCAAAGGTGTGACATCTGGATTAGCATATTTTGCAGGAATTGTTAAAGTGTAGAGAGAAGCATCAAGAACATAATTATCTCCGGATTTTGTGTATGTAAAAGTCGCTTGTGGTTCTGGTGTAGTTGTAATCGTTGCTATTCTTGGTCTCGATGTATAAGATTTTTGATCATAAAGATGTTGGTAAAGTGTAATCTTTTTGTGCGAAAGAGAAAGGATAAACATTATTACTAGAGTGACTAATAGCACTAAAGACAGAAGGGAAATAACTAACATTTGGATTGTTCTTTTATCCTTAAAGTCAATTTTGTTCATACTATGCAGATTTTCATAAATAGTGACAAATTATAACAGTTTTTTGAATAATTATTGAAATAATTTTTTTTATTTATTCAAAAATAGATGAGATGTAAATATCATCTAATTATAATTATAATAAAAATTATTTAAATTAAAAATCTAATGATATTCAAAAATTCATCAAATAAAAAATTAGCTTTGATTGGGAATATATCGACGGTCATACTATTATTGCTAGTTGTATTTCTAGCTATAAATTTTACTATATTATATAAAACAGAAAATCTTAATATTTTTACTCAATCTAATTCTGATATTAAATATGACTTATTTAAATATAATGTAATATTGCAAAAGCAATCAAATCTTTTTCAGAATAATAAATTTATTGTTATTACTCGTGATCCAGGTGGCAATGCAGGTTATTTTATCAATATAAATTCTGACGTTGATAAAATTTCGTCCGTAGATTGGACGGAAGACAGCGTGAAAATAGTTCTTACGGATAGCTATATATTAACAGTTCCAAAAAAATTATTTTTTGGTGGTCGATAATCTATAAACTTACCCAATATTTTTTAGGATTATTTGGATCAATATAAACATCCAGAGATTCAGGCATAGTTTTTCCTAGCTGTGTCTCAGGAAAACTTTCACTATAAAAAATGTAAATTAGATTCGTTTTTTCATCATGCCATTGGCATTTATATTTGACCATTCGAATACTGTTAAATGACATAATCGTATCTACAAAATCGACGTTCGTGCCGATCACTTTCACGCCAGTTTTTAATAATAAATTCATACGTCCTCTATTGGTTAAAAGTGGTTTTAAGAAAATATATGAACAAAATGATATTGGAATTAAAAAAGTAATTAGTAAAATTAATTCAACTACGTCTGGAAAAGTCTTTGCAGTAAAGGCGATCTGAAATAATGAAAAAAGTTGATAAATTATTAAAACTGTAAAAAAGCTAAAAATAGCTGCTGGTAGTAATTTTTGTATTGAAAAAGGTTTCATGCTATCGCGGGCAAATTAGCTATTTCAATAAAGTATTGTGATGTATCTTAATGAATAGCGTAGCCAACAAAAGTTCTAAATCACTTATAAAAAAAGCTGTCAGTAGGAAAATTAAACCTAGTATAAATAAAATAGCAAAAATTATAGAAAAGATAGTTGCAAGGGCTAGTTTTGGATTGTAGCGAAATAATGCCATTTAATAGTATTTGTCAATTAATTATAACAACATTTTCGTTGTAGGATAAAGGATTTATTGGTTTATATCTCTAATTCTATTTTATAATAGCTAATGCTACTTTTATTTGCCCATAAGAAATCTCCTCATTTAAAAATTCATAAATCGGTTTCAGCTTTGCTCTTCCGCAGATTTTAACAGCTTCTTTTACAATATTGATTTCATCTTTACTAATAATCTTATTTATATTCAAATTTTTATTTTTCGAAATCAATTCAGCGATTTGAGAATATATCGTGTCAGATTTAATATTTCGCTTACTTGCTATTTCATCTACCGTCAAATTCTTTTTCAACAAATCTAAAGTAATATTATGTGTCTCGCCTAATATAATTGGCTCTTTAAAATTTCTTACAAATTTATCTATCCCTGATAAGAATATTTCACCATATTTTTTGTATTTGGCCTCACCAACGCCAGATATTTGGAGCATCTCGAATTTAGTCATCGGTCGTTTTTGAGACATTTCGGATAAAGATTTATCCGTAAAAATAATATATGGTGGAAGATTTTCTTCTGTCGCGATTTTTTTACGTAGATTTCTTAATACTTCAAATAATTCGTCCCGAATTACTTCCGTTTTACTTTTCTGTTTTTCTTTCTCTATGACTGACTTATATGAGCCTAAATATTTTGTTAGCTCGATCTTTTTATTTTTAAAAAGAACTTCATGACTATTCTCATTCAGTTTTAAATATAAATTTTCATCATACGCTATATCGATAAATCCACTACTGATTAATTGTTGAATATATTCTCTCCATTCATCAAAAGACAAATCTTTTCCCACGCCATATGTTTTTATTTTGTCAAAATCATTTTGTAAAATATATTGATTCTGAGAACCTCTGAGTACATCTATCAAAATTGTCGCAGAAACCTTTTGTCCCAAACGCGAAATAGCTGAAAATGCTTTTTGTCCGATAATAGTACCATCAAATTTCTCTCGTGGATCTATACATACATCGCAATTATTACAATCTGCATCTAAATTTTCTGAGAAATAGTTCATCAATATTTTTCTTCTACAAATGTTCGCCTCGGAGTATTGTTGTAATCTTTCCAATTTGGCGGATTGCACTTTTTGTCTTTCTGGGGAGAGATCTTCCAGCATTTTCTTTTGCAAAATAACATCACTGATACTGTAAAACATGAGGGCATGAGCATCGAGTCCATCACGTCCAGCTCGTCCTATTTCTTGATAATATCCTTCAATATTTTTTGGTAAATTATAATGAATCACCCATCTTACGTTAGACTTGTCTATTCCCATACCAAACGCTACAGTGGCACATATGATCTGTATATCATCATTCAAAAATAAATTTTGCACTTCAGCTCTTTCCTCACCACTCATGCCAGCATGATAGTGTCTCGCTTTTAGCCCTTGTGATCTGAGTTTTTCGACAACTTTCTCAGTACTATTTCTACTCAGACAATAAATAATTCCTGGATCATTTTTCTTACTTTCTAAAAAATTTAATATTTGTTTCAATCTATTTATTGCAGGTTTTACGGTCAGATTAATATTGGGTCTGTCAAAAGATGAAATAAAAACTTTAGGATCTCGTAAATTCAGCTCTGTTAAAATATCTTTTCTGGTGAGCTTATCCGCCGTTGCAGTTAACGCAATAATTGGAATATGAGGAAATTCAGATTTTAAAATTTTCAACTTCTTATATTCGGGCCGGAAATCATGTCCCCAAAAGGAAATACAGTGAGCTTCATCTATAGCAAATAAATTTATTTCTAATCTTTTTAAAAATTCTAAAAATCCTTCGGTAGCAAGCCTTTCTGGAGAGACATAAAGTAATTTACATTTTTCATTTAGACATAATTTCGCAATTACAGACTGCTCTTCATCACTTTGTGAACTATTCATAAAATTTGCTTCTATGCCATTTGTTCGTAATGCATCAACTTGATCTTTCATCAAGGCTATCAGAGGGGATATTACTATACAAATTCCATCCAGAGCCATCGCAGGGATTTGAAAACATAGCGATTTTCCTCCTCCAGTAGGCATTAATACAAGAATGTCTTTCCCCGACATCACCGTAGAGATTATTTCTTCCTGCATCGGTCGGAAGATCTTATATCCAAAATATTTTTTCAATATAGATACCGGTGTTGCGCTCATTCAAATATGTCAAAGAAGTAATTATATATCTTTTAATACCAGATATTAGTGGAAATATAAATGTATCGCGGCACAAATTTAATGCTGAATTGTTAATGGGTTGTGGGATATATTAACGACAGAGGCATAGAATTTTCTTGTTATCATTGCGAGGAGGGCATTAAGCCTGACGTGGCAATCCCGTTGGAGAATCTTAACAATCAAATTATAGATATCCTCCGCCTTTATAAAAGGGGAGGTGCCCGATAGGGCGGAGGGGTTGCCTTGATCTCTTTCCTTGTTATGTTTCCTGTTCCTGTCTCATTTCACCTTCGGCCAAATTAAATTTTATCCAGTTGTGCTCCCTTTCGTTCTTTTTGATGGCAGAAAGAACTCCCTAACGGGACTGAATGCAAAACTCCAGCGCGTGAGTCGTTTGCTATCCACGATCCTACGGCGCAGTCCAAAACCGCGTGGAGGTTCGAGAATAAATAAGATTAAATTTTGGGATTTTAGGTTATTAAATTACTTTTTATAGACTCTTTTTCACATGATCAGTTTAGGAAATGTTATTGATACGATTCTCCAACGGGATTTCTCATGGAATACGCGGACTATGTCCGATTCGAAATGACAGATTATAATGGGGAATTTGTAGAGTCTCGGCCAGCTTAGTCAGATCTCGATTTTCAAAAAATGGGATGTACGACTAGTATCCTCGCGATGACAACATGTATAATCTCTTTAAATACTAATAAATTCATGATTATCAATTTCATCGCAACGCATCTCTTTATTCTGATTAACATAATATCTTTTAGTTTCATCCTCTATATTCTTCTTAACTATAAATATCGTTATAGTGCACATCTTTGGATATTTGTGCTTATCATTTTCCCTTTAGGTGGGATAATCATTTTTCTTTTCTTTGGGCGAAATTGGAAAACACTACGTGGTGATTATGCTTTAAAAGTAAGCAAGTATTATAAAAAATATTTTAGCTATTTAGATGATAAAAAAATTTATCAAAAAAAATCATTAGATTCTATTTCTATAAACATTGTTGATAATATTTTATATAAAAAAATAATAGGTTTTATAAATAAAAATCAATTTTCAAGTTTTACAAATGATAATGATATTCAAATCTTTTTTAAAGGAAAAGAAAATTTTGAAAATTTAAAAAGTGATTTACGATCTGCTACAAAACAGATTTTGATGCAATATTATATTTGGCGAAATGACAAATTAACCTCTGAAATCCATGAAATTTTAATCGCAAAAGCAAAAGAAGGTGTTGAAATAAAAATTATTTATGACTTTGTTGGAAGTGTATTTGTAAATAAATCATTTGTTCGTAAGTTACGAAAAAATAATATTGACGTGATATCAAATTTTAAATGGGAATATATTTTTAAACTATACAATCTGAATCATCGCGATCATCGCAAAATTGTAGTAATAGACGGAGAAATTTCTTATTCTGGTGGTATGAATATGGGGCAAGAATATATTGATGGAGACACACAATTTAATTCATGGCGAGACGTTAATATCAAAGCAATAGGTAGCTCCGTTAATTTTTTAAAATTATTGTTTGCTACGAATTGGTTTTTTATTACGAATGAAAGGCTTGACTATAAATTTGATCTAACAAAAAATAATTTAGAAATAAATAAACCAATTATACAAATTACTTCTGGACCTCAGTTACCTTGGCAATCTATCAAACAAATTTTCTGTACGGTAATATCAAACTCCTCAAAGTATTTATATATTCAAAGTCCATATTTCATTCCTGATGCAACTGTTATTGATCTTCTTACGACTACGGCTTTGACCGATGTAGATGTGCGTTTGATGATAACAGGTAAACCAGATAAATATATTCCATATTTTGCAGCATATAGTTTCATGGAGCCGTTACTTTATGCAGGAGTCAAAATATATTTTTATGAAAAAGGTTTTTTGCACGCCAAGATGATGGTTTGTGAAAGTCTAACAATTTTAGGTAGTGCTAATTTTGATATTCGTAGCTTCAAATTAAATTATGAACTGAGCACGATCATTCTGGATGTTGATCAAGCTGAGACTAACAAAAAAATATTTTTGCGAGATATTGATAATTGTTCAGAGTTAACTTTGGATGATTATCACGATATACATGTATGGAAAAAGCTTAGAAACTCTCTCTGCAGCTTATTTTATCCGATATTGTAATTGCGGACTGTTACCGGTTTGCAATATTATCAAAGAAATATATATTCGCATCATCAGATATCGATGTCATGAATTGAACCATATAATCGTACTTCTTTTTTAAATACGGATCGGTCTTGATCCATTCTTGTAATAATTTCGCTTTTTTTGTTGTCATCATATACCCAAAAGTTTCCGCCTTATCTTCTTCCAATGCATATGTAGAATATGTACTGACAAAACCTTGTTTAGGATGATCTTTAACTATGTAATTAGGATCGGTATAAGCGTCAGAACCGCTCGATAAATATTTAAAACTTTTTGGATTAAATATCATCCATGCAGGATCTTGATAATAAAAATCTCCATGAAACTGATACTCAATCAAATGATAAAATTCATGATGAATCACTTCACGTACGTAATCAGGATCGTAAATATAGCTGATATCAAGATATAAAACGTGATTATAAGATTCAGGCATTGCTGCTCTACGCTGACCGCTCACATTCAGATTATTAACAAAATAAATACCTTGGATTTTAGTTTGAGTTACAAAATATATGGAATACTTATTCCATTCCTCTATAAATGTTTTAGCGTATGGAGCTAAATTAGGATCATTCTGTGCAAAATCCGTGTATGAAAAATAATCACTTTTGGTTGTAGATTGATAATAATATTTCAAACCAAAAGCATTCAAAAATTCGGCTAGCATTTTCTGATCATCATTCAAATTTACAGTTTTATCGCTAACAATATTGTTTAGTGGTCGGATTGGAAGATCAATAGGAGTTACTTCAGTTGTGTAAGGAGTCTGATAAACAGTTGGGGTAATTTTAGCCTTTATTGATTTTGAACTAGTTGATGTTGTAGATTGGTTCTGAAAAAATGCAAAAAATATTACCAAATTTACCAGTATTATTAATAAAAATATTGATAATAAAAAAAAGATTTTTTTGTTTATGAACATGATTTAGCTTATATTTAAAATTCTTCGACGGCTTTTTCTAAATCTGCGACAATTATTTTTTTCATTTTCATCATAGCTTGCATGGCACGTTGAGATTTTTCTGGATCAGGATTTCCTAAACATTCGCCAAGTTGTTTAGGAATAATTTGCCATGACATACCGTATTTATCTTTTAGCCATCCATACTGACTTTCACTACCACCGTCGACTATTAATTTTTCCCACAAAGAATCTACTTCCGCTTGATCTTCACAATTTACAAACATAGAAAACGCCTCTGTGAAAGGAAAAAGTGGGCTTCCATCCAGTGCCATATATTCTCGTCCATCGAGCTCAAAGATTGCTGTCAAAACTTTGCCTCCCATACCTTCGACTCCATCAGGATAACGGGTAATACTTATGACTTTAGAGTTAGGAAATAAAGATACGTAAAAATTAATTGCCTCTTCCGCATTATTATTAAACCAAAGAAATGGTGTGATTTTATACATAGAAATTCAGTTAATAAATAAAAATATAGAATACACGACTTTAAATAATATTAAGATATATTAATATATTATACTTTCACCAATATCTTGACCTTTACTATTATTGTCCAATAATTCGATAAAATCTTTACCCGCGTACCATAAACCTTCGGGCAAACCAATTGGATCCACAGAAACGTAATAATTTTTATCTGGTTTTGTATCATAACCATAATACAATCCACCACCACTAGAACCAATAAAAATTATTTTGAGTTATAATTAATTTATCTTTTAAATCATATGTCGCGCAAGAATGGTCCATGGATTATAAATAAAAGTGAAATTCTATATTCTTCGCCTTGGGTTAATTTTCGTTTTGACAAATCTTCATCACCATCTGGGAAAATTACAGAATGGGGTATTCCATCATTAAATACAGGTGTCGTAACAATTGCATTTGATGGACAAAATATTTTTCTTAATAAAGAGTTTCGTTATGCACTAGAGAAAAAATCATACGAATTACCGGGAGGATATATTGAAAGTGATGAAGATATTTTGACAGCTGCGAAAAGAGAACTTTTAGAAGAACAAGGAATTAAAGCGTCCAAATGGATTGATTTAGGATTTATCGTCCCTATCACGGGACAAGTCCAATCAAAGGTTTATTTTTTTCTGGCAATGAATTTATCTTTTTCCAATCTTAATCAGGAAGAAACCGAAGATATAAAAATTCAAAAAATTAATTTAAAAAAAATCGATGAAATGATAATCAGCGATGAAATTTTGTCAGGTATCGCAATATCTGGAATAATGAAAGCTAAATTATGGCTGGAGAACAATCATGCAACATTGTAAAATTATTACAATTCAAAAATTTTATGATTTCAACTCAAGATAAAGAATATTTAAAACTAGCAATTGAGCAAGCGAAAAAATCCGTTGCCAAAGGCGGATTCCCCGCGGGAGCGATCGTTGTGAAGGACGGCGAAATAATTGGTCGAGGAGTCGCAACGGGAAATCTTCTGCATGATCCTACATCTCACGATGGTATCGCGAGCATCCGAGATGCATGTTCCAAATTGGCAACAACGGATATTACAGGTGCAACAATGTACTGTTCACTTCAACCATGTTTAATGTGTTTCTCAGCTTCATTATGGGCTGGAATTTCCACAATTATTTATGCGTGTGGTCAAGATAAAGTTTCACCGGAATATTACACTGGTACGACAGATATAGTGAAAGTGAGCCAGGAGAGCAGAAATCCGATAGAGTTGATTCATGTGCCTGAGATGGAGCAAGAAGCGTTGGATGTGGTGAAAGGGTGGGAGGAAAAGATGGTGATAATTTAGGAATTTAATAATTTAGAAATTTATTTAATCAACTATGTTAACCGATACTCAAATTAAAAAATATATAAAGTCTGCAAGAATTCGAATCACACCTTTTGATGAGAAATTAGTAAAGACTAGTAGCTATCAAATCCGACTCGGAAATACATTACTCATCCCAGAAAATGGTCAATTAATAGATTTAAAAAATCCTGATGAACAGCCAAGATATAAGAAAGTGGAATTAACGGAAGAAGGATATATTTTAAAACCTAAAGAATTTATACTTGGACAGACTCTAGAAAAAATAGCCATGGATTCTGATATTTTAATTTTTGCAGACGGCAGATCGACTCTTGCAAGATTAGGAATTTCAATACATCAATCTTCAATGTCTCTTTTACCAGGTCAGGATGATCATATAATCACTTTAGAAATATTTAATGCTAGTCCGTTTAAAATAAAAATTTATCCAGGATTACAGATAGGGAAATTAATATTTTTTCAATCAAGTGAAAAAAATGAAATCAGCTACAAAGAATATGGAAAATATGCTGGACAATCAGAGACAACGGGGGCAAAGATAGAGTAATACAAGATAAGTCTTCTTCTTATCCCATAATATCAAAGTCAAATTAAACACTTACCACTCTCAGTGTTCTCTCGAATTACTTTCTACCTCATCACTTTTCCATATTCTATAAACTATCAACAATGGGAAAATTAAAAAGAAGCCATTCATTGCCAGCTGAACACCATAATTTAGAGCGGGTACGGGTCCAAAAGCTTCTTGGAATAAAATAAATATAACCATCGGAATTATTGCAATCAGATAAATTTTAATCCAAATAGATTTATACAGCTGCTCTTTTTGACCTTTGTAAAATTTGTACAAAGCCCATATACAAAAAGTAAAATTAAAAAATATATCCCACCAGATGAATCCAATCCACCACCATGGTCTTGCTCCAACAAGAGGATCAATATTAGTAATCCACCAATTCAGAAAATCTCCAAAAGGCCAAATCCAACCTGTAAAACCTCTTGGATTAAGAGCCACTTCCGCGTCTAATCCCCATACCTCAAATAAATGAGCAATTAAATAAAAGATCACAAGTCCATCAATGACTTTGAGTATTTTTTTCATTATAATTTATTTATTAATATCAGTATAAATGTTTATGACGCTATTTCAAGTTCCGTT
>Ga0123338_10000259_pt1 | contig 55090 bp, 39 predicted proteins | sample grotaG_FD_89793 | JGI IMG/M metagenome (GOLD analysis project Ga0123338, IMG submission 89793) | Glacier valley bacterial and archeal communities from Borup Fiord, Nunavut, Canada, to study Microbial Dark Matter (Phase II) -... | ecosystem: Environmental > Aquatic > Freshwater > Ice > Glacier ... | reverse complement strand
TATCCGCCGCAGCGGAATTCTACCGGGGCGAATTGTAGGCGGCCGTGGTCGGTGTTTTGGTCGTAGGGAAGCTCGATGGCTAGGAAGGCTTCTAGGGGGCGGCGTTGGAGGTCTTCTAGGAAGGCGGTCAGGGCCGCGGTTAGCGTCGGGCCTTCGCCTTTGATTTCTAGATCCAGCGATTCTAGTTGCTCGGCCAGGGTGGCGTGGCCTAGCTCGTGCCAGTAGACGTTCTCGCACCAGCGACGCCAGGTGGCGGTTTCTTCGACGGTGGGCGAGGGCCAGGGCGGTGTGGCGGGATCGGGAAGCATGACGGTCATGTCGACGCGGAAATGGCGGCGGGCGGTGACGCGGGTGTGGCCGTCAGCGTCGACGCGAACGTCGACTGCGTCGGATTCGATGGGGCGGAAGGTGGGGCGGGTCTTTCCGAAGACATACGGGCCGAGATCGCGATGGGCGGCTTCGGCTTCGGCCTGCAGGCGACGGAGCTGATCGGCGGCGGCAACAAAGCCTGCGCACGACGCCGCGCGCGGCTGGATCCACACGATCACCGGATTGCGTGACGGCACCGACAAACGCCGCGAGCCGCCAATCTCGCGGCCCACAGTGGGTGCGCGGTGCAAGCGGCTGGCGAAATGCTCGTCGCTGAAGGGTTGAGCAGACTCGTGCACGTAGCCAGGCAGATCCGGCATGCGACAGCCGGCTTGGGTGCAGTCGATGACGCTGCCACTTGGCTCGGGCATGCAGCGGAGGTCTTGCGAGATGATCCCGGCCGAGTCGAGTCGGGTCTGCGTCACTTCGCAGGCTTGGCGCGCATGGGCCTCCGCGCCTGCCAGCAGCAAGGTGAGGAAAAAAAATCGTCGTCCGGGAACGTAGGTCACGACTATGGATTCGGCGGTTGAGGGACCTTCTGAAGGGGCAATTGGCCGCGGCCCACCTCAAGTTCTGGGGGCCTGGGGCGATTCGTTCAACATGGATGCAGCTACGCAAACCAAGCTAGAGCGATGTCGGAGTTTGCCTACCTTGCCAGCAGTGGCGATGAAGGTGTTGGAGCTGGCCCGGGCCGAACACCCCAACGTCGACGAGATTGCCCGTACCCTGTCCAGTGATCCGGCGCTGACCACCAAGATCTTGCGGATGGTGAACTCGCCCGCCTATAGCCTGCGCTTCGAGGTGACCACGGTTCGGCATGCGATCTCGCTGCTCGGCCTCATCACCGTGCAAACGCTGGCGCTGTCGTTCTCGCTGGCGCCGGGCAAGAGCGCCGACCAGGCCGGCCTCAAGTCGTACTGGAAACGTTCGGCCATCGCTGCCGTCGCTGCGCGGGAGCTGGCCAAGCGCTTGGAGCTGCCGCCCGAGGAAGCGTTCTTGGCCGGCCTGCTTCAAGACATCGGCTGTCTAGCGCTGGCTCAGATCGGTCCCCCTGCGTACCGCGCCAAGATTCCGACCAACCATGCCGCGCTGTGCGCCGCCGAGATCGCCGAATTCGGCTGTGATCATGCCGAGGCCGGCTCCTGGCTGCTCAAGCGTTGGCGGCTTGGCGCCAGCTATGTCGCCGCAGTCCAATACAGCCATGCTCCGCTGGAGATCCCCGCCGATCTCGAGCCGGACATGGGGCGGTTCGTGCGTGCCATTGCCGTCGCTGGGCGTTTGGCGGATGTGTGGACGCATCCCGAGCGCGCCACCGCCGTCGACGAGGCGCGTGCCTTGGCCGCCAGCGAGCTCGAGCTCGATTCGAATGCCTTCGAGGCCGTGCTCAGCGTCGTCGCTGGCCAGCTGGTAGACGTGGGGCAGCTCCTCGATGTCCAGATCGGCAGCAAGGAAGACATCGACGCGGTCCTCGACGAAGCCCGTGAAGCGCTGGCCGATCTGACGCTGCAGAGCGCCATGGTGGCCGAGACCGCACGCCAGACCATCGGCACGCTGGAGGCGCGCACCGTCGAGCTACAGGACGAGGCGCGTACCGACAAGCTCACCAAGCTGGCCAATCGTGGAGCGCTCGACCTCTTTCTCGATCGCGCCTTCAGCGACGCGCGCCGCGACGGCAGGGCGCTGTCGGTGATCTTGGTGGATCTCGATCATTTCAAGTCGGTGAACGATACGTACGGACATCTCACCGGGGATCAGGTGTTGATGGCTGCGGCGGCGCTGCTGGGTGCCGGCGTGCGGCCACGCGATCTGGCCGGACGCTGGGGCGGCGAGGAGTTCGTGGTGGTGCTGCCGGATACCAATGCCGCTGGCGCCATGATCGTCGCTGAGCGCTTGCGAGCCCGGATTGCGGCCGAGCCCATGCCGCGCGCTGGCGGCTCGCCCATCACCGTCACCGCTTCGATGGGCTGCGCCACCCTCGGTGGTGAGTCGTCTCCCGCCGAGCTCATCGACGCTGCCGACCGCGCGCTCTACGACGCCAAACACAGCGGTCGCAATCGCGTCGTCGCCGCCGTCGCTGCACCCATGTCCCGAATGGCGCGAGCTGTCTAGTCAAGTCTGGCGGAGGGGCACGCGGGGAGTCCTCGCCCGCGAGGGCGAGCGGAGGAGACCTTAGGCGGGCAATTCCAGGGTGAAGCAGCAGCCTTTGTTGGGCAGGTTGCGGACTTTCACGGTGCCGCCGTGGGCTTCCGCGGCTTGGCGGGCGATGGCCAGGCCAAGGCCGAACCCGGAGCGATCTTTGTTGGCCTGGACGAAGGGTTGGAAGAGGCTTTCGTTCTGATCGTCGGCGAGCCCACCGCAGGCATCTTCGACCTCGATGGCGATGGTCGAGGTGTCGCGACGATAGCGAACCTCGACGGTGCTGCCGGGCTTGGTGAACTTGACCGCATTGCGAACCAAGTTGTTGACGGCCGACAGGATAAGCCGCCGGTCGAGCTGTAACTTTGCGTCTGGGAGGCCCTCGGGGAGCGAGAGCTTGACGCCTTTTTCGTCGGCCTCGACTGCGGCCTCGACCGTCGCTTCGGCGAGGAGCTCTTTGACGCTGACCGACTCCCGACGCAGCTCGACGCCGGAGCCGATGAAGGCGAGACCGAGCGAGTGCTGGATGAGGTCGTGCATGCGGCTCATCGAGCGATCGAGCACTTCGGACTGACGGTTGAGCGGGACCAGCGCTTTTTCGCGCAACGAGCGTAGCGCCAGCATCGCTGTCGACAACGGATTGCGCAGCTCGTGAGCGATGAAGGCAAAGTGCTCACTCGACTGACGCTGGCGTTCGGCCTCGCGCTCCGCGGTGTACTGAGTGACCGCGTCGGCGATGCCGGAGATCAGACACTCGAACAGCACGTCGAAGTCGGCCGGCGCGATCTCGGTGCCGTCTTGAATGACGAGGGTCACGATGGTGCGGCGGAGCATGCCGTACTCCCGCACCAGCGACTGCAGATCGAAGCCGAGTCGCAGTCGCTGGCCGCCGTGATCGGCCGCGGTGGGCGTCTCTGGGGTGGGCCCATCGCCGGCCGCAAAACGGCTCAGGATGGCGGTGATCTCGTCGAGAAATTGGGGCAGGTGGTCGATGAGCTCGAGCCTGGTGAGCGGCGCTGGCGCCAGCGCGTGTTTGATCGACTCTGTCCAGTGCCGGATGATCTCGGCACGTCGTGCGGTCAGAAACTCATGTAGGCGTGCCATGCGTGCAAGGCTCCTGGCAGGGCTGTATCACAGATTCCGAGAAATCCGACGGGGCAACTGCCGATAGGTGACCTCGGTGTGGCTCATCAGATCGTGCAGCGCCAGCTTCTTGGGATGGAAAGCGGCCAGGATGAAGCCCCCCAGGTAGGCGAGAAAGATCGAGGCTGACACTCCGACATACAAAAGTGGCTGCCACAGGTGCGTCCAGCGGAGCTGCCCGAGGGTGAAGCTGACCTGCGTGTCGCGGTGCAGATAGTAAAAGATGGCCGCCAGACCGAGCCACAGCATGGGTGCCCAGGCAAAAATGGCGAAGCGCAAGAGGGCCGCCTTCCAGCCCAAGAGCTTGCCGTCGCCGTCGGTGACTTGCAGCTTCAGTAGCCATTTGCCGAGCGTCTGACCGAGGAAGCGCGAGGTGAGGACGAAGTAGGGCGGCACCGCCAAGAGGGCCCAGCGACCGAGCAGCAGAAAGAGCACGCCGAGCAGGGCCACGTCGATGCCGAGAGCCATGCCGCGCATCCAGAAGCCGGAATATTCGCGCCGGCCGGGCAGCGCGGCTTCCATGGCGGCGATGAGGTCGTCGTAGCCGACGAAGCGGTCGTTCATGTTCTTGGCCATCATGCGGTCGACGAGACGCTCGACGGCTTCGGGCACTTCGGGCCGGAGCGCGCGCAAGCGGGTGGCGCGATCGGTGACGTGCATGCTCATGACAGCGACGGGAGATGGGTTGTCGAAGGGCGGCTTGCCGGCGATGAGGTGATAGATGGTGCAGCCGAGCGAGTAGATGTCGGCGCGGTGGTCGAGCTCCTCGGCGCGGCTCTGTTCGGGCGCCATGTAGAGCGGCGAGCCGACGATGACGCCGGCTTGGGTGAGCTGGGCGTCGCCGGCGAGCTGCTTGACGAGGCCAAAGTCGGCGATCTTGACCTGGGCGTCTTTGTCGACGAGGAGATTGGACGGTTTGACGTCGCGGTGGATGAAGCCTTTGGCGAGTGCGGCCTTGAGCCCGCGTGCGGTCGCGATGCCGATCTCGAGTGCGCGGCCCCAGGGGATTTTTTCGCCGCGCGCCAGGATGGTCTCGAGGAGCACGCCGTCGACGTACTCCATGGCGAAGAAGTGGACGCCGCGGTCCTCGCCGATGAAGTAGATCTGGGTGATGTTGGCGTGGCCGAGCTGGGCCTGCGCGCGGGCCTCTCTGACGAAGCGGGTGACCATCTCCGAGTCGATGCCGATCTCGGGTGCCAGGACCTTGATGGCGACGGGGCGATCGAGCGACGTGTCGCGGCCGAGGTAGACCGCGCCCATGCCGCCTCTGCCGAGGAGCTGGGTCAGCTCGAAGTGTTTGAGGCGCGTCCCGATGAGCGGGTCGACCTCGACGCCCTCGGCGGGGGTCGGGCCGCCAGGGAGAATGGCGGTGGCGGCATTGTGGGTGTCGGGCCTGGTTTGAATCCGCGGCATCGTCCTGTCGAGGCCCGATGCCTTGCCGCCGCCCTTGCGCCCAGTCATGGTCCGGCTAATTTAGCATCGCTTGACGATCAGAAACAGGTGGGCGGAAGACCACATACAGCCGGCAACGGAGACCATTCGGGGCCGTAGATTTTCTTCCAGCTCGACGGCAAAACCAGGTCTGGGGTGTTGGGCTGGTTGATCAAATGGTAATGCAGCTCATCATTATTGGCGGTGTAGAGGATGGCTTGGCCGTCGAGGGCGAAGCTGGGCGCGTGATCGCCGTCCTGTCCGAAGGTCTGTTCGACCGCGCCGGCCTGCGTGGCCAAGAGGTGGAGCCCGCTGAGCTCGAAGACCGCGCTGTCGCCGGTGGGCGAGATGCGAATGGGCCCGATGGTGGTTTGCTTGGCGAGGAGCTGGGTCAGGTCGCCGCTCGCGACTGCGGGTCGGAATTGCAGGGCGGTGCAGCCGATGCCACACGATTTGTCGACGATGAGCAGTGGCCCGGGGCTCAGTGCCGCGTCGAAGTCGATGGCCGGCAGGGTCGTCTGGCCGAGCCGGCCTTTGCCGAGCTGCCACTCGGTGATGGTGGATTGTGGGGTACCGGGGTCGAACAACCAGACGCTGTTGTCGCTGGCCCAGGCGAGGGCCGAGGGCTTGAGCCCCGTCGAGACCTGGTTGCGACAGGTGACGTTGCCGTAGGGGTCGACGCGGACCACGTGCAGCGAGCCCGAGTCGGTGGCGTAGGCCAGTCGCTCGTGATCGGGGGCCCAGCGCGGTGGGCTGAAGGGATGTTCGTTGGTGACGTCGTGGAGGTTGCAGCCGTTGTCGTCCATGACCACCACGCGCAGGCCACCGCCGCCGCCGGCCGAGACCTGCGCGCTGATGCGTCCCGTCGCTGGGCGGCATAGACCCTGGGCGCCGCAGGGGCAGCCAGCGTCGCCCGTTTGCGGCGGCGGTTGCTCGACACACGGGCCGCTGTCGCGGGCCGGCGTGAGGTCGGCCGGCACGCTGAAGTCGGTGGCGAGGAGCTCGGCCAGATCGTATGGCTGGGTCCGGCAGGCGACCCCGGCCAGTACGACCACGAGGCTGAGCCCCAGCAAAATCAACAGCCTCGAAAACATGGCGTAGAGGAAGCCTTGGCGCCTGGCTTGTCAAGGCAACGTAACCTGCGCTTGACGTCGAGATTTCCGGGGGGTAGGTTGCGGCCTCGTACGCGCTCGTAGCTCAGCTGGATAGAGCGTTGGCCTCCGGAGCCAAAGGTCGCAGGTTCGACCCCTGCCGGGCGCGCCCATGGAGTTTTTAGGGCCTGAAGATGAGCAGTTTCTCCGGGAGGCCTTCGGGCAACTCTCCGCCGACGTGCACGTCTCGGTGGAGACCCGGGCCGTTTCGCGCATCTTGCTGGCCGGGGGGCCGGGACTCGAGGCGACCTCGGCAGACGTGACCGCCGAGCTCAACGGGCTTCTGGGCGAAGTGGCTTCGACCTCGCCGCACATCAAGCTGACCTCGGCCGAGGTCGTGGCCGGTGACCATCTGCCTTCGATCACCTTTTCGTCGACGCGCTCGCGGGGGCGGCTGCGGTATCTGGGCCTGCCGGCGGGACACGAGACGTCCACGCTCATCTCCACCATTCTCGATCTCGGCACTGACGCGCCGCTCATCCCCGACGAGGTCGCCGAGCGGCTCGGCAAGCTGGAGCGCGAGGTCCACATCCAGGTCTTCGTCACCCCGACGTGCCCGCACTGCCCGCGGATGGCGCGCGTGGCGTTTCAGCTGGCGATGGTCTCGGACAAGATCAAGGCCGACGTCGTCGAGGTGCAGGAATTTCCGGAGCTCGGCGAGAAATATCAGGTGCGCGGCGTGCCGATGACGGTGGTCAACGGTAGCGAGTCGTTGCTCGGCGTGGTCAATCCGCTGGAGCTGGTCGCGCTCGTCGAGAAACAGGGCGCCGAACCGCGCCGCATCATCACGCTGTAAGTACGCTGTAGTCACCTCGGTCGTCGTCGTTTTCTGCCATTCAATTCAAAGTGTAGGGAGTGGAAATGAAGATTTCTCATACGGTATGGCTCGCGTGCGGTTTGGTGGGACTGGTTGGCGGGGCGCACGCCGACGAGGGCATGTGGACCTTCAACAACTTCCCCAAGAAGCTGGTCAAGCAGGCCTACAACTTCGACGTCGCTGACAGCTGGCTCGACCATGTGCGGCTGTCGGCGGTGCGGTTCAATTCGGGTGGCTCGGGCTCGTTCGTGTCGCCGCGCGGTCTCGTCATGACCAACCACCACGTCGGTGCCGACTGCATCGCCAAGCTCGGCAAGAGCGACAAGGACTACATCAAGGAAGGCTTTTACGCTGGCGGTGACGCCGGCGAGGTCAAGTGCCCCGACCTCGAGCTCAATGTCGTGGTCGGCATCGACGATGTGACCGCCGAGGTCAAATCGGTGGAAAAAGTCGGCATGGACTCGGCGCTGGTCAACAAGGCGCAAAAAGAGAAAATGTCGTCGCTGGAGAAGGCCTGCAGCGACAAGACCGGCGCGCGCTGCGACGTGGTGACCCTGTATCAGGGCGGCGTTTATAATCTCTATCGCTATAAAAAATATACCGATGTGCGGTTGGTGTTTGCGCCCGAGTTTCCGATCGCATTTTTTGGCGGCGATCCGGACAATTTCGAGTTCCCACGCTATGACCTCGACGCTGCGTTCTTCCGTGCCTATGAAAACGGCAAAGAGGTCGCGCCAGCCAATTATCTGAAATGGTCGAAGAATGGTGCCGCTGACGGGGAGCTCGTGTTCGTTCCCGGTAATCCTGGCAACACCGAGCGGCTCGATACCGTGGCCCAGTTGCAGATGCTGCGCGATACGTCGTACCCGACGGTGCTGGCCGATCTGTCTCGCCTCAGGACCGCGCTCCTCGAGTATTCGAAGAAGGGCACCGAAGAAGAGCGCCAGGCGCGCACGCTGCTCTTTTATATCGAGAATTCGCTGAAGGCTGTCGGTGGATATCACAAGGGGCTCGCCGACAAGACGTTGATGGACAAGAAGATCGCCGCCGAAGAGGCGTTGAAGAAGCAGATTGCCAGCTCGCCCGAGAAGCAGAAAACTTACGGCGGCATCTGGGCTGCCATCGAGAAATCGCAGAAAACCTTTGCCGCGTTCTACAAGCGCTGGCTGTATCTGGAAGGTCGCCGTGGCAATCCGTTTGCGTCGGAGCTGTTCGGCTATGCGCGCACCGTGGTCCGCGCGGCCGAAGAGAAGCAGAAGCCGAGCGAGAAGCGGCTGCGTGAATATCGCGACTCCAACGCCCAGTCGCTGGAGCTGGCCTTGTTCTCGACGGCGCCGGTGCATATCGGGCTCGAAAAAGCCGTGCTGGCGTCGGGGTTGGCGCGGCTCGAAAAGGAGCTTGGCGCGACCGATCCGTTGGTCAAGTCGCTGCTGGCGGGCAAGACGCCGGTGGCCCGCGCCGAGGAGATCGTCGCTGGGACCAAGCTGGCGGATCCGGCGGCGCGTAAGGCTTTGTATGCCGACAAGAAGGCGTTCGATGCGTCGAAAGATCCGATGATTGTCTTTGCGCGACTGGCCGATCCGGAGTCGCGCTCGCTGCGTAAGCGCTACGAGGACGAGGTCGAGGGCGTGGTGAAGCACAACCTCGGGCTCATCGGGCGCGCGCAGTTCGAGGCGGGCCTGGCCAGTTATCCCGACGCCACGTTCACCTTGCGGCTGTCGTACGGCAAGGTCGCCGGCCTTGTGTCGGCCGGCAAGAAGATCGCAGCGCAGACGACGCTGGAAGGCTTGTACGCGCTGTCGGCGGCGAAGAAGGATGCAGCGCCGTGGAAGTTGCCGTCGCGCTGGGCCGATCCGGCGCGCAAGGCCAAGCTCAAGCTGTCGACGCCGATGAACTTCGTGTCGACCAACGACATCATCGGCGGCAACTCCGGCAGCCCGGTGGTCAATGGATCCGGCGAGGTCGTCGGGCTCATCTTCGACGGCAACATCGACTCCTTGGCCGGCAACTTCTTCTATGACGGCAGCGTGAACCGCGCGGTCAGCGTGCACTCTTCGGCGCTGGTCGAAGCGCTCCGCGTCATCTACGACGCTGGCGCGCTGGCCGAGGAGCTCACCGGCGCCAAGTCGGTTGCGCCGTCGGGGAAGAAGGCTACAGTCCAGTAGTGCATATGCGCTTTCTGGCTCTTGCGCTCGGTCTTGCCGGCTGTGGTCCGGCGACCGCGATCGAGTGGGGAAAAGAGAGCTTCTCCGACCGCGGCCTGTCGACCGCGGCCAGCAATTCCTTCAGCTGCGCCACCTGTCATGATCTGACACCTACACAAGCACTGCGCGCCGGCTATCCGCTCGCCGATGTCTCGCTGCGGCCCACGTTCTGGGGCGGCAACGTGGTCACCATGCAGGATGCGGTCAACCAGTGCCTCGTCGACTTCATGAAATCGAAGCCGCTTTCGCCCACCGATGATCGCGGTAAGGCACTCTTCATCTATCTGAGCTCACTGGTCACCAGCGACGGCAGCTTGGCCGGAGCGCAGCCGCTCACCATCGTGCAGAACATCGTCGACCTACCGAGCGGCGACGTCTCGCGCGGCGCGGCGCTCTTTGCCAACGGCTGCGCCAACTGTCACGGCGCGGTCAAGACCGGTGCCGGCCGCATCGGCTCCGACTCGTCCATCTTGCCCGACGACACCATCAATACCTTCGGCACCGATCCTGTCCGCGGCGCGCGCGTCGTCACCGTCGAGAAAATCCGCCACGGCAAGTTCTTCAACATCGGCGGCGTGATGGCGCCCTATGGCCTCGAGCGCTGCAGCGACGCACAAGCCAGCGACATCCTCGCCTACATGGAAACCGCCGGCTTACCCAAACAGCCATAGCCGCCGACGGTCGTCGACCATGGCTTGCCCGCTGGTTGCAACTGCCTTACGCTGCCGAGAGTGCTCGCCCGTGTCTTCTCTCTTGCGCTGATTGCTCTGTTTGTCGTCGAGACAGCGGGCGTCGCGCGGGCGTTTGGGCGGGGGTCGACCACGCAGTGCTGCTGCGGCGCGCACGCGACTGCGCGGCCTTGTCACTGTCGGTCTTGTCCGGCCAAGCGGCACAATCGCGCGCCAGATGGGCCGGCTCGCCTCAGTGCCGATGGCGGCTGTCGAGATGCGGTGGTGGTCGACGGGACCATGGTGCCGCTGGCCTTGATGGTCGCGCCGCCGTCGCTGCCGTTGCCGATCCTGACCGACAGGCAGTGGACATTGCGTGCGTTGCCGTTGCCCGCTTTCGACGAGGAGACGCTCCGCCCTCCGCCTTGATCCGTTGACTTCTCGTCGACGAATTTCAAGGAGGAGATATGAGAGCTCTGGTCATCTGCGTCCTCGCCGCTGGCGTGGGCGTCGCTCGACCGGGCTCGGCCTGCGTGCCCTGCAACTGCGGGGATCCCACGCTGACCGCGCCCGGCGTCGAGCAGCCTTATCGCAATCGAATACGCATCGCGCTCGAGGAGCGTGTGTCGTCGCATGCGACAGAAGATCGCGATCTGTCGGTGCTGCGCAGCGGCCTGTATGCCGTCTGGGCGCCACACAATCGGATCTTGCTCGGCGCGATGTTGCCGTGGGTGACGACCTGGTATCGGGTGCCGGGTCGCACCGATCTGTTGAACGGCCTTGGCGATCTGGAAGTGTCCGGACGGGTGATCGTCTGGCGCGATCGGCGCTTTGGGCCGCAGCATTTGTTGTCGGTGGCCGGGGGCATCAAGACGCCTACCGGCCAGCGGCTCGTCGGCGGCAACGGCTACTATCTGTCCGACGACGATCAGCCATCGTCGGGCTCCTGGGACCCGTTTGCCGACGTCTCCTACAGCTACTTCTCGCGCGGCCTCGTGGCCTTCTTTGCCTCGGCCAGCTTGCGTTGGCCGACCAAGGGTCCACGCGGTTACGAGCGCGGAGTTGCCGTCGGTGGCTCGGCGCAGGTTCAGCTTCAGCCCCATGCGCGCTTTGCCATCTTGCTCGGCGCGCAAGCCCTACATCGGCGCCCGGATAGCCTGGCCAACGGCGCCGATTCTCCATCCACCGGCGGCACCGTGCTCGGGGTCACTCCCGGGTTTTTGATTGCGCCCACCACCGCCATGGTCATTCGGGTGGGCGCGACGATCCCGGTCGTCCAAGCTTTGTACGGACGGCAGCACGAGGGGCCGCAGGGTCTGGCCGCTATGTCCTATGACTTCAACTGATGTTCACCATCATCACAGAGGCTATCCCACATGAGAAAGCTCGCCGTTCTCACGTTCGTTTCGACTGTTTTTGGACTCTGCTCTTGCAACCATCCCGCCGGCACCCAGCGTGAGCCGGACGAGTATGTCGGCTGCTCCACCGACGAGAACTGGGTCACGTTCGACGATCAGGAGCCGTCGGCCGTCGTCAGTGACCCGCAGTCACCAAAGCTGGTGTCGCCCACTGCGACCACGTTTACGGTGGCGCAAAAGCCGGTGTTTACGTGGCAGCGCACGGCGACTGAAATCGGCGCGCCGCTCGGCGATGTCGAGCATCCCGGCCTCAATCCGGATCTTGGCAATCCCAACTGCAACGACTGCTGCCCCGGCTGGAACAAGGGCGAGCTGGCGACGTTTCACGAGCCGCCCCTCTCCGGTAATGTCTACGATCTGCAGCTGAGCGTCGACGGTGCGGCAGTCTCGCATCGGGCATTGACCACCTTGCAAGAATGGACGCCGCCCGATGGTGTCTGGGCGTCGTGGGCCGGGCACCGGGTGGCGCTCAAGATGTGGCGAATGTCACTTTTGCAGAACGCAGCCAAAGAGGGCCCGTTCATCGCCATGACACCGTATCAGTTCCAGGTCACGAACTAGCTTAGTTCGCGCTTGGCTGTCTGAAGGCCTTGCGCGTCGACCATCCCCGTACTACGCCAACATCATCGGCACCGTCACCGACAGTCTCGTCGTCCCGCATCCGTCCTGGCGCCACCCCGGTTTTGCCGAGGTGGTGCCAGCGGGCGGCTATGCGTGGTGGTATGTCGATGCGGTCAGCGACGACGGCAACCGGGCGTTGGCGGCGATCTTCTTCATCGGCTCGGTTTTTTCGCCGAGCTATGCCGCGGCTTGTCGTCGGGGGCCGGCTCCGCCTGCCGAAGACTATCTCGGCGTCAATCTGGCGCTCTACGATCGCGGGCGGCGCGTGGCCTGGGTCATGAGCGAATATCCGTCGCCGCGCCTGCAGGCGACCACGGAACATCTACAGATTGCCGATTCGCACATCTCGGTCGGCGACGGCACATTGCAGATCTCGCTCGACGAGAAGACCGCTCCGTGGGGCCTGGCGCTCGTCGGGGTGGGGCGGCGAATACGTGGCTCGATCGTGGTGACGCCCGAGTGTGATCCGATAAGTGGCGTCGAGCTCGGCGAGGGCAGTGGCCATCGCTGGGAGGTGCCGATTCCGCGCGGGCGAATCCAGGTGCGCCTCTCGGGGTTCGACTTCGACGGCACGGCGTATCACGATACCAATCGCGGCGACGGACGGCTGGAGTCGACGCTGTCGCGGTGGAGCTGGGCGCGTTTTCATGGGCGATCGCGGCTAACAGTCCTGTACACCACGCTCGACAAAGCCGGGCAGCGCACGTCGGTGTTGGTCGACGCCAAGGACGGCGATCCGGCGCTCAAGCGCGCGCCGGTGATCGTGCCCGACGGGCCGGTCGGGCCGATGACCAAGCCGGGCTGGGGCCTCGAGCTGCCGTCGGGATTTTCCGTCGACGGCGGACGTGTCGGTTGCGACGTCTCGCAGATCCTCGACGTGGCGCCGTTCTATGCGCGCTATCTGGCGACGTTGCGTGGTGGCGGCGTCGGCATCGGCGAGCATCTCGACCTCGACCGGTTTTCTCGTCGAGGATTGCAGTTCCTGCTGCGCTTCATGACCCGGCGGGCCCGATGATCTTGGCGGGGCATGTGGGCGGGCTCATCGCCGCGAGCCTGTTGTTTCTCTGGGCGGGCTCGGCGTTTGGCTTCACCTGGATGGCGTACACCTGGGTCTGCTGGGTCGGGGCGCGCACACGACGCAATCGGGCGCTGGTGGTGAGCTGGCCGTCGATCGTGATCTTGCGGCCCTGCGAAGGCCACGACGAAGGCCTGGAAGAGAATCTGTTGTCGTCGGTGACGGCGCGTTATGACGGCGATCGGGCGGTGATCGTGTTGGTGCCATCTCAGAGTGATCCAGCCTGGGCCGCGGCCGAGCGGGTGCGGGCGCGGGTGCCCGTTGGGGTGTCGTACGAGGTGCGCCTGACCGCCATCGAGACCATCGGTAATCGCAAGGTGGCCCAGCTCGCCGTCGGTGAGGTTGGGCTGACGGCGCCGATCGTGGTGGTGGCCGACAGCGACATTCGCTTCGACGACGAGACGCTGCCGGCCTTGATGCGGGAGCTGGCGGGCGATCCGTTGGCCGGCGCAGCGACGGCGCCGCCGGTGGAGATCGCGCCCGAGACGTTCGGCGACTGGGCGTCGGCGTCGGTGCTGTCGAGCTCGCCGCACGCGTTTCTGTGCCTGGCGGGCCTGGCGGAGCAGGCCAAAGGCGCACAACATCTGTGCGGCGCGCTGGTCGCTTATCGGCGTGACCGCCTCGATGCCGTCGGTGGCTTTGCTGCGCTGGAGTCGTATCTCGGCGAGGACTTCGAGGTGGCGCGCCGCTTTCACGAGCGCGGCTGGACGGTCTCGACCGCGGCCGTGGCGGCGCCCAATTACGACAGTCGGCGCACGTTGTCGTCGGTGGTCAAGCGCTTTGCGCGTTGGAGTGTGGTCACCCGCCAGCAGCGGCCGCATTTATTTCCGAGTTATTTCTTCTTTCTGGCGGCCGGGCCGCTGATCACCATGTTGGCCTTGGCAGTGTGTTGGATGCAGCCGCCGTTCTGGTACGTGAGCGTGGCCATGGCCGGCGTCTTCGTCGCTGCGCGCCTCTTGTTGGCCTGGGAGCTACGCCGGCAACTGGGCCTGTCGAACACGCCCTGGGCGCTGGTCGGCGCGGTGGCGATTGGCGAGGTCGTGATCTTGCTCGGCGCGCTGGGTGCGCTCGGTGCGCCCGAGGTGGAGTGGCGTGGTCATCGCTATCGCGTCAGCGCTGGCGGCGTCATGTCGCGCATCGTCGTGCCAGGATGAGCCTCGTGTTGTCTTTGCTGGCGTTGATCGTACGCGGTGCCATCGCCCCCCCAGTGGTGCTGCACGACACCGCCGGCCGGATCCGCCAGGTGCCCGATCAAAAGATTCCCATCCTCGTCATCTACGAAGACCAGGACGGCGGCAAAGACAATCGCGCCGCCAAAGACTTCCTCGGCCGCGTCAACTCCACCGCCGACAATCGCGCCCGTTGTGAAGCCATCGCCGTCGCTGACGTCGAGAAATACGACTGGTGGCCGGCCAAGAAATACGTCCTCGCCGATATCCAGAAATCAGAAGCGCAAAAGAAGACCACGATCTACATCGACTGGAAAGGCGCCGTCCGCAAAGCCTGGGGCCTAGGCAAAGGCAAAAACAACCTGGTCCTGGTGGCGCCCGACGGCAAAGTCCTCTGGTCGTCGACCGGTACGCTGACCTCGGCGCAGTTGGAAGAGCTGAGCGGGATACTTCGCGACTTGGGGCTGCACGTGGACGGTCTCTAATTTCCTGACGATCTGTCAGTTCCCTACGGCGACGCAGCGGTTGAGGATTCTTCTGCCGTTGACTTGGGTATCGGCAGCGTCGGTGAGGGTGACGGTGTTGTTGGTCCTGTCCCAATAGCGCTGATATCTGAGGTCGTAGGTGCCGGGGATCATGCGGGTGGCGTAGGTGTCGCCGTGTAGGACGTAGCTGCCACTCGCGTACCAGTAGGAGAATGAGGCCAGGCTGTGCTCAGCGGCGGTGTCAACAGCGACGAGGGCCAGGTCGGCGCCGTCGTAGTTCTTGTAGGTGGGTGGCAGGGGCTGGCCGGCTTCGGTGATGTTGCCGGAGAGCGTGGTGACCGGGATGTCCAGGTTGAGCGTGGAGGTGCCGGCGGGGATGACCACGCCGGCCTTGATGACCCGGCGGCCGTTGACTTGCGTGTCGGCTGGGTCGGTGAGTGTGACGTAGTTGCTGGTCTTGTCCCAGTAGCGCTCGTAGACCACGTCGTAGGTGCCGGGCACCATGCGCACCGAGAAGTCGGCGCCGTGGAGGACGTAACTGCCGGCGGAATACCAATACGAATAGCTGGCTAGGCCGTGTTTGGCGCCCGTATCGCGCGCGATCAGATAGAGGCTTGCGCCGTCGTAGTTCTTGTACGTCGCTGGCAGCTCGGCGCCGCCGAGCGTGATGTGGCCGGAGACGGTGCCAACGGGGATGTCGATGTTGAGCGTGGAGGCACCGGCGGGGATGACCACGCCGGCTTTGATGATGCGACGGCCGTTGATTTGCGTGTCGGCCGAGTCGGTGATGGTGACGAAGTCGCTGGTCTTGTCCCAGTAGCGCTCATAGACGAGGTCGTAGGTGCCGGGCATCATACGTACCGAATAATCGGCGCCGTGAAGGACATAATTGCCGGCCGAATACCAGTAGGAATAGCTATTGAGCCCGTGTTTTGCGCCGGTGTCGCGCGCCACCAGGTACAGATTGCCGCCGTCGTAATTCTTGTAAGTCGCCGGCAGGTCGGCGCCGCCGAGCGTGATATGGCCCGACACGGTACCGACGGGGATGTCGATATTGAGTGTAGACGTGCCGGGGGCGATGACCAGGTTGGCCTGCAAGACCCGCCGGCCATTGATCTGTGTGTCAGCCGCATCGGTCATGGTCACGAAATCCGAGGTCTTGTCCCAGTAACGCTCATACACGAGGTCATATGTGCCGGGGATGATACGCGCGGAATAGTCGGCACCATGCAGGACATAGTTGCCGGCTGAATACCAGTAGGAATAGCTATTCAGGCCGTGTTTGGCGCCGGTGTCTTTGGCCACCAAGTATACATTGCCGCCGTCGTAGTTCTTGTATGTCGCCGGCAAGTCCACGCCCCCCAAGGTCAGATGCCCAGAGACGGTCGCAACGGGGATGTCGAGGTTCAACGTCGATGCACCCGCGGGAATGACCACCCCGGCTTTGACGATGCGCCGTCCGTTGATCTGCGTGTCGGCGGCATCGGTAATCGTCACGAAATCCGAGGTTTTGTCCCAGTAACGCTCGTAAATGAGATCGTAGGTGCCGGGGATCATTCGCGTCGAATAATCGGCTCCATGCAGCAGATAGCTGCCGGCGGAATACCAGTATGAATAAGACGCCAGCCCGTGCTTGGCACCGGTGTCCTTGGCTACTAGATAAAAGGCCCCGCCGTCGTAGTTCTTGTAGCTGGCCGGCAGATCGGCGCCGCCGATGGTGATATGTCCAGAGACGGTACTGACGGGGATATCGAAAGTCATGACATTGGTGCCCGGCCCGACGACGATGTTCTGTTGCAGCACGCGCAGGCCGCTGACCTGCGTATCGGCGGCGTCGGTGATGGTGACGAAATTGCTCGTGCGGTCCCAGTAACGCCGATAGACGAGATCGTAAACCCCGGTCACCATGCGGGTCGCAAACGTATCTCCGTGCAATAGATAGCTGCCGCTCGCATACCAGTACGAATAAGACGCCACCGAGTGCCACGCGCCGGTGTCTTTGGCGACCAGATAGAAATCGCCGCCGTCATAGTTCTTGTACGACGCTGGCAAGGGCTGGCCACCCAGGGTGATCGTGCCTTTGACGAGGCCCACCGGAATGTCGATGGTCGAGGTGTAGCTGGAGGTGCCCGCGCAGCCGAGTGCGCCGACGCAGCTCTGGAGCGCCGTGCCGCGGCAGGCGCCTTTGCCGTCGCAGGCGTCGCCGTTGGTGCAGCCGATGCCGTCGTCGCAGGCCGTGCCGGCGCCGCTCGGCAAGAACGCAAACGTATGGCTGGCCTCGTCGCAGGCGCCATAGTGCGCGCACGGTCCGGCGCCAGTGGGCGGCGTGGGGACCTGCGTGGCGCGGCAGCCCCGGCTGTCGGAGCCGGCGGTGGGATCGCAGATCTCGACGCCGGTGCACCATTTGCCGTCGTCGCAGGCGGCGTTGCTCACGGTGTGCGAGGCGACACCAGAGGCGCAACTATCGATGGTGCAGGTGTAAGAATCGGCCGGAACCAGGGTGTCGTCGTTGGCATGCTGGCAGCCGAGGGTGGTCGAGCAGGTGTCCTTGGTGCACGGATTGCCGTCGCTGCAGTCACGTGCGCCGCCGCCCTGACAGACGCCGGCCTGGCAGGTCTCGGCCGACTTGCACAGCGAGGTCTGGCAGGTCGAGCCGTTGCCGCGGTTGACGTGCTTGCAGTTGCCGCCGGCGACGCTATCGTCGGTGCAGGGATTGCCGTCGTCGCACGCGGGCGTGTAACACTCGGCGGCGCCGCCGGAGCCGAGGCGGCACGATTGATTGCTGGCCAGACACGGGTTGGGCGCGCACGGATCTTGGGTGCAGGCGCCGGCGCCATCGTCGTGCCAGCCGATATCGCAGCTGCACACACCGCCAGCACATACGGTCTGATGCGGCGCGGTGCATGGATTGGGCAGGCACGCGCTCTGGGTGCAGCCGCCCATCCCGTCGCTGTGATAGCCGGCGGCGCAGGCGTCGCAGTGCACGCCGCCCCAGCCCGTGGCGCAGGCGCAGCTGGTGCGGCCGGCCGCCACGCTGCAGACGCCGTGGCCGTTGCACGGATCAGGCACACAGCTTTCGTCGAGGACGCAGGTGCCGCCTTGGTCGTGATAGCCGGGGTCGCAGCCGCATTGGGCGTCACCGCTCGTGCCGGTGGTGCAGATCGTCTGGTGGGGGGTGACGCAGGGATTGGGCACGCAGACATCGGTGGTGCAGCCGCCCGTCCCGTCGCTGTGAAAGCCGGTGGCGCAGCCGGCGCACGCGCTGCCGGAAAAGCCCGGATCGCAGTTGCAGGCGATGGTGCCCGCGTTGTCGGTACATGTGCCGTGGCCGCTGCACGTCGTTGGGCTGCAGACGGTATCGGGCACGCAGTTGCCTTGATCGTCGTGCGTGCCGGGGGCACAGCTGCAGGCGCCAGCGACGCAGACCCGGCCGCCGTGACAGGGATCGGGCACGCAGGCGTCGGTGGTGCAGCCGCCTTTGCCGTCGTCGTGCTCGCCCGTGTTGCAGTGGCTGCAGCTCGGGCCGCTGGCGCCGGCCGTGCAGACCACGCCGTCGCCGCACGGATTGGGATCGCAGACATCGTCGGTGCACATGCCGGTGGTGCCGACGTGCCCGGTGCCACAACGGGTCTTGCCTGGGTCACAGGCGGAAACGAGCAACAAGAGGACGAGATAGACGCGCACGGCGGGAGAATACGGACTTTCGCGGCCGATCTGTCGACCGATTGGCCGCTTATTTGGCCGGGCTCTTGCCGTCGCTGGTCAGCAGCTTGCGGACGATCTTGGCCACGATGAAGTTGTGGTTCTCCTTGGGATCGACCGCGATGCGCTTCGAGCCTGCCGGGGCCACCTCGGGGTCGGCCGGCAGATGGCCGAAGAGCGGATTCATGACTGGATCCGCCGGCCAGGAGGTCACATAGCTGACCATGCGGACATTGCGCGGCATGGCCGGATACCGCGTGAAGGTACCGACGATGGCGAAAAATCCCGGCGAACGAATGGGATCGTCGACGGTGACCGGCATGGCCTTCATGCCGGCGAACGGCGCGCCGATGGTGACGATGTCGACGCGGCGATCGGGCGGAACCAAGAGGCGACTGAGCGCAAAGCCGGCCACCATGCCACCCGCCGAGTGACCCACGACGACGACACGGCTGACTTTGCGGCCGTCGCGCATCACGCTGTCGATGGTGCTGGCCAGCTCCCGGCCGGCGCGCTGAAAGCTGCCCCACGGGTCCCATTCGAAGACCACGAAGTCGGTGTTGGGTGTGGCGCGTAGCGCGGCGACGGCGTCGTCCCATTCCCAGCCGTAGCCGAGGATGCCGGGCACGATCACATATACCGTGCGCGTGTCCGGCCGAAAGCGCATCAGCGACGGGCGCGAGCCACTGACCACCGTGCACGTCGAACAACGATCGTGCGTGGCCTGAAAACAGCCGCCAAGCAGCAGCGCTAGAAACAAGAAAAACTTCACAGCTCGGCCCGGATCCCGAAAGACGGAATGATCGGCAATCCGCGAATGGCCTGCGTACGGGAATAATCGAAGCTCGGCTGCACGACTTCTTGATTCAGATGATTGTAGACGTTCAAGATATCGAGATAGAGCTTGAGCGTCCAGGTCTTGAACAAGATGGCTTTGTCGACGCGAAAATCGAGCGAATGAAAGTCTTCGAGCCGGGTGGTATTCACCGGGCCGCGCGCCGGGCCATACACGTCGCTGTCGGCATCGTAATATCCGCCATAGGGCGGCGTGCCGGGAAATCCGGAGATATAGCGAAAACGTAGGCCGAGCTCCCAGCCGCGCGGCAGATATCCGTGTAATGCGACGATCAAGATATGCGTTTGATCGTAGTCGAAGAGCCGCTCGCCACAGCCGGGACAGTCGCTGCGCTCCGACTTCATCAGCGTATAGCTGACCCAGCCAAAGAAATATTTGGAGACCGATTGGCGCAGCAGAACCTCGAGCCCATAGACCCGACCGGTGCCGATGGAGGCCACGCGCTCGGGCACGACTCCGGCCGCATTGCGTAAATAGCCGTTGCTGGTGGTGGAAAGATCATAAAGGTGTTTGTAAAACCCGGTCACTTCGGCCGAGAGGCCGGGCAAGAGGCCCTGCTCGACGGAGAGCGCGGTATGAATGGCATGCTCGGGCTGAACGGTGGGGTTGCCGAAGACCCGATTGTAATCGATCGACTGCGGCGTCTGCGAATAATGACCGACGCCGAGCTTGAGCGTCGTATATCTAAAGAGCTGAAATTGCGCCGACATACGCGGATCGAATGTGGTGCGCCGGAGCGCGCTGTACCAATCGAAGCGCAGGCCCGGGGTGATCGACACGCGTTTCGACGGCTTCCAGTTGAGCTCGGCGAAAAGGCCTATCTGTCCCAGATCCTGGCCGTCGTGCTCGGTCTGTTTTTCGTTGGCCGAAATCGGCGACGGCGTCTGGCCCTCTCTCGTCGGTGGCGGTACGGTCAGATTTAGGTCGACGTGCGAATAGCTGGCATCGAGGCCCAATAAGAGCTTCAAGCCATGGCCGAGTGGCCGCCGCACCTCGACGCGCGAGTCGAGTGTGCCGACGCCGATGCTGTAGCGCAGATCGCGCCCAACCGCGCCCTCTTGTCCTGAATATCCGCCGGCCAGCTGGGCAAAGAGCTGCCAGCGGCCGATCGATTTCGTATATCGAATCTGGCCTTTGTGAAAATAGATATGGGTCCCAAAGTTGGTGAGCGCAGGATCCCCATCCGACGGCGCGCCGAAGACCAGCTTGAGCGCGTCGTCGGAGCCGAGCGCCATCACTTTCAAGTGGCCGCCAGCGACGGGATAGTCGAACACGGCCTGATAATCGTAATATACCGGCGCCGATTGAAACTGCACGCCGGCATTCGACGGCAACACCAGCGCCAGGACCGCGTCGACATAGCTGCGCCGCGCGGCGAGATACATGCTGCCTTTGCCGACCGGGCCCTCAGCGGTGGCGCCAGCGTCGAAGACATTGAGCTCGGCCGAGCCATGCCAGCGATCACGGCGGCCTTCTTTGAGCTCGACGTCGATGGTGCCGGCGGTGGCGCGGCCGTAACGCACGCCGAAGTTACCGGGCATGAACTCGATCTCGGAGATGAGCCGCGTCGGTATCACCGACGTGAGACCGCCAAAGTGAAAAAGCTGCGGCACCTCGGAGGCGCCGAGATACACCTTGCTGTCGGTGGGCTTGCCGCCGCGCACGATGATCAGACCCGAGTTGAACGGCGCGCGCGCAACGCCAGGGAAATTCTCGATGGCCCGGAGCGCGTCGCCGAAGCTGCCGGGCAGCTTCATGAGCTCCTCGGTCGACAAGGTCTGACGCGAAATTTCTTCGCGGTTGACGTCGCCGCGGACGGTCGACTCGTAGCGCCCGTATTGACTGGGGTCGACGAAATAGCTGACGGTCAGAAGCTCACGGTCGCCGAGCTTTTCGGTCACCTCCATGCGCTTGGCGTGCGGGCCGGTGATCACCAGACTGATCTTGCCACTGGCAAGATCCCGTAAGACGAAGCGGCCTTCGTCGTCGGTGTCGCTGTCGGTGCGGTGTCCGACGGAATCCACGGCGAAGACCTTGCCGCCGGCGAGCGGAATGCGATCACCGCGGAGCTTCACCTGACCCTGGATGCGAATCTGAGATACGACCGGCTTCGGCGCCGCCACCGTCTTGAGCACGAACTTGTACGAGTAGGTCACCCGCGACGGGATGGCCACGCCGTCTTTCTTGGCCGGCGAGAAGCGAAATTTCCGCACTGCCGCCGTCGCTGCTTCATCGAAGCCATGCCCGGCGGACGCGGTCAGCTTGACTGAACCCACCACGCCGTCGCTGCCGACCTCGAGCTCCAGGACCACCACGCCCGACGAGCCCGATCGCGCGGCGTCTGCCGGATAGTCGGCTGCCACGCGCTCCAGCAAGACCGGCGGCGCAAAGACGCCGTCTTCTGCTGGTTGGGCGCGGGCCAGCCCCCCGCTCAGCGCGACGGAGACCAACGCCGCGTAGAGGCGAGGGTACACCGCCAGAATCTATCTACGCCTCGTCGCCGACGCAAGCAGCCAGAAGCCTTCGCCCGGCTGATCTGGCGCAATCGTGCTGTCGGATGGCGGCCTCCCGATGTGACTTGTCTATAGAGTGCGCCACAACCAAGGAGAAATCATGCGTTTCGCCGTCGTCGCCTTGCTTCTCGGAAGTGCCTGCTCGCCGCACACCGCCGCCGATCCCCAGGCCGACCTCGCTGCCTACAACGCGCTGGCCGCGCAATACAATACGCGCAGCCAAAAGGCGTTTGGTCGCACCGTGTTCGAATATTCGGCGCAGCAGAATCAGCTTTATTATCTCGATTTCACCAATGAGTCGCCCACACTGCATCGGCTAGATACCAACGGCACGACCCTCGATTACGGCTTTTCCGTCGGCGACGGAGAAACGTACAACTTTCGTGCCTCTTCGCAGATCATCGTCACCGCGCAGCCGAGCGGCGCCAATGCCATCTACCGCGCCTATGACGCCAATGCACGCAATCGGCTCCTCGGCCAGGTCACCTTGCCCGTGCCCAGCGGCACCAAGTGGGAAGCCTACGCCGTCGACGGCGACAAGATCTGGATGGTCAGCACCGACGTCGGCACGACGTTGATGTCCTGGAATCCGGGCTCGGATCCAGTGGCGCAGATGCCGATGGGCGTCAGTGGCGTCTTCGAAGACTTCGGCGTCAGCGGCGATCGCATGGTCTATCTCGAGAGCGGCCGGGTGTGGGTCATGAGCGTGTCGAGCGGACAGGCCACCTGGACCCACAATCCGCTGCAGGCCGACGGCACCGTGGTGCAATGGGACGACGCGGGCCTCTTGTTTTCGACGGATAAGGCTTTGTCATACTACGATTTTGCGCGCGGCCAATTGGTCGATATCACCGCCGCCATCAACGCCAAGTCGTATCGGGTCAACGATACATTCGACAATGTCTCGCGTTATTCGTCGGGTGGCGCGCTGTGGAAGTCGACCGTTGTTTATATCTCCACCAATGGCGTCTTTGGCTACGAGCTTGGCACCGATAACCTCAAGCCGATTTTGCTGACGCCCAACCTCGAGGTCCGCACCAACTACTACCGGCCAACGGTGCTCGACAATGGCACGCTCTATGTCACCGGCACCCCTTCAACGCTGAGCGGCACCAACCAGGCCGCGGTATACAAGGTGTCGTTGGCCGGGCTCTGACGTACCATCGGAGGCGGTGCCCCTCCCATACTGGTTCGATCCCCCATCGAATCCCGAGCTCGAAGCGGCCATCTTCGCCGAGCCCGACGAGCTCGGCCCATATCTCGTCTACGGAGATTGGCTGCAGTCGATAGGCGACCTGCGCGGCGAGCTCATCGCCGTGCATTTTGCACAGCAGCAAACGCCCGACTCCATCGATCTGCGTGCGCGTGAAGTGGCCTTGTGCGAGGAGCTGGGATCGTCGTGGAGCTGGCTTTTGCGCGAAAAGGCCCGCATCGAGCTGGAATGGCGGCTGGGTTTCGTCGACGGAATTCGCCTTCGCTCGTTGCGGGAGCCGCGGTTCGAGGTGGATGCGACCTGGCTGCGCGACGTGTTGACCCTGCCGGCGACGCGCATGCTCCGATCGCTGGCCCTGACCGCGGACATTGACGGTCAGGGGAGCCATGGCAACATTCGCAACCTAGAGGAGATCTTGACCCTGTTGCCGACGGTGGAACGTCTGCAGCTCTACGGTCAAAATTTGCAGATCGCCTGGATCGAGCTGCCGAAGCTGCGCTATTTGCAAATGGATGCACCCCAAGAAAACTGGACACTGCTGACGCTGGCGACGCCGTTACTGGAGACCCTCATCGTTCACGATGGGTACGACCTCGCGCAGCTTCGGGCGATTCTCGACGGTGAAATCACGAGCCTCCGCAATCTTGGATTGCCGCAGACGTCCCTCGACGATGAATTGTACGAGGAGCTGATCGCATCGCCGACGCTGGCCAGACTCGAAAGCTTGGAGGTGAGGTGTTTCGAGCTGAGCGGCGAAGGCTGGAGCAGACTGCGAACACAGGCCGCATTCAGCCACCTCAGACAGCTCCGCATTCGGCAGCATGACAACCTCAGCGAGGCAGAACGAAATCTGGTGTTCGGGCTCTGTCCCGACGTGAAATAGCTATTCGGTACGGCTGCGGGCGATCTCGAGATCGGCCAGCGCGACGCGCAGATCCATGCGTACGGCTTCGAGCTCGCGGCGGAGGGCGTCTTCGCGGGTGTGGGTGGCGGAAATCTGGGCCTCGAGATCCCGGCGCGCCGAGTTCTCGTCGGAGGCGATGCGGGCCAGCTCGCCGAGCGCGGCTTGTAGCTCTTCTTGCAGGAGGCTGACCTCGTCGCCGGGGCGGCCAGGTTTGGTTTTCGCTTTCGGTTTGGCCGCGGGCTTGGCCTTAGGCTTGGCCTTTGCTTTGGGCTTGGCCTTGACGACGCGTTTGGCAGGCTTTCGCGTGGGTTTCGACGGAGGGCGACGAGGCATCTACGACCAGCGTATCACAGCCGAACGTACTCGTATTCGATGGGCTGGCTGTTGACGCCCTTCGTCGGTGGCGCGACCCAGTTGGCCATCTTGCCAGCCTCGACGACGCGCACCATCAGCGAGTCGACATAGGCATAGTCGTTCTCGTCGGGGAGCCAGGCCGATTTCTTGGCGTCGAAGTCGGCCTGCGAGATCAACTGGCCGTCGGGATTGAACGGCATCCCCGCATAGATCCCCTGATGACGGTGAAAACGCCGGTTGGGCAGATGCAGCCGTGCCGCGCAGCCGTTTCGCTCCAACGTGCGATTCCATTTGTCGACGGCGCGCTGACAATCTTCGACATAATTGTCACGCAACACTTCGTTCATCGCATTGCGCAACGGCACGTCTTTGTCGACCATCTGGCCGCCCTCGACGACCGACATGCGATAGCTCTGATCGAGCGCCCGGTGCTCCTCGTGGTTGGACTCTTTGTAACGGCCCTTCAAGCCACAGGCGAAGAACTCGGCGGCATTCGACGAGATTTCTCCGCCGAACAGATCCTCCGACAGGCTGAACCACAGATTGATATATTTCTGCAGCGTCGGCAGATCGATACCGCCGAGACCGCGGACATCATCCGATTCTTTCATCAGCTGCGCCGTCCGCGTCACCACCCTGTCGACGCCGGTCTCACCGACGAACATGTGGTGCGCTTCTTCGGTCAGCATGAAGCGTGTGGTGCGCGCCAAAGGATCGAAGCCAGATTCGGCCAGCGCATAGGGCTGATATTTGCCGTCGCGATCGGTAAACATCGTGAACAAAAAGAAATCGAGCCAATTGCGAATCGGCTGATTGAACGCGCCCAGAATGCGCGGTTTATCGGCATCACCAGAGCGCCGTTCCAATAATCCCTCGGCTTCCTCGCGGCCGTCTTTGCCGAAATACGAATGCAACAGATAAACCATGGCCCAAAGATGGCGGCCCTCTTCGACATTGACCTGAAACAGATTGCGCAGGTCATATAGCGACGGCGCCGTGAGCCCCAAAAGCCGCTGCTGCTCGACGGAGGCCGGCTCGGTGTCGCCCTGGGTGACGATGATCCGGCGCAGGGTATTGCGGTGCTCGCCGGGCACTTCTTGCCACACCGGCTGCCCGATAAAGTCGCCGAAACCGATCTTGCGATCGGCCTCTGGCGGCGTCAGGAAAATACCCCAGCGATATTCGGGCATTTTCACATAATCGAAATGCGCCCAGCCATCGGTATGTACCGATACCGCCGTGCGCAAATAGACATCCTTTTCCTGAAAGCCCTCCGGCCCCATGGTCTTCCACCAATCGATATAATTGGGGAGCCATTGTTCGAGCGCGCGCTGCAGGCGCTTGTCGCCCGACAGGTTCACGTTGTTGGGGATCTTGTCACCCTGATCGACGCTGCTCTCGCTCATATCTTACGTCCTTCTCCAGTCGAAGCTGGGGCGTTCGGGCTTTCCGTACAGCGACAGCGCACCGCGCTCGCCGGTCGAATTGGGGCGAATGAAGATCCAGTTTTGCCAGGCCGACAGCCGACCGAAGATCTTGGTGGTGGTCGTCTCGGGACCGATACAACGGAAGCTGGCTTCCATGCCGGTGAGCGCGTCGGGGCTGATGGCGAGGCGCTCTTCGATCCCGAGCCGCAAGGTGTCGGCAAAGTCGATGTCGTCGGCGAGCACGGTGACGAGACCGGCTTCGTCGGCTTCGGTTGCGGTCAGTGGCCGCTCGATGAGACCCGCCAATTCTTCCGACAAGCCCAGCGCCGCCAGCCGCGACTGATCGTTGGGCATGGGATACGCCGAGCCGTTCAGCGACGAGGCCTGGACCTTCACACGCGGATCTTCGAGCGCGTAGCGACGATCGGCGGCCAGCGCCACCTCGAGCAGCGAGCCGAAAAAGCAGCTCTCCGGATCGAGGACGGCAAACAGGCTCTTGGCCGTCAGATCGAGCCGGCGTAGCACCCTTGCTTGGAGCAAGCGCACCTCACGCACGAACCAATGATCGCGGTGCGTATCCATGGTCACGTCGTGGGCCAAGACGCGCCAGCCTTCACCGCGCGAATGCAGTGTGACGAGACCAATGTCCTCGTAGTGAAAGCGCAGCCGCAACAGCGCATCGTCGAGCTCGCGAAAGGCGCGCAGCGACCACCAGGCCGAGCCGAGCGCCAACAGACCGTCGATGCCGCGCGGCGTGTCGTCGGTGGGCGCGTGCAGGGTCAAGCTCGCGCTGCGATGTGCCTTGTCCGTCACCAATGTCACATGGCGGTAGCGGATTTCGTCGCCGCGCGTGGTGCTGGAAGCCTCCGGGCGCAGCTCGTCGAGCACCACGCCAGGACCGGTCTCCTTGGCGGCACCGGCCAGCTTCTTGGCCCGCGCCGCGACGCCTTCGGCAAACTTGGATCGCGGCAACACCGCGTCGACCAGGCCCCATTCGAGCGCGCGCTTGCCCTTCATGCCCTCGGCCAGCGTCGAGAACACGTCGGCGCGATCGCGGCGCACCTTGCGTTTGTCGACGACGCGGGTGAGGCCACCGGTGCCGGGCAACACGCCGAGCAAAGGCACCTCGGGCAGGCTGACAGTGGAGTTGCCGTCGTCGATGAGGACGATGTCGTCGCAGGCCAGCGCCAGCTCGTAGCCGCCGCCCGCCGTCGGGCCGTTGCACGCGGCCAGCGACTTCAGGCCCGAGTGCTGGCTCGCGTCTTCGAGCGCCAGGCGGGTCTCGTTGGTGTACTTGCAGAAGTTGACCTTGAAGGGGTGCGTCGAGCCGGCCAGCATGTAGATGTTGGCGCCGGAGCAAAAGATGCGGTCCTTCGACGAGGTGATGACCAGAGCGCGCGCCGACGGATGCTCGAAGCGCAGGCGCTGGACGGCGTCGGCGAGCTCGATGTCGACGGACAGATCGTACGAGTTGAGCTTCATCGGGTAGCCGGGCTTGAGCGGGTGTTCCTCGTCGATGTCGAGGAAGAGCTTGGCCACACCGTCCGCGTCGGGCGGCTCGAGCTTCCAGTGGCGATAGCGGCTGGGATGGGTCTCGAACGAGATCGGGTCCATGGCGGTATCTCAGCGGATCCCGGTCGGCCATGCAAGCGCTATAGTGCTTGTGCGTTTGGTCGATAGTGCATTATAATGCAACAATGAGCGCCACGCACCGACGGACGGAGCTGTTGGCCGGCATCGGCGCCGAGGTGCGTGCGCTGCGCGAGTCACGCGGCTGGACCCAGCGGACACTCGCCGAGGCGTCGGGTTTGTCAGGGCGCTATCTGGCCCAGCTCGAGGCCGGCCAGGCCAATGTCTCCGTCGAGCGACTGGCCGATCTGGCCGAGGCGCTGGAGGTCGAGCTCACGTCGCTGTTCGAGCACGCGCCCGGGCCACAGCAGCCGGTGATTGCTCTGCTTGGCGTGCGCGGGGCGGGCAAGAGCAGCGTCGGACGGCGGCTGGCTGCGCGGCTCTCGGTGCCCTTCATCGAGCTCGACCAGCTCATCGAGCGCGCCGCGGGTCTCAAGCTCGCCGAGATCTTCGAGCTGCACGGCGAGGCCTATTATCGTCGCCTGGCGCGCGAAGTCTTACAAGGCCTGCATCTCGTCGGTGGTGCCGTGGTGGCCACGGGCGGAAGCCTGGTCAACGATCGCGAGACCTATCATCTGTTGAAGCGCCGCGCGACGACTGTCTGGCTGCGCGCCCGGCCCGAAGATCACTGGAACCGCGTCATTCAACAGGGCGATCGGCGCCCGATGGCCGAGCATCCCGAGGCCCTGCACGAGCTGCGCGCGCTCATGACCGCACGCGCCAGTCTCTATGCCGAGGCCGACCACACCATCGACACCTCGTCGCTCAGCATCGACGACACCGTGAGTCGCTTGGCAGCCACGCTCGCAGCTTGACATCAGGCCAGGCCGACGACAGCGTAAGCGCATGAAAACCAGGGCTGCGGTCGCGTTCGAGTCCAAGCGTCCTCTAGAAATCGTCGAAGTCGACCTCGAAGGCCCCAAAGCGGGCGAGGTCTTGGTCCGCATCCACGCCAGCGGCGTCTGTCACACCGACGCCTTTACGCTGTCGGGCGCCGACCCCGAAGGGCTCTTCCCGGTGATCTTGGGCCACGAAGGCGGTGGCACCGTCGTCGAGGTCGGTGCCGGCGTGACCAGCGTCTCCGTCGACGATCATGTCATTCCGCTCTACACGCCCGAGTGCCGGCAGTGCAAGTTCTGCCGCTCGGGCAAGACCAACCTCTGCCAGGCCATTCGCTCGACCCAGGGCAAAGGCCTCATGCCCGACGGGACGTCGCGGTTTTCGGCCCGCGGTGCGCCGGTGTTGCACTACATGGGCACGTCGACGTTCAGCGAATACACCGTGGTGCCGGAGATTGCGCTCGCCAAGATCAACAACGCCGCGCCACTCGACAAGGTGTGTCTGCTCGGCTGCGGCGTGACCACCGGCATCGGCGCGGTCTTGAACACGGCCAAGGTGACGCCGGGGTCCACCGTCGCTGTCTTCGGCCTCGGCGGCATCGGGCTCTCGGTCATCCAGGGCGCAGTGCTGGCCAAGGCGTCGAGGATCATTGCCGTCGACATCAACGAAGACAAGTTCGCCTTTGCCCGCCAGCTCGGCGCCACCGACTGCGTCAACCCGGGGGCACATGTGACGCCGATTCAACAAGTAATCGTCGATCTCACTGACGGTGGCGTCGACTATTCGTTCGAGTGCGTTGGCCATGTGGGCCTGATGCGCGCGGCGCTCGAGTGCTGCCACAAAGGCTGGGGCGAGTCGGTGATCATCGGCGTGGCCGGCGCGGGACAAGAGATCTCGACGCGGCCGTTTCAGCTCGTGACCGGTCGCGTCTGGCGGGGCAGCGCGTTCGGCGGCGTCCGTGGCCGCACCGAGCTGCCCGGTTATGTCGACCGTTACCTGGCGGGTGAAATCGAGATCGACAAGATGGTGACGCACACCATGCCGCTCGATCAGATCAACCACGCCTTCGAGCTCATGCACGAGGGCAAGAGCATCCGCTCGGTGGTGCATTTTTCGTGAAGCTCGAGCGCGTTTCACGATCGCAAGCCTTCGGCGGCTGGGCCGATGTGTACCGGCATGATTCGAGCTCCACCGGCACGCCGATGCGTTTTTCGGTCTATCTGCCGCCGTCAGCGACGGTGGATACGCCGGCGCCGTTGTTACTCTTTCTGGCGGGCCTCACCTGTACCGAAGAGACGTTCTTCGCCAAGGCCGGTGCGTTGCGTCTCGCGTCCGAGCTCGGTCTGGCATTGGTCGCGCCGGATACCAGCCCGCGCGGAGCCAATCTGCCGGGCGAATCAGACGAATGGGACTTTGGGACAGGCGCCGGATTCTGGCTCGATGCGACCGAGCCGCCCTGGTCAGCGCACTATCGCATGGAGGAATATCTCACCCATGAGCTCTCGTCGCTGCTGATATCTTTACCCATCGACATCGGCCGCCAGAGCATCTTTGGACATTCCATGGGCGGCCACGGCGCCCTGGCCTTGGCATTGAGACACCCCGGCCGATATCGCTCGGTTTCCGCATTTGCCCCCATCAGCTCAGCGTCGGTGGTGCCCTGGGGTGAAAAAGCCTTTCCCCGCTATCTCGGTTCCAACCCCGAAGCCTGGCGCGCCCACGATGTCGCCGCCTTGGTCCGTGATCGCGGCGGCCCCGACGGCCTCCATCTCTTCGTAGACCAAGGCCTCGACGACAAATTCCTGCACACCCAGCTCAAGCCCGAATTGCTGGAAGCCGCATGCGAAGCGGTCAAGCACCCGCTGACGCTGCGCAAACACGCCAACTACGATCACAGCTATTTCTTCATCAGCACTTTCGTGGCCGATCATCTGGCCTGGCACGCCGAGGCCCTGAAATAGTCATTTGGCCAGCACGCTCTTCAGATGGGTCAGCGGGACCGCGCCGGCCCCCAAAGCCTGGTCGTGAAAGACGCGGGCGTCGAAGCCGCTCTCACCCTCGGCTTGTTTTCGTAGCGCGCGCCAGGCTTCGCCACCGACGAAGTAAGAGCATAGCTGCGTGACCGACAGCTTGGCGCGGCGGAGCTTTTGTTCGGCTTCGGGACGTTCTTGGTAGGCCTCTTCGGTCAAAAGGCGCAGCGCTTCCTCGTCGCTGAGGTCCTTGGTGTGCAGGCGAATGTCGAGGATCGCGTTCATGACCGCGCGGAGCTCGAGCTTGGCTTCGGAGAGCTTGAGCTTGGGCGAATGGTCGAGGTAGCCGGCGTCGACGACGAGGTCTTGCGCATAGACCGCCCAGCCTTCGATGTAGGCGTTGGAGCCGAGCACCCAGCGCAACACCCGACGGCTCTCGGGCACGACCTGGTTGGCGCGCTCGAACTGCACATAGTGACCAGGCATGGCCTCGTGAATCGTCAAGAGCTCGAACATGTAACGGTTGTATTCGCGCAGCTTCTTTTCCACTTTTTCGGCGGCCCATTCGGGCGGCATCGGCGTGATGTAGTAGAACGCGCCGAGCTTGGGCTCGAGGGGCGGCGCACCGTCGAAGGCGGCCACGCCGAGGACGCTGCGCAAGAACGCTGGCGTGTCGGTGACTTTCAGGTTGTCGTGCTCACCGAGGGTGAGAAGCTTGTGGTCGACGATGAACGCGCGGAGGGTGCGGACCGATTCGCGCGCCGCTGCCAGCAGTTGATCCGGCTGCGCATGCTCGGCGGCTATCTTGGCGAGCGCGGCTTTGATGATCTGCCGGTCGCTAGGTGTGCCACCTGCGACAGTTGGCGGTGGCGAGACGATCTTGGCCAACCGGGTCATCTCGGCGTGTAGCTCGGTCACCCGTTTTTCGGCAGCGACGAGAACCTCGTCCGGCGTCAGCGCGGTTTGTAAATAAGGTCCAAAACGCAGCCGATAAGACTCCACGCCAGCTCGATAATCGCCGACCGGCTTGCGCGGCAGCTCCAGCTTCACGAAGCGCAGATAGTCCTCGACCGCATCGACGGCGAGCGCCACCGCGGCACGTACATCGCCTTCCGCCTTCGTATCGACGAACGCCTCCGACAGCGGACCTTGCAGATACGCGATGAGCCCTTTGCCGTCGTCGAGCGCGGCCTCTTCGTAGACCGGCACGTAGTGGGTGAGCGCGGCTTGGGCCGACGCCAAAAAGCGCGGCACGGCATCGAGACGCGAAACGACACTCGCTGCACGCTCGGCAGGCGTGCCATGCGGACGCGCAACCATGGCGAAAAAGGTTTGACCCAGCGCATCGAGCGGTTGATCACAGCGACGAGAAAAATCCCGAATCCGGCTGAGCTCCAGGGTCTCGAGCGCCACCGCCGACGCCAACAGCGCCCGATCGGCCTCGGCCTGGCCATCGCCCTTGGGCGCTTTTTTCAGCCGCGCGTCGAAGTCTTTCAAGAACGCGAGCCGACGGGCGCGGCCTTTCTTGGACAGGTCGTCGAGGCGGCCGTCGACCCCGTCCTGGTGCCAGCCAATCTGCGACGCGGTCGTTGGCGACGACTGCCACAGTGCGCGCAGATATTGGTCGGAGAGCGTCGAGACTGGCGTGGCCGCGACGACGGCCAGGGTCAGCGAGATCCACATGCGGGCGAATGTACGATGATGTTGCCCGCGCAGCGTGTCTTATCGCGGAGCGTGAGGCTTTGCCGAACAGCGGAGCGGGAGGAACCCTCTCAGGGTTCCGAGCAACGATCAGTCTAGGCCGACCTTGCCGACGGACCAGTAGGCTTTGTTGGCGACGGGACGCGGGGCGGACAGCGCCTTCAGGCTTTTGCGGAGCGACTGGATCGATTGGGCGCGGCCGGTGAGGAGGAGGGCGCCGGTGGTGCCAAGGCTGCTGCGGATGGCGCGGGCAACTTCCTCGAGGTGGCTATCGCCGTCGCTGCGCGGGATGGTTTGGGCGGTGGTGAGGCCGAGGCCGCCGAGGACGGTCGTGGCTTCGGCCTTGGACTCGACCTCGAAGATGGGCGACACCTGGCAGGACGCAGATAGTGCGCGGGCGACGGCAAACGAGGTTTCGTCGCCGAAGAGCACCACCGGCCGGCCGGCCGGCGCCTTCAGGGATCCCTGCGGTCCGATGAAGCGACAGACATCGCCGACCTGGGCCGTGCGGCTCCATGCGGCGCCTGGGCTCTGGCCGTGGTGATAGACCAAGAGCTCGGTGGTCCCGTCGCTGGTGGACCAGCGCACCGGTGTGTAGGTGCGCACGTCGAGGGTGGGCAACAAGACCTGGATCTTGTCGCCCGGGGTCCAGCTCGCCGAACGGAGGGATGCGCCGGACAAGGTGATCGAGCGAAAATGATCGCTGAGCGTCTCGACGGCGCTGATGGTGGTGTCGCGCGTGAGGAGGCGCGCGAATGCGTTGAGGAGGATGCCTTTACCGGATGCCATACCCCGAGTATATGATATTGATTTTCAAAATCAACAAGGCCTAGGGAACGGAAATGGCAAGTGTCTTTACAATCGCACCCGAGGTGGCGGTGATGTTGCTGCTGCCAGTGGCCACGCCTTTGACGCCCAGGTTGACGTACGGCGCGCCCGATCCAGGCCCCAGCGTCGCCGTCGAGGCCGACACCGTCGCCGCCGCAGGTGTCGACGACGCGATGGCGAAGGTCACGTTGGCCGGCAGCGCGCAGTTGGATTGCAGGGTGACCACGTCGAAGCCACCGACGGCAAGGTTGCTCGGGCCGGTCAGCGTGAAGGTCGGGTCGGTGACCACGTTGACGGTGAAGGTCACCTTTTTGCCGTCGACGGTGACGTTCACCACCGTGCTGCCAGCGCCAATGGCGCGGAGCGGGTAGGTCACCTGGCTCTGACTGGCGGCGATGAGCGGCAGCGCGGTGGGAATGCTGACGATGCCGGGCGTGCCGAAGGTGACGTCGATCGGCAGGTCGTTGAGCGTGCTGGTGCTGAGCGACACGGTGGCCGCCGTCGAGGCGCCGACCTGAAGGGTGGTGCTGTCGGCACTGGCGCTGCTGAGATACGCAACGTTGTTGGTGGTGCCGCCCACGTAGACGACTGCCGTGCGCGAGGTGGCGCCGACGGTGGCCGTCAAGAGCGCCGTGCCGGTGGCCAGACCCTTGATCGGCACCGGGGCGTAGGTTTGTCCGTCGGAGGGCGTGACGGTGGCGGGCACCGACAACACGGCGGGGTCGCTCGAGGTGAGGGTGAGCACGGTCCCGATCGGCGCGACGGCCGACAGATAGATGTAGCTGGTGGTCGACTGGCCGACGTTGAGCGTGATGCTCGACGGCATCTGGCTGATGGTGACGTGGTCGACGACGCGGATGTCGTAGAAGGCACTCATGCCGTTGCTGGTGGCGGTGATCGTCGTGGTGCCGGCCTTGAGCGGGTTGAGCGCGATGGTTTGGCCATAGCTGACCTGGACGGTGTCGGGAACGGCGATCACGGTCGGGTCACTCGACGTCAGCATGACGGACTTCCCGTAGGTGTAGGTGTAGACCTGCAAGTTCGTAAAGCCACCGACGGCAACCGGCGTTGGCGCGTACAAGTAGAGCGGGTTGGTGTTGGCGTTGCCGCCGACGTGGGCCGCAACCTGCACCGACAGGCCATTGAAGCTGGCGATGATGACCGCGTCGCCATTTTTGAGCGGCGTGACCGCGAGCGAGACGCTGGAGTTGTTGGCGTCGATGGTCGCCGTCGCTGGCACGGCCAACACGCTCGGATCCGACGAGGTGAGGGTGATGACGTGCGGCATCGCTGCGGTGGCGTTGAGGCTCACGTTGAGGAGGCTCGAGAAGCCCGCCTGCAGCGCGGTGTTGAAGCTCAGCGACGAGATCTGGGCCGAGGCGATCGACGTCAGCGGACCGCCCAAGGTCGAGTCACCGAGGGTGGCGGTGAACTGGGTGGTGCCGACACCCACCACCTGGATGGCAACCGATGGCGAAGACGTCGAACCGGCGGGCACGATCATGGTGGTCGGCGCCGCGGCCACGCTGGGGTCACTGGAGGTGATGGTTACTGGCGTGGTCTGGGCAACGGTGGCGTCGAGCGAGACCGACAGGTTGGCATAGGAGCCGTTCTCGAGCACGTTCGGCACCGAGAAGTAGCGCAGGCGGGCGTGGTCGACGACCTTGACGTTGAGGTTGGCGGTGGCGCCGCCAAGAGAGGCCGTGACCAGCGTCGAGCCGACCCCTTTGCCGCTGAGATAGAGTTGCTGGTACGAGGTGAATGGAGTCACGGTGATGGTGCTGGGGACGGTCACGATCGATGCATCGGCGACGGTGATCGCGATGTCGGTCGGCGCGGGTGGCGACGCGTTGAGCGAGAAGCCGTAGCCGACGAGCGCCCCGACCTCGAGCGCGGTGGTGCTGTTGCTGCTGTAGACCCGGAAGTCGTCGACGACGCTGAGCGTGGTGGAGCGGGTCTGCGCGCCGGAGGTGGCGGTGACGATGGCTTGCCCGATGGCGATGCCGTCGTACTCGACATCGGCGGTCAGCGTGCCGGTGGGCACGGTGACGTGCTGGGGGACATTGGCAATGGTCGGCGACAGCGAAGTCACGGTGACGTCGGTGTCGGAGGACACGGGGCTCGTGAAGGTGACGCGGAGCTTGCCCTTCTGGCCCATCTTGGCACCGGTGGACTGCACGCCACTGAGCTCGGTGGCGACGTTGGCCACCGTGCCTTTACAGCTCATGTTGACGAGTACACAGATCAAGACGCCCGACAGCTTCAGTGCACGCATTCGTCCCCCTCGGAAGATCAAGTTAGTCAGAATCTAGCGGCAGAACGGTATCACCTTCGGTAGGTGGCTCCGAGCGGGCTTTTGCGGAGATCGGCTGGATCGCGGACCACGCCGTGATCGGGGTTGGCGGCGGCGTGCTCCAGAATGTGTAGCACCGCCTCCACGTCGTCGCTGGGTAGACCGGCGGCAATCTCCGTCGCTGACTGCGCGCCTTTGTGGCTGCCGAGGTAGGCGAGGACCTTGGCTTGCAGCGACAGCACGTCGGTGGCGGCTTTCTTGCCGGCTTCCACACCTGGCTGGTGATAGGCGTTGATGTTCACCAGCTGGCCGTAAAAGCCGACCGCGCGCTCGTACAAAGCGATGAGCACACCGACGGTGCGGGCGTCGACCTTGGGCAGGGTGATGGTCAGCGATTGCCGATCGTTTTCGTAGAGCGCACGCCGGGTCCCGAGGAGAAACCCGTTGAGATAGTCGCCCGAGGTCGCCCCAGGATCGGTCTCCAGCGACGCGTGATCGCGATCGTGCAAGGTCTGGATGAAGGTGACGAAGAAGTTGTTCACGCCGTCGCGGAGCTGCTGCACGTAGGCGTGCTGGTCGGTGGAGCCTTTGTTGCCGTAGACGGCGATGCCCTGGTGGACGACTTTGCCGTCGAGATCGCGCTCTTTGCCGAGCGATTCCATGACCAGCTGCTGCAGATAGCGCGAGAAGAGCTCGAGCCGGTCGCGGTAGGGCAGGACCACCATGTCTTTTTTGCCCTGGCCGTCGCCGACGAAGTGCCACATGAGGGCCAAGAGCGCCGCCGGGTTGCGCTGGGTGTGGTGCAGGCGCGTCGCTTCGTCGACGGCGCGCGCCCCGTCGAGCATGGCCTTGACGTCGATGCCTTGCAGCGCCGCCGGCAACAGGCCCACGGCGCTCAGCTCCGAGGTGCGGCCGCCGATCCAGTCGAACATCGGCAGGCGTTTGAGCCAGCCGTGCTCGGTGGCGTAGCGGTCGAGCTCCGAGCCACGACCGGTGACAGCGACGGCGTGCTTGGCGAAGTCGAGGCCAGCACGCTGGTAGGCCTGCCGCGCCTCCAGCATGCCGTTGCGCGTCTCTTTGGTGCCGCCCGATTTGGAGATGACCACGGTCAAGGTCTCGTCTAGACGACCGTCGAGCTGGCTGAGGGTGCGGTCCATGCCGTCGGGATCGGTGTTATCGAAAAAGTGCGGGGTCATACGATCGTGCGGGCTGGTGAGTGCCGAGGCGACGAACTCCGGCCCGAGCGCCGAGCCGCCGATGCCGATGACCAGCAAGCGTACGAACTGGCCGCCTTTTTCCGGCTGGATCTTGCCGGCGTGGATGTCGGTGGTGAAGGCCAACAGATCACGCAGCGTGTCGTCGACATCGCGGCGCAGCTCGGCGGTCGGCGCGCGCGACGAGTCCCGCAGCCAGTAGTGTCCAACCTGGCGTTTCTCGTCGGGATTGGCGATGGCGCCAGCCTCGAGCGCGTCCATGGCGGCGTAGGCGCGCTGCATGGCCGGTTCCATCTTGGCCAAGAATTCGTCGGTGAAATGGATCCGGCTGATGTCGAGCCGCAGCCCGACTGACTCGACCACGCACAGGTACTTTTGATATCGCTCCCAGAGCCCGCCCGCCGTCGTCGCAGTTGTAGTCATGTCGCAAGACTATCTGATGGTGCTAGCATCGCCAAGGTGTTCGCGTCCCGGATCCGAAACGCCCGGCCCACTGCAGATGAGGTCTCCTCCCGTCGCTGGGTCTGTGTTCCTTATGATCGGCTGAACGCCGAGTGTGGACTTTTACACGGCACCACGCCTGCCGACACCGGCCTCGTCTTCATCGAGTCCACGGCCAAGGCGGCGCGGCGCCCGTATCACAAGAAGAAGCTGGCGCTGGTGCTGGCCAACGAACGGCATTTTGCGCTCGAGCAGGCTGAACGCGGCTTCAAGATCTTGTATGTCACCACCGACGAGCCGTTCGGCGATGCGCTGGTCAGCCTCGGCAAAGAGCGGCGCATCGGCCGTTTCGTGACGTCGACGCCAGCCGAGCGCGAGCTGCGCCAGGATCTCCGCGTGGCACCGCTCGACTACGTCGAAGACACCACCTGGATGAGCACCGAGGCCGACTTCGACCCGCTGTTTCCGTCGGGCGGGCCCTACCGCATGGATCGATTTTACCGTCACATGCGCGAGCGGACCGGGCTCCTCGTGCAACGTGGCAAGCCGCTTGGCGGCAAGTGGTCGCACGACGTCGAGAATCGCAAGGCGTGGAAAGGCTCGCCGCGTCCACCGACACGCCCGCGTTTCGTACCCGACGCGCTGACGCGCGAAGTGCTGGATCTGGTCGCGCGCCGTTTCTCGACGCATTTCGGGACGCTGGACGGCTTCGATCTGCCGGTCAGTGCTGCCGACGCCGAGACCAGTTGGGCCTTCGCGCGCACACTGTTGCCGCTCTTTGGGCCCTACGAAGACGCGATGTCCGTCGCCGAACCCGATCTGTTTCACACCAAGGTGTCGGCGCTCCTCAACCTCGGCCGCCTGTCGCCAGCGCGGCTGTGCACCGACGCGGCCGAAGACCACCATGCCGGCCGGTTGCCGTTGCCGTCGGCGGAAGGCTTCATCCGGCAGATCCTCGGCTGGCGCGAATTCGTACGCCACGTCCACCGCGTCACCGATGGCTTCGCCAGCCTGACCGATGGTGGCGTGCTCGGGGCCACCCGCCCGCTGCCACCCGCCTACTGGGGCACGCCGTCCGGGCTGCGCTGTCTCGACACTGTCGTCGGTGAGGTGGTCACCCACGGCTTTTCGCATCACATCACCCGCCTCATGATCCTCGGCAACCTGGCCACGCTGGCCGGCTACGACCCACGCCAGCTCAGCGACTGGTTCTGGCTCGCCTACGTGGACGCCTACGACTGGGTGGTCGAGCCCAATGTGCTCGGCATGGCCACTTACAGCGACGGGGGCAACATGACCACCAAGCCCTACGTCTGCGGCGCAGCCTACATCCACAAGATGAGCGACTACTGCAACGGCTGCGCGCTCGACCCCAAAAAATCCACCGGCGCGGGCGCCTGCCCCATGACCGCGCTCTACTGGACCTTCCTCGACCGCCACCAGCAGACCCTCGAGACCAACCCCCGCATGCTCATGCCGGTGCGCTCGGTGCAAAAGAAAACCGCCGCCGAGCTGAAAGCCCTCAAAGACGTCGCCGACCGCACCCTTGACCTACTGGCCCAGGGCAAGAAGGTCGACTGAGCACGGGCCAAGACCAAGTGCTAGGGTGAGAACGTGACCGGCCTTCTTCTCGTCAACCTGGGTACTCCGGACGATCCACAAGCGCCTGCTGTGCGACGGTATCTCCGGCAATTTCTGTCCGATCCCCGCGTCCTCGACATCAATGCCGTCGGCCGCGCGGCCCTCCTCAATCTGGTGATCTTGCCGTTCCGGCCGCAGAAGAGCGCGGAGGCGTATCAGAAGATCTGGACCGAGCGTGGATCGCCGCTGTTGTTTCACTCGCAGGATCTGGTCGTCGAGGTGCAGCGACGGTTGGGCGCCGATTGGTCGGTGGACCTGGCCATGCGCTATCAGTCGCCGTCGATCGAGAGCGTGCTCGGGCGGTTTCGTGCGCGTGGGGTCGACCGCATCGTGGTCATGCCGCTCTATCCGCAGTATTCGTCCGCGTCGACGGGGTCCTCGGTCGAGGAAGTCTTTCGCATCGCCGGCCAGCTTTGGGTCACGCCGAGCTTGTCCTTCGTCGAGCCGTTCTATGACGCGCCGGCGTTCATTCGTGCCGTCGCTGCGCGGGGCAGGCCGGTGCTCGACGCCGACAAGCCCGACCATGTGCTGTTCAGCTACCATGGTCTCCCCGAGCGACACGTGCGCAAGGCCGACGACACCGGCCAGCATTGCCTCGCGTCCTCGACCTGCTGCGACGAAATCATCGCCGCCAACCGCAACTGCTATCGGGCGCAATGCTTCGCCACCACCCGTGCGCTGGCCAAGGTGCTCGGCCTCAGCGACGACAAACACAGCGTGTCGTTTCAATCGCGCCTCGGTCGCACGCCGTGGATCCGGCCCTACACCGACGTGGTGCTGACCGAGCTCGCCAAAGCCGGCAAAAAGAAAGTGGTCGTCTTCAGCCCCGCATTCGTCGCCGATTGCCTGGAAACGCTCGAAGAGCTAGCCATCCGCGCCGCGGCAGATTTCAAGCGCGATGGCGGCGAGACGCTGACCATGGTCCCGTCGCTGAACGCCACGCCGGAGTGGGCCGATGCCGTCGTCGAGCTGGTCAAGGCACAAGCCGGCCATAACTGTCCGCGACCATGAGCTCCAATCCGTAGCGTAGCGTGGGCTGTGCCCACGCGGAGCGTCGGAGGTCAGGAACCCTCTCAGGGTTCCGGGCAACAGTGATACTGTACAGATTAGCAGTCATCCGCTAGGCTCCTAGATCCGATGTCGCATTTGGCTCTGCAGCATTTTCACCCGCTCGTCGCCACCTGGTTCGGCGAGCGCTTCAAGGCACCGACGGAGCCGCAGGCGCGCGGCTGGGCCGAGATCGCCGCCGGACACGACACGCTCATCATGGCTCCGACGGGATCTGGCAAGACGCTGGCGGCGTTCTTGGCCGGCCTCGATCGGCTGGTGCGCCGTTCTCTCGACGAGCGGCTCGAGGAACGGGTCTCGATCGTCTATGTTTCCCCGCTCAAGGCGCTCGGCGCCGACGTCGAGCGCAACCTGGTCGCGCCGCTGCGTGGCCTCGAGGAGACGGCACCGCGCTTCGGACGGCTGCTCTTGCCGATCCGCGCCGCGGTGCGTTCGGGTGACTCCACAGCGACGGAGCGCGCCCGTATCATCAAGCATCCGCCGCACATCCTCATCACCACGCCGGAGTCGCTGTATCTCTTGTTGACCTCGGCCGGTGGCCGCAACGCGCTGGCCAAAGCGGAAACGGTCATCGTCGACGAGATCCATGCGCTGCTCGGCAACAAGCGCGGCGCCCATCTGTCGCTCACGCTCGAGCGGCTCGATGCGCTGTGTGGCCGACGCCTGCAACGCATCGGCCTGTCAGCGACGGTAGAACCACCGATCGAAGCAGCGCGGTTCTTGACCGGGTCGGCCGAAGACGGCAGCGATCGACCCTGCTCGCTCGTCGACGCGGGCCGCGCGCAGCCGATGGACGTCCGGGTGGAGATCCCCAAAGAAACGCTCGGCGCCGTCGCCTCACGCACCGCCTGGGGCGACATCTACGATCGCCTGCATCACTACCTGCGCGAGCACAAGACCACGCTCATCTTCGTCCCCAGTCGACGTCTCGCCGAGCGGGTGGCGCACGATCTCGAAGAGCGCTTCCAGGCCCAGCCCGAGCCCGACGGCACCGTCTTCACCATCTCGGCGCACCACGGCGCGCTGGCCAAACGCACCCGTCAGAAAGTGGAACAGCGACTGCAAAAAGGCGAGCTGCGCGCCGTGGTGGCCACTGCGTCCTTGGAGCTCGGTATCGACATCGGCGACGTCGAGCTGGTCTGTCAGCTCGGCTCGCCCCGCAGCCTGGCCGTGCTCCGCCAGCGTATCGGCCGCGCCGGTCACGCCGTTGGTGGCACGCCCAAAGGCCGCATCTTCGCCACCACCCGCGACGAGCTCTTGGAGGTCGCCGCCGCCGTGCGCGCCATGCGGCGTGGACGCATCGATCGCGGCGTGTTTCGCGAGCAGCCGCTCGATATCTTGGCCCAGCAACTGGTGGCCATGACCGGCGCCAACACCGACGAGGCGGGCTGGTCTACCGAGGAGCTGTACGCGCTCTGCCGCAGAGCCGCACCTTATCGTCGACTGGCGCGCGCCGAGTTCGACCAAGTGCTGACCATGCTCTCCGACGGCATCGCCACGCGACGGGGCCGCGCCGGCGCGCATCTGCATCTCGATCGGGTCCACAACCGGGTACGTCCCCGTCGCGGCGCGCGGCTGGCGGCCATCACCTCTGGCGGCGCCATCCCCGACAAAGCCGACTACCAGGTCGTGGAGCATTCCACTGAAGCCGTGGTCGGTACGCTCGACGAGGATTTCGCCATCGAGAGCATGGCCGGTGATGTCTTTCTCCTCGGGACCACGCCTTGGCAGGTCCGCCGCGTCGAGAACGGCCGGGTTCGCGTCGAGCTGGCCATCGGTCTCAACGCCGGCCCGCCCTTCTGGAACGGCGAAGGCCTGTCGCGCACCGAGGAGCTGTCCGAAGAAGTGTCCGGGCTGCGCGTCGAGCTGTGGGAGCGTCTACAGACCCATAAGCGTGCCGACAATCTGGCCTTCCTCGACGAGGCCTGTGCGCTCGACGAGGCCGGCGCCAACCAGGTGCTCGACTATCTCACCGAAGGCGGCCAGGCCCTCGGCGGCGCCATCCCGTCGCAGAACGAGGTCGTCGCCGAGCGGTTCTTCGACGACTCCGGCGCCATGCAGCTCATCATCCACGCTCCGTTCGGCGCGCGTATCAACCGCGCCTGGGGACTGGCGTTGCGCAAAAAGTTCTGCCGCACGTTCGACTTCGAGCTGCAGGCCGCCGCCACCGACGACGCCATCTTGCTGTCGCTGGGCGAGCAACACAGCTTTCCGCTGGAGTCGATCTTCGGCTTCTTGCATCCGCGCACCGTCGAGGAAACGCTGGTGCAGGCCGCGTTGCAGTCGCCGATGTGGGAGACGCGCTGGCGCTGGAACGTGACGCGTGCGCTGGCGGTGCTGCGTTTCTCGTCGGGACGCAAGACGCCGCCGTATCTGTTGCGTATGCGGGCGGCCGATCTACTGGCCGCGGTGTTTCCGGCCGCGGCGGGGTGTCAGGACAATCACGGCGGCGCTGCGGCGCCCGAGGCGCTCGAGCTGCCCGATCATCCGCTGGTCAATGAGACCAAGCGCGACTGTCTGGAAGAGGCGATGGATGTGCAGGGCCTGATGCGCGTGCTCGAGCGTCTGAAGGCAGGCACGCTCAAGTGCACCGCGCGCGACACGGTGGCGGCCTCGCCGTTCTCGCACGCCATCATCGCCGCCAATCCCTACTCGTTTCTCGACGACGCGCCGCTGGAAGAACGGCGCACGCGGGCCGTGTCGACGTCGAGGCCGGGTGAGCTGTTGTCGCGCGCCGGCGATCTGTGCGCGCTCGACCCAGCGGCCATCGCCGCGGTGCTCGACGAAGCGCGACCAGATCCGCGCGATGCCGACGAGCTGCATGATCTGCTTTATACCGTCGGGGTGTTGACCGCGCCGCCGACCCAATGGTCGGACTTTTTTACGCGTCTCGTCGTCGCTGGTCGGGCGGTGACGGCAGAAGGTGGCGGCTTGCCCAGTGTGGCCTGGCTGGCCATCGAGCGGGCGCCGCTCGTCGCTGCCGCCTACGTCGGTGCCGAGTTTACGCCGGCTGTGGCGGTGACGCCGACGGATCCGAGCGCCGCGCATTCCCTCCTGGTACACGGCGCGTTGCAGTCACGCGGGCCGACCAGCGCCGAACGGCTCGGCCTGCTCTTGGGCCTCGGCACCACCACCGTGGCCGAGGCGCTCGGCCATCTGGAAGGCGACGGCTTGGTCTTGCAAGGCCACTTCACCGACGAAGATCCGCCAGAAATGATCCAGTTCTGCGATCGGCGCCTGCTCCATCGCATTCATCGCCGCACGCTCGGGCGGCTGCGCGCCGACGTGCGTCCGGTGCCGCCCGCGCAGCTCATGCGCTTTCTGTTGCGCTGGCAGCATGTCGCCCCGAACACGCGGCTGCATGGTCCAGAAGGCGTCTTGAAGGTCATCGAGCAGCTCGAGGGTGTGGAGCTGCCGCCACTGGCGTGGGAGCGCGAGGTGTTGCCGGCCCGCGTCGACGGCTATCGGCCGGAGTGGCTCGACGAGCTGTGTTTTTCGGGCGAGGTGGCCTGGGCGCGGCTGCGCCTCCGGGACAGCGGCGAAACGGTGGCACCGACGGCGGCGCGGCACACCGGCCGGGTGTCCCTGTTTCTGCGCGCGCATGCACCGTGGCTCCTCGATCGCTGGCCCGTCGACGCCAAGACCGGCGTGGCCCACTCGCCGTCGACCTGGCCGACGCTCTCGTCAGAGGCGCGCACGGTGGCCGAGATCCTCGAGCGACGCGGCGCGGCCTTCGTGGCCGAGCTGGGGCAGTGGTCGTCGCTCAAGCCCACCGAGCTCGATCAAGCGTTGTGGGAGCTGACCAAGGCCGGCGCCGTGGCGGCCGACGGTTTCTCCGCGCTGCGGGCGCTGCTGACGCCACCTGGCGCGGGTCCTCGACGGGCGGCGCTCGGACGTTGGTCGTTGTTGCATCGCGACCTCGGCAAGCGAGACGGCAACGAAGGGCCGTTTCTCGACGGCAGCCCTGTCGAGCTGGCCATGAGCTATCTGCGTCGCTACGGCATCGTCATGCGCGCCGTCCTCGGTCGGGAGACCGCGGCACCCCCGTGGCGGGACCTGGTGGCGGTTTATCGCCGTCTCGAAGCGCGCGGCGAGATCCGTGGCGGACGCTTTGTGACGGGCCTCACAGGCGAACAATTTGCGCTTCCCGAAGCTGTCGACGCGCTGCAGGCGTTGTCGCGGGTGCCGACCAACAACGAGCATATCTCCGTCGCTGCGGTCGATCCGCTCAACCTGGTGGGGGTGCTGACGCCGGGGTCTCGTGTCCCCGCGGTCCTCGGCCCGAGTCACCGTGTCGTCTATCAAGATGGGGTCGCTAGACCTGGCGGCCACCCGCAGGACGACGCGGTCATCCGAAGTGAGCCGGCGCACGTATACCTCGAGCCTGCTTTGTTATAGTAAAGCGGTTGCAAGTGGTTACAGAAGCGCACCCCTAGGCTTACGAGGTCGTGATAATTCTCGTGTCCAAACATTCCCTGCTTCAGGCCGACTTCTCTTCGGGAGCCCACTCCCTCATCACGCGATGCCAAGCCACCGTGGAGGAATGGTTGGGCCGGGTGCTGCCGCCGCGTGATCTGCCGCCGACGCGCCTCCACGCTGCGATGTACGATGCGGTGTTCCCAGGTGGTCGACGGGCGCGGCCGCTCTTGTGCATGCTCATCGCCGAGCGCTACGGGCAGCCTGACGACGAGCTCGTGTGTCGCATGGCCGCCGCGGTGGAGCTGGTCCACTGTGCCTCGCTGGTCCAGGACGATCTGCCCTGCTTCGACGACGCCGACACGCGTCGCGGCGAGCCGGCCTGTCACAAAGTGTACGGCGAGTCGACGGCCATCCTCGTCGGTGATGCCCTTCTGACCCTGGCCTTCGAGACCCTCGCTGCGGCGCCGCCTCGGCGCGCGCCGGCCGCTTTTCGGCTGCTCGGCCTCCTCACCAACGCAGCCGGCTCGCAGCACGGCATCATCGGCGGTCAGGCGCTCGAGCTCGAGCCCGGCGTCGAGATCACCCACTATCACCGTCAGAAGACCGCCGCACTTTTCCGCGCCGCAGCCGCCGGGGCCGCGGTCGGCTGTGGCGTCGAGAACGACGTCGCCCGCTGGGCCCGCGTGGGTGAGCTCATCGGCTGTGCGCTGCAGCTCCGCGACGATCTCGACGACGTCGAGGGCGCCGCCGACGACCTCGGCAAACCCGTCGGCCGCGACGCTGCGCTCAACCGTCCCAACGCCGCGCTACAAAACGGCCCCGAGAGCGCCCGCGCCATGCGTACGGCTCTGCTCGAAGGCATCAACGAGCTCCTCGGCGCACCCACCGCGGCCAACCACGCCCTTCGTCTCCTCGTCGAAGAAGCAACCCGCCCCGCGAAGCCCTGACTCGATCCCGTCGGTGGTGAGCGTTGAAACGCTTCCGGTTTTCACAGGAGGTGGGAGTTTTAGGAGCCCAGTGAAATCGACTTGGTGACGGCTCCCACCTCCATCCTCCTGTGAAAATGGAAGCGCGTTGGATCGCAGCCGCGGATCGGTTTTAGGGTTTGGTGGCTACGTGTTGGCGGAGCTTGGCGAAGACTTCGGCTTGTTCCAGGGCGTCGTCCAGGGCGTGGTGGGTGTGGGGGCGCGAGGAGCGAAAGCGCGGGTCGAGGTGGCGCTTGGTGGTTTCGCTCCAGCGGGTTTTGCCGAGCGCGCCCATGTAGTAGGCCTTGATGTCCAGGCCAGCGACGCCGAACGGGTTGCGTCCGAGAAAGTGCATGAAGTACCAGTGCACGAAGCTCCAGTCGAAGGTGGCGTTGAAGCCGACAAAGACTGGGCGGTTGGCGCCGGCGACGCGGGCGATGAAGGCGGCGAATTGCGCCATGCCGACTGCCGGATCGAGACCTTCAGCGACGAGGTTTTGACGATCGAGGCCGGCTACTTGTGAAGCCTTTTCGTCGAAGCGATCGGAGATGGGCTTGAATTCGGCATAGAACGTCTGGGTCGGATCGTCGACGTTGACCGCGCCCAGTGACGACATGGAGAAGTCTCCGGGGATGGGCCCGTCGGCCTCGATGTCGACGGAGATGTAGCAATCGACTAGCGCCATTTTTGTAAACCGAGCTTGCCGACGCGCAGGGCCCAGCGGGCAAGCTCGGGGGTCGAGAGTTGCGTGAAGACTTCGTCGTAGATGGTCGGCCGGAGCGCCGCGGTTCGGCGCAGGAAGCGCATGAAGTCGACAAAGCCGATCTCGTCGCGCACGAACGATCCGTAGACCTCGTTGCCGAGCTCGGCCAGCGTGCCGAAGGCTGCGTCGAGGAGCCGGTTTACGTCGCCAGGATCGCGAAGCTGCGACTTGCCGCGGCCGCCGACCATCATCAGCGTGAGCCCGCCCATGACTTGCAGCGACGAGGGTTCCTTCCAGCAGCGCTCGAGGTCGCGTTGCCCCAGGCGGTTGTCGTCGAGACAGGCGCGCAGGCGGTCGGCCACCGGCAAGAACGAACGGATCATGGAGCCGAAGCCACAAAACGTGAGCGGCGAGTGCCGGCCCGCCGCATCGCCGACGAGCAGCACGCGCGCCGACGGCGACACCGGCATGGGCCGGAGGCGCGTGTAGGCGGGGATGAAGCCGTAGGTGGCTTTCTCGACGCGGGCCGGGCCTGATTTGTAGCGCGGCAGCGTCGTGAAAAAGCGCTCGTACAGCGACAAGAGCGGATGCTGCGGCAGGTGTTTCGGCTCGGCGTAGTAAAAAAGATAAGTCGTGAAGCGGCCACCCGGGCCGGGAAAGCCTTCCCAGATGTGCTGGCGATCTTCTTCGATGCCCTCGGTGGTGACCAAGATCTCGCCGACCTTTGGATCGACTTGGAGCGCGCCCGGGCCGCTGTCGAGACCGAAGAGGACCCCGCCCACCGTCGGGCAGCACAGGTCGAAGGCGGCATGCGGCGAGGCAGACCCGAGTCCATCGACGAGAACGCGGCCGGTCAGCGTCCGGGGACCGCTCGGACCCTTCAGCTCGATCGTGACGCCGCCTGGGCCGACGGCATAGCCGACGAGCGCGTGCTCGTCGAGAAGCGTCGCGTTCGCCGCTTCGGCGCGCTCACGCAGCGACGACAGCAACAATCCCGAGTCGACCACTCCGTCGAGCACGCCACGGACCGGCCAGGTGCCGCCGCCATGCCAGCGACAGATGCCGCGGTCGTACTCCATGACCAACAGCTTGCTCAATTCCTCGTCGCTGAAGAGGCCGCTTTCGCGTAGCGGGGCCAGCTCTTTTTTGGAGATGTTCCATTCGCGATGACCGGTGGCGATGCGGCGTTTGTCGAAGACCGCAACGCGGAGGCCGCGATGGGCGAGGTAGGCGCCGTAGACCAGCGACAGGCCGCCGCCGGCGAGGATGACGTCGAAGTCGGGAAGGCTGCCCGCGTCGGGGCCTTTGGTGGCGAGGGTTGGCGGTTGTCGTCGCTGCGCCCAGCCTTCTTCGAGTGACAGGATGTGCTCGAGGGTGCCGCTGTGCGCGGACAGCCGCTGGAAGGTCCGCGGAAATTCTTGGGCGAGGCTCATGCGGGCTCCGCCAACAGCTTCACTGACGGAGGCACTGGCAGGCCGGCTTGTTGTACCAGGCGACCGAGGGCCGCGTCCTGCGGGCCCATCGACTCTGAATTTTTCGGCCCAGCCGACGACAACAGCGACGGTAGCGCCGCCAGCACCAGGCCGAGCTTGGCCGGCAAGCTGACGTACGCGCGCCGGGTGATGCTGTCGTAGCCGTTGTTGCGGATGGCTTTGCCGATGCGGGAGTAGATGAGGCGACTGGCGGTGATGGCCAGTCGACAGGAGCGCGGCAAGAGCGGAATGCCGAGATCGGCAGCGCGGTAGTGGGCGTCGGCCAGCGCGAGAAGGCGCTGGGTGACTTCGCGCGTGGCGATCGTCGCTGCGGGCAGCACCAGCAGCTCCTCGGGCGTGATGCCCGCCTCGGCCAGCATCGAGCGTGGCAGATAAATGCGGCCGCGACCGGCGTCTTCGCCGACGTCGCGGGCTATGTTGGTGAGCTGCATGGCCACACCGAGGTCGGCGGCGCGCAGCCAGGCGATGTCCTCGGTGACGCCCATCACCACCGTCATCATCAGGCCCACCGTCGACGCCACCGAGAAGCAGTAGGTCAACAGCTCGTCTTCGGTCTCGTACAGGATGGGCCCACCGCGCGCGTCCATCTCCATGCCGTCGAGCAGCGCCAGCGGCAGCGCTTTGGGAATACGGTACGTCTCGACGAGCTGGGCAAACGAGCGATCGATGGGATGGTCGTCGGGACGGCCGGCATAGGCGGCGTCGAGACGGCGATGCAGGCCTTCGAGACGGGCCGCGGCCGAGCCTTCTCCAACCTCATCCACGGCATCATCGGCACGCCGACAAAACGCATACAGTGCCCACGACGCCTGGCGTACGTGCCTCGGCAACAACAGCGACGACAGATAGAAGCTCTTCGAGTGGTGCTGAATGAAGACGCGACAGGCGGCTTCGTCTTGATGATTGCCTTTTAGTTGCACTTGCATCTGAGTTGCAAATCAGCCCGGCGCCGGCAGCATTCGCGGCGCATGGGTGCCGGCGATGGGGTCGAGCTGGTTGCCAGTGCCGTCGCGGTCACCGATGAGCCGGTCGACGACCTTCGCCGACGACAACACGCCCGGCATGCCGGCGCCGGGATGCGTCCCCGCGCCGACGAAATACAGATTGGAGATGTCCTCCGACTGGTTGTGAAACCGGAAATAGGCCGACTGCAGCAGCACCGGCTGAATGGAGAACGCGGCGCCCTTTTCCGAGTTGAGGTCGTCGTGGAAGTGCTGCGGGGTGATGATCCGCGACGTGACCAGGTTCTCGCGCAGCCCCGGGATGCAGGTCTTCTCGAGGTAGTCGAAGAGCTTCTCCTGATAAATGGGCCCCTCGGTCTCCCAGTTGGTGCCCGAATCGAGATGCGGCACCGGCGACAGCACGTAAAAATTCTCGTGGCCGGGCGGCGCCAGCGACGGGTCGGTCCGCGTCGGCGCGTGCAGATAGAGGCTGAAGTCGGGCGCCAAGAGCTTCTTGTCGAAGATGTCGCTGAGGAGCTCTTTGTAGCGCGGCCCGAGGAGAATCGTGTGGTGCGCGAGGTCGGGATAGGTCTTTTTGGTGCCGAAATACGACACCACGAGGCTCATCGAGTAGCGCAGCTTGTCGATCTTGCTGTTGCTGTTGCGCTTGCGCACCGACGGATCCAGCAGGTTCTTGTAGACGAACGGTGCGTCGCCGTTGGAGACGACCAGCGACGCAGGAATCGTCCGGCCGCCGATGAGGCGGACCCCGGTGGCCTGGCCGCGCTCGACGAGGATCTGGTCGACCTCGGTGCCGAGCGCGAGCTCGCCGCCCAGCTCGACGAACAACTTGGCCAGCGCGTCGACGATGGCGCCGGTCCCACCCATGGCAAACCACACGCCCCACTTGCGCTCCAAAAATGCGATGAGCGAGTAGATCGAGGTGGTCGTAAACGGGTTGCCACCGACGAGCAAGGGGTGAAACGACAACACCACCCGCAAGTCAGGGTCTTTCACGTATTTCGACACCAGCGAGTACACCGACAGATACGACCGCAGCCGGATCATCGCCGGCGCGATCTTGACCATGTCGCCAAATTTCCCGAACGGAATGTCCGCCAGGTCTTCGAAGCCGATGTGGAAGATCTTCTTGGTCGCCGCCAGGAACCGGTTGTAGCCGTCGACGTCGGCGGGGTTGAACTTGCGGATCTCGTTCAGCATCTCCTCGTGGACGCCGTTGTAGTTGAAGACGCGTCCGTCGTGAAAACGCACCCGATAAAACGGGTCCACTGGCACCAGCGTCAGGTAGTCCGACATCTTTTTGCCGGCGAGCTGGAACAGTTCCTCGAACAAAAACGGAGCGGTGATCACCGTCGGACCGCCGTCGAAGGCGAAGCCGGCGTCTTTGTAGACATAGGCGCGACCGCCTGGCGCATCGCGTTTGTCGACGAGGGTGACGGCAAATCCGCGTGCTTGCAGGCGGATGGCGGCGGCGAGGCCACCAAATCCGGCGCCGATGACTGCGACTTTGGGGCGAGGCTTCGTCATAGTCTGAGTGTAGGCATGGGGTGGCGTCCTTGCCGGCGTATACTAGCTATCTTGGATGCGAGCAACGAGGGATCGAGATGAGGTCTAGAGGCGGAGCATTCGGCGGTGGCAGCGGCGGGTCGTTTTTGTCGCGTACGCCGCTCGTGGTGGTGGTGCTGCTGGCGGTGACGCTGGTGTCGTCGCTCGTCGCTGCGCTGACGACAAAAGTGCTGCCGATCTGGGCCTATGGCGCCTTGGTGCCCGCGGAGGTGTGGCGGGGGCAGGTGTGGCGCCTCGTCACCTGGGTTTTTTTGCAGGAAGACCCCATTGGCCTCGTCTTCGGCTGTCTGAGCATCTATTGGTTCGGTGGACCGCTCTGTAAAGCCTGGGGACCACGGCGCTTTTTGCTGGTGTATCTGTCGCTCGCCGTCGGGACTGGCGTGCTGGTCACCCTCATCGGCCATTTCTTGTGGGCGCAGGTCGGCGCCGGCGCATACATCGGCATGTGGCCGCTGGCCGAGGCGCTCATCATCGCCTACGCCATCTTGTTTCCCAACCAGCCGATCTTCGTGGCGTTCGTGCTGCCGATGCAGGGGCAGATGCTGATCGTGGCCACGTTTGCCGGGATCACGCTCTACGCCATCTATTACGGCTTCGCGTTATTCGTGCCGCACTACATCGCAGCGACGGCGATGCTGACGTATTTGGGTGGTCTGAGAAACATCTACCTGCGCTGGAAGCTCAACAAGCTCGCCACCCAACGGTCGCGGCCGGCGGGCAAGGTCATCCCCATGCGCCCAAACAAAGACAGCGACGACGATCCGTCAAAGCCGGGCGGTAAACGCTGGTTGAATTGAGCCTCCGTCACGGTTTTGTCATGGCGGGGTCATCATTCGGTGCTGCCATCGTCGGGTAGGTGACGGCGGAGGCAAAGCCTCTATGCTTCGCTGATGCGAGAGCCTTGGGGCCTGACTTGGCGCCGTCGAGCAGTCACCATCCCGTTCATTTTTCTCCTCGGTAGCCTGGTGCTGGCGACGCTGCCGCTGACGCTGTTGGCCGGCGTCGGCTTTCTGGTCTTCGAGCGCAAACGCGGCTCGGCCTTGCGCGTGGTCGGCTTTTTTGCCGGCTATCTCGTCGGAGAGATGATCATTCTCACTGTGGCCGCGCTCGAGTGGGTCTTTGGCCTCGGCTGGCTCGGGACGGCCGCCAGCAACGAACGCATGCGTCGCTGGGCCAACTGGCTTGGCAACACCTGGGGCTCGTACCTGCATCACCTCGGCTGGTGGTTTTTTCGGATTCGCTGCCATCCCAAAGGCCTCGAGGTCCTCGAAGCCGGCGGCCCTGTCATCGTCATGCTGCGCCACACCAGCGTCGGGGATGTGGTCTTTGCGCCAGTGTTCATCGGCATCGCCGCGGGGCTCCAGCTCCGCTACGTCGCCAAGAACGAGCTACGTGGCGACCCGGCTTTCGACGTCATCGGCGGCCGGCTCGGTAGCTGCTGGGTCAAGCGCTCGTCGGACGATCCCGCCCGCGAGATCGACAATGTCTGTCACCTTCTCGAGAGCTTCGGCCGTGATCAGGCCATCGTGCTCTTTCCCGAGGGGACGCGTTTCACACCCACCAAGCGCAACGAGCTCCGCGGCCGACTGGCCGGTCGGCTGCCGCCCGATCTGGTCGTCCAGGCGCGCGCGCTGCGCAATCTGTTGCCGCCACGGCTCGGTGGCCCGGTCGCGCTCCTCGAGCGCAACCCCGGCGCCGACGTCATCCTGGTCAACCATGCTGGCTACGAAGGCGCCAGCACCTTCAGCGACCTCATCGAGGGCCGGGCCGTCGGTGCGCAGGTCAAGGTCGAGTTCCGCCGGGTCGCCTACGCCGACCTCCCCAAGGGGCGCGAAGCCTTGACCCACTGGCTCTTCGATCGCTGGACCGAGATGGACGCCTGGATCGATGCCAACCATCCGCTTGGGACGCTGGCCGAGGCGGATGAAGCGGATGAAGCCGTCGCTGTCGAAGCGGAAGAACAACGCTAGTCAGGGCGCCATCGCCCTGCATAAGAGGAATGTGACCGGCTCGACGGTCAGAGATCCTTGGTGAAAGAGGCCAAGGGCCGGGTAGCCCAGCGACGAGAATAAGTCAGGCGCGTGGGAGATGGGACGGCCTGCGCGCCGAGCATGGACGGCGTGGTTGCCTACGGCGTAGCGGACGGCGTTGCGCACTTCCGTCGGTGTGCGAAGGACATGGGCGTGATAGCGGTCGGCGAAGACAGATCCGCGGCGCTGCATGACGCCGTTGAGCGCCCGGGCCATGCGAATGGTGATGGCGTGCATGCCCTTCGAGAGGGCGGCGGCGTCGGTGGCTTCGACGATGAGGTGAAGGTGGTTGCCCTCGACACCGAAATGGCAGAGGCGCATGCCCCAGCGGTCACGGGCTACGGCGAAGGCGCGGGAGGCCAAGGCTCGGAAACAGCGACGGGAACGCAGATTGTAGACGTGTAGACGGACGCGGAGGGTGACGTGGATGGCGGCGTTCTTGAAGCGGGGGCGGCGGAGGTGGGTGAGGCCTGCGCCTGGTTGCTTCTTGCGGCCTGAGCCCTTGCGTCGGCCGCCCCAGCCTGCCGTCTTCGGCAGATCGAGCTGAATGGGCCGTCGCTGACGGGAACGGCTGCGGCGCTTGGGGACCCGTGGGACCATAATTACCAGACTAGGAGAGTTACCTGCCAAGTCAAGATTTTTTTATGCGGGTTTCGTCGGAGGGTTAAGGCTTTTCGGACGCTGTGGACATGGCGCATGTGGACACGCCCCGACTTCGGTTGGGTTTGGCTTGCGTGACCACAAGCTTGGACAACAGCCGACGCACGGTGGGTGTGGCTTTGTTGTCCACATGCCCACAGCGACGGGGGAAATGCTTTTCTGCTGCGCAGAAAAGAGCGGAGAAAGGCTTACCCTGGGCTGCCTGGGTGGCGAGCTAGGCCAGCGGGCCCTTTTTTGCCACGGACGTGATCGTGATCTGCTGTAGGCCCGACTGGCGGAGGATCGCGTTGGCTGCGAACCGGCCGCTCATGGCCGCGGCCTCCATCAGCGAAGCCGGCAGCGGAAGCTTGACGTGATCACCGGCCACGAACAGATTGCCGATCTCGGTCTCCGTCGACGGGCGGAGCGCGTGATCTCCCGGCGCGAAGCGGCTGAAGTTCGATTGCTGCTGATACTCTTGATGCAAGATCTTCGCGCCGATGAGCTCGGGCAAGACTTCGTACATGTCGTCGAGGAGGGCGGCCTGGATGCGCGCGGGGGCGACCATGCGATCGGGCGGAATGGCATACGAGTGCAGCTCGACGACCGAGCCGCCGGTGCGTTTGGCCCACTCGATATAGGGCTGCTGGAGGTCGTGGTAGAGGGCCAGCGAGTCGAGATAGCGATAGCGGGAGCAGGTGAAGAAGTTGTATGCCTGCGGCTTGGTGGGCTTGTCGAGCCACAGTCGCAGGACCACGTAGGGATCGGCCTCTCCGAGGGCCCGCACGCCACGCTGCAGGGTCGGCGCGCCCAGGCGATCGTCGTCGAGAAGCTGGCGTACGCCGCGGACATCACAGGCCACGACGGCAAAGTCGCACGGCAGCGATTCCTCGCGACCACTGTCGCCGCCGATGACGATCTCGTCTCGGTCGACGACGACTGGCAACGATCCCAGCGCGCGCTTGGGCGGTCCCCAGATGGGCTGGCCGGTGTCGTCGAACTTGCCGCCGTGACAGGGGCATTGGAAGCCGTTGCCGTCGGGGGCGAGGTGGACCGGGCAGCCCATGTGGGTGCAGCGGGCGTCGAGAACGGTCATCTTGCCGTCGCTGTGGCGGCGCAAGAAGATTGGCGTGCCGTCGCTGGCCTGCGCGCTGCACCAGCCGCTAGGCGACACCGACGAAGCTGGCAGCCGCGTCTTGGCGGCGGGAGCGACTTCACCAGCGACGACAACCTGTGTGACTCTGCCACCATCGACCACCACTCGACGCGCCGGGGTCCCTAGCCGCACCACGCCTCCCAGCGACTCGAACCGTCGCTGCAGTGGCCCGACAATCGACGTCATCGAGTCCTTCGGCGTGTAACGGTAGGTGAGCCCGTCGGGGTTGCCGATGAAATAGAAATGGAAAAACCGGATGGCCTCGGCCGCCGACAAGGCGTCGCAGCGGTTGAGCGTGGTCTGACCAAACGGGTCGAGGATGGTGTCGACCATCTCTTGGTGAATGCGGCCGTTCTTGGCGAACGACAGGAAGTCGGTGCTGTCGAACTTGGCGAAGGTCTTTTCGCCGTCGTACTTCATGAGGTCGTACAGCGCCGGTCCGTCGTGGCGGAAGTCGTTGAACTTGAGCGTTTTCGACGTCCGCACCACCGACAACAGATTCAGCGGAAAGACCGTCGACGTGCGGCCAAACGTCTCCGTCGGCCGGTCATGGAACAAGACCGGGTAACCGGGGGATTCGATGAGCTCGCCGTAGGCCCCGGCAGCGTCGAGGACCTCTCGCAAATTGTAATACTGCGCGAAGAAGCCGTGGAAGCCGTGCTCGACGTGGAAGGTCTCGCCGAGGGCCTTGACCTGCCAGCCGCCCACCTTGCCGCCGAGATGGCCCGCCGATTCCACCAATGTGACGGCAAAGTGACGCTCGGCGAGCTCGATGCCGGTCACCAGGCCCGCCAGGCCCCCGCCCACGATGACCACCCGGCCAGCCTTGCCTGCACCCAGACTGCGCGGTTTTTGCGCGTTGTCGTCGGGCAGAGGCCACAAATAGCGCCGCGGCTGGACATACAACAGGCCGCCACCGACGCCGGCCAGGCTTACGCCCAGGCTCCAGCCCGCGATCTTGACCATCTTTTTCAGGAAGCGGCGCCGGTCCATGGAGATGCTCGCAACTTTTTACTGCAATCTTGGTCGCGATAGGTATCTTCTTCGCATGCTCGCACCCTCCGGAATCCCTCGTCGCTGGACTGTCGCCGACTCTGCCGAGACCTACGCCGTGCGCGCGTGGGGCGGCAGCTACTTCTCGATCAACGAAAACGGCAACGTTTCGGTCACTCCGGCTGGCCCGACGCTCGGCGCCATCGACATGAAAGACCTGGTCAACGAGGTCAAGCGGCGCGGCATTGGCCTGCCCCTGTTGATCCGTTTTTCGGACATTCTCGACAACCGCATCGTCGAGCTGAACGAAGCCTTCCGTCGGGTGATCACCGAGTACGGCTACAAGGGCGCCTACAAAGGCGTGTACCCGATCAAGGTCAATCAGGACCGCTACGTCGTCGAGCGGATCACCCAGACCGGCAAGAAATATCACTACGGGCTCGAGGCTGGCTCGAAGCCGGAGCTGCTCGCGGTGCTGGCCATGATGGATGATCCCGAGGCGCTGATCATCTGTAACGGCTACAAGGACGAAGAATATATCGAGACGGCGCTGCTCGGCTCCAGGATGGGCCGTCAGGTCATCCTCGTCGTCGAGAAATTCACCGAAGTGGCGTTGATTGCCCAGATTGCCAAGCGCACCGGAGTGCGTCCGCTGATTGGCATGCGCGCCAAGCTGGCCACGCGCGGCGCGGGTCGCTGGGAGGCGTCGGGCGGCGATCGCTCCAAGTTTGGTCTCACCGCGCGCGAGCTCATCGAGGCCGTCGATCTCCTCAAGAAAGAGGGTCTGCTCGACTCGTTCGTGCTGTTGCATTTTCACCTGGGCTCGCAGATCAGCGCCATTCGGTCGGTCAAGAACGCCATGCGTGAGGCCGGTCGTTTCTTC
>Ga0123338_10000257_pt1 | contig 55125 bp, 42 predicted proteins | sample grotaG_FD_89793 | JGI IMG/M metagenome (GOLD analysis project Ga0123338, IMG submission 89793) | Glacier valley bacterial and archeal communities from Borup Fiord, Nunavut, Canada, to study Microbial Dark Matter (Phase II) -... | ecosystem: Environmental > Aquatic > Freshwater > Ice > Glacier ... | reverse complement strand
ATGAGTGCGCTGTACCTCAATAGGATGCACTCTTTTTTTTTATCATCTCTTTTGCAAGTGAATGGTGTTTTCCAGAACTCGGTATTTGGTCAGTAAAAACATTTATAAGTTTAATTAAATCAATTATATGAATGGTAAAAACCAGCCTTGATCAGCATTTGTTGAACAAATACAGTTGGCGGAATTGGCGGAACCTTCGTATTTACTCCTTATTTCTGGAAAGTGTACAAATTTATCCCCCTTTTAGTATACATTGGAAGATCAATTTCAAAATATAGAACCCAATATTGTATCCAAAAAATTAAGAACTTAAAGTATTTGGCAGAAACAAAATAAATACATTATTTTAAACTTTACAAATTTTAACTAATTTTATAAATCGACCTTGACACTCTTTAAATGTCCAACATCTATTAAACCGAACTATGACTAAGAATAAATTTGGGATTTTAATCGCCCTGGCATTACTGCTTTTGATTTTGAGCTGCCAGAAAAAAGCCGTCAATGTTATCCAATTTGTGAATCCTTTAATAGGTACTGGTAAATCAATTGGGCCGGATATAAGCAAACACAACCAGGGAATTGAAGCCTGGGGACAAGTTACGCCGGCGGTTTCGACTCCATTTGGGATGACACAGTGGACCCCTCAAACCCGCGACACTGAAAATAAGTGTGTGGCTCCTTATTATTACGGAGGAAAGAAAATACAGGGATTTAGAGGCTCTCATTGGTTGGGAGGCTCGTGCACTAAAGATTATGGCAGTTTTACTATTATGCCAATGACCGGTTATCTGCGAACTTTTGCAACCGAGCGCGCTTCATCATTTTTGCACGAAAGTGAAATTTCAACTCCGGCTTATTATTCGTGTATACTAGAAGATTACATCACATTTGTTGAAATGACAGGAACAGCGCGTGCTGGATTTTTCAGATTTTCATATTTAAAAAAAGATCAGGCAATTATATTGATTACTCCAAATAGCGATGAAGGGCAGGGGTATATTAAAGTAGATCCTGAGAAACAGGAAATTTATGGTTATAATCCCGTACAACAGGTAAATAAGGAATCGGGGCAGCCGACTGGTTTAAGCGGTTATTTTGTTGTCAGATTCAATAAGCCTTTGGATAATTATGGTTGCTATTTCCAGATGGAGGATTTAAAAAAACAGACTGAGATTTCGGGGAAGCCAGAAATTGGAGCTTATGCCAAATTTAATATTAATGATAACGATGCTATTTTGGCTAAAGTTGGAACTTCATTTACCAGTATTGAAGCAGCCCGCGCTAATATGGAGGCAGAAATACCTCATTGGGATTTTGAAAAAACAAAAGCGGAGACAGAAAAATTATGGAACTCAACTCTCTCGGTAATTCAATTAAAAGGAGGAAAAACAGAAGATTATACCAAGTTCTACACAGCCTTGTACCATGCCATGCTTTTCCCTCGCACCTTCAGTGATGTGGATGGTTCGTATCCTGATTTTGATGGCAACAAAATCATCAGGAAAATTGAGAAGGGACATGTATATTATGACGATTTTTTGTTGCGGGGTACTCATCCTGCCCAGCTTCCATTGGTAAGCCTGATTGCTCCGGATAAGTATGAAGATATGATGAAATCGCTCGTATTAAAAGCTGAGCAGGGCGGATGGTTGCCTAATTTACCATTGCATAACAACTATAACACTGCCATGACGGGCGACGATGCCAATATTGCCCTCGCTGATGCCTACCTGAAAGGATTTGATATAAATATTGACAGGGCTTACCCTTACTTGCTGAAAAATGCTCTTGAAATAGCTGAGGGTGAAGATTATAAAAATGGTAAAGGACGACGTGGAATGAAGTCTTATCTTGAAAATGGTAATATTCCGGTCGAAGACAGTATTAATGAAATGGTCCACAAAAACCAGCACATTTCTCCTAAGTTAGAATATGCAATGACCGATTTTGTACTTTCGCAGGTGGCTGAAAAATATGGAAAGACAGAAGATGCAGTGATATTGGCTAAACGAGCAAAAAACTATCTTACCGAAGCTACTCCAATGGAGCACCTTCTAATGGCTTCGCAGGATATTCCCGGATTATCTGACATGATAGGCGACAAAAAACAGGTTCGTGCAAAGCTGGATGAACTATTTGATACCGACCAATACTGGCATTCAAATGAATCATGGCATACGATTCCTTATTTATATAATTATCTAGGAGATCCGGTTGAAACGCAAAGAAAAGTCAAAAATATTATGACCAACGAATATACCAATTATGATGGAGGTATTCCCGGAAATGACGACTCAGGGCAAACTTCGGCATGGTACGTATTCTCTGCAATGGGGTTTTATCCGGTGTCACCCGGGAGTGCCACCTATCAGGTATCGTCACCCATCTTTAATGAAGTTAAATTAAATCTAAATTCCTCATATTATCCCGGAAGAAAATTTGAAATTATTATTAACAATCCAGATACCTTCAGTACATTTAACAAAGTTGAATTGAACGATAAAAATATTCAGTTTATACTGAAGCAGGAAGACATCAAGTCGGGTGTAAACCTTAAATTTTCGAATTCTAAAAAATAGCTACGTTAAGAGAGTGTAAAAAAATAATTAAGCGTTAAAATGATGCCCAAAGCAACACATATTTGTTTTTCTGAAGCATTTTACTTCTTTTATATTCATTAAATTCAACTATTTTAGTTGAAAAGAGAAATAAACAGCATCATTTTCCTAAATGTTAAAGCATTTGTATTTGTGATATACTACAGTTAATGAGGATGATATATGTCTTTTAAGATTACTACTTCAATAAAAAGAAGATCAAAATAAAATAATTTATAAAAATATAACTTTAAACATATTTTAACACTAATTAATTTGTTATAATTGTTTTCCTTTAATGATATAAATTTAATATTACAAAACTTAAATTAACACAACGTTAACACAAAAAAAAAGATTGGGAAATTAGTTACAACAAATGGTCAAACTTTTAACATTTTTATACGAACCCATGAAATTAGTCTATTATTTCAAAAAATCCATCTCATTTCGGCAATTATTTCATTGTAATCATAGTTTGCATTTTATTTATGAAACTACGAATTTATTTTGTATCAATACTTTAAAATTAATTATTAATATACCTTGCCAATGCAATTCACTTTTAATTAAGAATTTTAAAAGTCAGGTAATCAACATTCTTTAACAAAATTATCTTAATCAAGTACTTAACACTAATTTAACATTAAAATCTATGAAAAAAAGTAAAGTAAAAGGGTTGTGGCGAATGACAGCCTTGCTGTTATTTTCCTGCTTTTTAACCCTTACCTCGTTTGCGCAACAAAAAACGCTGTTGGGAACTATTAATGGTGAAGATGGTGTTCCTATCCCCGGAGTGACTGTGGTTGTCATAGGAACAACAATAGGAACGGTTACTGATATGGATGGTAAATTTACGTTTTTAGCCCCGGCTGATGCTAAAGTTATTAGTATTGCTTATGTAGGGATGAAAACTCAGGAATTAACAATTGGAAACCAATCCAGTTTTAACGTTACAATGATTTCTGAATCTACTGGTGTTGATGAAGTTGTAGTAATAGGCTACGGTACTCGTAAAAAAGAGGAGATCACAGGATCTATTTCAACTGTTTCTGATAAACAGATGAAAATTTCGACTGCTCCAAGTATTGTTAGCCGTATGCAGGGCCAGGTATCGGGTATAACTGTAACTTCGGGAAATACTCCGGGTGCTGATGCAGTCATTCGTATCCATGGTATTGGTACGATTAACAATGCTGATCCATTGTATGTTATTGATGGTGTGCCTGTAGGGCCAGGTAATAACATTAACCCCAACGATGTGGAGTCAATCTCTGTTTTAAAAGATGCTTCATCTGCTGCTATTTACGGTAGCCGGGGCGCTAATGGTGTAGTTATTATTACAACTAAACATGGACGCGCGAATCAGGAACCAAGTATAACCTTATCAATGCGGACAGGTACTTCTCAAGCTACTAACCAGTACGACATGTTGAATACTGAGCAATACGGTCAGGCCGTGTGGTTAAGGGCTAAAAATCTGGGCAATGTACCCAGTTCTAAACAATATGGTAGTGGCCCGACTCCTGTAATTCCTGATTATTCTTTGCCTGCAGGAGCGATGGAAGGCGCTGCTGCTGCTGACCCTGCGCTTTACAATTATCCTGATTACCAGATTTTTAAAGCCAATAAACAAGGTACCGATTGGTTTAATGAAATTTATCGTACAGGTATTATCCAGGAATACGATCTTTCTATATCCGGTGGTGGAGCTAAATCAACCTACTCCTTATCCGGAAATTATCTTGACGAACAAGGTATACTGATCCATACAGGTTTTAAAAGATACAATGTTCGTGTCAATGCTGACACCAAATTTGGTAACTGGCTGAAAGTTGGTGAATCAATATCGGCAAGTTATAACCATACAAATGGCGACTTTTCTAACAATGGTGAAGGTTCGGCTGTTTCTATGGCTTACCGTATGCAACCTATTGTTCCGGTATATGACATCAAGGGTAATTTCGCAGGAACAAAAGCTCCGGATACTGGAAATGCGGTCAACCCTGTTGCTCAGCTGTATCATGCAAAAGACAATGATGGGAAAAGATTCCGTGTACTCGGCAATATTTTCGGCGAAGTGACCCTCTTGAAAGGGTTAACGGCTAAATCCTTGTTTGGTTATAATTTTGACCAATGGAATGCCAAAAATTATAATTTACCAACTTTCGAAAACGCTGAGGCTAACGGTACTGCCGGACTGAATATTGAGTCAAACTATTCAATTTTATGGAACTGGTCAAATACCATTAATTACAATTTGAACATTAACAACATTCATACGTTCAATGTTGTATTGGGGACGGAGGCTGTTAAGAGCAGTTACCAGTGGTTGACTGCCGGCCGTAGTCAGTACTTTTTACTAGCACCTGAGTATATGCAACTTGCATCTGGAGAGCTTAATAAAATCAACGACGGAAACGGTTCATCATGGGCTTTATTCTCTCAGTTTGGCCGTTTCAATTACGACCTGATGGGGAAATATTTTCTGGAAGGTACAGTGCGTCGTGATGGTTCTTCCAGATTTGGTACTGCCAATCGCTATGGAATATTCCCTGCTGCTTCTGCTGCCTGGGAAATTAGTAAAGAAGGCTTTATGTCAGGTACAAGCAGCTGGTTAGAAATGCTTAAAGTGAGAGCAGGTTGGGGTAGGACTGGTAACGACCAAATTGGTGAATATAACCAGTACCGTACATTTGGAACCAATGGTTATACTGCTGCTTATAATTTAAATGGAACCACAGGTTCCGCTATCGCAGGATTTGAGCCATCAAGAAGGGGTAATCCCGATGTAGCTTGGGAGACTACCGAAACTTTCAATGCGGGTATCAATGCAAGTATGCTGGACAAAAAACTCACTTTCGCCGTTGACGCATGGCAAAGAAATACCTCTGATATGCTTTATCAATTAAGTATACCTCAGGTAATGGGTGTAGCAACTGCTCCTTTTGTAAACATTGGTGAGATGAAAAATACCGGTATTGACATCGAACTTGGATTCCGCAATACCTTAGCAGCCGGCAAATTTACTTACGCTGTGAATGCTACCTGGTCAAAATACAAGAACGAAATAGTATCACTCTCCAACAATTTAAAGGAAGTGGTCGGCTATTCAGAACGTCAGGTGGAATATACCCGTGCAACCTCAGGTTTAGCTTATCCGATGTTTTATGGTTTGATTTCGGATGGTATTATACAGACTGATGCAGAAGCTGCCGCTGCACCTCAATTTGGCACTTATACCACTGTAGGCCACTTCAAATACAGAGATTTAAATGGGGATAATCTCATTACATTAGACAAAGACCGTACCTTTATTGGTGACCCTCATCCTGATTTTACCGGAGGTTTAAACATTGATCTTGGATATGCCAACTTCGATTTGAATATGTTCTTTTATGGAAGTTATGGTAATGAATTGATCAACTATGTTAGCCGCTGGATCGACTATGGCCAGTTCTATGGAGGATTAAGCCAGGATGCTCTCTACAATTCATGGACTCCAACCAATACTTCTGCAAGATTGCCTATGCTCGATGGAGCAGCTCGTTCACAGGAAGCTTCCACAGCCTTTATCGAAGACGGATCTTACCTGAGACTAAAGACGATGAGATTGGGTTATACTATACCGCAAAATGTTCTTAATAGTATAAACATGAAAAGCTTGCGTTTTTACGTACAGGCAACTAACTTATTCACTCTTACCAATTACAGGGGTCTCGATCCTGAGGTAAATACTTTGAGCAATACATCTGGTGAAGGTAATAGGATGGGAGTTGACAAAGGAGCATGGCCAACACCTCGTCAAATTACATTGGGTTTGACCATCGGACTATAATATTATAGTATTAATTTAAAACAAAAGATGAAATGAAAAAACTAATAATGATAGTGGCTACCTGTTTTTTAATGGCCGTATCTTTTTCTTGCGCTGATTCATTTTTAGATAAATCGCCGCTAGGTGCTGCCCCTGATAGTGCATTTTACAATGAAAAAGGTGCGAATGCTTTGTTGACCGGAGCTTATAGTATGGTTAAAGGGTCTGCTTTATGGACCGTCAGCTGGGGTGCATCTATCACTAACTGGACCTATGGATCTGTTGCATCTGACGATGCGGCCAAAGGTTCATATATTGGCGACCAGATTCCACTCAATGAAATCGAACGTTGGGAAGTTTCAACTACCAATGGTTACCCTGCTGATAAATGGGTGTTAAATATTGGAATGGGTGTTAACCGTTGTAATAATTTACTGAATGTAATTGCCAAAATTCCTGAACTTACTGAAGCTACGGCTACTCAATTAAAAGCTGAAGCACGTTTTCTAAGGGGTTTGTATTATTTTGAATCATGGTTGGTTTTTGGCGATAAAATCCCGCTTATCACTGAGGATAAGATTGAAGTTGCCAGTACAATTTCAAATGATAATGCACCTGGTGCAGTTTTGAAATTTATCACCGATGACCTTGCATTTGCCGCCGCTAACCTTCCTGAAAAGCAGACACAGCCAGGTCGCGCAACAAAGTATGCGGCTATGGCCCTTGCCGCCCGTGCATACATGCAGGTATTGGATTATGCAAGTGCAAAACCTCTGCTGGATAACATCATCAACAGTGGTAAATTTTCACTCGTAGCTAATTTCTTTGACAACTACCGCATTGCGAAAAATAACAATGTGGAATCAATTTTTGAAATCCAGAGGAATGTCAATGACATCCCCGAATCGTTGAATGGTGAAATGGGTATCGGCTTAAACGCACCTTATGCACCTGAATTGAGTATGTGCTGCGGTTTCCACCAGCCAACACAGAATCTGGCAAATGCTTTCAAAGTTGATGCAAACGGTTTACCATTGTTTGACACCTTCAATAATACAGATTTAAAGAATGACCAGGGAATTCCATCTGATGATGTTTTTGATAAAGATGGAAAATTGGTAACATCTGGATTATTTGTACCTGCAACTGATCTTCTTGATCCACGTATTGACTTTACTATGGGTCGCAGGGGACTTCCTTACATGGATTGGGGTATCAATCGTGGCCAAGACTGGATTCGCGACCAATCATGGGGTGGCCCTTATGTAACTGTTGAGAAAACCTTATACTACAAAGCTGAACGCGGTAGTTTGTCGACTACAACTGGCTGGCAGACAGGTATCAACGCTAACAATTTTCGTTACCTCCGTTACACACATATCCTGTTGTGGAGAGCTGAAATCGCTGCTTTTGATGGCGATCTGAACATGGCTCGCGACTTAGTCAATCAAGTCCGTGTAAGAGCTGATAACGAAAAAGTGATGGGAAAAGTTAGCATTTTCAAACTGCCTGTTAGCATCAATAAGGGTGATGACTGGAAAAAATTTGTAGACTTTACTCAACCTGCCGCCAATTATTTAGTTAAGCCTTATATAGCTTTTGTTGATAAGAACTATGCTATGAAAGCAGTTCAATGGGAAATACGTCTTGAATTTGCTACTGAAGGCATGCGTTTTTTCGACCTCAGACGTTGGGATAAACTTCCTGAAGGTATGCGAGTGGATATGAAAGCAACATTGGAAGCTTTTGCCGCCGCTGATTTAAGAATCAGACCTCTTGTAATGAAAGGAGCCTCGTTTGACGAAAAGGACAAATATCAACCTATTCCACAAACTCAGATGGATTTGCAACCTGGTGTATTAGTACAAAATCCAGGTTATGGTGGTTCTAACTAATTAAATCTAATCTAATTAATTTATATTAGCGGCTGCTTCATTTAGTTATGGAGCAGCCGTTTTTTTTTATATATTTAGTCCGAAAATATCTATTCAATATTTTATGGCACTCAATTATATCTGGATTTCCTTCTTTGTAATAGCTTTCTTTATTGGCCTGGTAAAGCTCATCTTCTTTGGGGATATGAATATTTTTTCAGAAATGATGAACTCTACTTTCGTGATGGCGAAGACAGGGTTCGAAATATCATTGGGACTTACCGGAGTGCTGACACTTTGGATGGGAATTATGAAAATAGGGGAGAAGGGTGGAGTTGTCCGGATTTTCTCCAAATTGGTGGGTCCATTTTTCAATAAGCTATTTCCTTCACTTGGCAAGGATCATCCAGCTTATGGATCAATTATGATGAATTTTGCAGCCAACATGCTTAACCTCGACAATGCTGCCACTCCAATGGGTTTAAAAGCCATGAAGGAAATGCAGGAGACCAATCAATCAACCGATACTGCTTCTGATGCCCAGATCATGTTTATGGTTCTGAATGCTTCTGGATTAACCATTATTCCAATCAGCATCATGGTTTACCGTGCCCAGCTAGGCGCTGTCAATCCGTCGGATGTTTTTATTCCGATTTTACTGGCTACTTTTTTTTCAACCATCGCAGGTTTACTGGCCGTTGCCTGGCATCAGAAAATCAATCTTCTTGATAAAACAATACTGACTTACCTAGGCGGGTTGACTGCTTTTATTGTTGCAATTATCTGGTATTTCTCCGGTCTTGATAAAGATCAGATTCAAATCATTTCGAGCGTGGCAAGCAACCTGATCATTTTTTTAATCATCATCAGCTTTATTGTTCTAGCCTTTCGTAAAAAGGTGAATGTTTATGATGCCTTTATTGAAGGTGCGAAAGATGGTTTTAACACCGCAATAATGATTATTCCTTACCTGATTGGCATTTTGGTAGCCATTGGAGTTTTCCGCACATCAGGAGCCATGGAATGGTTGATTTCAGGAATTAGCTGGGGGGTTCAACAATTGGGCATCAATACCGATTTTATTCCCGCTTTGCCTACTGCCCTGATGAAACCTTTAAGCGGAAGCGGTGCTCGCGGAATGATGGTGGATACCATGAAAATATATGGAGCAGATTCGTTTGCAGGACGTGTTGCTTGTACAATTCAAGGATCCGCTGATACCACTTTCTATATTCTGGCTGTGTATTTTGGATCTATTGGAATAAAAAATACCCGATATGCGCTAGCTTGCGGATTAATTGCTGATTTTGCCGGAGTCGTTGCCGCTATTTTAATGGCCTATTTGTTCTTTCATTAAATCAGGGTTAAAGTGGGCGGTTAAGTGTCTCTATTTTACAAAACTGGATAAAGTTTCCGCACGTTCCGCACGCCTTGTATTTTAATCTTCTCAGTTTAATTCAGTATGTGATATAAAGAGAAAGAGTAAAAAGAGAGGCGTGCGGAACATGCGGAACGTGCGGAAGTCGTGGTCAACCAGGTAGATGGGGCTCTGGACATTGCACTTTGGATACCCATCCTGTATTTCCGACGAAATGCCAAATGCCAAATGCCATAATGCCAAGCCGACAATTGTAGATATTGTCAGTTTGTCAGTTTGGCATTTGGCATTTGGCATTTGATCGGAAATGTAATAGCAGCCTCTAATGATTAAATTCCTTTCATAAAGCATTCGCTGTGAATTATCATTTAATCGAACTCACATCATTAAACATTCAAAGCACTTCACTTCGCAACCCAGACCTGGAACCTGAAATTTGAAACTTTTAACTTCTTCTTAGTTCATTGCATCATAAACCATTACCTTTTCCCATAGATGCTGGCAATCTTCAATAAATTTAAGATGGATGGGATGAGTCTGATAAGTATTCTGGTTTTCTTCGCTCTTGAAAAAAGCAATATAAGAATAGGTAAATGAGTCATCAACTACTTCGCGGGGCGATTCTACCGGTGTTCCGATATGATAGGATTGTACAAGCGGAACTTTCACCAATGCCTTTAATCCAATTTCGAATTCCTGTCTCGCTTCTATATTTTTTGGATCTTTCAACCAAAAAAACACATGATGAACCAATTCCTTTTTCCTGGGAATTTCATTCGCATACACTTTATTTGCCACTGCAACCAAACTTGTTGCTGCCATTGCAGCTGACACTCTCACCATAAAACTACGTCTGTCTTCCATCACTAAAATGTTTTTACAACTTGCCTAAGTTGAACAAGCCGGGTTAATAATCCTTCCAATAAATCAATTTGCAACATGTTGGCACCGTCAGATTTGGCATTGGCCGGATCGGGGTGTGTCTCGATGAAGATCCCATCAACTCCTACTGCAATACCTGCCCGGGCAATGGTTTCAATCAATTGAGGCTGTCCGCCGGTGACACCTCCCGGCTGGTTGGGCTGCTGCAATGAGTGGGTAATATCCAGAATTACCGGGCAGTTGTTTTTCTGCATCTCAGGAATTGCACGGTAGTCGACAATCAAATCCTGGTAACCGAAAGAGGATCCGCGTTCGGTTAAAAAAATAGTATTGTTGCCACTTTCGCGCACTTTAATGACTGCATATTTCATGGCATCAGCCGATAAAAACTGGCCTTTTTTGATGTTTACCGCTTTTCCTGTTTCTGCAGCTGCAACCAGAATATCGGTTTGTCTGCACAAAAATGCCGGAATCTGCAACATATCCACATATTCGGCTGCCATTGCCGCTTCTTGAGCGGTATGAATATCAGTTACTGTAGGAATATCAAATGTCTCGGACACCTTTCTTAGAATTTTCAAGGCCTTTTCATCGCCAATGCCAGCAAACGAATCCAATCGTGAGCGGTTTGCTTTACGATAAGAACCTTTGAAAATATAGGGAATCTGTAACTTGTTGCTTATTTCAACAATTCGTTCTGCAATTTCCATAGCCATTTGCTCACCTTCGATTGCACAGGGCCCTGCCAAAAGAAGAAAGTTGGAATTTGCGAATTTAAGTTTTGGGATCATCATTTTTCTATTTATGCGAAGGTACGTTATTTTTTAACTAAATCACTCACCTTACGCATGAACATAGAAATACACAATAAAAAGAAAAAAAGAACGCTGATTTTAAGTAAAAAAAAGCAACACTGACCCCGAGTGCTCGGATGGGCGTTAACTTCGTGTATATTCATGCTGATAATCAAAGATTTGAAGCAGCATTTTTAGGTGGTTTAACAGTTGCATAATAAGCAATATCTGTCTCCAAATCCTACCAAATGAATCATTTCAGTATCTTTTCCTATCTGGTGTTCATTATAATTGCATAAATTTACGTCTTAATAATCAGGTGTTTACAAAACAGATCGTATGAAGTTAACGCCAATCCGAGAACTAGGGGTCAGTGTAATCAGTGTTCCTTTTATTTGCGTAAGCTGAGTTAAAAATCAAAATTATAACCAATTCCTATGATGTCCAGACTTGGTTTCTTATCACCTATGTAATTTGTAGGTTCATAATAATCCTGAAGCCTGTAATACATACTAACTTCATTGTGTTTATTGATCGGATAAGCCAAGCCAACTGTGTACCTTGTTTTATCAAGTTGATTTACAATCAAATCATGAAAGACTTCCACAGAGGCAAAAGGAACTAATTTACTGCCATTAATATCATATTTCATTTTTGCCCGGTATCTGAAAAAGGAGGCCTTTGCGTCTGTGGTCTGATCAAAATCATTTCCATTTGTATATCTCAATTTAAAGGAAAAATCAAAACGTTTCAATTCAAATCCGGATCTAACATCAATGGCAATCCGATTGGATACTAACTGTCCTTTATATTCATCAGTTGAATTTTTATAATCATACTCATTTTCATACCGGTAATAGCCTGCTAAAGTCAAATATTTATGCAATTTATAAGATACACCACCTTCCAGGATGTAGGTATCAAGCTGATAGTCACCCCTAAGCCGCAATTCAGGATTGAATTCAACTTTCAGGTTTTTAATTATGTTTTTTGATAAGCCTATTTCAATCCATGTTGCGGGACTTTCCTGAGCAAATCCGGAAATCACAAATAGTAAAGTAAGAATTAGTAATAAGATTTTATTTTTCATCGATCACTAAGTTCTTTTTATTATTAATATCAAAATAGATATTGATATAAGCAACATCTCTTAAAAAATCAATACGTTCTATTTCAAATCGTTTGATATTGATACCTGTACGTAGCTTCAGGTCGGCAACCAATTCGTCTTCACGTCCGGCCACTACATTTTCAATTTTCTCATATAAGATCCGATAGGAGAGCTCTTGCCGTAAATTCAATATTTTTTCCATAATGTATAAACTGCCGACAATCAATAAGTTGGTAGCAATCAATTCTGCGTAGCTGATTTTTTTATTGGCCAATGCATTGACTACTGAAACGATTATAACGACAAATAAATAAGTCATCTCTTTAATAGGTATCGAATCAGTCCGGTATCTTATTATGCTAAAAACGGCAAAAAGTCCCAATGCAAAACCTAATTCCATTTTTACATTTGCAAGTAGAAAGCAAAGCAGAAAAATTCCTACACTTATGGCAATATAACTGAAATAAAAATCCTTGCGCCTGCTTGTCTTGGCATACAATCCAACAACAATAACAATGACAACAATCATGTTCATTGTAAACCTGACAAGAAGTGAAATGAAATCCTCTACATTAATAAGCTGCATGCCGAAGAGTGTTAATCCTCCCATATCGGTTGTGGCTTGTAATAAAATACTTAAAAGTTGCATGATTATAATTTAGTTAGAAAATTCTTTGCTTATTTTCATTAATAGAGGTTTAAAATTATTTTTTTTGATCTTATCTTCGAGCAGTGAACGGCCAACACAATATTTACTAAAGCCTTGTTTGCGTATTTTTAAATCCTGAAGTATTTTTATAATCATGGCCGGATTACTTGATTTATCTTGTTTGATCTCAATGATCACTAAATTATTGAGGGTTATTTTATTCTCCGTATTTTGAAAGCCCGGAGTCATATCAATGGTAATCCTTTGGGTAAACTCCTTATCAACCAAAGTAAAACGACTAAAGTAACTTCTAATCTTAGGTTCGAGTTGAAGGCTGGAAAAAGGTGTGACTCGTTCCAGAAAATTTATTTCATCGGTTGTAAATTCAGGAATAAATTCTTGTTTTACAACTCTATTCTTAATAGTCCTTCCTTTATTATTTTTAAGTTTAATTTCCAGAAAGTTAAGATTTGATTCTACATAATTCCGTATCCTAATTTTAAACCTGTTTGATTTTCCATTCTGATGACAGATAAACATCTGATTGTCTGGTGTATCAAAATAAGTATTATCATATTTAAATACTGTTTCACCATTAATTTCCAGAACAGAATAGTATGACTTTATGGCCTCCAGTATCAGGGGCAATTGGCTGATATGCAGGCAAAACTTTAAGTCTGTCCTGTTCATCAGTTTAACTTGGTCCAAATCAATCAAAGATACTTTATTAAATGAAAAAAGGCAATTTCTTATCAGGTTCATTGTACAAAATTAGTTAATGCGAATTTAAGCTTTTTGTTTTAATTATTAATATTATTTTAACACGATTGTAATATATTCTTAATTTATAGTCATGTAAAAATCTAACTATTATATTAAAAATTATATCTTAATTTAAGCATTTTTAACCTACTTTCCTATTTTTAATCTACTTTTTTAATGGAAAAATTAAGCCCATTCCGAAAAGCCAATAAAATTAGAAATGCCACCCAGTCATTAAAACATCCCGAGATCTCAAATGTGGCTTTGAGTTTTCGGGACAGGAAATAGCTTTTGACGCAGGCTCCAAATTCAAATCATTATAATAACCTGAATTCGATCTAAGCAAATGAGTGTAAAAAAGTATCAAAGAGACAAATTTTTAAAGCAAAACAGGCTTCACTTGACTCTATTTAGCTGCAATATTATAGAAGGAATTATCCCTAAAATAGGGAAAATACTTAGGTGTTTTGTTGATTTATTACTTTGCGGCTTTCTTATGAAGAATATATTTCTTATTTCGAGCTCACGTTGATACATTAAACAATTTAGTCTGTAATTGTTATAATGATAAGGCTATTTTTCGTAACGCTTTCCCCAAAGGCTTCTTAATTTTTCCAGTATTTTTACTTCAAGAGGGTTATTCTGAGGGGTATAGAACCTATGTTTTTTAATTTCTTTTGGAAGGAAATCCTGTTCAGCAAAATTATTCTCGTATGAATGGGCATATTTATAATCCTTTCCGTAACCCAATTCTTTCATCAGCTTGGAGGGTGCATTCCGAATGTGAAGTGGAACAGGCAAATCTCCCGTTGATTTTACCAACGCGATGGCATCGTCGATGGCTGCATAAGCCGAATTGCTTTTTGCCGAAGTAGCCAGGTAAATAGCACATTGGGATAAGATAATCCTGGCTTCCGGATATCCGATTTTATGAACAGCATCAAAGGTGCTTTGTGCCAATAGCAAGGCATTGGGATTGGCCAAACCAATATCTTCTGCAGAAAGTACCAACATTCTGCGGGCAATAAATTTTACGTCTTCCCCGCCTTCAATCATACGGGCAAGCCAGTACACAGCAGCGTCAGGATCGCTGCCACGCATGCTTTTAATAAAAGCAGAAATAATGTCATAATGCATCTCCCCCTTTTTATCATATAAAGCCATGTTGTTTTGAAGCCTGTCGATCACCATTTCATTGGTAATTGTAAGGATCTGATCTTCTGTAGAATTCACTATCAATTCCAACACGTTGAGAAGTTTTCTTGCATCACCTCCCGAGAACCGGAGCAAAGCTTCATTTTCTTCAATTACAATATTTCGGGCCTTAAGATAGGGGTCCTTTGTAAGGGCAAGATGGATAATTTTCAACAGGTCAGCTTTCTCCAAATGATTCAGCACATATACCTGACAGCGTGACAGAAGCGGGGAAATTACTTCGAACGAAGGATTCTCCGTTGTGGCGCCTATTAAAGTTATAACACCCTGTTCCACAGCGCCAAGCAATGAGTCTTGCTGAGATTTGCTAAAACGATGAATTTCATCAATGAAAAGTATCGGATTGGGCTTGTTGAAAAATTGAGTTTTCTGTGCCTTGTCAATGGCGTCACGAACATCTTTTACCCCTGAACTGATAGCGCTCAGCGTGTAAAAAGGACGGTCGAGTGTGTTGGCAATAATCTTGGCCAAGGTGGTTTTTCCAACTCCTGGCGGGCCCCATAGCAGGAACGATGAAATTTTGCCTGATTCAATCATTTTACGCAAAACAGCTCCTTCACCTATCAGATGTTCCTGTCCGATGTAATCATCTAAGGTTGTCGGGCGCAATCTTTCGGCAAGTGGCTGATTGGCAAACTGCATATCGTTTGAAAATGATTATTTAATACTTTGTAAATATACGGTTAATTGCAATAACGTTTGATGATGTTGTAAGCATCCTGAATTCCCAATTCGCCGGCTTTACTTAAGTCCATTGCACCGCCTTCAACATCGTCCAGATATATTTTTGTCAACCCACGGTTAAAATAGGCTTCTGCAAAGTCTGATTCAATTTTCAGCGCTTTGTTTAAATCATCCAAGGCTCCTTCGTAATCGTCCATCTTGCACTTTACATAGGCCGTATTGAAATAGGCAAAGGCAAAATTTGGATTTAGTGACAGACAGGTTGAATAATCAGACAATACATCTTTGTATTCGGTCACCGATTCAATAATGGGTCCCTTTGTTTGTTGGGGATCATTTTTGAGCGGCACTGTAATTGCCTCAGAGTTTTGTTTGAGCTGTTCAATCAGATCCGTCATTTTCAATCTGCAATTTGCCTTCGAGAAATAGGCCAGTGCATTTTTATCGTTCAATTCAATGGCCTTTTCCAAATCGTTTAACGAGTGAGAATAATCTTCAATCAAACTATAAAATATTCCCCGGTTCAAATAATTCAAGCTTTCGTTGCTGTTGTTTTTAATTTTTTCATTGAAATACAGAATGTTATTTTTAAATATCTCTTGAAGATGTTCCACTGGTTTATTTGAGATAGTCACAACAGGATCGTAGTTGTTGAAATTATTGATATTTTCAATTTCAAGATTATAATATTGAGTACGCTCAAAATCAGATGAATACTTATCATACGATGATAGAAGGAAGATGGGTTGCAGGTCGATTGTAATGTTTTTATTCTGAATTCGTCCATCATCAACGGTTTTGTCTTCCGAGGCAGGAGAATTTTGCACATCAGCCAGCGCCAGTTTATACCTTCTGCGGTTGCGTTCCTCCCTGGTCTCCTTTTTTTGTTCGTTATTTTGGATAGTATCAGCCTCTTCGTCCGTTGTGTTGGTAGTTTGATTTGCTGAATTCTGTGTCGACTGAGACTGACTGGTTGAAGTTGATTGATTTTGTGCCTGATTTTTCTGAGCTTGTTGATTTGGATTTTGCCTAACAATCGCCAATCCATTTGAGTCAACCTCTCTATCACGGATGGTTAATTTTGGGTCCAATCTGGATGCTATGGCAATATCTTCTTTCGAGCCCGGCAATTTAAGGATTTCCCTTGCAATACCACGGTTCATATATGCATTCGCGATGGTAGGGTCAATTTGCAAAGCCATGTTATAATCCATGATGGCCCCTTTGTTGTCTTCCAGTTTTTGTTTTACAATTCCACGATTGGTGAAAGCATAAGCATTTTTAGGATCAAGTTTAATACATTGGTCAAAGTCGCGAATGGCCGAAGCATAGTCATTGAGTTCCAGACGTGCCATACCTCTTAACAGATAGGCATTTGCAAAATGTGGACGAATGATGATGGCCTGGTTTAAATCTTTGATGGCGGCCTTAATATCATTCTTCATTAATTTGGCATTGCTGCGATTGATAAGGCTGTTTGTAGATTTAGGATTGATTGCCAGTGCTTTATCATAGTCAGCAATAGCTCCATCAATGTCTTTGATCGAAATTTTAGCAATCCCACGGTTATTGTACAAATCCGCATCATGTGGATCGAGTTCGATGGCTTGGTTAAAATCTGCAATGGCTTTTGGATATTCCTTTAATTCAAGGTATGCCAATCCGCGGTGCATAAATGCATCCGGATAATATGGTTTTATCTCGATGGCCATATTATAATCCTTAATGGCACCCCGGAAATCATCAAGCTGATGTTTGGCAACCCCCCGGAAATAATAAGGCTCCGGCAAATGTGGCTTAAATTTTATAACTATATTGAAGTTCTCAATTGCACCCACATAATTGCCAATCTGAATGCGGGTTTCGCCTACCCGAATGTACTGATTAATATTCAACTGACTGAAAGCCAGGTTTGAAGCAAATACCAGAAGAAGAAAGATCAGTTTTTTCATTTGAAAACAAATTTACACAAAACAAAAATAGTATTTTAGCCTGACTGTCTGTTGTTTGAATTTTATTTTAATTATTTTTTGAAAACATTAACTTAATAACGAACTTTACTGAATTGAACTTATAACCAGAAACTATGTTGTGACATGTAATTAACAGTAAATGAATATATAAAAGTAGACATAAATTATGGAAAACCGCTGTAATTGGGCGCAAAAAAATGAATTAATGGCTAAATACCATGATGAAGAATGGGGCAGGCCGTTGCATGATGATCAAAAATTGTTTGAATTTTTGATTCTGGAAGGTATGCAGGCTGGTTTAAGTTGGCAAACCATTTTAAATAAAAGGGAAGCATTCAGACAGGCATTTGATAATTTCGATCCTGTAGTAGTTGCTGCTTATGATGATGCAAAGGTGAGTGAACTTATGAACAATGCTGGAATAATCAGGAACAGGCTAAAAATTTTAGCCTCTGTTAACAATGCTAAAAAGTTTATGGATGTTCAATCAGCGTATGGTTCTTTTGATCACTATATCTGGAAATTTATTGATTATAAGCCCATTGTTAATAATTGGCAGCCGATGTCTGAATTGCCTGCAAAAACTGCCCTCTCGGATACAATAAGTGCTGATTTGAAAAAAAGAGGCTTTAAGTTTATAGGTTCAACCATTATTTATGCGCACCTACAGGCAACGGGAATGGTGAACGATCATCTGTTACATTGTTTCTGTCATCCCAATTTTAAACCAACTGAACCTGCCTGAAAATAAAGAAGAAAGGTTGTTCCTTTTTTGTAAATAACCAACCATTTATCAGCGTAATTAACATACCTTTGTTAGCAAAGGTGGTGATTTACATTGCAGAAGCCGTTTGGAATAGAGTTTCTGTTAATGAGTTTATTCATCCTTTCGTTGCCTTGGAGAGTTTCGCCCTTTAGTTCTGCCATTAAACTATACAAATACAACTGCCTTGTACTTTGCTCAACAAAGCGTTGAGCCTAATACGTTTCATACTTTAGCCATTTAGGAGTCAATACTAAATTAGTAATAAATTAGTAACTAACTGGTACTTTATAAGTAAAAATACTTATAAGCTTCTTATTATTTACTTATTACCTTCTTATTATCTACTAATTATCAATAGAATTCTTGATTACCTCACAATGAATTCACACAGAACTTTTAACTTAATTATACAAGTAGGTTCCAATAAAAATCAGAAGCTTTCCTATTTCATATTTTATGGATGGAGTGAATGATGATGATGACCAGTGGATCTATATAATTTCACCAAATGTGAGGATTTATTATGAAACCATAAAACCCGGAATGATTGCTCAATCCGGGTTTTCGATATATTGTTTGGCGAATTTATTTTGCAGCGATGGTCTCAATTTCTATCAAAGCGCCCATCGGAAGTTCTTTAACTGCAAAAGCTGCACGTGCAGGTGCATTTGCAGGATAATAGTTCGCATAAACTTCGTTCATAGCTTTAAAATTGGCCATAGTACTAAGCAGACAGGTGGATTTCACCACATCACTAAATTTATAACCTGCTTCCTTTAATATGGCCCCTATATTTTTCATGACCTGTTCTGTTTGTTCCTGAATGCCGCCATCCACCATTTTCATCGTCTGTGGATTTAATGGAATCTGGCCTGAAACATAGAGTGTTCCACCCACTTCAACTGCCTGGCTGTAAGGTCCGATTGACGCAGGTGCATTGGGCGTGTGTATGATTCGTTTCATTATAAACAAGATTATATTACAGAATTATTGATTGCTAATTTGATAATGTTCCAGACCCCAGCTCCTTGCTTCCAGCTTCCAGCTCCAAGCTATCAGCATTTTTATACCTCCAACTTATCCGTGCTTTTCGGATAGATACCTTTCTGCATCAATGGCAGCCATGCAACCTGATCCTGCAGCAGTCACTGCCTGGCGATAATTTGAATCCTGAACATCGCCACAGGCAAATATGCCGGGAACCCTGGTCTTTGAACTTCCTGGAATCGTTTTAACGTATCCCACTTCATCGGTTTCAATGAATTCTTTTAAAAAGTCGGAGTTGGGTTTATGACCGATTGCCAGGAAAAATCCGTCAATCTTAATGGTTATCTCTTTCTCTTCCGCAGTACCTTTCTTGCTCCAGAGAACTGCTCCTTCTACCACATGATCACCTATCAACCCTTTGGTTTGATGTTCCCACAATACCTCAATATTCTTTACTTTTAAAACACGATCCTGCATCACTTTTGAAGCACGAAGTTCATTTTTTCGAACGATCAAATAAACCTTATTTACAATTCCAGAGAGATAAATAGCCTCTTCGGCAGCGGTATCACCCCCGCCTACAACGGCCACATCTTTGCCACGATAAAAGAAACCATCACAGGTAGCACATGCAGATACACCACTGCCGGCATATTTTTTCTCATCTTCAATGCCCAGATATTTGGCCGTAGCACCTGTAGCTATGATGACGGCTTCGGCTTCGATCAATTTTTTCTCATCAATCCAAATCTTGTGAACAGGACCTGATAAATCAACTTTGGTTGCATATCCCGACCGAACATCAGTTCCAAAGCGCTGTGCCTGAACTTTCAATTCTTCCATCATCGTTGGCCCTGTAACCCCTAACGGATATCCGGGAAAGTTTTCCACTTCTGTTGTGGTGGTCAATTGTCCTCCGGGTTCAAGGCCTTCATACATCACTGGATTGAGATTGGCACGTGCTGCATAAATAGCTGCCGTGTAACCAGCCGGGCCAGAGCCAATAATCAGACATTTCACTTTTTCAATATCCGAAATTTCCTGGCGATTATTACTATTGTCATTTTCAATATTCAATGTTTTAAACATGCTTATCCTTTTAAATTTTGCCTTTCAAAGATACAAAACAACTATGAACGAACAAAAGTTGCCATATCAATAATAGTTATCCAGTTATAAAAAAAATCAAAGGTCATGATTTGCAAATTCAATTACACATTATTACATAAAATATATTTTCACAAATGTAATAATTGTGAAAATTTAACAGTGTAATAGAAACATTTATTTTGATTTAGGGTAGAAGTATTTGAGAAAAAACTATTCAACATGAAAAAAAAGAAAAAAATCATAACCATCAGCGAACAATTAAACGAAAGAATGGTAAGGGGGAATTTATGGTATTATAATGATGATATCAAAAAGAGTTATTCTCCTAAACAAGAAGAAGTTGATTCCGGAAAACTTGTTAGTTATAAAAAAATAACTAAGGAAAAGTATGAGAATTTTACTCCAAGGTCTCCTGGGAGAAATAAATTAAAACGGGAAGTCTCTTTTGTAGTCGATTGGCAATTGTCTGATAGTTTATAGAAAGAAGGCATAAATTTTAATGGCAGCTTCCGAAAATTCGCACCTAATTTTAAAGTATTGAGCGGATAGTATGAATTACTAAATTATTTTAAAATGATCCGATTTTATCCAGTCCCCGGATCATTGGCTCAGTTCATTGGACAAAAGAAAAAGCCGATCTCTTAAAAGAGATCGGCTTTTATCTAAAATCTTTTTTATTTCCTTTTAAACCATATAAGTAGATGAAGCGGTGTCGCCACCTCTACCGGTCCAGTTGGTATGGAAGAACTGACCGCGTGGCTGGTCAACACGTTCGTAGGTGTGAGCGCCAAAATAGTCACGTTGGGCCTGTAACAGGTTAGCGGGCAAATGTTCACTACGGATACCATCAAAATAACAAAGCGCTGAAGTCAATGCCGGAACAGGAATACCGTTGGTTAGAGCTGTCGCGCACACACGACGCCATCCGGCCTGTGCTTTTTCTACAATTTCCTTAAAATGTGGTGCGAGCAGCAGATTTTGTAAAGCAGGATTTACATCAAATGCTTTTTTGATGTCGGCTAAAAATACTGAACGAATGATGCAGCCACCGCGCCACATCAATGCAATACCGCCATAGTTCAGGTTCCATCCGTATTCTTCGGCGGCTTCCATCATCAAGTTATATCCTTGGGCATAAGATATAATTTTGGCTCCAAACAAAGCATCTTTCAAGTCTAAAATCATTTGCGCTTTGTCGATTGTTTTATCAACTTGCGGGCCGTTAAGCATTTTGGAAGCTTGAACACGCATATCTTTTTGAGCCGACAGGCAACGTGCAAATACCGATTCGCCTATCAAGGTTAACGGAATGCCAAGGTCGAGAGCAGAAACGGCTGTCCATTTGCCCGTTCCTTTTTGTCCGGCTGTATCCAGAATTTTCTCCACCAAAGCTTCGCCTTTTTCATCTTTGAAGCCCAGTATATCGCGGGTAATCTCAATGAGGTAAGAATCAAGGTCGCCTTCGTTCCATGTTTTAAATACATCGTGCATTTCGTCAGCACTCATGCCCAGCATTTCTTTCATCAGCTGGTAGGCTTCGCAGATAATCTGCATATCGCCGTATTCGATGCCATTGTGAACCATCTTTACGAAGTGGCCTGCGCCGCCTTCGCCTACCCAGTCGCAGCAAGGAGTTCCATCTTCCACTTTGGCTGCCACCGCCTGAAAGATTTCTTTCACGGATGGCCAGGCAGCAGGTGATCCGCCCGGCATCATTGATGGCCCTAATAATGCGCCTTCTTCGCCACCTGAAACGCCGGTTCCGATGTAGAGCAACCCTTTACTTTCAACATATTTGGCACGTCGAATCGTGTCTGGGAAATGCGAGTTTCCACCATCAATGATGATATCTCCTTTTTCCAGATGAGGAATAATCAGTTCGATAAAATCATCTACCGGCTGTCCGGCTTTCACGAGCATCATTACTTTGCGTGGACGTTCGAGCGAGGCACACAGTTCTGCAACCGAATGGGTACCAATGAAGTTTTTACCGGCACCCCTGCCAGCCATAAATTCATCAACGCGAGCAATGGTGCGGTTAAAAACGGCTACCGTAAAGCCTTTACTTTCCATGTTCAATACCAGGTTTTCGCCCATCACGGCTAACCCGATCAGTCCAATGTCTGCTAACTTTTTCATTAGTTTATTTTTATAGTTTTAATTTTCCAATAATGTTAATATTCTTGTTCTATTTTGAATCCAAGTGTTTTTAATATTTCAAGTGTTTGCTGATTTACATTTTTTGAGTGAATAGAATATACCGGATATTCCCTCCGGATGGGGTAGTCGCCACGAAGCTTTTCAAACAGTTCAGGATTTTTGCGAAGGGCTGTATCATCGTTTCGAATATCATAAGTTGACAATACTGCATTGGCCAGAATTTCTTCATTTGAAAGATTCCATCCGTCCAATTCAATGATAGTTTTTTCGGGAAGTTCCACCTGTTGAGCTTGCCAATGATCAATTCCTAAACCGAAAAATCGACTGACGGCCTGGATGCTCATATTGGTACCATTGGCTTTGCCATCTTTCGAATAACCTGCAATATGAGGAGTTGCCAGATCAACTATTTCCAGAAGTTCACTATCAATGCCTGGTTCGTTTTCCCAGCAATCGATTACCAATCCGGAGATTAGGCCATCTTTTAAAGCTGTTTTAGCAGAAAGCGTATCAAGCACTTCGCCACGGCACGAATTGATTACAATGGGTTGACCTACCAAAGCTTCAAAGAAGTGCAAGTTGGCCAGATGAAACGTAGCATCCTCGCCCTTCCTATTTAAGGGGACATGCAAAGTAATGATATCGGCTTTTTTCATAATTTCACTAAGGCTGCAAAACTTTTCTGATCCCTCAGTACGTGCACGAGGAGGATCGTTCAACAACACCTTCATTCCAAATAATTCACAAACATGCGCCACTTTCGAACCAACCTGTCCAACGCCTATTACGCCAATGGTTTTCCCTTTTAGTTGAAAGCCTTTCTGTTCGGCCAAAACAAACAGGGCAGAGGCAATGTATTGTTCCACCGACTTGCTGTTGCATCCCGGTGCATTAATCCATTGGATGCCAGTTTTTGCGCAATATTCAGTATCAATATGGTCGTAACCGATTGTGGCTGTGGCAATAAACTTCACAGATGAACCTTCCAATAATTGCTGGTTGCAAATGGTACGGGTGCGGGTAATAATGGCATCCGCATCTTTTACTATTTCCGGAGTTGTTTTTGGTCCTGGAAGGTAAACTACTTCTCCGAATGGTTCCAAAGCTCCTTTGATGTAAGGTATTTTATCGTCGATTACTATTTTCATACTATTTTAAATTAAATACATAGGCACATAGGGCACACAGCAATTTATTTACTTTCCTATGTGCCCAATGTCTCTATGTATGTTTTTTTTATAATACAATTTCACAATTTCTTCCAAAACCCAACTGGTTCGGGCTGCAGAATATCCTGTGCTAACGCATTCTCCTTCGCCACGTAAAGTATAAACGACTTGCTTAATAAGATTATATGATATGTTTTCAGGATTTTGGAAACTGAAATTCACGGTTCCCTTGGCGGTAATCAATTCCACATCACGCAGGGCAAAGCATGAAAATACAATTTTTCCTTTGGTACCTGTAATTTCAAACCTATCTTCTTCAGAACCTTCATCCACTACAAAACACCAGCTTCCGTTACCTACAATACCTGATGCGAAGGTAAAACTTGCTGACACCGTATCTTCTGCGGGATAATAACCTGCCCGGTTTTGGGCAATGCCATGAATTTCAGTGATAGGCCCAAATGCAAAATCCAGAAAATCGAATTGGTGAGAAGCCAGATCATAAAAATGCCCGGCACCTGCAATTTCAGGATTGGTGTGCCATGTTTGCTGATCCTGAAACTGATCTTTTATCCCAAATGCTTTGTTTAAGCGGATATTTACAGTTAAGGGTATGCCAATAATTCCATTTTCAACAAGTTCTTTCACTTTAAGAAATGCAGGAAGGGTGCGGCGGTAGTATGCTACAAACAATGGCATTTTGGTTTCTTCTGAAACTTTTATCATCTCTTGACATTCCTGGTAGTTGCGGGCCATTGGCTTTTCAACATACACTGGCTTTCCCGCACGCATTGCATCAATCGCATACAATGCATGAGTGTCGGGTGGAGTGGCAATGTATACTGCATTTACTTCCGGATCGTTGATCAATTGACTGGCATCAGAATAATATTTTGGGACTCCATGACGAAGGGCATAATTGGCTGCTTTTTCAGCATTACGGCGCATGACGGCTACAAGCCTGGAATGTTCCACCTTATTAAATGCCGGACCACTCTTCCTCTCGGTCACATTTCCACAACCAATAATTCCCCAGTTGATTTCGTTCAAGGTCATTTTATTTTCATTGTTTAACCAAATAGGCACATAGGCGACATGGGGGTTTATTTTATATTAAACTACTGTGTACTATGTGTCTATGTGGTTTATTATTCGATCAATATTTAAATCTATCTTTAACTGCCCACAGTCCAAGTGCAGGATTCGAAATATAGAATATTTCTTCTCCGTCAGCCATTGTGTTGAATCCATCGCGCAATTTGGCAGGATCATATTTGGCAGTCATTTTATCAATATCTGCATATTTTAAACCTACACTTTCTATTTCAGCTTGCGTTAAATTCTCCAGTCCTTTCCCCGGACAATAGGTAATGCTGAATCGCCCTTCTGAAGAGCCGTGTATGAGATGAGCCGCGGCACTCAGGTTGTTGCGCAACTCTTCGTTGTCGTCGCAGGCTTTCAGCGTGGCCGGGGTTCCGAAATAACCGTATTTGCGAATTAAACGATCTATTTCCTTGTCTTCTCCGAACTCTTTCAAGGCAGGAGCTAACACAATCAATTCTCCGCCATCATCAATGGCCATGCGGGTGCGGTAAATCGACTTGTTGCCTAGCCATGTACTTTTAAACTCAGTTGGATCAAGATAAACCACCACTTTTATCAATGGCTGTTCGAGCATTTCAAAGTTTACCAATAAAGCTAGCTTGGCTGCTTTGTCGAAAACTTCAAAGTCATCACCGATAAACAGACCGCGTGTTTTGATCTTGCCATCCGTTTTATCCAACCCAACCACCGTTTGTACATACACAATAGGCATGTGTTGGGTAAAGTTTTCAGAAGCATAGTTGAAAATACGTCGTACCGGTGTGTCTGCATGTCCCATCATCCGCTCCATTCCAAAGGCTGCACCCACGAAATGACTTTTGTTGATTCCTTCAACACCGCCTGTTCCGACAAAAATATTCTTATTATAATTGGCCATTCCTACTACTTCATGAGGCACCACTTGTCCGATCGATAAAATAAGGTCAAAGTTGCCTTCGATCAACAATTTGTTGACCTGAGCAGGCCATGGAAAATCAACGGCACCGCCTGAAACTTCTTTTACAAATTCGGCAGGAACAATACCAACCGTCACCACATCATTGCGCCAATCGTGATCACGAATCAGCGAGGCTGGCATCGAACCAAACATGTGGGCAATCTGAGAGTCAGTCATAGGTGAGTGTGTTCCCAATGCCGGAAGTACATCGGTGAGACAATCACCATAGTATTTCCAGGTCATTTCTGTCAGTTCACCTGCACGACTTGGAAAGCGGGTATAATCAGGCGGTATAGCCAGAACTTTCCCTCTTGCACCCATTTTGTCAAATGCTTCATACAAACCTTTCTTCAGGTCGTCAGCACTTAATTCATGATTAATAGAGCCTATCTCGTAATATAACATCGCATGATTTACTATTTTATTATTTACTATTTAATTCAATTATAGCTTAGTATCGTGTTACGCTTTTGCATGAGTAATAAAAATTAAGAATATATGCATCTGCACACACCTTCCTTTTTAGGGAAAACGTCAAAACGTCAAAACGTCAAAATGTCAATTGACAATATTTATGATATTGTCGTGTTACAGCTAATGTAGTGTCTTGGCTTTAGGCTCTGGCAATTCTGAAGGGTGGAGTTTACGCGGTTTACGTGATTTACGCGGTTTACGTGACTATATGTTTTTACTCTAATATCCAGCAAGCAAAAAATACAATCACGTAAACCGCGTAAATCACGTAAACCGCGTAAACTCCACCCTTCGGAATTGCCAGAGCCCAAAGCCAGATTCGTCACAATAGCAGTACCACGACAATATGGAGGACGATATTGTCAATTGACGTTTTGACATTTTGACGTTTTGACGTTTTGATATCATGGGGTCCTATTTTTCAAATCTTAGTCTAATGTTGCATCAATATTAAAAGTTGACTTTATATGAGTTGACTTTTAAATTATTCACAAAATACAATTTAATTAACTTATTTACAATTTAATCATTTGAAAATTTCCTTTAATTTTCAGTAAATAATCAATGAACAAATCGTAAATCCTTTCATCGCTTCACTCTTGCATTGCCGCCCCAGATGCTCCAAACCATGTCTTCGTCGACTGGTTGAGCATAGTCGGTCACAAAAGTCGTTGCCAGTGCGCCGGTTGCCCAGCCAAATTGTGTCCATTTTTCAGGTTCCCAACCTTTGAGAATACCATATAGTAAGCCACCCACAAAACCATCGCCACCGCCAATCCGGTCGAGCACTGTGATTTTACGTGGCTCGATTACCTGCCAGTTGTTGCCTTCGAGCATAATAGCACCCCATAGGTGTTCGTTTGCGCTGATTACCTGGCGCAAGGTGGTTGCAAATACCGATGCATTGGGAAATGCTTTTTTTACGCGGTAAATCATTCCTTTGAAGCCATCAATTTCAGCATCAATACCCTTGCCACCCGATTCCGGGCCTTCAATGCCCAGACAAAGTTGGAAATCTTCTTCATTACCCATCAGGATATCGGCTACTGAAGCGATTTCAGTAAAGCTCTCACGCAATTCCTGGTCACGTCCTTCCCAAAATGAAGCACGGTAGTTCAGGTCGAAGGCAATCCGGGTTCCGTATTTCTTTGCTGCCCGTGCAATTTCAAGACAAAAAGTTGTGGTTTCGGGCGACAATGCGCCTATCAATCCTGAAAGATGAACAATCTGAACACCTTCTTTACCGAAGATGCGTTCCAGATCGAAATCTTTAACATTCAAGGTGCGACCTACTTCACCTGCACGGTCGTTGTGAACTCGAGGTCCACGGGTTCCAAATCCGCTATCGGCAATATTAAACTGATGACGGTATCCCCACGGATCGCCTTGAACCACATCAGGACCTTCATAATCCATGTGACGACTTTTCAGGTTGCTTTTGATGAACTGTGCAATAGGACTATCTTTTACAAAGGTAGTCAGTACTTTAACCGGAAGACCAAGGTAGGAGGAGATGCTGGCTACATTGGTTTCGGCACTGGTAGCCTGCATTTCAAACAAGTTGCTGCTATGCACAGGTTGCCCGTTTACCGGAGTTATCCGAACACCCATGCTTGTTGGAACCAGCAAAGCATATTTACAGTCTTTTTTTAATTCGAAGGACATATTTTTAGATGTTAAATATTATACGATAGTTATCAGATATTAGATTAACGATTAAAGATTAACAATTTAAAAGAATTTCAATCAGAAGGGTGCCGGGCGCAGGACTTTGCAATGTTGAATTAAGCGCCCAACTTGGAACTTTGAACCTGAAACTTTGAACTCATTCTAAACTCCTCCGAATGCGCTAAATCCTCCATCCACTGGAATCACGATTCCGGTTACAAAGGATGAAATGTCTGAAAGAAGGAAAAGTGTGGCACCTTGTAAATCTTCAGGTTCACCAAATTTGCCCATTGGCGTGTTGTTTACAATCTTCTGTCCACGGGCAGAGAAATTGCCGGTTGCCTGATCCTGTACAAGAAATCGGTTTTGGTCGGTAATAAAAAATCCAGGAGCAATGGCATTTACCCGAATACCCACTTTGGCCAGATGTACGGACAACCATTCGGTAAAGTTATTAATGGAAGCTTTTGCAGCTGAATATGCTGGAATTTTTGTCAGTGGTTTGTAAGAATTCATCGACGAAACATTTAGCACTGCGCCTTTCTTATTTTTCAGCATATCAGTGGTAAACACCATGGTAGGAAGCAAAGTGCCTTTAAAGTTGAGGGCAAAAACCTTGTCGAAACCATCCATTTCAAGTCCGTAGAAGGTGTCTTCCAAATGGTCGAGGCTATTTACGTCCATCTGTTCTACTTTGGTAGTGGCCGTTGGGTGATTGCCTCCAGCACAATTGATCAGCAAATCAATATCACCCAATTTTTGATTAATCACCTGTTTGGCTTTGACCAAAGACTCTTTATCAAGTACATCACCTTCGATGCAGATAACTTCACTCCTAAATTCATTGGATATTTCAGTTGCCAATTGTTCCAGAGGTTGACGACTAATGATGGCAATTTTTACACCAACTGAGGCCATTGCCTTAACCATTGCAGTACCGATAACACCGGAACCACCTGTAATTACACATACTTTTCCGTTAAGATCATTAAAACTGATTGCTGCCATTTCTATTTTTTAAATTATTTATAATAGTCCAGATTTTCTTTGGTAATAATATCGATTGAGGTATAATTGTCGGTCGTAACAGGTTTCTTCAAAATAATATGGTTGAAAAGGGTAAATACAGAATTATATCCTTGTTCTTCGGGGCGCTGACAAATCAGAAAATCTACGGTTCCTTTTTTTAGATAGAGAATGTTTTTGCTGATCAAATCATGACCAATTACCCTGATACCAGACAGCCCTGTCTGTTCCAGAAATTCAGCCAGATGGTATACCTGCGAGTTTGTTACAAAAATCCCCTTCACTACATGATTTATATCCAGTGCTTCCTCTAATTTTTCAGAAAACGAAATGGAAGTAGGATCATCAATTTCAAGAGTAATCAATTTGCGTTTCCCTTCAGGATTATATGTTTTGAAATATTCGTAAAATCCTTTCTCCCGTTGTACCAAATGATTCAGATTGTCTCTCAATTTGGCAAAATGAAGAATCAGGATGGAGGCATTTTCAGGAATGGAATAATCCAGCAATTTGGCGGCCAAGGTACCCGATTGAAAAGAATCTTGACCGATATAACTTAATTTCTCACTGTCCTCTATATTTGAATCAATAAAAACATAAGGGATCTTACGCTTTTTAAGTTCAGAAATGAAAAGTTTGGCTTCTCTGGAAAATAAAGGAGCGAGTACAACTCCATCCGGCTGGCTGTGAAGAATCAATTCAGCCTCGTCTGTAAATGTTTGTGAATTAGATTGATTGAAAAGATGAATCTCTATATTTACTCCATATTGATGTACTTCCTGAAATGCTTTCCGGACACCAACCAACGGTTTAGTCCAGTATGCCTCCTGAGAAATAGGTTCAGGTACCAAAACGGCAAACGAATATGTTTTTTTTGAAGCAAGCGTACTTGCCAGTATATTGGGCTGATATTCTAGTTCAGCAATAATATGAAGGATCAAATCTCTCGTAGTCTTTGATACCTCGCCGCGGTTATGAATTACACGGTCAACTGTACCGATTGAAACATTTGCCTTTTGTGCAATATCCTTGATTCGGGTGTGGTTATTTGCTTTGATAATTTTAGTATTTATGATGAATTTTCAATGCAGGAACAAATCTAAAGAAATATTTCAAAATCAGCGTGTACGAACACGGAAAAACTATTTTAAAACATTTTTAGTCTATTTTGTCATTTCTCCATTGCAAAATTAATATAAAGTATCTATTTTCGTGTTCGTACACGGAGCATTTTTATTTGACTTAAATCCAATAAAATAATAGTATATGCAATTAGGAAAATTTAGTTTGGGAATTGGTGACCGTTTTTCACATCAAGGCATTGCTCAATTGAATGCAATTATCAAAGCCAACAATTCGGGTTTGGATATTATCCCAGTTTGGAACAAGTCAAATCGTGAACATATATATGTTCATTCACAACCTGAGGATGTCCGGAAAGAAGCTGATGCCGCTGTTATAGCATTGGGTTTTACCGGCAAGTATTTTGTAGATGCCGACCACATCAACATGGGTACCGTTGTGCCTTTTGTTGAAACAGCTGATTTCTTTACCCTGGATGTGGCTGCATTTATCGGAAAGAAAAGCCCCGTTGCAGAGGTGGAAGCCTTTGTGAGCTCTTGCAAAAAATACCTTGGACACCTTGCCATTCCCGGCATTGAATCTCCTTTGGAAATATCTGAAGAATTACTCCGAAGCATTACTGGAAAGTTTCTTGCTGCAACACAACAGGCTGCGGAAATTTATCAATATCTGAAAGCAGCCAAAGGGGAAGGCAATTTTATTACTGAAGTTTCAATGGATGAAGTAGAAAGTCCGCAAACTCCTGTCGACTTGTTTTTTATCCTTAAAATGCTGGGTGATAAAGGTGTTCCAGTTCAAACCATAGCGCCTAAATTTACAGGACGCTTTAATAAAGGAGTGGATTATAAAGGCAATGTTGAACAATTTGCCAAAGAGTTTGAAGAAGATGTATTGGTGATTGACTTTGCTGTAAAAGAATTCGGACTTCCGCATGAGCTGAAATTGAGCGTCCATTCAGGAAGTGATAAGTTTACTATTTATCCGATTATGGCTGGCATCATTCAGAAATATGACAAAGGGCTGCATGTAAAAACTGCCGGTACAACATGGCTGGAAGAAGTGATTGGGCTGGCTGTGGCTGGCGGAGAAGCTCTGGAAGCAGCCAAAACAATATATACCAATGCGTTAGGGCGAAAAGATGAACTTTGTGCTCCTTATGCCGATGTAATCGAAATTGATGAATCACAACTACCTTCAACTGCTGAAGTTGCGGCTTGGAGCAGTGATAAATTTGCCAATACCCTGCGCCATATCCCCGGTCATCCTGACTACAATGCCAATTTCCGCCAGTTAATTCATGTGGGTTATAAATTAGCTGCCGAAATGGGAACCACTTATACTGATCTGCTGAAAAAACATGCCGAGGTGATTGGTACATGTGTGGAAGAAAATATCTATGACCGCCATTTAAAACGATTGTTTCAACTTTAAGCACTTTAGCTTACTTTAGACACTTTAAGTACTTTTATATGAAGAAATTTATGGATGAGAATTTTCTGTTGCAAACAGAAACTGCACAGAAATTGTACCATGAACATGCGGCCAAAATGCCCATTTTCGATTACCACTGTCACATCAATCCTAAAGATATTGCGGATGACCGTAAGTTTAATACCATTACCGAAATATGGCTGGCTGGCGATCATTATAAATGGCGTGCAATGCGTACCAACGGTGTGGATGAAAAATACTGTACAGGCAAAGCCAGCGACTGGGAAAAGTTTGAAAAATGGGCAGAAACTGTTCCATACACTGTGCGCAATCCCTTATACCATTGGACACATCTGGAATTAAAGAAATTCTTTGGAATTGATGAGGTACTGAGCCCTAAAAATGCACGCGCTATTTATGATGCCTGCAACCAAAAGCTGCAAACTCCTCAATACAGTTGCCGGAACATCATCCGCATGGCCAATGTACATACCATCTGTACCACCGACGATCCGGTTGACACGCTCGAATATCACCAGAAAATTAAAGCCGATGGATTTGAAGTCGCTGTATTGCCCGCCTGGCGTCCCGATAAAGCCATGATGGTAGAAAATCCAATCTCGTATAATCAATATATCAATCAACTGGAAGGTGTTTCAGAAATGGAAATCAAGACATTTGATGACCTGATGATTGCTCTGAATAAAAGACATCTGTTTTTTCATCAGAATGGTTGCCGTTTGTCTGATCATGGTTTGGATACTGCTTATGCTGAAGATTATACTGCCGAGGAAATAGATTCCTTTTTTTTAAAGGTCAGGATAGGCTACCGGCTTACGTCACGAGAAATGCAGAAGTTTAAATCGTGCATGCTCTTCGAATTTGGACGAATGGATCATTCACGCGGATGGACGCAACAGTTTCATATAGGCGCACTTCGCAATAATAATACCCGTCAGTTCAATCTCATTGGTTCTGATACAGGGTTCGACTCTATTGGTGACAAACCGATTGCCGAACCTCTGTCGAAGTTATTAAACAGCCTCGACAGCGAATTTAAATTATGCAAAACCATCTTATACAATCTAAATCCGCGCGATAACGAAGTGTATGCCACCATGATTGGTAATTTTCAGGATAGAAGCATTCCGGGAAAAATTCAATATGGCTCAGGATGGTGGTTTCTGGATCAAAAGGACGGGATTGAAAAACAAATTAATACCTTGTCCAATCTTGGCCTACTCAGCCATTTTGTGGGTATGCTGACCGATTCGAGAAGTTTCCTATCTTATACGCGCCATGAATATTTTCGCCGTATCCTATGCAATATGTTGGGAAATGATGTGGAGAATGGTGAAATTCCAAGTGATATGGAATTGCTCGGTCTTATGATAGAAAATATTAGTTTCAACAATGCAAAGAATTATTTCAATTTTTAAATAGTATGCTGCTATAGTTGTGAACTGAACTTAATGAGAATAATATTAAATTCGCAATCGATTGTATATCTTAAAAAGGAAATAGTAAAAGTTTGGATATACTGCACTTTCATGTTTGCAGAGATTTCATTTTGCTATTGTATTGGTATGTAGTTTCTTATAGATGGGAACTAATCCGTGAAATCCTTTTCAATCCGTAAAATCTAAAATTTAGAAAGATGAAAGTAGTTACATTCGGAGAGATCATGTTGCGCCTTGCAACTCCAGGTTATTTACGTTTCAACCAAACCAATCATTTAACAGCTACTTTTGGCGGAGGTGAAGCCAATGTCGCCGTATCGCTTGCCAACTTTGGCATTCCCGTAGATTTTATTACCCGTCTGCCAAAAAATGATATTGCACAATCCTGTGTGATGGATTTGCGCAAATATGGGGTAGGAGTGGATCAAATTGTTTACGGGGGAGAACGTATAGGAATTTATTTTCTTGAAACAGGGGCCGTAAGTCGTGGCAGTAAAGTGGTTTATGATCGTGCCCATTCAGCCATTTCTGAAATAGAATCTGGTATGATCGACTGGGACAAGGTATTTGAAGGTGCCAACTGGTTCCATTGGACAGGAATTACGCCTGCCATCTCGCAGGGAGCTGCTGATATTTGCCTTGAAGCCATCCGTAAAGCCAACGAAAAGGGAATTACTGTTTCCTGTGATTTGAACTATCGTAAAAATCTATGGAATTATGGAAAGAAAGCCAGTGAAGTTATGCCTGACCTTGTTGCCGGAACCGATGTGATTTTGGAAAATGAAAAGGATGCGTATAAAGTGTTGGGCATCAAGCCAGAAGTTGTTGGTGTGACAGGAGGTCATATTGAAGCCGCTGCCTATGAATCTGTTTCTAAACAGATAATGACCAAATTCCCGCGCTGCAAAAAGGTGATCACTACCCTTCGTGGATCAGTGAATGCCAATTATAATAATTGGTCTGGCGTGTTATGGGATGGCCAGGCATTGTTCGAAGCACCTACTTATCAGATTACAAACATTGTTGATCGTGTGGGTGGCGGAGATTCATTCATGGGTGGTTTGATCTATGGATTATTAACTTACAATGGTAATGATCAGAAAGCATTGTACTTTGCAGTAGCGGCTTCCTGTTTGAAACATACTGTCTATGGCGACTATAACCAGGTTACCGTTGAAGAAGTTGAAAAATTGATGGCTGGCGATGCTTCCGGGCGGGTGGACAGATAACGTGGAACAAGGATTGAAAATATCAAATAAGAAATATCAAATAAGAAATATCAAATAAGAAATATCAAATAAGAAATAAAGGAATAAGAAATAAGTATCAAGTGATAGTCGCATTGGTCAGTTGGAGCAGAGATATGGGAATCCCGAATGAATTAAATATTAATAACCCAAGAACTTTGAACTTAAAACCCGGAACTCTATTACGGAGCGACAACTTTAAAATTTGAACTTGAAACTTTAAACTAAATAGTAATGGCTCGTTTTACAAGAATAGAAGTGGCGTTGAAGATGAAAGAAACGGGCGTTGTGCCTGTTTTTTACCACCGTGATAAAGAGGTGTGTAAACAAGTAATAAAAGCTTGCTACGATGGTGGCGTGCGTGTTTTTGAGTATACTAACAGGGGAGATTTTGCCCATGAAGTATTTGGTGAACTGTCTAATTGGGCAGCCAAAGATAATCCTGAGATGATTTTAGGAGTCGGTTCTGTAATCGACAGTGCCACGGCTGCACTATATATTCAATTGAGTTCCAACTTTATCGTTTCTCCATTGATAGATGAAGATACAGCCACAGCCCGCTTCTGTAACCGACGGAAAATGGCATGGAGTCCTGGTTGCGATTCAGTAACCGAAATCAACAGGGCACATGAGCTGGGTGCTGAAGTGGTAAAAGTATTCCCCGGATCGTCTGTAGGAGGGCCTGATTTTATTTCAGCAGTCAAAGGCCTATGCCTTGGGCAAGCATAATGCCCACAGGTGGTGTTTTGACTGATGAAGCCAATTTAAAAGGTTGGTTTAAAGCAGGAGCTCATTGCGTGGGGATGGGTTCGCAATTGCTCCCAAAAGAAGTAATTGAAAACAGCGACTGGTTATATATTACCAACAAGTGTGAGGAAGTACTTCTAATTGTTAAAAAGCTTCGGTAACACAATACTATTAAACTATTATCCTAAAACTAAATTATGCACTCGAAAACAATCAGTGGAAAAAAGACAAATTACAGGTGGATGATCTGTGCTATGCTCTTTTTTGCAACAACGGTCAACTATCTCGACAGACAAGTCTTATCATTGACATGGAAGGATTTTATTGCTCCTGAGTTTCACTGGACAAATAATGATTACGGAACCATTACCGCTCTTTTTTCTATTTTTTATGCAGTGAGTATGTTATTTGCCGGTCGTCTGGTTGACAAGTTGGACACCAAAAAAGGGTTTCTTTGGGCTATTGGGGTGTGGTCTGTTGGTGCAATTTTACATGCTTTCTGTGGTATAGCAACTTCTGGTGTATTAACTGGAAGTTGGTTGGTTGGTTTCGAAGAGGCAAAAAATATAATTGGTACGGTGAACGATACCTCAAGGATTGTAATTGTCAGTGTTACCTTATTCATTTTTGCCCGCTTTGTATTGGCGGTTGGTGAAGCGGGGAACTTTCCGGCAGCTATTAAGGCAACAGCTGAATATTTTCCAAAAAAAGATAGGGCCTTTTCAACAAGTATTTTTAATGCAGGTGCTACCGTTGGTGCTCTGGGTGCTCCCATCACCATTCCTTTTATTGCAAAAGCCTGGGGGTGGGAAGCTGCTTTTATTATTATTGGAGCCCTTGGATTTGTCTGGATGGGATTTTGGGTTTTTGTTTACCAAAAACCGGAAGTCCATCCGAAAGTGAATACACTTGAGTTAGAATATATTCAGCAAGATAGATTTGCTGACCACGAAAGTGGACAGGAGAAAAAAGGATTGCAAGTTAAACCTTCGTTTGCAGCTCATTTCAAATACAAACAGACCTGGGCCTTTGCTGTTGGTAAATTTATGACTGATGGTGTTTGGTGGTTTTTCCTGTTTTGGACTCCGGCTTATTTAAGCTCAGTGTATGGAATGGATTCAACAGAGAGTGCCTTCCCACTATTCGTGCTCTATATGATTACCCTCCTTTCAATTTATGGGGGATGGCTTCCTTCTTATTTTGTTTCTAAAAAAGGAATGAATCCTTATGCCGGACGAATGAAAGCTATGTTGATTTTTGCTTTTTTCCCACTCTTGGCACTTTTCGCACAACCACTTGGATACATTACCTTTTGGTTCCCTGTCATTATTATCGGTATTGCCGGAGCTGCACATCAAGCCTGGTCGGCCAATATCTTTTCAACTGTAGGTGACATGTTCCCCAGATCTGCCATTGCTACCATTACTGGTATCGGAGGTATGGCAGGAGGAGTTGGTGCGTTTATTATTAATAAGGGTTCAGGGGTATTGTTCGATTTTACAGAACAAACTCAAATGCAATTTATGGGATTTAAAGGTATTGAGGCCGGATATTTCATCATTTTCTCCATTTGTTCTGTTATGTATTTAATAGGATGGTCGATAATGAAAACTCTTGTTCCTAAATACCAGGTAATTACTGATTTGTAATGTAAATTAAAAATACGACACCCAAAATGTTTTGATTGAGATTATTCTTTAATAGATTTTGACGCATAAAAAAGAAGCAGGTTTAGGCTTGCTTCTTTTCTTATATTACATTTTTGAAGCTTCATTTTATTCATTCCAAATGATCTGGTGCGCTTTGTTCAAGGTAAAATTCTGATGGAAAGATACCTTGTAACGTGAGTTCGGTAAAAGCAACACTCTGAAAAAACCATTATCCAAAAGTGGGTTTGGCAAGATTAGCTTCCATGCCTTCTGCAAAAAGCACTCAATCCTGTATAGATAGAATCCCTGGAATAATCCCACTTTATTTTCGACAAACCGACAAGAACGACAAGTTTCGTTCTTGTCGGTTTGTCGGTTTGTGCGCTAGTGTCAGAAAATAGGAGGTTAGTGTTGCAGCCTAAGATTAAAATCTGTTTAATGAAATGTATTCGCCTTATATCGAACTCACGTTTGTAAATCAGTATGTAGCCAATTGGCGTACCGCAAAGCAAAAGCCACTTTGATGAAGGATTTCAAGAGTATTTAGGTGAATAAATTGGTCATCTCTTTTATTTATCCACTCCCTATTTGGTCATTTTAACAGGCGGTATGGTTCCATCAGCATTAAAATACATACGATCGACACATACTACCCTGTGATCCCGGCTTTTATTTGGAATGGGGCGACGGTGATAGAAAATATACCAATCGTCACTTCCCGGAATATTGACCACCGAATGATGCCCGGCTCCTGTAGCAATAGTTGTATCGGATTCCAAAATGGTATTCAGCTTCTTAAAGGGGCCAAAAGGAGAATCGGCAATGGCATAAGCTGCCTTATAACTATCATTGCCCCATCCACCTTCCGACCACATCATATAATATTTGTCATTTCTGATAAACATAAATGGTCCTTCAACGTATCCTTCCGGAGTAATTTCCTTGACCAGGCTGCCATCTTCATAAGGTTCAAGTCCGGTAAAACTATCGTTCAACCGGGCGATGTTGCAGTGGCCCCAACCTCCATAAATAATGTAATACTTACCATCCTTGTCCTGAAACACAAACTGGTCGATGGGCTGAGCCTTGTTGTAGAATTCTTTGATCAGCGGTTTACCTAAGTAATCGCGAAAAGGGCCTTCAGGTTTTGAAGAAATACCAATTCCAATTCCACCGAGTTGATCCTCTTTATCAATTGCCGGATTCCATCCGTCCCTGAAAGGTGCCTGTATGTCATTGGCTGAGAAAAACAGGAAATAATTTGAATCTTTTTTGACGATGCAGGGCGCCCATATAGCTTTCTTGGCCCATTTTACACTGGCCGTGTCTATAATGTGAGCATGTTTCTCCCAATGAATTAAATCGTCAGATGAAAAAGCATCGAGAAAAACCTGTTCCTCATATTTGGCTGAATAAGTGGGATAAACCCAAAATTTATCCTCAAAGAGCACACCTTCAGGATCAGCATACCACCCTTCAATAATGGGGTTGCCCGATGAAATAATTTGGTGTTTTTGTGAACTACAACTTATCAAAAACATTCCAATTACAAAGGAAAGCTGGCAGCGAAAAAGTATTTTTATTGGTTGATACATATTGTATTGATTCAATCAATTGACTCCTTTTACTTTCATTTTCAGTGTGTAAACTGAAGTGCGGGCTGTAATGAAAAGAATATTTCTGTCTTTACCTCCAAAACATACATTCGATGGTGATTCTGGCACTGGTATTTCTGAAATTTTCTTACCTGTTTTATCGAATACTGAAACGTATTTGTTGGTCAGGTATACATTCCCCATGTTGTCAATGGTCATTCCGTCAGCGCCTTCAGGAGCAAACAAGGTTTTGTTGCTCAAATTTCCATCCGCATTGATCGTGTATTTCCATATTTTACCATCATTGATGTCGCTAACATACAGCGTTTTACCATCCGGAGTGCCAATCATCCCATTGGGTTGTTTGAAGTCTTCAATCACCCGGCTTAGCTTGCCTTCAAGGTTCAGGTAATAGACACCGCGCTTGTCCTGAACTTCCTTCCGTCCCTCTTGCCAATAATCGCGGTGATAATAAGGATCAGTAAAATAGATACCTCCGTTGGGTGCAATCCATAAATCGTTGGGAGCATTCAATGGTTGTCCATTAAAGTTCTCTGCAAGGGTTCTCATCTCTTTATCCATGGTGAAAGCCACCAGGCGGTTGTGTAAATCGGCACAGGCTACCAGTTCACCTTTTTTGTTAAAATAAGTTCCGTTTGAACGTTCGCTGGGTTGCATAAAAGTAGTGATCGCATTTCCTTTTTCGCTCCATACATCAATCTTGTCATTGGGCTGATCGGTAAAAAATACCCGGCCATCGGGAGCTACAGAAGGCCCTTCGGTAAAAGCATAACCGCCGCCAACTTTGGTAACTTCGGCTCCCTTGGCAATAAGATCCTGGGTTTGCTTTAAATCCTGAGATATTCCAGAGAGTGTAAAGACAAAAAATAGGGTGAATATTAAGAGTTTTGACATGGTTGTATTGATTTTAACTGGTGTATGATTTAGATGATAAATGATTAATTTTTAATTAGTTGATATAGTTATCCTGGCATATATCCTTTACTCTTCATGGATAGATTGAACAGTCATTAATAAGAAATCAAGACTTTTCCCATAATCCACTTCTTCATATTCAAGGCCTAATTTACTGATATTATTATAATAATCATTCATTTTCTTGTAATAGTTTTTCTCAAGTTGAATTGAATGGGCTTTTTCTTCAAGTTTCTCCAATAGAAACCACTTTTCAATCAGTCTTGCTGCTCTTCCGTTTCCATCTTGAAAAGGATGTATTTTAACAAATACTAAATGAATTAATGACGCGTAATAGAATGTTTCATAGGAATTCAACTCCCTTGATTGAAGTAAATGAACGTCTGTGAATAGCTTATCAAGTTCTTGGTTTACACAATCAGGAATTGCTGCAACATATTTAATTTGGTCATTACTGTTGATAACGAACATCGGGTTGGTCCGGATTATTCCTCGTTGACTTTTAGGTAAAAGATGACCGCTCAGAATCGAATGAGCTTTTTTTACATTCTCAAGACTCAATTTATGGGAGTCAATAAAATCATAGGCAGCATATAAATCGTCCGCTTTATTGGTATAATCTGCTTTGAATGGTACGTTCATGAATTTATGCTTGAAAAAGCTGTCAAAATCTATGTCTTCTCCTTCTATTTTTGATGAATAGACCGAAGATACCGATTTATAAAACTGAAAGTAATCAACAGGTAATTCCAATTTTGAAATTCTATTCAGTTTATTGACAGGCGATTCGTTTACTTTCAAAGTAAATTCAACCAGTAATTCAGACGTTAAAATTGCAAAACTCATAATTTGATATTGTTCTCCAAAGCTAAACAATTCATTTAGTTTTTCAAAACACGAAGTCTATTATTAAAGCTACAGTTATGGTTCCGGACAACCTTGCATGACGATTCCCTCTAATTTATTTTACTTTTCTCCTTTAACCTTATTTTCCCATCCGTTAACTCATTTCGTAAGAGGGAAGGTGTATTATTAAGGTAATGATTTTCATATCATTACCCTTCGGTTGCCATAATACCCGCCATGTGGCTGGATAGGCATTTTCGAGTCAACGGGAACGGCTTAATATTATTGGAAAATTATACATTGGTTATTAGAACGTTATACGATGATTATATTAACACATACGAAGAGTCTTCAAATAACCTTCGAACGACCTTTAAATAACCTTTGAATAACCTTAAGGCAATCTTCTGAATTTAAAACTAAAACACCATGGCAAAAGTACATGACATTTATAGGTAAAAGGTTATTGATAAAGCAGCATAGGTGTCATTTAACATGTCAAAGAGGCTTACCCATTATGAGCAGCCTACCGATTAACCCACCGCCCGGATTAGCATCGCCCGGTACCTATATTTACATGTTTTTTGAATTCCTTGACCAAAGGTATTATTCAGAAAAAGTAAAGGTTTGGAAATTTGTAAACCTGGTGGCTCCGGTCATGGTTCTGGTAAACTTTGTATGATCATGCGTCGATCTTTGATTGAATGACACGATACTGCTGAGCAAATTCCCGACATAGTTGTTAATAAACAGAGGATGCATAGAACCTTTCAATGGATTATTAACTTTGAAGAAATATTTGAATATATTTTAAAATGGATCAATATCAGCAACAGGTAAGTATGGAACTGTCTACATGGCAAAACCAAATGCTTCGTAAGCCTTCAGTTTTCAATTGGTTATCAAAAGAAGTGCAGGTAAAGATCAATACCTGGATTCCTGAAAAGATACATAAGGCAATTACAGCTACTATCAAGCAAATGATACGTGGCGTTTTATTCGGCGCTACCCATACCACTGCCAAACCTTTGGAGAGCCAATCATTACGGGAACGGGAAGCAGTCGTTCAGCAGCGAATAGATTTTTACAGAACCACTGCTGCCGTTGAAGGTGGAATAACAGGCGCTGGTGGTATATTGCTGGGCCTTGTAGACTTTCCGATCTTAATTGGCCTTAAAATTAAATTATTGTTTGACATTGCCTCCATGTATGGATTCAATGTCGATGATTATAAAGAAAGGGTTTACCTTTTGCATATTTTTGAATTGGCATTCTCCAGTCATGAGCATCGGAAAAATGTCTATCTAAAAATGGTTGATTGGGATAAAAAAAGTAAAGAACTCCCTGGGGATATCAATCAATTTGACTGGCGCAACTTTCAACAGGAGTACAGGGATTATATCGACCTTGCAAAGATGGCCCAATTGGTGCCTATCATTGGTGCGCCTGTGGGAGCAGTGGTGAACTACCGTTTGATTAAAAAGTTAGGATTAACTGCCATGAATGCTTACCGGATGAGATTGTTAGAAAATAAGCAATTAGCAAATCCATTTGATAGGAAGAACTGATAATTGTAAATTAAATTGTTTTGCTCTTTTATTAAGACCAGTTTAAGCATACCATCAGTGAATTGCCTTGCTGAGAGGTCTTTCTGCTTTTATAGTAACGAGGTGCGGGGTAAGCCAATTTAAAATATAGTCAGCATCCACTTTCCATATAGATTGTCCCAATACAAAATGATTGCGCCCGGGAAATTCTTTGTATCCCAGCATAGAGCCATTTTTTACATATTTATTATAGTTCCGTAAATTAAGATGAGCCGGTATAATGGTATCTTCGGTTCCTGAGGTAAGCAGTAAAGGAACATGACATTTTTCAAAATCTACTTTAGCGGCGCTTGTTAATTCGCCTCTGGCTACAGTTTTTGATTCAGGAATTATAAATTTTTCATAAGCCGATCTTTGTTCCTGCAATGGCATTCCGTTCACAAAGGCATATTGCCAATCTTTAAACGACATTAAATATGTTTCTTTTGTTGAAGTAAATAAACCCAATGATTTCCATCCACCCTTTAGGAATGAAAATTCATAGGGAAATACACCCAATGGCGGAACTGAATGAATTGCTACCCCAGCAGCAGCTAAATCACGATTCACAATTATCTGAGTTATAAGTCCACCCAATGAATGTCCTATAACTATTGGTTTTTCGGAAAACCTCTTTACGAAACCTGAATAATGATCTATTACTTCAGATAAAGTCAAAGCGGCCAGATCAGTGTCATGAGGTTGCCTGTTTCTTAGTTCTGATGCTGAAGCATTTTTAAAAGGCCAGGGCGGCGCAATAGTGTTATAACCCTTACTTTCAAAATAATTTCTCCATTCATCCCAACAACTATTGCTTACGAATGCTCCGGTAACAAATACAATGTTCTTTGATTGGATATTTTCCATTTTGTTAGGTTTTTAATGGTTATAAAATAATTCCCAAAATAACACTGTACCTTCGACACCTATCCGCAGGCAATGATTTTAAACTCATAACTTCCTGCAAGGAGCAGTGTTATAAAGATACAAATTTTCTGTCATTGAACCAAAAATATAGCGATCTATTCAGGACTGTTCAATTCTGATGTAAGGGATCGGAGTGTAAAAGGAATAAATTAGGGTGATAATAATTTTTCAGCCAGCTCAATTTAACAGTCGATTAGCTGGCTGGTTTTTTATTCCAACATTCATATTTACCATCTATTATCCACTAAAAAGTGCAACTAAACGATGTAACAATGGTATTCAAAGTTTAAAGTCATCCGGGTTCATGATCGGCGCGTCATCCCGAACTTGTTTCGGGATACCCTCGAATTATTATAATTACCCAACTCCAACTCCAATTAAAATACTTTTCGTCAGAAGGAATACAGGAAATATTAAATCGTTACTTAAAAGGTGGTGTAGAAATAAAACATTTGGCAATGCAGTTTGACTGTTCAGAGACAATTATTGAGCATATTTTACATAACAAAGGAATCGAAATAGTGAATAACGAAATTCCCAAAAGAGTTAATTTTTTGGCGAAGTAAAAGAAGAAATTAATTTTTAAATTTATGCAGAAAGTAAAGCACTACGCATAATAACCAAAACTTCATGGAGTCAGAACAACTTAGAATGAAGTCTATGTTGCTCTAAATCCTCGCTTGCAGCGCCCCGCTTTTCCTATGTATTTATAAATGGTTTGTGTAATTTATTGAAGGGATGATAATTGTCACAGAGTAAATTAAGTTATAAATCTGAGTGACTAAGATTTCAAATTCTCCCTATGTTATCCTACATTTAATAGATCTTTACAACGACTCACGTTATCTGGATCTTTGTTTGATATTTATATGCTGCCTTTTTAACTCTGTCCATAATTGCAATACCTAAGCCAACTTCAACTACAGGTTCAATAAATATTTGTTTTATGGTTTCATCATCTTCCATGGCATGAAGAGCAGAAAACAAATTTGCTGCTATTTCAATGGGATTGTAAGTGTGGGAAGTATAGATTATTTTTTGTCCATTAGAAATTAAATCCTTTTTCCCATGTAGAATAAGACCTGATGATTGTGTCAATTTCATTTGCTCACTATCATAAATATGTAACGGTTTAAATGGTGAATAGTGGCTTTTCATTAATCCCGGTGAAATTAATTTATCTGGCTTATTTAAATTAAAGGAAAAAGACTCCGGTAAAGTATTTTTAATTTCGTCGATAGTAATTATTCCCGGACGCAGTAATGTGCAAACATTGCCTTCGATTGATATAATTGTAGATTCTATTCCTACAGTGGTGCTCCCTCCATCTAAGATAAAATCGATATTGGGAAGTTGTTTTTTTACATGTTCAGCACATACAGGGCTAAGTTGACCAAATTTATTTGCACTCGGCGCTGCGATGGGACAATTTGCTTTTCTAATCAGTTTTAGGGCTATTTCATTATCTGGTATTCTAATGCCTACCGTTGACAACCCTGAAGTAACTATGTCGGGGATTAACTTGCTTTTAGGCAAGACAATAGTAAGTGGTCCGGGCCAAAACTTTTCAGCTAACCGAAAAACAATCCTATCAGTATTTACAGTTAGCATTTTCAGAGCATCTATTGAAGCAATATGAACAATCAGAGGGTCAAATGAGGGTCTCTCTTTTAATTCAAAAATTTTTGCAACAGCTATTGGATTAAGTGCGTTTGCACCTAATCCGTATACTGTTTCGGTGGGGAAAGCCACTAAGCCTCCACTAGTGATGATTTGAGCGGCTAATTCTATCTGTTTTTCATCCATTTAAAAAGGTAATACAATTTACTTATTTTTTCTGAAGGTTCTGGTCTGCTTCTTCCAACTCTTTTCTCTTTTTTTCTTGAAATTCAATAATTTTATTTTGAACTTTAGAATTTGACAAGCCAAGAATCTTAGCTGCTGCAAGTGCAGCATTTTCGGGACTGAGAACTGTTAAAGGAGCAACGCCCGATGGCATCCTTAAACTTGAATAAAGGTCAGCGCCACCAAATTTATCACTATAAGGCGGACAAGCAATTACCGGGCAGTATGTTTGAGCGTCAGTAAATCCGCTGAGCGCATTGCTCATTCCCGCAATTGTTATAAATACTACATTTTCCTTCTCATATTCTTTGATCAGGTCGTAGCATTTTAATGGTACTTTGTGTGCTGAAGCAATCCTTAAAATGTTTTCAATTTCAAAACTATCAAGGACTTTACTTATTTGATTAGCCCATTCAAGGTCGGCTTTAGAACCCATTATTATTACTGCTTTACTCATGGTCGCTCATTGTTAAAAAAGAATATTGATAGTCCATCGGTATAATAGATAAATAATCTTCAACACTTGCACCAGACAAACAAGTATCAATAATCCTCTTTCCCGTAGCAGATAAATCCAGTGTTTGATATTTCTTTAATTCATCTCTAAAGAAATCGTATAATATTTCGGCACCTGCATCATAGCCTTCAGTTTCTACCTCCACTTGCTTGTGTACCTGAAGAAAACGAGAAGGTATTTTTGCACCTTCTATTGTAAGATAGTTTAATTCAAATCCCAACAAGGGGCATCGTGCAACTTGGTATTGATCGCTTCTCAACTTTGCATTTCCTCTTCTGGTAAGGTATTCGCGCATTAATAACTGGGGTTTAAAGCCAACTTTCCATGCACCGATATGTTGATTAGGAACAAGGGTATATTTCATTCGTGGTGTTTGAATGATTTGTTCGAGCAATAAATTGGCATGTGTAACCATCTTGCCGGTAGCAAAAGGCCAATAGGAACCTACTCCTTCACTTCCCATTCCTCCACCGTCAACAATACTTGGGTTTGCGTGTCCTCTGGGTGAAACCAGCCTCCATAACCATGCCAAGGCAGGAGGTAGAATATGGAATAATCCGACTATTCCATAAGTTGGATTTTCTTTTGTGCAGGGTGGGGTGCGAACACCAAAGCTCCTTATGTCTACTGTAACTGTTTGGTTCACAATATTTGGTACAATATTTCTTGGTACGATTACCCTCGGGTTAGGACATTTTTTCCCGGGGCTATCCTCTGTATGATCCCAAATTAAAGCAGTACAATCCGGATTTGATTTAATATTCAAAAACAAAAGCGGTTCTTTTGGTTTAATGGTTAGTTTTTCAAGAAAAGGATCATCTCCATAATCATTAATACTATCCACCCTTATAAACCATGCATTTTCAGCATCTAAAACAGTTACTTTCCCGTTGTTTCTTTGAATCGAGGGATGGCATAAAGCCATATCATCAGTTACCGGATTAAAAGAACAAAATAGAGGAAAATTAATTAACCTTTTCTCGCCTGTAATGATATTTTCTCCAATTTGTACTTGTCCATTTGGTTCTCTCACTATGTTTTGGAGCATTTCGCTCTTACCACCACCACTTGCACCTTCGTGCATAAATGTTGTAATATTGTCGTATGGACTTACAACCTGAACGGTTGAACAATGAGCCGTTATCCATCCTTCTTTTTCGCCTTTTGTCAAGAGTACCCCATACAGCCCTTTTTTTGCACTTGGCCCCGGATACAGATTATAAGAAAAAATTTCATGTAAATTCTCGGAACGCTTGTGTACAACAATCTGTTTACCATTAAAGTGGGTGTGGCGAAAAGTAGGGGCAACGTAAATCACTGAATCAATTGAAAAATCAATAGGTAAATCCTTGATAGGGATGATATGCTGGAGCATCGAAAGTCCCATTGCAAAAAATCCTGCATTAGCCGGTGCTATTGCTATTCCTCCTGAGCCAATATTATCACATCCGGCAAAATAAAAGAATACGGCTAAATCCTGTGATTGAAGCCAATGAATGGTTTCCTTTCTCAGTAAGTCAAAATCATACCCAAACTTATCTATAAATCGTTCCTTGTCAGTTGGTAAATCATCTGCAATAGCCATAGTGTCAGGGTCTCTCCTTCTCATATATGCTTCGGTGTAATTTGCAGAAATCCCGTTTGTTACTTTGTGAATAATTGCTTCAGTAACTTCGCCCTTTCCGGGTATATCGTATTTTACTTCAAAACTATTATTATATCCACCTACTGCTGCAATTGCCAATTGATTTACTGTATCAAAGGTGTTAAATGATTTACAACCACTTAGTATTATAAGAACATCATCGGGTAGACTAACCCTCTTTTTTCCAAGCACTTTGAATAAATCATTCATATTTTATTAGTTTAAATAATTATTGTATTCTTCCATAGCTTAACTATACTCTATTTACATCCATATTCCATTCTATGAGTCCACTCCGAAAAGTCTAATTTTATGGAAGAGTTTAAAGTTTAAAGTTGCGAGCTAATCTGGTAACTGTAAACTTTGCAACCGCTTTCTGATCGGCACGCAACTTTAAACTTTTTAGAGTAGGCTTATTGTATAAAAATACTCAATTCTTCAAGAACTTCGTTCATATTACGAACTGCATCAACACTTTTAACAAATGCAGTCTGTTCTTCAGCGTTTAATTTATAATCTATAATTTTTTCGACACCATTTTTACCAATTACCACTGGCACACCAATACAAATATCACTTTGTCCATATTCGCCATCGAGTAATACGCAGCATGGAAATACTTTCTTTTCATCCCTGACAATTGCTTCAACCAGTGCGGCTCCTGCAGCTCCTGGTGCATACCATGCAGAAGTTCCTAAAAGTTTGGTAAGGGTGGCTCCTCCAACCATTGTATCGGCAACAACTTTCTTTATTGCTTCGCCATCAAGCAATGAAGTGACTGGGACACCGTTGTAGGTTGCAAAACGTACCAGGGGTATCATAGTTGTATCGCCGTGACCTCCTATTACTGTTGCTTGCAGATCAGATGCAGGAACATTCAATGTTTGGCTTAAATAGCATTTGAAACGTGAGCTGTCAAGAATTCCACCCATTCCAATTACGCGGTTTTTAGGAAGGCCTGTGGCTTTCAAAGTTAAGTAAGTCATGGTATCCATTGGATTACTGATTACTACAATGATCGCTTCAGGTGAAAATTTCAAAATGTTTTGAACCACATCTTTTACAATACCGGCATTCGTACCTATCAAATCTTCGCGTGTCATTCCTGGTTTACGCGGAATCCCGGAAGTTACAACTACAACATCCGAACCGGCTGTTTTGCTATAATCAGCGGTTACACCGGTAACATTTGTTTCAAAGCCTAACAAGGTGGCTGTCTGCATAATATCCAGGGCTTTACCTTCAGCAAATCCTTCTTTGATGTCAAGTAATACTATTTCGCTGGCCAATTCTTTTTGCGCCATTACATTCGCACAAGTTGCCCCAACATTGCCTGCTCCAACTACTGTTATTTTCATCTTTTTATATTTTAATTATTTCAAAAACTTTATTTTACGATAAAATAATATTTATCTTTATGATTTTCAGTTGAATAATTGTTATTCAAAATTATCTTCATTTATAGGAAGATAATAGAAGATATTAAATTGTTAATGTAGATTTTGTTCCTATCTAATAACATTGTAGGATTTTGTGCCATTTATCATTATTTTGATTGCAAAGATACATCCTATTACTTAATAAATGAAGTGATACTTAATTTATTTTTAAAAATAATCAATTTAATAATTTGGGGGTGATTGTATCCAAAGTAGTTCACTAAGTCCATCATAACTGTTAATCGCATTGTGTGAGGCCTTTGCATTAAAGTAAATATTATCGCCTGGTTTAAGAATATAACTTTTCCCCTCTAAATCGAACCTTATTTCTCCGGAAAGTACATGACAAAAGATTTGACCATAGGTGAGGATGAATAATCCTTCAATGCCTGATGCTTTCGCAAAACGCACTAAATAAGTATCCATTTGTTTGTTAACATTGTGATGCGATAACCGATAAATGATTGTTCCTGATTTGTTTTGGTCGATGTATTTAATATCGTTTTTGCAGACAACCGGATTATTACCCAATGATTCATTTTCCCCAACCAACTCTCCAACTGTAGTATGAAGGTTTTCGGCAATGGATTTCAAAGTCAAAATAGAAGGAAATGATTTGGATTTTTCAATTTGCGATAGCGCACTTGGGCTAACACCAACTTTTTCAGCTAGTTCATTTAGATGAAGGCCGAAAAGTTCTCTTTTCTTTTTTATTCTTTCTCCTATACGATTCATAAACTTATAATAATTTGCAGTAAATATAGGGATTAATTTATTAAGTGCTACTTCATAAGTGTTGAATTAATTGGCGCTATAACATTTTATATTAATACGAATAATGAAAACCATAATAAATCAAATGTTATATTTTGAAAAACCTTTTTCATTTAGTTTCCTTCGTAGTAACGATGTTATCTCTTGAGTTCACTATTATCTATTTGATAAATAATAAGGTTAAAGGTTCTTGCACTTGAATTCATGGATGTAAATTCTCGTTCTATTTTATTGTAATATTGAATAAGTTTTGTAATATTGTAGATGTGAAAACATCCCGATACCCCATTGGGACACAATGTTGAAAGAAATGCTTTTCGATCTTACTTTTGGATTTTTAATCAATGTAAACAATACAAATAAGATCATTTTATTCCCATGCCGATCACTGATACTTTCCTAATGTTACCTATCTGAAGTAATGTTTGAGCAATTATAAAATCATAGGATAATAAGTAGATAATAAGTATATATTTAGTAGCTAATAAGCAGCTTATTAGTATATGTACTTATAAGCTACTTATTAGCTACTAAATATATACTTATTATTCTATTGTTCATCAATTACTTTTAATAGAATTGGTTAATACCCGTAATTATGTTGTTAGAAACGACCCAGCATGAAGTACCGGATGCAATATTCATTGCATCCGACAGCTTCAAAATAGCGCAACATCACATGGTAATTTAAACAATATAGCGGATTACGAACAAGAATCCAATGATGCGTTTTGATGAAATAAGTTGCAATAACAATGCAATTCTGTATTCCAACAATCCATTCGCAGTTGAAATTAGAAAAACAGGGATCGAGATTAAAGTTGCCCACGAAGCAGCTACCGGTAAAGGACAATAACGATATTATTACTTTAAAATGTTACTTATACGCTTTCATCAAACTCGATTTGATCTGCGCTATCAATTTTATCTAAAGGTTTCTTTATAGGTAATGTAAAATAAAAGGATGAGCCTTCACCTTCTATGCTTTCAACCCAAATTTCACCCCCGTTTTTTTCTAAAAAACCTTTCACCAGTAGTAATCCGATACCTGCTCCTTTATTCTCTTTTCTTTCTTTTGAAAGAGTATCAATTTGAGGTGTAAAAAGTTTTTTCTGTATTTCCTTTGACATTCCAATGCCGGTGTCTTTTATCTGAACAATAATCTTTTCATCTATTACCTTCGCAGAAGCTGTGATTTTTCCCCCTTTACGCGAATGTTTTATTGCATTTGAAACTATGTTTTGCAGAATAGAGAGTAACATTTTTTCATCCGCAAAAACACTTGTGTTTTTTTCAATTTCGTTATGCAGGTTAATCGTGTTTATAGCAGCGACTTCATTTAAAGTTTCAAATACTTTCTTTACATATTGGACAAGTTCAATTTGTGTTGGAGTAAATACTTCCGATGCGTATTTTATTCTTGCCCATTCCAATAAGTAGTCTAACATATTTAGCTCATTGGTTGATGATTCATATTGGAGGTCGAGCATTCTTTTTAATTCATCATGCCCCATGGTTTCAAAATTATCTTTAAGGAATTCAGATATTTGGATAATTGAAGATAATGGGCTTCTTAAATCATGCGATAGTATGGTAAGTATGCTCTCTTTATGAGTATTAAGCTCTTCCAGTTCTTGGACCTGTTTTTTTATAGCTTCTTCCGATTTCTTTCTCTCGGTCAGGTCACGAAGTATTTTAACATATCCCAGCAATTTTCCATCTATACCGGTTAGGGGGAAAACCAGCCCGAAAGCATAAAATTTGCTTCCGTCTTTACACAGGTGCCATCTATTATCGGCAGCTCTTCCCTCTTTTATTGCCTTGCCAATTTCCAGCTTCGGAATGCCATTTTTTCTATCCTCTTCAGTAAAAATCATTTCAAAATGGCCACCTATAACTTCTTCTGTTTCATATCCAAATATATTTGATGCACCTGAACTCCAACTGTTAATGATTAGTTTTTTATCCATAGTCAAAATAGCATAATCTTGTAAACTATCTATTACTTGGCTATAAAATTCAGCAGTAGGGATGTATTTATTTTTAAGAATCTTAGAATTGGGTTGCTTTTTTTCCATAAGAGTAGCCTTTATTCTTTTTCAACTTTTTCGGTGAATGGGGTTACTGTACATTCAAATTCCATATTTTTAATATCTAACTTGGTAAGCCATTTTTCCGAAGTAGTCATCTCATATTGAGAGCCCCCTTTATCATATAAATCCCATATTATTCCTTCTGCTTCCGCAAATGAAACATTACCATCTAATTGTTCTTTAAACAACCTGTTGATTAAATTCTTTTCTAAAAGCCCTGCACCAAGCGCTTTCAAAACCAATTCTTTTGTTATTTCAGTTTTTTCATCCGGTTCCTCCCTCATTTCGAATTCTATAACAGTGGCTTTGGCAGCCGGGAATTTTCCATTGTAAGCTTTATAAAGCAATTGATTAATATTGAATAATAACTTATGTATATAAATATCAGAATAGTTTTCAGAAACCTTTTCCCTCATCATTTCATGTGAGAGATTTTCTATTTGTCCCTCTGTCAATTCTTCTGAAAGTTTATAATCAAGAACTATCGCGGCTGCTTCATCTGGCTCAAAGTCAGAAATGGCCATAAACAAATATTCTTTTAACTCATTTGGTTTAATTATATCGCTATCAGCGTAATCGAATCTTTTTAAAAGCTCTCTAAAGTCATCATTGTTCCATGAGTTCTCAATCTCATCTATAGTTTTTACGGAGTTTATTTTTACAGAGTATTTCATATTGATATTTATTAAATTTTAAATGCGTTCGTTTTTCTACAACTGTTTAATGTTTTTGAAAGCTCAATTTTTCATTATTGCCAATTCAATTGTGTCTTAATCCTCTATTAGATATTAGCAGCCATTTATCTATTTCAAAAGATGCTACTTAATACGTTTCTTATTACTTGACTTTACCCATTTCTCTTTTTTGCAGGTAGGGCAGATAAATTGGGCAGCAGGTTTTAATTGGTCTGTATATCCGCAAAAAGTACAGGAGTAATAATCAAATGCAGAAATTGTATAATGGCTTGCGCCTATCGTTTCGGGCATGATCGGTAATCCATGTTTTACCTCTTCATCCGGACAATAAAAGATACTAATGTTGCCTGAACTTTCAATGATTGCTTCTTCAATCTGTCCAAGTTGAGAAACACTTTGCATACGCAGCTCTGCAAAAAATTCATCTTCACCTAAAATTTCCTTCTTAAAATTATCAATCAAAAACCTGCCATGTTTAATTAAACAAACAGGTTGGCCTTCTATAAGGATTTCAAACTTTTTATTTTTTCCAATAATATAAGTAATAAGGGTGTAAAGAATCACAACCATTGTAAACACAATGAAAGCTGGTAAGAGCCCTACATCTTTATAAAACATCGGGTCGCCTGCAGCTGAACCTAAGCCGATAATGACTACAAGCTCAAATACTGAAAGTTGCTTTACTCCCCGCTTGCCCAATAACCGCAAGCCTATTAAGATGATAATAAACATGATGGAAGTGCGCAAAATAGTTTCGGGCAGAAAAGTCCAATCTTCATCGCCCAACATTAATTGCTTCCAATCGAATCCTGATGAAGCCTGTAATAAATGCATATTAAAGGTTTTATTTAAATTAAAGGTTCAAACAAATCTGGTATTCAACTACTTTCCAATCAAACGAACTCATTTTCTCTAAACCTAAAACATTCATTATATCTATTTTGTTCTATCGTGAAAAAAGGATTGCTTTTAAATGAATGACAGGGTTATAAATTCAATTTATATCTACTTTAAAGGTTAAAACTACTATTCCATTTCTGCCAAACCGCCAATTGACGTTACTAACGTGAGTTCGATATAAGTGATTTTCAAATTATTTGTTTCTATAGATTTTCTTTCAGTGAAACTTTCTCCTGTAGCTCAAGTCATCATTGCCTTAACCAAATTACGCAAATTACATTTCCTGAGTTTTTAGCCTTCAAGAGCGTGGGTTTGTTTTTCAGTCACCCCGAATTGTTGATGAAAAGCAAAATTACCATACATTGAACCCCTCTTGACTAAAAAGGTGCACTATGTAATTTGCGTAATATGCGTAATATGCGTAATTTGAAAAAACCAATAGGGACAAACACTCCCTCAAATTGTTTTCCCCTTTTCTTAGATCGAACTCACGTTAATAAATGTAAGTCGATTAAAAAAGAAGGGTGCCAATATCACCAAAATGGCAATTGGCGGTTTGGCGGTATTGGCGGATTTATATCTTATTTGTTCCTTTATGCTATCTGCATAGTTGACTATATGCTTTTATTTAGTCTTTTGTTATATTATTTATCAGCCCATTGAAAATAAAACTATGAAAAGGGAATACGGAATACCAATATATCCTACCCCATACTCCCAATGGCCTGAAGGTGGCTGTCTGAGTCAAAATATTATTTTCATCCATTTTAAATTCCAACCATGCCTCTCCGGGTAACTTCATTTCTGCATACAGCAATAATCTTTTTTCTTCTCTGCTTGCTATCAACACTCTCCAAAAATCCAATGATTCCCCGGCCCATATTATGGTATCGCTCTTCCTTCCCCTTCTCATTCCTACGCCACCCACTAACTGATCCATAAACCCTCTGATTTTCCAAAGCCAGTTGCCATAATACCAACCTGTTTTTCCTCCGATGGCCCATATTCTATCAAGCACATTCTTAGGATTACTGATTTTTCGGGTACGAATATCTTTGAAGCAACCGTTAACAGGAACTTCTATGTAATGTGAAAAACCATTTTTGAAAATGCCACTTGTTTGAGCATCTTTCCAACTTGATAATACCTGGTTTTGTTCAATTTTTCCAAATGCAAGTTTGATAGATGTATCGTAATCAATTAAAGTAATATTTAGCATTGAAGCTAAGTTGTTCGGTTTGCAAATCACTTCAACCTTCATACTATTTACTAGGTTTTTAGCCAAAGTAAATGAAGTAGCCGTAACAAAATACAGCCAGTAGGATGAAATCTTTGGAGTCATGACGGGTACTATCCCTATTCGTCGTTTTAGCCCCCTGACTTTTGCAAAATGCAACAACATCTCTTTATAGTTTAAGATATCAGGGCCGCCAATGTCGTAGGTTTTATTGTATGTTTCAGTCCTGCCAATGACACCCGATAGAAATTCAACAACATTGCGTATGGCAATGGGTTGGCACTTGGTTTTCAACCACCTGGGTGCAATCATAACAGGTAACTTCTCAACTAAATCACGGATAATTTCAAATGATGCGCTGCCTGAGCCAACAATAATACCTGCTCTCAAAGTGGTAACTGCAAAAGTTGAATCAGTCAATAGTTCCTCCACGTTCTTGCGCGAGGTTAAATGCTTTGACAATGCGGCTTCGTTCACAATGCCACTTAAGTAAATAACTTGTTGGGCATTGGTCTCCTGTATCCTGTTTTTAAAGTTGATGGCGCAAGTTTCTTCCAGCCTTGCAAAATCGCCAACCTCTGTCGACATTGAATGAATAAGATAATAGGCAATGTCTATGTCGTTTGGGATATTTTGTAAGCTATCCTTATTTAAAAAATCAGCTTCAACAATACTCATATTTGAAGAAGCATATAAATTATTAAACCTGTTTTTATCCCTGGCACAACACACTACATGATGCCCATTTTCGAGCAAAACAGGCAGCAATCGTTGAGCGATGTATCCGGTAACGCCGGTAAGTAGAATTTTCACTTTATTACTTTTTAATATTCAACTAAACTGCTTGTTTCATATTTTATAGATCATATAATATTGTTGTGGGGAAAGCAAAGTTAATGGTAATTTTTTAAAAACCAACCTTTTTTAAATTCATCCTTAGTAACCAGGCAATGACCCCCAGAGCCCATCTTATCTATCTTATAATTGGCCAGATCCCGAGTCCTCGGGTTGACGTTAACTTCGTGCGATCTGTTTTGTAAACATCTGATTATTAAGAAGTAACTTTAGGCAATTATCGCACACCAGATAGGAAAAGATACTGGAATGAATCATTTTGTAGGATTTAAAAACCGATATAGCTTATTATACAACTGTTAAACCACCAGGGAATACTGCTTCAAATTATTGATTATCAGTATAAATATACACTAAGCTAACGCCAATCCGAGTACTCGGGAGCCCACAACAATATCATCTGATCCCTTTTTATATCATTTAACAGATGAAAATTTAACACATAGACACATAGTTCACATAGAATAAATAAAACTAT